>OFRI01000310.1_pt1 | contig 13260 bp, 24 predicted proteins | sample 1543031 | NCBI WGS metagenome assembly OFRI01 (sample SAMN07774226, study PRJEB24372) | wastewater metagenome
GCGCCTTTGTCTGAGATTAGGTCAGCAAGGCGCTGGAAGTCTTCTTCTTTGATCTTGTCCCAGCCAGTTTTGGGTGCAATGTAGCGGTTTATCAGATCCTCAGCGAGGCATTCGCAGCGGTAGTAGGTCATTGGATTGGATGGCAATGAAAAGGGCACCGAAGTGCCCCGTGGAGGTTAGGCGCCGAATGCAAGCAGCACGGTGAGGATGCCAACGATGGTCCAGAGGATCAGTTGGCGTTCCTTAAGATCGTTGATCTGCTCGGCTTGGGTGTCGATCACCTCGCAGGATGCGTCGATGATGTCGGCCTTGGTGGAAGCGGTTGTGATGTTCATTGGATTTGATTTGATGGCGGGAGTTGCCTCCCGTAGGAACAGAATACACCGCAGACAGTGCGTCCGGCAATGCTGTTGCATTTCTTTACGTTTGCCCGCGCTAGCTAGGCTGGTAGCAGCGGCAACTGCTCCGTGCAGCCATACCTGTTCGAGATCACCGCCAAGGTGGTGATTCGCTCAGATAGCGACCCGGAGGAATTGCCAGCGGACATCTACGCACGGATCACCGAGTTCATTGGGAACGAGGAAGATCTGCTTGCGCTTGAGATCGAAATGTTCCCCCTGCCAGATGCCAACAGTGGATCATCAGATCGATGGGACGATGCTGATTCCGAGGAAGGAGGCGAAGCGGCGGTGGCGTGATGCCGTGTTGTTACGAAGTGATTACTGTTGCGCCTACTGCAACGAGCAATTGGGTCCCCGTAGCGCCACGCTTGACCACATCATCCCAAAAGTGATGGGCGGCCTGACCGTACCAGAAAACCTTTGCGGCGCTTGCATTACCTGCAACGGCAGCAAGGGGCATCGTGATTGGCGTGATTGGTTTCGCGCTCAAGCGTTTTACAGCTTGAACCGTGAAGAAGCCATTGACTCGTGGCTTACTCAGTAATACTGCACGTAAATCTCGGCCTGCCATAGGTCGTTGGTGTACCGACAAAGGGCACCATTTTGGCCGCAGGCCCGATACACCGGCTCGTCACCGAACCCGTGATCCAGCAATTCAATCCAACGGCCATCGCCCCGGTCCATTCGCTCCAGCACCTTCCTTTCCATCGTCGTACAACCCGCAGCGTGCGGCAAAGCGCCCCCCATTCTGCCGTGCCTCAGGGAATCCAAGGCTGCATTCGTTGCCGCGTGGTAGCCAATGGATGCAAGACCAACATTTAGCTTTGCCATGAAACTCGGATTCAATTTCTTCGATTGGTTGGTTTTTGCGTAGTGCCAGATACTGGTACTGCGCTCGGATGTACGCCTCTCGCACGTCTGGCGTACAGAGGTCAATAATTGTTTCAAAGCGGCCTGGCAAGCGAATCTTGGCCCGCCAGTTATCGGACAACCGCAAGCGCTCAACGATTACCCTGCCGCTATAGAGAACAATCATTCGCTTTCTCCATATGCAGGCTCGTGGTACAACCGCTCCAGTTGCATGGATAACGGCTCTAGTGGCTCAATAAATTGCTCCATAATTGCGGCCACTTGCGGATCAGTTGGATCTTGAACAACGTACAGGTAGTCATACCCGTAATGTTTGATCGCAACAAACCCAACCCTTGGACTAGACAGCAGAAAACGCACAGCGCAGTTTTCGAGCCAATTCAAAAATGGAGCGCTCATGGTTCCAGCCTGGCAATAAGACGGTCGAGGTACCAACGCGCTTTTTTCGCGTCCTGAGAAGCGTTGCCCTTGAGCCACAACCTCAGCACATATTTCAACACCTGCCCTTGCAGATAGCCACCCGCAGGGAACGGAGCATCAGCAATGGCGCCTTCGATCACGTCAATTGCTTCCACCGCGCCAGCCGTGTAATGCGCTGGATGGTTGACCAGATCAGTCATTGGCCTCCAATTCCAGCCTGATGGCAGCCTGGAAATAACCGGCAATCTTCATCCGAGCAAACACAGTGCCGCCATCTGCGGTGGTTTTATCTTCAACCCGTGCGTACTGATACCGCGCTTCCTCAAGGGCAGCCATGGTCTCAATGTTCAGAGTATCTAGCTCTGCGTTGCTAAGGGTTTTGATGTCCTCAAGCAGGAAGTTGCGGCCAAGAAGATAGGACTTAAAAAACGGTTCATTCATGTTGATTTTGTGGATACCTGAAGCAGTGTACTAGGCCCATTTGCCCAGGATGTAGCGGCGGACAACCTGGATAGCTTGCTGCGCGTGCTTCTCGACCAGGACCGACTGTGTGTCGCTCATGGCAAGGCACACAGCGTTAAATAGCTCTTCGTACTCGACATCCCGCGTGTTGTTGGCAAGGTCATGAGCAAATTCATCCCACAGCCCCGTGTAGGTGTTGCAGGTGCGGCCGCTGCGTGCATACAGCGCCTCCATCATTTGGTAACGGCGGTTGTCCAGTTCGGCTTGCTTCATTTGAGGATGTTGTACAGGTTGCGGCATTCTTGCCACGCTATCGAATTGTGGTGTAGTTGATCCATGCGGACACGGATCAAAGCCTTGACGTGTTCCCGTTCATGGTCGCGGCCAGCCTTGAACAGACCGGAATCGCCGACCAGTGCTTGCAAACGCTTAAGTGGGTCAATCATTGGATGCTTTGGTAAAGATGTTGCATTCTCCAGCAAAGAAAAGGTTCTGCGCTGGCTCGGGAAAATCTAGGGAGCATTTGCCCTTTAGCCATAGAGCACAAGATTCACAGGAATGCTGGGCAAAAGAATTTCGCCGAGGAATTTCAGGAAATAGCTTTTTGTGACCTACGCCAAACCATATCTGCTCCACAGTCTGGCGCGAAATGCCGTGCCGTTGAGCTGTTGCTTTGGGACTATCTGGCGAAAGGAGAATGTCGCGGACAGCCTCCTGGGAGATCTTGGTCATTACATCGCTTCTACTGTTGCGCTAGGCCAGCGATTCTGGGCGTAAGTAATGGCAGCCGCTTTGCTTTCGGCACGCATGGTCATGGTCATTGGCATGGAGCCGGACTTGTACACGATGAGGGTATAGAGCTTGGTGCGTGCCTTGGGTACGGGACGGCTGATGCCATCGCCGTAGCGAGCGTGATCATCTTCGCGCCACAGGAGCAGCGCACCTTGGATGTTAGACATTGGGAAGTTTTACTTGATGGTGGTCAGTAGGTGTGAGCCATTCAATCTGGTTCCAGTAGGGCAGCCATTCCTCGGTGGCAATGGCTTTGGCTTCTAGCCAACTGGTGGCCTTGATGCACTCGTAAACGTTGGCGTCACAAATGCGGAAGTAGTAGTTGCGAAGGGTCATGGCTTGAGCACCTGCTGGCAAACGGGTTCGCCTTGAGCGGTATGCACGGTCTGTTCACGGCCACCGCTAACACCTGCTGCGTAGACCGCAAACATCAGGACAATAACGGCAAGGCGGTTGACGAAAGGATTGTTGATCATTGGATTGGATTTGATTGGATGCAGGAGGCTTTCCCCTGTCCCGGTACTATACACCGCAGGCGGCGTGGGTCAATGGCGTGTCACAAATCTTCGCCGTACTTGAGCGCAGCGTTCCTTTGGATCGCAGCATTGGCCTTGGCCAGGTTCTCCATCACGTCAGCAGCCTCAACAAAGCTTGGCTCCAGCGTGATCGGAGTCCGAAGCACCGGCTTGTGCTGGTGCCGATCAGACCAGCCAATGGCATAGTCCGGCACCTGCATCTCGACCGTGAACCAATGCCCCCCACAAGACCCGCAGACCCGTTTGCGGACCACCTCATCAGGCAGGTGCCCATTTGTTACCGGAGTCCGGTGGTTCTTGCTACGGCAATTCGGGCAATTCATCGGGCATCATGGGAGCATCTGCTCCTAAAAAGTGGAAGATTTTGGCCAGTGGATGATCCCAAAGATTGCAACTGAGGATCAACTCAAGATTGAGGTAATGGCCCGGCGTCTTGAGATTACCCAAAACGTCGGACCACTTGCGGCAACGCTCTACCGTTCTTGGAACCTGCAACAGGCATTGCTCCAGCAGGCGACCAATGAGATCGCACGTCTGGAGCTGTTGCTGATGAAGCCTTAGAACAGGTCGTACACCTCACCGACATCAACCACAGACCCGCCAGTCGCGGCTGCTAGGTTTTCGGCTGCGGCGGTTACAGCAGGATTAGTTGGGATAACTTGATCCATCTTGCGCCATGCCTCAGCTGTGACAATCAAGTCAGTGCGTTCTTCGCCGGTCTTGGTGGTCCACTTATTGGTCTTGACCCGACCAGTGACGCCAATGCGATCGCCTTTCTTGGCTTGATCCATAAACGTCTGAGCTTCTTGCCCCCAAACTTCAACTGTGAACCAGTCAGGTACTTGACCATCGTCACGCTTGGCGCCAGGTTTGTTAATGGCAATTCGACCTTTTGCAACAGCATTGCCGTTATCAAAATACTTAATTTCAACATCGGCACCAAGGCGGCCGATAAATTGATGGCAGCTGGCACGCAACACAGTTGCAATAATTTCGAGTGGTGTCATTGGTTGTCAGGTGTGATGGTGTTGGCCTTTTCGTATTGCTCCACCTCGGCTAGGGGATAGAGCACGCGACCGTTGATCTTTGTAAAGGCAGGCCCAGTGTTACTGGACCGCCACCTGATCAACGTCTGGCGGTGGAGATGCCACCGCGCAGCAAGTTGCAAATCAGTCAGAAATTCAGAAGAGGTCATCAGGTTCCTCAACCGGCTTGGCCGGTTCAGGTTCAACAACTGGTGCAGCCTGAACCTTTGCGTTGAGTTCGTCAATCCCAACCGAAACCTTGACGCTTTCCACGTCAATCACTTCCTCCTGGGTCTGGAGGCCAACCAGCAAGTCACCGGCAAAAAGACGCCCCCAAAAAGCTGCCGCCCGGTAACGGATCATTAGCTCTGGCATCGTGATCCACTTGGATCCGCTTTTGGTGGCCCATCCTTCCTTCTTGGCCATCGTCATCGTGATGGTCGGTCCCTTCAGCTCCTGATCCGTTTTGATGTCAGTGGCCACCGCATAGCAAGCAAGACTGTCACCTTCGCCGCTGACCTCAAACCGCAGCGGTGTAAACCGGCCGCAGCCGTTGACCATGGCGATAATAAAAGCGCTGCTCCAGCTGGGGCGCCCGTGGATGATGTGCAAGTGCTGCATACACAGAAACGGACTGATGTTCATCCGTCCTGCGATCTCCAGCGCCACCAAGCAGTTGGCAAAACCCTGTTGGCCTTGGAACTGCGGTGGAATCAGCGTGCTACTAGCCAGAGCCTTCGCAATGCGCTGGGCGTCCTCGAACGCCCTAATGCCTGAAAAGACAGAGTTATTGGTCGTGGTCAGTGTTGTGGTTTCAGTCATTAGAAAGTTTCAATTTCATTAGGTGCAGGCATGGTGCCATCAGCCTTGGGACGCATCCATGGCGGGAGGTTGATTACCTCCACTTGGTCGCTGTACCCAGGCCAGTAGTCGGCAGCTTTACATACGTTGAGCTTGTCAAGGTCACGGCGTGCCGTGTCCCGTCCAATCTCAATCATCTGCTGGTCGGCAACGTAAACGGCACAGGCGTACGGTGGCTTTTTCTCGACTGCGATAAACACAAACTGCTCAGGGCGTTTGCCCGTTGCGTGCTGCAAGCCGTCGAGATACCAGCTCGCTTGAACGTGGTAGCGCCATTGAGCGATTGATTTCTGAAACCCACGGGGACTGGCATCCTCAGTGGTCTTGAGATCCACGATCATGCTGCCGTCATCCAGCAGCCAGTCCGGGCGGCACTTGCATTGCAAGCCGCTGATCCCATCGGTCCACATGTGCGTGGTCTCTGCCTTACCGGGTAAGCCAAGCAGATAAGACGCAGCCGGGTGGCTGAGCACTGATCGCCCAATCCGCATCACAAGGTCTGCATCCTCGCGGCTGATTACCGTCCGGGTGCCAATGGCCGTTTGGAACACGTCCCATTCAGCTTTACCAACCTTGGTTCGCCTGTCAATTCCGGCGGGTGCCACAACGTACTGGGCATCCCATTGGTCCAATTCCAAGACGTGCGTGTGCACGGCAGATCCGATGGCCATTGCAGCAGTAGGCTCCTGTGGCACACGGTTAGGGTCCAGATACCGGGACCAGTAATGCAGTGGGCTTTTGGCCACCAAGTCAAGGTGGCTTTTGCTGACGGCTGAGTGGGCGTGGTAGGTGGCGTTATTCATTCCGGCATTTCAGGGTGTGCTTTCCATTCACCGCACCAGTCGGCATTGCCAACAAAAGGCCAAACGGCTGTTACAAGCAAAACATCAGGATCTTTTTCTGTTGTGACCAAGGGCTTTGGCGCGTAACGATGGCAAAAGACGTCTAATCGCCAGTCGCAAGTCGAACAAGACTCTTGCTGGTGTGACCCAGTCATTCGGGGGTGGTTGCGTGGAACTCCTAAATCCTATACCATCAGGCAACCCATTGCAACCCTGTGCCATGGGTTGTCATTCCAACCTCGCCCATGACCCATTACAAGCATCCATGCCCCAAATGCGGGCAGCCCAGCCCGTTCAGGCTTAGACCTGACACCCAGCATCACGGCGAGATCCGTTGCCTTGTTCATGGCCACATGTGGATTCCGAAGCCAACAGAGCTAAAAACACCACGACGCAAGGTCAACCGCGATCTATTTGAGTTGGTTCCAGAGCATATGCGTGATTACTGCTGGACCTGTTTACGCAGCCGTGAGTTGCTTAAGTCATTAAAACCAATGGTGCCGCTTGAGGCCCATCACATTATTGAAGTGCAAAGTGGCGGTGTTGATGACCGCGACAACATTCAAATTGTTTGCAAAGAATGTCATTCAGGCATCCACCGCACTCGGGAAGCATTCAACCGGTACGGAGTCCATATAGATGACAATTAGTCTTCGCCAGTATCAACAAGAGGCGGCCTGCGACCTCGTTGCCGTCCTCACTCAGCACCGCATTGCCTACCTACGCGGTGAGGTGCGCACCGGCAAAACCTTTACTGCATTGGAAACTGCTCGTCGGCTTGGCGTGCTCAACTGCCTCATCGTCACCAAAAAGAAGGCCATTGCCTCAATTGAGGCAGACCGTGATGCCCTAGGCCTTACCGCCAAAGTCGAGGTGACCAATTACGAGCAGGTGCCAAAACGTGCTGGTCGCCATTACGACCTGCTGATCATTGACGAGGCCCACAGCGTTGGCGCTTACCCAAAGCCATCCAAGCGTTGGCACGATCTCAAATCCATCCATTTCAAATACCTGCTCCTCATGTCCGGCACGCCATCGCCGGAGTCCTACAGCCAGCTCTACCACCAGTTCGCCCTAGGCCCCACACGCTGGTCCGGCTACCGCAACTTCTACGACTGGGCCAGGGCCGGGTACGTCTCAATCGGCACAAAATACGTCGGCACCGGCCAGCAGGTCAACGACTACAGCAAAGCTGACGAAGCCCGCATTCTCGCCGACATCCAGCCGCTCACCGTCACCATCACCCAGCAGCAGGCAGGCTTCACCACCCAAATTGAAGAGCAAATCCATCAAGTTCCAATGAAGCCCCGCACCTACCGCCTTGCCCGGCGGATCATGAAAGATGGCGTCATCGGTCGCCCAGACTGTCGCAGCGTCCTAGCCGACACCGGAGCAAAGGCCATGTCGAAGCTCCGCCAGATCTACTCCGGTACCGTCATCACCGAGGCCCATGGTCCCGTAATCTTCGATCGTTCCAAGGCCCATTACATTCGCGACCATTTCGCCGGTCGCAAGCTGGCCATCCTCTACTGCTTCAACGCAGAAGGCGACATGCTCCGCAAGGTCTTTGCCAACACCTGCACCGATAGTCCCGAAACCTTCAACGCCAACCCATCCGCCACCTACATCGGTCAAGTCCAAGCATCCCGCGAAGGCGTCAACCTATCTACCGCCGATGACCTCATCTTCATAGGCATCGATTACTCCGCCCTGTCCTACCTCCAAGGTCGGGACCGGGCCAGCTACCTCGGTCGTGATCGCGCCAATCGCGTTCATTTCATCTTTGCCGCACGCGGTATCGAGCCACGGGTCTACGCTCAGGTTCGCGATAAGCAGAACTACACCACTGCGCACTATGCGGCAGACCGAGGCATCCTTTCAAAAGAAGCTGATCAAGCAGTACGAAGCTGAAGGTTGGTACGTGCTCAAAGTCATCCAATGCAATAAACCCGGCTGGCCGGACCTCATGCTCCTAAAACCCGACGAACTCAAGCTTGTTGAGGTCAAAGCAGCCGACGGCCGCCTTTCTCAGATCCAGACATACCGCCACGCGGAACTCTCTCTTCTCGGCTTCAACGTCGAAACAATCAAACCATGAGCCTCATAGATCAACTCAATGCCCTGCCATCAACCTGGGGTTACGTCGCCGTCGGTCATGCCAAGCGCCCCTACCAACCCAAGTGGCAGGACAACCCACTAACCCAGCAGCAACTCACCGCCGAAATCGAAGCCGGTCGCGCCCATGCCATTGGCGTCATCGCTGGGCCACAGTCCGGCGGCCTTCTCTTCGTCGACCATGACGGCATCTCAGCCGGTGAGGTGCTTGAATCCATCGGCACACCAAGCCGTGACCTTCCCAAATCCTGGGCCGTAACTTCAGGCCGGAATGGCCGCTTTCAAATCATCTACACCGTCCCAGACCAATACTGGGACCAGATCAAGACACGCAAGATAAAGTCCGGCAAATATGACGAAGACGGCAACGTCGAACAACTCGAACTCCGCTGGACCGGCTGTCAATCCGTTGTTGCAGGTAGTCACCCAATCACCGGCTCCTACCGCTGGCTAAAGGGTCGCGCACCTACCGACCTCCCGTTGGCCGAAGCACCGCTGGCGCTCATCGAGCAGATGCTTCAACTGCCCACGCCAGAACCAACGCCACTTCTTCCAGCACCCATCTCACGCCGCACTGATCGCACCGATAAAGACTGGGCGCTTATCTACCTCGACGCACTCAACCCATTACGTGCGAACGACTACGACGAGTGGATAGAGGTTGGGCAATGCCTTCAATCCGTAGATGATTCGCTCTTGTCTGAATGGGACAACTGGTCAAAGCAGTCACCAAAATGGGAGGCCAAAGCTTGCGCTGCCCACTGGAAATCTTTCAAGCCAGGTGGCAACCGTTCCATCAAACGTCTTTGCAATCTTGCCAAACTTGATGGTTGGCGGCCAAAGGAAAAGCTCAGTCGGTCGAAACCAACTGAGCAAGGATTCCTTCCATCCGAAGCCAGCCTACCCGCAAAAGAAAAAGACGGTGATGAGTTCAAACTTGAAAAACTAGAAGCCAACAAACTCCTAGACATGCTCCGCCCAAAAGGCAATGAAGAGTCAAAGTTTCGTTACAACATCTTCACCCAACAAATCGAAATTCAAGGACAAGTAGCCAAAAATATCGAGCACTTCTATCTCCAACTGTCGGAGATGGGTTACAAAATATCCAAGGACATTGCCCTGGACTGCCTCGTAAAGGTTGCTCACGAAAACTCATATGATCCCGTTCGTCTTTACCTCGAACACGTCGAGGCCCAAGTTGAACCCACATACATTGATCGCCTCGCGTCTACCTACCTACGCCCAGCAGATGCTGCCGAACCTCAACCCACCCTTTACGACCACATGATCAAGCGCACGCTTATTGCAGCAGTGCGTCGCATCTTTCAACCCGGTTGCAAGCATGACCACGCTTGCGTACTTATGGGTGACCAAGGTGCCCGCAAGTCATCCTTCTGGTCTGCCATCGGTGGTCCCTTCTTCTCCGATGCACTCCGCGACATCTCCAGCAAAGACGATCTCATGGTTCTCCACCGCAGTTGGATTATGGAATGGGCCGAGCTGGATTCCATCGTTAGCAAGAAGCACGCGGGCCAGATAAAAGGCTTCCTCTCCCAATCGACTGACCTGTTTCGCGTGCCCTACGGCAAGGCCACCGAAGCCTTCCCACGCCGGGGCATCATCGTCGGTTCCACCAATCGCGATAGCGGCTTCCTGGTCGATGAAACCGGCAATCGCCGCTTCTGGGTCATACCCGTTACCTGCACCCTTCAGAACCCCATCGACGTGCCCAACCTCCTCATCGAACGCGACTCCATCTGGGCAGCCACTATGGCCGCCTACAGGGCCGGAGAGACCTCGATCCTGACCACCAACCAAGAGCAACAGGTCCAAACCGAAAACACCACATACCTCGTGGAGTCGCCTTGGGTGGCCCCTATCGACGCATGGCTCAGAGCGCCCCACAACCGCCCCAAAGTCATCACCACGGGCCTCCTGCTGGCCGAGGCGATCCAGAAACCCATCGAGCGGCAGACCCGCTCTGATCAGATGCAGGTGGGCAACATCCTCCGCGACCTCGGATACGTCCGAAAACGCACCACCGTCGATGGCTGCCTCAAATGGGTTTTCTTCCTACCTCAGGAAAACAGGTAGGAAAGGCAAAAATCCAGTGGCTGCAATGCCTTATCTATCCTTCCTACCTATCCTACCTTTATATAAGAGTAGTAGTAATAGGGTATATAGGGGATACAGGGCATACGCGCAGGGGTTGCGGGTAGCTCCTAAGCAAAAGGTGGGAAGGTAGGCAGGTGGGAAAGCTTGGCTTACGCCCTTGGCCGACCTCAGCACATGCCCTAACCTGTCTCACATGGCATCCATCTCAGACCTACGGTCCGACCACAAAAACGCCCGCAAGCGCACCGACAGGTCCGCAACCCTTATCGAGGAATCGCTTAAGCGGTACGGCGCGGCCCGGTCCGTGGTCATCGATGAAGACAACCGCATCCTTGCTGGCAACGGCACCGTTGACGCCGCCAAGCGGGCAGGCATCTCCAAGGTGCGCGTCATCGAAACCGATGGTGACGAGATCATTGCCGTCAAACGCACCGGCCTAACCGAAGACCAGAAGATCGGCCTTGCCTTGGCTGACAACCGCACCTCCGATCTGTCCGAGTGGGACAAGGAGATGCTTCACCAACTCTCCGAAGAGCACGACATCACACCATGGTTTGAAGCCGAAGATCTGGCCGAAATCATGGGCGAGGTGGAAGTCATCCCAGCCGAAGCCTTGACCGATGCGGATGACGTGCCCGAGGCGCCAGAGGAACCGGTTACAAAGCTGGGGGACCTCTGGATCCTCGGCAACCACCGTTTGCTCTGTGGTGACAGCACCGACATCCATTCCGTTGAGCGGCTTATGGATGGGAAGAAAGCAGACATGGTGTTTACTGATCCGCCCTATGGCGTTAACTATGAAGGCGGCTTGCAGGACACTGGCGATGGCTTGAAATCCGCGCAGCGGCGAAAGCTGATAAACGATGACATAGACCTCTATTACGACGCCGTTGTTATCGCTAATCAGTTCTCATCTGGACCTGTCTTCATGTTTCATGCAGACACCGTTCCCTTTGGCCTTTACAAAGGCGTTGAAGCTGTTGGCGGTGAAATCGTTGCGCTCCTCATCTGGCGCAAACCTGGGGGATATGGAGCATTAGGTGCCTCATACAAGCTCAACTATGAACCCTGTTTGCTGTGGAAGCCCAAAGGTGCAAAGCTTAATTACGTCGGTCCCACCACCGAAACACGAATCTGGGAGATCGACAAAGAAAAGCAAAACAAGCTACATCCAACACAGAAGCCAGTCGCAGTGCCTGAACGAGCAATTGCAAACCACAAGGCGCAAGTGGTGCTCGATCTTTTTGGTGGCAGTGGGTCCACACTCATTGCCTGTGAGCGTCAGCATCGCCACGCTCGCCTCATGGAACTCGATCCCGCCTACTGCGACGTGATCGTCAAACGCTGGGAGGATTTCACCGGCAAGAAAGCTATCCTTGAGGAAAGTCAGGAGGCTTACTGATGGCCTCGCCACGCAGTACACAACTTGAAACCCAAGATCGCGCAGCACGTTTTGCGCGGATCATTGCCAATGGTGGCCGTAGGTCGGATTGCGTACGCTTTGCAGCAGAGAACTGGGGGGTCAGCGAACGCTCCGTTGATAAGTACCTAGCGGTCGCCAGGGACCAGCTGAAGGCCGATTGGGACATCGAAAGGCCTCAGATGATCGCTGACCTGCTTTCGCAGTGCTCAACGCTGCAAATGGAAGCTAGGCGTGCTGGGCAGTTTCACATTGCCTTAGGTGCTATCAACACAGCGGCAAAGCTGGCGCAACTCTGTTCGTGAGCATTCTTGCTGGCCTACGTGAAGGCCACGTCTTGCAGCAGTTTGGCCGTGGCAACGATGACATGGATGAAGTGGAGGTGCTCCAGCGCATCCGCAGCGACCTGCACCCTGGCCAGCTTGCGTTCGTTGATGATCAGACCACCAGCATCCTTGGCGTGTCGGCTGGCTACGGCGCGGGCAAGACGCGGGCACTGTGCGCCAAGGCTGTGCACCTTGCCATGGCTAACCAAGGCTTCATCGGCGTGGTGATGGAGCCCACGGGTCCGCTGATCCGCGACATTTGGAAGACGGATTTTGATGATTTCCTTGAGATGTACGACATCCCGTACACCTTCCGGGCTTCCCCGTTGCCTGAGTACAACCTGCATCTACCGGGCGGCGATACCAAGATCCTGTGCCGCAGCTTTGAAAATTGGAAACGAATTATCGGCATTAACGGCGCTTGGATCCTGGCTGATGAAATTGATACTGTTGATCCAAATGTGGCGAACAAGGCATTTCCAAAGATCCTTGGTCGCTTGCGTTCCGGCAATGTGCGGCAGTTTGCAGCCGCCTCGACGCCTGAAGGCTTCCGCTGGATGTGGCAGACCTTTGCCAGTGAAGACGGCAAGAGCCGCGAGGATCGGCGCCTTATCAGGATGCGCACGCAAGACAACCCATACCTGCCACCTGATTTCATCGAGCGGATGCAGGCCAACTATGACCCGCAACTACTGCGTGCGTACCTCGATGGGGAGTTTGTCAACCTGACAACAGGTCAGGTATATGACCGGTTCGATCGCGCCAAGCACGTGTCAGGACAATGTCCGGACATCAGCCGCGAACCGCTGCGGATCGGCGTGGACTTCAACGTGGGCAACATGTCCGCCGTGATCGCCATCCGCCTAGGCAAAAGCCTCTACGTCGTGGACGAGATCAGCGGTGCCCACGACACCGACGCACTGGCACAGAAGATCAAGGCGCACTACCCAGATCACAAGATCTACGTTTACCCAGATGCCAGCGGTGGCAACCGCAGCACAAACGCAACACAAACCGATATTGCTATTCTCGAAAGCTATGGCATGTCTAACCAGTCACCTAAGGCTAATCCTCC
>OFRI01000312.1_pt1 | contig 13235 bp, 10 predicted proteins | sample 1543031 | NCBI WGS metagenome assembly OFRI01 (sample SAMN07774226, study PRJEB24372) | wastewater metagenome
TGAGGCCCCGCACATCACGCGAACGGTAGTCGAGAAACACCACCTCATCAGAGGCCGAGCCACGCTCCACCTCGACGCTCGGCGCGCCGGTCAGGTAAACCGTGGTGACCTTGTACGGCGTGCCGACGAACAGGCTGGCGTACTGACGGGCGCAATCGAGAAAGGGCCCGTCATAACCGTGGCAAAACTGCAGAACCCGCAGTTCAGTTGGCGTCGTCATAGCGCTTGAGGCCATCCTTGACCACCAGGATGTCCTGCATGATCAGGTACTCAAGGTCCGAACCGAAGAACATGTCCAGGGCATCGGTCGGCGAGCAGATCATCGCTTCGCCGCGGCGGTTCAGCGAGGTGTTCAGCGACACGCCATTGCCGGTGAGTTTCTCCAGCTCCAGCATCATGTCGTAGTAGCGCGGGTTGTATTCGCGCTTGAGCACCTGGGCACGGGAGGTACCGTCTTCGTGCACCACTTCGCCAACGCGCTGCTTCCACTCGTCATTCACTTCAAAAGTGAAGGTCATGAACGGGCTCGGGTGATCGATCTTGAACATCTTCGGCGCCACCGTGTCGAGCATCGACGGGCAGAAGGGCCTCCAACGCTCGCGGAATTTGATCTGCGCGTTGATGCGGTCAGCCACACCCGGCACGCTCGGGCAACCGATGATCGAACGACCACCGAGCGCCCGCGGACCGAACTCCATGCGGCCCTGGAACCAGGCGACCGGATTGCCATCGACCATGATCTGGGCGATGCGCTGCGGCATGTTGTCGATCTGCGTCCACTGCGGCTTGTGGGCGTGACGGGCGCAGGCGGCGATCACATCTTCGTTGCTGTACTCAGGGCCGAGATAGACGTGTTCCATCTTCTCCACCGGTACGCCGCGCTTATGCGACACGTAGGCTGCAGCGCCAACGGCAGTGCCGGCATCGCCGGAAGCCGGCTGCACGAACAGCTCTTTGACTTCCGGGCGGGCAATGATCTTCTGGTTGAGTTTGACGTTCAACGCGCAGCCGCCGGCAAACACGATCTTGCCGGTTTCCTTGAGGATGTCACCGAGGTAGTAATCCATCATCTGCAGCGCCAACTTCTCGAACAGCGCTTGCATGCTGGCGGCGTAATGGATGTATGGATCGTCAGCAATATCGCCTTCGCGTTTCGGGCCAAGCCACTCGATCAGCTTGGGCGAGAAGTAGAAGCCCTTGCCCTTCTCTTTGTAGCGGCGCAAGCCGATGACGTTGGCGTACTCGGTGTTGATCACCAGTTCGCCGTTCTCGAAGGTGGCCAGGCGGGAGAAATCGTACTTGCTGGCATCGCCATACGGCGCCATGCCCATGACCTTGAACTCGCCGTCGAGCATCTCGAAACCGAGGAACTCGGTGATCGCGCCGTACAGGCCGCCCAACGAATCCGGGTCAAAGAATTCTTTGATCTTGTGGATCTTGCCGTTCTCGCCATAGCCGAAGAAGGTGGTGGCGTACTCACCCTTGCCGTCGATGCCGAGGATCGCGGTTTTTTCCTTGAAGCCCGAGCAGTGATAGGCACTGGAAGCGTGAGCCAGGTGGTGCTCGACCGCTTCGATTTTGACCTTTTTCAGGTCGAAACCCAGCTGCTCCAGGCACCAGTTGATCTTGGTGCGATAGCGCTTGTAGCGGCGGTTGCCCATCAGGATCGCATCGAGGGCGCGATCCGGCGCGTACCAGTAACGCTTGGCGTAGTGCCAGCGGGCCTTGTCGAAGATGCTGATCGGCGCGAACGGGATCGCTACCACATCAACATCGCTCGGCTTGATCCCGGCTTGTTCCAGGCAAAACTTGGCCGACTCGTAGGGCATGCGGTGTTTGGCATGCTTGTCGCGCACGAAGCGCTCTTCTTCTGCTGCGGCAATCAGCTTGCCGTCAATGTACAGGGCCGCAGAAGGGTCATGGCTCAAGGCGCCGGACAGGCCGAGGATGGTCAATGCCACAGGTGTTAGCCTCTTTCAGGGCAGGTGCCGGGCACCTGCGGTAAGCGTTGGTCGAGCAGCTTGAACAGCCTGGAGTCGGCTGGCCAGTTGCGCAAAAATCGTGCACGGTCGCGCTCGTAGGCGCGGGCAAAACTGCGATCACTGTGGTGCTGACGCATGGCGTCCAGATCGATCAGTGACCAGCGGCCGTTGTCCCAGAAGACGTTATAACCCTTGAGGTCGCCATGGCTGATGCGCTCGCGCAACAACGCGGCAAACAGTCCATCCAGCGCCTGCAACTCCGCTTCTGGCGGCCCTTCCAGCCCGGATGACAGATCAAGATAGGGCTGGAAGCGGGCGATTATATCGTGCCCAGGCAGATATTCGGTAATCAGCAACGCCGGGCCGCGCAACCAGCACCAGCGCCGCTCCAACACCGCCAGTGGCTGCGGCGTGGCAATACCAAGCAGACTCAGGCGATGGCCCTCGCGCCAGCTATGCCAGGCGCGGCTCGGGCGCCAGAAACGCTTGCACCAGTGGGCAACGTTTTTGATGTTGTAGCGTTTAACCAGCAGCGGCTGACCGTTGAGTTCAACCCGCGCCACCGTGGCCGCGCCGCCGCCCTTGAAGCGATGACCGCTGGCGATAAAAGCCTCCGGCGCCGCCAGCAACGGCTGCAACTCGGCCTCACGGTCACGGCGCACCACCCGCAGGCCAAAGGCACCGATCTTGGCGCTGAACAGACTGCAATCGCGGCCGATTTTCTTCAGGTAGTCGCGCAGGCGCCAGCGCCGCACCTTGGCCACTTCCTTGAGCAACGCCTCAAGCGGCAAGCCATGGGCACTATTGGCCAGCAGGTAGTGGATTAGCACTTCCTCCAGCGGCTCCTCGCCCATCGGCGGTAACTGGGCGAACAGCACGCCGAGGTTTTCCAGCACCTTGTCTTGGCTAAGCGGCTGGCCGGGGACCTGCCCATGCACGCCGCCGCCATCAATCAGAAACAGCTGGCCGTCACGCTGCAGCAGGTTGTCCAAGTGCAGGTCAGCCTGCCACAGGCCGCGTCCATGCAACTGGCCGATCATCCCCAGAGCGCTGGCCAGCAACGCCTGGCGCGGGGCATTCAGCTCATCGCCAACGCCCTGTTCGGCCCAGGCGGCGGCCAGGCTTTGGGCGCCGTCGAGGTAGTCGAACAACAGCCAACCGCCGCCGTCCTGTTGGCCGTCAGCCAGCAGTTGCGGAGTGTTCAGGCCTTGCTCGGCAAGCAGACGCGCACCCTGCACTTCACGCTGAAAATGCCGCGCGGCCTTGCTGCCCACCAGCAACTTGGCCAGCACCGCACGGCCACGCCAGGTCGCCCGACCGACATAACGCTGACCGGGCAACACCCGCAACAGGCTGTGCAGCTCCAGACGCTCGCCATCCGCCAGTTCGATCAGCAGCGGTAACGCCGGCGCGCGCCCGACACGGGCCAGTTCAGCGAGGTTCAACGGCGCGCCTCCTTGTTGCGCTGCCGGGCATCCAGGCGCTGGCGCCAAGCCGGCACGCCCACGCCTGAACCGACATAAGCGAGCAGCAAGGTGCTGACTTCCGCCTCACTCCACGCCCCGGCGCGGCGCAGCAGCGGCTCCAGATCCTTGATCCGGTCACGCTTGCCGAACCACAGCCCGCGAGTCTTCTCCAGATCGATCAGCTGCGCGTGAAAGCCATCGGCCTCTTCGCGCAAAAAAATATGCTTGGGATAGAAGCAGCCATGCACCTGCCGCGCCTCGTGCAGGCGCCGGGCCAGTTCGCCGCAGGCCTGCACAATGGCCAGGCGCTGGGCGACAGGATGGGATTCCCAACCCTGCAGCCAGCTGTCCAGATCACGCCAACCATCCAGGGCACGAGTCAGCAGGATCGCGCACTGCTTGCCCGCCAGCCTACGCTGGGCAAAAAACGCCGCCTGCAGGGCCGGGATGCCGAGCTGACGGTAGTGTTCGATATTGCGCAGTTCGCGGGCGAAGGTCGGCTCGCCAAACAGATGACGCAAACTGCGGGTCAGGTGATTGCTCTGTCGCTTGAGGTAATAGGCATGCTCGCCCAACTGCAGGCGTGACACCGTACTGTAGCCGCCGCGTTCGGTATTGGGCTCGTCCACCGCCTCCAACTCCAGCGCCCACAGGGCCTCGAAGCTATCCAACTGGTGAGCGGCGAGAATCTCGCGATCCTCGGCGGCGATAAAGTCACTCATTCGCGGCCCTCGAAAAAACCGATGATCTTGCGCAGGCGTTGCTTGTCCGAAGCATTCAAACGCTGACGGCCGCGGTACTGCAGATAAAACCGCAGGCGCTGGGTGCACGACAGGTGCTGTTTGGCCACTTTATCCAGGCAGGCGAGGTCCTTGATGATCCGGTAGCGCAGGGCTGGCCCCCACCAAAAGCTGCCGGACGGACAGTCGATCAGAAACAGTTCCGCCGCCGGATTGACCAGCAGGTTGCGCCACTTCAGATCGTTATGGGTGAAGTGCTGGTCGTGCAGGGTGCGCGTGGCCCGCGCCAATTGCTGGCTGATACCGGCGACCCAGCGCCGGTCAGCCAGGCGCGAATCACCGCGCTGGGCCAGCACAGCCAAGTCCTCGGTGCCTTGCAGGTCACGGGTAATCAGCGCGCCGCGAACAAAGGCGCCCAGGTTGCGTTCCAGGCCATAGGCCACGATCGGCGCAGTAGCGATGCCCCATTTGCAGAAGTATTTGAGATTCTGCCATTCAGCCTTGACCCGCGGCCGCCCCAGGTAGCGGCGCAAACCCTTGCCGGCGCCCCAATAGCGTTTGACGTAATAACGCACGCCGCCGCGCTCGATGCGGATCACTTCGGACAGCGGGTCCTTGGTAATGCGCTCGCCCTGCAGGGCGAACACCGCTTCCAGGCTGCCAAAATCCGCAGCCAGCGCGGCAAAGGCCGGATCCAGGGTCCAGCCCGCCATCAGAGCGCATCCCCGTAGCGCTGCTTGCGGGCGTACAACTTGGCTGCTTTGGCTTCCAGCCAGGCCAGCAGCCGCGCTTCGTCACGCAGGACCTGGCGCAGCGGCAGTTGAAAATAACCACGCAGAAAACGCAGCTTGTCGCGCTGGGTCAGGCCGATATCCAGCGCCGAGAAATACAGCGCGGCCAAGTCCTTGTCGCGCCAGCGGCGGGTGATGCGGGCGCGGGTCTGGGCGCGGTGCAGATCGATCACCGACAGGCGGAAATCTTCCGCCGTCACCGGTTTATCGGTGTGCAGCAGGAAGTGGCAGATATAGCAGTCGCGGTGATTAACCCCGGCGCGGTGCATGCCGCCGACCATCTTCGCCACCTCGCTAATCAGCGCGCGCTTGAGCTTGACCGGCGGCGGCTGCTTGACCCAGTCGATGCTGAAGTCTTCCAGACTGATGGTCGGCGCCAGCTCTTCGGTGACGATAAACGAATGCTGCTGCGCCGGATTGCTGCCGCGGGCGCCGAAAGCCACGGCCGTCATGGTCGCTACGCCGACCTCGGTCAGACGTTCGATCGCCAATAATTCCTGGGTCGCGCCGAGCACTGGCAGCTTGGCGGTGAGCAGATTTTTGACGATTTCACCCCAGCCGATGCCGCGGTGAATCTTGACGAAATAACCGCGCCCGTCGACCTCGGTGCGCAGCGTGCGGCGGCCTTCCAGCTCGCGGTAAACCACGCCCTGCAACGACTCGACAGCGACAAAGGGATCGCGCCCAGCCCACAGAGATTTGAACGGTTCGTTCAACAGCAGCTTCATGGACGGTCCGCCAGAATCACATCGGCCGCGTGCTGCGGCATGGAATACAGGTCCGCCGAATCAGCGAACGCCAGGCCATTACGGCCCCACTGGGCGCGGGCAGCGTCATCGGCGAGCATCGCCGCCAGCTGCTGATTCAGCTCAGTCTGGGCAAACGGCTCACTCAACACCCGGCCACAATCGGCCTCGGCAATGTAGTGGGCATAGCCGCACACGGCGCTGACCAGCACCGGCAGCCCAGCCACCAGCGCCTCCAACAGCACGGTGCCGGTGTTCTCGTTGTAAGCCGGGTGGATCAGCAGATCAGCCCCAAGCAGGAAGCGCGGGATATCGCTGCGCCCCTTGAGGATTTGTACCTGCTCGGACAACCCCTGCGCCTTGACCTGCAACAGGAACGGCGTGGGGTCATCCTGACCGATGGCGATCAGACGGGTGCGCCGCTTGAGTTCCCGCGGCAAGCTGGCCAACGCCTTGAGGCTGCGATCCAGGCCCTTGGTCTTGAAGCCCGAGCCGATCTGCACCAGCAGCAGCTCGTCGTCCGCCAGCTTGAACTCGCGACGGAACTCGGCACGAATCTCAGCGGCATTGGCCGGCGCGCGACGGTCCTGGGTAATCCCCGGTGGCAGCAGGTGGAAGCGCTCGGCCGGAGTGCCGTAATGCTTGACGAACAACGGCTGCTGCACCTCGGAAATCATCAGAATTTCCGTCTTCGACTCGGGAGCAAACACCGCCCGCTCGTAGTCAGCGAAGTGTTTGTAGCGGCCCCAGCGGCGGTAGAGGCTGTTGCGCAAAGTCTGCGCCTTGTCCTCAAAGCAACCGTCGGCGGCGTAGTACACATCCAGGTTCGGCATCTTGTTGAAACCGATCACCCGGTCAACCGGGCGCTTGGCCAGGTCGGCCTTGATCCAGGCCGTGAGTTTCTCGTTGCGATGGTGATTGAACAGCGCCTTGACCGGCACTACCACCACCTCGAAACCCGCCGGCACCTCGCCCTCCCAAATCGGCGTGTACACGCGAATGGCGTGGCCACGCTGCTGGCACTCCAGGGCGATGCGCATAAAGTCGCGCTGCAGGCCGCCGAACGGGAAGTATTTGTAGAGCACAAAGGCCAGTTGCATCAGTGGCTCTCCAGACTGGCCAAGAGACGGTCCAGCTCGGGCGCCACGCGGGCGGCATCCAGGCCGTCGAAACAGGGTTGATGGCGATCACCGCCGCCGGCCAAGGGGCCCGTGGCGCACAGGTGAACCTGGCCTCGCCCGTAGGCACCGACCTTAAGCGGCAAGGTGGGGCCGTAGAGGGAAATACTCGGCACATCCAACGCCGCGGCCAGATGGCCGAGACCGGTATCCACCGCCACACAGGCGCGAGCGCCGGCGATCACCGCCGCCACGCCACGCAGATTCAATTTGGGCAGTACGCTGGCGTGCTGCAGACCGGCGGCGATGCGTTCGGCTCGGGCCTTTTCAACCTCGCTGCCCCACGGCAGGCGCACGGCCAGGCCACGGCTGTCGAGGTGCTCGGCCAGGGCACGCCAGTCGGCCTCCGGCCAATGCTTGCTGGCCCAGGTGGTGCCATGCAGGAACAGCACATAAGGCTCGGCCAACGCCTCGCCGGCCATGGCGCTACGGTCCAGGCCATAGTCACCGACGGACTGCGGCAGTGGATAACCCAACGCCTGGGCGAACAACTGGCGCACTCGCTCCACCGCATGCTGGCCCCAGGCGACCGTACAAGGGCGGTCATAGCAGCGACTGGCCAGCGGCTCGCGCGCCGAGGCGCGATCCAGACCGGCCACGGGCGCATTGACGTAGCGCGTCAGCAGCGCGCTTTTCAGCAGGCCCTGGGCATCGATCACCAGATCGTAACGGCCTTCGCGCAGACGCTGTTTGAACGTCGCCCATTCACCGCTCTTCCAGGTTTGCAGCAGGTTCTTGCGCCAACGGCGCAGCGCCACGGGGATCACCCGAGCCACGGCCGGATGCCAGGTCGGAATCTCGGCAAAGCCCTCTTCCACCACCCAATCGAACTGAATGCCGGGGATCGCCCGCGCAGCATCGGTCAGGGCCGGCAGGGTATGGATTACATCGCCCAGGGAGGAGGTTTTAACTAGCAGTACCCGCAAACTACTGCACCTCAACCGGATCGCTGACCAAGCGATCCAGCGCCTCAATCACCGGACGCGGCTTCAGCTCGCGCAGGCAGTTGTAGTGGCCGAAGCGGCAGGTGCGCTCGAAGCAGGGGCTGCAGTCAAGCCCGAGACGGACGATCTCCACCTGCTCGGCCAGCGGCGGGGTGAACTGCGGCGAGGTCGAACCGTACACCGCCACCAGCGGCCGATTGAGCGCCGCCGCTACGTGCATCAGCCCGGAGTCGTTGGACACCACGGCGCCCGCGCACGACAACAAGTCGATGGCTTCGGCCAACGAGGTGGCGCCGGACAGGTTCGTGCACTCCTCACGCAGGCCTGGGATCAAGCGCATGCGCAAGTCTTCGCCACCGGGATGGTCATTCTTCGAGCCGAACAACCAGACCTGCCAGCCAGCACGAATTTTCAGCTCGGCAACCTTGGCGTAATGCTCGGCCGGCCAGCGCTTGGCCTCACCAAACTCGGCGCCCGGACACAGCGCCAGCACCGGCCGATCCAGATCCAGGCCGAACTTGGCCAGGGTCGCGTCGCGGCTGGTCGGATCGATCTGCAGACTCGGTCGCGGGTAGGGCTTAGGCAGCTCGGCGCCTGGCTCGAAGGCCAGGGCCATAAAGCGCTCGATCATCAGCGGGTAGCGGTCTTTGTCCAAGACGCGGATGTCGTTGAGCAGACCGTAACGCAGCTCGCCCTTCCAGCCGGTGCGCGTGGGGATACCAGCAAAAAACGGCACCAGGGCCGATTTCAGCGAATTGGGCAGCAGAATGGCCTGATCGTACTGGCCCGCCAGGCCCTTGCCGATACGCCGGCGAGTGGCGATTTCCAGCACGCCATGGCCGAGAGGAAAGCTCAGGGTCTGGCGCACTTCAGGCATGCGCTCAAGAATCGGGCGGCTCCACTCGGGGGCCAGCACGTCGATGGCACACCCCGGATGGCGCTGCTGCAGACACTGAAACAGCGTCTGCGCCATCACCATGTCGCCTACCCAGCTCGGACCAATGATCAGTATTTTCATGTCTTATCCAGAAACAACCAGGGAGGCTTGCGCCTCCCGGTCATACCGCATTTTCATTCATTGGCCGGCTAATGGGGCCTCCAGCCGACCACGTAGGATGGGTTGAGCGTAGCGATACCCATCAGCTTACGGTGGGTTACGTCGCTGCGCGTCTAACCCACCCTACACCAGCGTGCGCCACTCTGGGTGCGCACTGGTCTGCCCGGTAACCAGGTCGAAGTAGGCCTTCTGCAGGATCTCGGTAACCGGACCACGGCTGCCGATGCCGATCTGCCGGCCATCGACTTCGCGAATCGGCGTCACTTCAGCGGCGGTACCGGTGAAGAAGGCCTCGTCGGCGATATACACCTCGTCGCGAGTGATGCGCTTCTCGACCACCTGAATGCCCAGCTCGGCGGCCAGGGTCAAAATGGTGCTGCGGGTGATGCCATTCAGGCACGAGGTCACTTCCGGGGTGTACACCACGCCGTTCTTGACCAGGAAGATGTTCTCGCCCGAGCCCTCAGCCACATAGCCTTCGGTGTCCAGCAACATGGCCTCGTCAGCACCGCCAGAAACGGCTTCCTGCAGGGCCAGCATCGAGTTGATGTAGTTGCCGTTGGCCTTGGCGCGGGTCATGGAGATGTTGACGTGGTGGCGGGTAAAGGAGCTGGTGCGCACCTTAATCCCGGTCTTCAACGCTTCCTCGCCCATGTAAGCACCCCAGTGCCAGGCGGCCACGATGACCCGAACCTTCAGGCCAGTGGCGCGCAGGCCCATGGCTTCAGATCCGTAAAACACCATCGGGCGAATGTAGGCCGATTCCAGGTTGTTCTCACGCACGGCGGCACGGGTCGCCTCGTTGAGTTCTTCCTTGGAGAACGGCATCTTCATGTTCATGATGTGCGCCGAATCGAACAGTCGATCGGTGTGCGCCTGCAAGCGGAAAATGGCCGTGCCTTCGGGGGTGTTGTAGGCGCGCACGCCTTCGAACACGCCCATGCCGTAATGCAGGGTGTGGGTCAGCACATGGGTGGTGGCATCGCGCCACGGCACCAGTTCGCCGTCATACCAAATCACGCCATCACGGTCGGCCATCGACATAGTTGCCTGCTCCTCAGTGTTTGTTTGGGATCTGCCTGGGCTATCAGTTCAAGCCCAACGCGTGCCAGATGCGCAGCACGCCGCGCCGCTCTGGGTGAAACTGGTCGCCACTGACCACGCCTGGCTGTTTCTGCAAGGCCTGTCGGTGGGCGGCCGCGCGGTAGGCCTTGTAAGCCTCCTGCAACAGCCGGACATCGTCGCTGGACATCAGCGCTGCTTCCTCCAAACCATCCAGAATGCGGATATTGTCGGTGTAACGCAGCAACTGCGGGTGCTCGCGCGACCACGCCAGGGCCGCGTATTGCACCATAAATTCGATATCAACGATACCGCCGGCATCCTGCTTGAGGTCGAACGGTGCCGCGGCCTCGAAGGCATTGGCGGCAGTACCGGCGGCGGTTGACGGGCTGCCGAGGTTGTCGCGCATCTTCGCGCGCATCTCGCTGACCTCGCCGCGCAAGGTGGGCAGATCACGCTCGCGGCCCAGTACCTGGGCACGAATGGCCTCGAAACCGGCCCCCACCCGCGCACAGCCGACCAGCACCCGCGCGCGCACCAGGGCCTGATGCTCCCAGGTCCAGGCCTCGCCTTCCTGGTAGCGACCGAAGGCGCCCAGGGAGCTGACCAGCAGCCCCGAGGCACCGGACGGACGCAGGCGCATATCGACCTCATACAGCTGGCCGGAGTTGGTCTGCGCCGTCAGCAGGTGAATGATGCGCTGGCCCAGACGGGTGAAGAATTGCGCACCGTCGATGGGCTTGGCGCCGTCGGTTTCCGCCTGCGGGTCGCCGTCGTGGATAAACACCAGGTCGAGGTCCGAGCCATGGCCCAGCTCGATGCCACCGACCTTGCCGTAGCCGACGATGATGAAGTCAGGATCGCACTGGCTGCCGTCGGCGCGTTGGGGGGCGCCGTACTTGCTCACTGTCTGGCGCCAGGCCAGGGCCAGCACCTGTTCGAGAATGGCCTCGGCCAGCCAGGTCAGGTAATCGCTGACCTTCATCAGCGGCAAGGTGCCGGCAATTTCCGAGGCGGCCACGCGCAAACGGTGGGCCAGCTTGAAGTGGCGCAGGGCCTCCATCTGCTGTTCCAGATCGTCCTCGGGGATCCGCGTCAGGCGTTCGCGCAACTCGGCGGCCAGTTCTGGCGCCAGCGGCGGCTTGAACAACCGGCCTTCATTCAGCAACTCGTCGAGCAATAACGGGAAGCGGGTGATCTGCTCGGCAATCCACGGGCTGGCGGCGCACAGGCGCAGCAGCCGCTGCAGGGCCAGGGGGTTTTCCGTCAGCAGCACCAGATACGCCGAGCGGCGCACCACAGCCTCTACCAGAGGCAACACCCGTTCCAGCACCAGGTCCGGATTGTCGTGCTCCGCTGCCTGCGCCAGCAGACGTGGGATAAAGGCGTCCAGGCGCTCGCGACCGAGACGCTGCATGGCCCGCACCTGGCCGCCATGACGCAGGCCATTGATGCGCTGCAAGGTCGCCGGAGCGTCGACAAAGCCCGCTTCCTGCAGCTGCCGGCACGCCGCCTCCTCATCCAGCGAGCCTTCCCACAGCGGCAGCCACTCGGCACCGATGCAACCGACGACTTCTTCGCCTTCGACTTCATCCGGGTCGGCAATCACCTGACGGAAGTGCCAGTCGATACGCCCACGCCAGACCATCAGTTGCTGGTGGAAGCTCGGCCAGTCGGCAAAGCCCATGATAAAGGCCACCCGCTCGCGCTCCGCCTCGCCGTCCGGAAGCATCTGCGTCTGCCGGTCGTCCAAGGCCTGCAGGGCATGTTCGGTGTAACGCAGAAACTCGTAGCCCTCACGCATCTCGGTGATCACCGCTGGCGGCAGATAGCCCTGCCCCTCCAGCACACTCAACACTTTGAGCAACGGTCGATGCTGCAAGCTGAGGTCGCGGCCACCGTGGATAAGCTGAAAAGCCTGGGCGATAAACTCGACCTCACGAATGCCGCCGGAACCCAGCTTGATGTTCTCGGCCATGCCCTTGCGCCGCACCTCCTGCTGAATCAACTGCTTCATCGCCCGCAACGCTTCGATCGCGGAAAAATCCAGGTAGCGCCGATAAACGAACGGCATCAGCATTTCCAGCAGACGCTTGCCGGCCTGCTGGTCGCCGGCCACCACCCGCGCCTTGATCATCGCGTAGCGTTCCCAGTCGCGACCCTGGTCCTGGTAGTACTGCTCCAGGGCGTTGAAGCTGAACACTAGCGGCCCGGACGAACCGTAGGGGCGCAAGCGCATGTCGACACGGAAGACAAAGCCGTCGACGGTGATCGCATCCAGCGCCTTGATCAGGCGCTGACCGAGGCGGATGAAAAACTCCTGGTTATCCAGCGGCCGCTTGGCCGCGTCGGTTTCACCACCCTCAGCGAAGGCGAAGATCAGATCAATGTCCGACGACAGATTGAGCTCATGGGCGCCAAGCTTGCCCATCCCCAGCACCACCAGGTGCTGCGGCAAGCCACTGCGCGCACCGATGGGCGTACCGTATTGGGTGCAATGGCGCGCATACAGCCAGCCGTAGGCCAGATCGATGCAGGCCTCGGCCAGCAAGGTCAGGTCGTTGCAGGTCTCACGCAGGTCGGTCAGACGACAAACATCGCGCCAGATGATGCGGGTTTGCTGGCGATTGCGTAGGCGCCGCAGGCAGCGGCCCAGCTCATCCTCGTCGCCGCACGCGTCCACTGCCTCCTGCAACTGAGCGCGCAATTCGCCGGCAGCCAGGCTGCGCTCCAGCTCGCCGGAGTCGGCCAGATCGAGCAGCATCAGCGGGTCGCGCAGAGCCTGTTCGAAGACGAAATCACTGGCGGCAAACACTCGTTCCAGGCACGCCAGGCGCGCCGCCGGCCAACGACCGAAACGCTCAACGCAGCGCTCGCCAAGCGCCGCCACGGCCGTCGGCCAGGCCGTTTGCGCACGGGCGGCAAGGCCCTGCAAGGTGGCGGGCAGCGTAGTCAGCGGGGGCAGGCTCATGGTCTATCCTTTTGGCGAGAGCGCCAGAACAACTGGCGGCAAGCATGTCGCGCGAGCAAATAACACGCTGACACCTTTTTGTAGTTTTACTACTAAAGAATGTGCCAAAAGAGCTGAAATGACCGTCGCAATGTAGTAAAACTACAAAAGCCGGTTCACCCTCCGGCACACCCAAGAATTTACGCACCCGGCCCACAAGGCCTGCTGCGAACCCAGGCCTCCGATTCTGGAAGCCTTTGAGCCCTGGAGCAAGCCATGCAAGACCTCGATCCCGTCGAAACCCAGGAATGGCTGGACG
>OFRI01000313.1_pt1 | contig 13206 bp, 11 predicted proteins | sample 1543031 | NCBI WGS metagenome assembly OFRI01 (sample SAMN07774226, study PRJEB24372) | wastewater metagenome
TGTAGTTCGCGCAGTTGGGGCCAGGCACCTATCAATCCCCCCTCAGTCTCCTAACGCTGCAGCGCTTGCGCTGCTAAGGCGTCACCCTTGAGGTGGGTGTGTTTTGGCTTCGGCCACGTAGCGTGGTCATGTCGCGTTTGGGGGGCGCGCCAAACAGGCGGCTGTATTCGCGGCTGAACTGCGAGGGGCTTTCGTAGCCGACCTTGAAGGCGGCGCTGGATACGTCCAGGTGTTCGTTAAGCATCAAGCGTTTGGCTTCGTTCAAACGCAGCCATTTCTGGTATTGCAGCGGGCTCATCGCGGTGAGTTGGCGGAAGTGGTGGTGAAAGGTCGGTGGGCTCATTTGCACGCGTGCGGCGAGTTCTTCGACGCGCAGCGGCAAGGCGTAGTTGAGCTTTAGCCAGTCGATGGCTTTGGCAATCCGATAGCCCTGGCCGTCGACGGCGGTGATCTGGCGCAGCCGCGGCGCCTGGTCGCTCAGCAGTAGTCGGTAGTGGATCTCGCGCTGGATCAAGGGCGCGAGCACGGGGATGGCGTCGGGTTCGTCCAGCAGCGCCAGCAGGCGCTCGAACGACGCCAGCAGTGCGGGTGTCGCGGAGCCAATGCCCACGCTGGTTCCCGCCAGTCGCTCACGACTCGGCGGCAGGCCGCCCTGGGCGATCAGCTCGGCCAGCATGCGCAGGTCAAGTTTTAAGGTCAGGCCCAAGCAGGGCTGCTGCGGGCTGGCCACCAGTACCTCGGAGTTGGCGGGCATGTCCAACGAGGTGATCAGAAATCGCGACGTGTCATACGGATAGCCCTCACCGCCGACCCATAAGCGCTTCTCGCCGCGCGCCACCAGCACAATGCACGGCTCAACCATGCACACGGCTGGCGGCGAGGGCTGATCACGGCGAAAGAAGCCGAGGCCGGCAATCGGCGTGGGGAAGTCACCAGGTTGGGTGACTCGGGCGCCGATGATCTGAGCCAGCACCTCTTGCGGTGATGGGCTCTGCATTGAGGTGTGGTTGGCTGTCGTCATGTCGGTCTCTACCTCGTGGCCAAACTCTAGGGTCTGTTGCTGTTTCATCGTGAGCCACGAATGAAACGGTAACAGACCCTAACGTGGCCGCCGGTTCCTTCCCAGCAAAAGCCTGCAAGCTCATCGGATCAGGCAAGTAATCCAGCGAAATGCCCTACAGAGCCTCTGGGTCTAGTCGGAGAATGTGCCTCTCACGTCATCCAGGAAGGGCTCTCCAATGTTAGTCAACGCTTATGGCGCCTATGCCGGCGACAAACCCCTCGAACCCCTGCAGATTACTCGCCGTACACCGGGCGCCCACGATGTGCAGATCGACATTGCCTTTTGCGGTATTTGCCACTCGGACCTGCACCAGGTGCGCGCCGAGTGGGAGGGCACGCAGTTTCCCTGTGTACCGGGCCACGAAATCGTTGGCCGGGTCAGTGCCGTGGGCGCCCATGTGACAGGCTATACGGTCGGTGATCTGGTGGGTGTTGGCTGCATTGTCGACAGTTGCAAGCATTGTGATGATTGCGAAAGCGGCCTGGAAAACTACTGCGACGGCATGGTCGGCACCTACAACTTCCCGACCCCGGACGCGCCCGGCTGGACCCAAGGCGGCTACGCGCAAAAGATCGTGGTGCACGAGCGCTACGTGCTGCGCATTCGCCACCCCGAAGCGCAACTCGCCGCTGTCGCGCCGCTGCTGTGTGCGGGGATCACCACCTATTCGCCGTTGCGTCAGTGGCACGCCGGGCCAGGCAAGAAGGTCGGCGTGGTCGGTATCGGTGGCCTGGGGCATATGGGCATCAAGCTGGCCCATGCCATGGGCGCCCATGTGGTGGCCTTCACCACGTCCGAATCCAAGCGCGAGGCGGCGAAGCAGCTGGGCGCCGACGAGGTGGTGGTGTCGCGCAATGCCGACGAAATGGCTGCCCATGCCCAGAGTTTCGACTTCATCCTCAACACCGTCGCCGCGCCTCACGATCTGGATGTTTTTCTGGTGCTGCTCAAGCGCGATGGTGCGCTGACCCTGGTTGGCGCACCGGCCTCACCGCACCCGTCGTCCAATGTCTTCAACCTGATCATGAAGCGGCGAACCATCGCCGGCTCGATGATCGGTGGCATCCCCGAGACCCAGGAGATGCTGGATTTCTGTGCCGAGCACGGCATCGTCGCGGACATCGAGTTGGTGCGGGCCGAGCAGATCAATGCGTCCTACGAACGCATGCTCAAGGGCGATGTGAAGTATCGCTTCGTCATCGACAACGCCACCCTGGCGGGCTGATTGCGTCAGTCAGCGCCGCGCAACAGAAGGAAATTTCACATGAAAAGTATGTGGCTGGCCTTAGGGCTGCTCATCACCTCGTTTTCCGCACTGGCCGCCGATCTGTCGAACGGTGCGGACAACTTTTACACCAGCGAGAAGGTGACCGTGGCCAAGGTCGCCTTCAACAACCAATACGGGATGAAGGTGGTCGGCAACCTGTTTACCCCGAAGGGGCTCGACCGCAGCGCTAAGCATGCGGCCATCATCGTCGGCCATCCGATGGGCGCAGTGAAGGAGCAGAGCGCAAATCTGTACGCCACTAAAATGGCCGAGCAGGGCTTTGTTACCCTGTCGCTGGACCTGTCCTTCTGGGGAGAAAGTGCAGGGACACCACGCAGTGCCGTCTCGCCGGATATTTACGCCGAAGACTTCAGCGCTGCCGTGGATTTTCTCGGCACCCAGGCGTTTGTTGATCGCCAGCGCATCGGGGTGATTGGCATCTGCGGCAGTGGCAGCTTTGCCATCAGCGCAGCCAAGATCGACCCGCGCCTGAAGGCCATCGCCACCCTCAGCATGTACGACATGGGCGCGGCCAGCCGTAATGGGCTGAAACACGCTGTGACCCTGGAGCAGCGTCAGCAGATTCTGCGTGAAGCGGCCGAGCAGCGTTACGCAGAATTCCAGGGGGGCGAAATCCGCCGCACTGGCGGCACTCCGTTGCAACGGACCGGCCACCCCATTGGTGACGAGTTTTACGACTTTTATCGCACCCCGCGGGGCGAGGTCACACCGGCGGGCGCCTCCGCGCAAACCACCACCATGCCGACGCTGACCAGCAACGTGAAGTTCATGAACTTCTATCCGTTCAACGACATCGAAACCCTCTCGCCGCGCCCGCTGCTGTTTATCACGGGCGCTGACGCCCACTCCCGCGAGTTCAGTGAAGATGCCTACAAACGGGCGGCCGAGCCCAAGGAGCTGCTCGTCATTCCGGGGGCTGGCCACGTTGACCTCTACGACCGGGTCAACCTGATCCCGTTCGCCAAATTGACCGCGTTCTTTCAACGGCATCTGTAGTCGCTGATCAGTGCCTGCTTTGGGCCGCGCTTCTGTCGTGGCAGCGATTTGGCTGCCGCGTTGATGCACAGGAATTTTTTATCCATGACCCATACAAGTCTCTGTGCTCCACACCTGCGTCAGCCGTCGTGGGGCGCCGTATTTGCCATGTCGCTCGCCGCGTTTGTGCTGGTGGCGTCGGAGTTCATGCCGGTCAGCCTGCTGACACCGATTGCGACAGACTTTCAGGTCAGCGAAGGCCGGGCGGGGTTGAGCATTTCTGTCTCCGGGCTGTTTGCGTTGCTCACCAGCCTGGTCATTGCCTCGGTAGCGGCCAGGGTTGAACGCAAGCGACTGCTCTTGTGCCTGACGCTGCTGATGATCGCGTCCGCTACGGTGACCGCCTTCGCGCCGAACTACACCTTGTTAATGGTCGGGCGCGCGTTGATAGGCATCGCCATTGGTGGCTTCTGGTCGCTGTCGGCGGCAACCGCCATGCAACTGGTGCCCGAGAACCAGGTGCCGCGCGCGTTGGCCATCGTTAACGGCGGTAACGCGCTGGCGACAGTAATAGCCGCCCCCTTGGGCAGTTTCCTCGGTGCGCTGATTGGCTGGCGGGGCGCTTTCTTTTGCATCGTGCCAGTCGCTGCAATGGCTGCTGTGTGGTTGCTGTTGAGCCTCCCGGTCATGCGTCCGCGAGGTCACGCCGGCAGCGGCACTGTTCTACGGTTAATGACGCGCATGCCAGTTGCGCTGGGCATGCTTGCCGTCAGCGTATTGTTCATGGGCCAGTTCATGCTGTTCACCTACCTGCGCCCGTTTCTGGAAACCGTAACGCAGGTCAGCGCAGCCACGCTTTCGCTCATGTTGCTGGTGTTGGGAGTGGCCGGTTTTGCCGGTACGTTTCTGATTGAGGCCTGCCTCAAAAACAGCCTGTATCGGACGCTGATCGCCATCCCGCTGCTGATGGCCGTAATCGCCCTGGCGCTGGTGGGTTTTGGTAGTTCGGCCGTGACTACCACTGTCTTGCTGGGCGGGTGGGGGCTGATTGCGACGGCGGCTCCGGTCGGCTGGTGGACATGGCTGGCGCGCACCCTGCCCGACGACGCGGAGGCGGGCGGTGGACTGATGGTGGCGATCATCCAACTAGCGATTGCCGTCGGTGCAACCGCAGGCGGCCTGGTGTTTGATGTGAGTGGCTATCGGGCAACCTTTGAATACAGTGCGGCGCTGCTTGTGCTCGCCGCGGCCTTGGCCTTCCTGGCCTCGCATGCCGCCGCGCGAGTGCCGCTAATGTCGGCGAGCACAGGGTAAATCTCTGCGCTAAGAGCTGTGCAAAAACTACCGGCGCTGGCCTGCGCATTGCTTTGCCGACCCAGCAGCGCCCACGCACCGCGCGGGACGCTGCTGACCAAGGCGGTGAGCGCCAAGCAGGCGTAAGGCGGAGCTTTTAGGTTGGGTGGCTTAGCGGCTGAAGCTGGCAAGCGGCGTCATGTACACCGCGCCAAACGGGTCGAGTCGTTTGCTAATTGCTGCATCAGGTGTGCCGTACGCGCCGCCGTGGATGATCTCGGCACCCTGCGTGGGTAGATCGTCAGCGCGTCGAGGCTATTGTTGCCGACGGGCGGTTCTGAATTGACGGTTCGATTGATCTGCGGCAGGGCTTGTGTCGTTGTGGGCAAAAGCGCTTCTGCACGGGCCGTTTTTGTTTGAGCATGTCTGCCTCATGTTGTCACTGGGGTCGAAATGAACAACATCAAGATAGCCTTGTGGGCGTTGCTGGCCGGGTTAACGCTGCTCTGGGCGCTGGCGGATAGCTTTTTGCCGTCACCCTTAACCTACTTTTCACTGCGCTCAGTCATGGTGCAATACACCGGCATCATCGCGATGGCAGCCATGAGTGTGGCCATCATCCTGGCCGTGCGTCCGCGCCGAGTCGAGCCGCTGCTTGGTGGCCTGGACAAGATGTACCGGCTGCACAAGTGGCTTGGCATCACTGCACTGGTGTTTGGCAGCATTCACTGGGTCTGGGCCAAGGGCACCAAGTGGGCGGTTGGCTGGGGGTGGCTGAGCAAGCCGGTCAAGGGCGGCGCGCCGGCGGAGCTGGGCGATCTTGAGCAGTTGCTGCGCAGCCAGCGCGGGCTGGCCGAGACCCTCGGTGAGTGGGCGTTCTACGCGGTCGTGGTGTTGATCGTTCTGGCGCTGATCAAACGCTTCCCTTACCGCTGGTTTGCCAAGACCCACACCATCATCGCTGCGCTCTATCTGCTGCTGGTGTTTCATACGGTGGTGCTGGTCAAGTTCGCTTATTGGTCCGAGCCGATTGGCATTGTCACCGCGTTGTTGCTGGTGGGTGGCACGTTGGCAGCACTGCAGGCGTTGTGTCTGCGCATCGGTGCGCGGCGTAAAATTGAGGGGGAAATACAGGGGCTGATTGAGTACCCGGAGCTGAGCGTGCTGGAAACCCATATCGCCCTGCAAGACGGTTGGCCAGGGCACCAGGCCGGGCAGTTTGCCTTCGTCACTTCGTCGGCCGCGGAGGGGGCGCATCCCTACACCATCGCCTCGGCCTGGAATCCGCCGCAACGGCAAATCAGTTTTATCACCAAGGCCCTGGGTGATCATACCCGCCGCCTACCGCAGCTCTTGCGGGTGGGCGATCGGGTGACTGTCGAGGGGCCGTACGGTTGTTTCACCTTTGACGACCAGAAGCAGCGACAGATCTGGATCGGCGCGGGCATCGGCATCACGCCGTTTATTGCGCGACTAAAGCAACTGGCACTTACACCTGATCGGCAGCACAGCATCGATTTGTTCCATCCGACGGGCGAGTGTTCGACCGCGGCGATGGAAAAATTACGTGCCGATGCGGCCGCTGCCGACGTGCGCCTGCACCTGCTGGTGGCCAACCAGAACGGCCGCCTCAATGGCGAGCGTTTGCGCCAGGAGGTTGCCGACTGGCAGGCCGCCAGCGTCTGGTTCTGCGGGCCTGCCGCCTTTGGCCGAGCTTTGCGCGACGATTTGGTGGCCCATGGCCTGAAGCCGCAAGACTTCCATCAAGAGTTGTTTCAGATGCGTTAACGAGCGCTTCGATTCTGGCCATCAGCGTCCTGATGAGCGCACATGTCAGGGCTACATCTTTAGCCGACACAGCCTGCTGCACGTTCACCCTGTGCCGCCCTCAGTCGTGCTGCATACCCGCGCGCTTGAGCAGTTTTTTGCAGCGTTCAGACAAGTGCAGCACGCGCAGGTGTTTACCGGCTTTGCTGTAGCGTTCACGCAGGGTTTTCAGCGCGGCGATGGCCGAGTAGTCGACGAAGCTCAGGTGGCGGCAGTCGAGGGTGACTTGGGCCGGGTCGTTGGCGGGGTCGAACTGGTTGAGAAACGGCGTGGTCGAGGCGAAGAACAGGGTGCCGTGCAGGCGGTAGAGTTTGCTGCCGTCGGCCTGCAGGTCGCTGTCGGCATACAGTTCGCGGGCCTGTTGCCAGGCAAAGTTCAGCGCCGCAATGACGATGCCGCAGAGCACGGCGGTGGCCAGGTCGGTGAATACGGTGATGGTGGTTACGGCGATGATCACCACGACATCGTTGCGCGGCACCTTGTGCAGCACCCGCAGCGAGGCCCAGGCGAAGGTTTGCTGGGCCACCACGAACATCACGCCGACCAGCGCGGCGAGTGGAATGCGCTCGATCAAGGGCGAAAGAAACAGGATAAACAGCAGGATCATCACCCCGGCCACCACGCCAGACAGGCGCCCACGGCCGCCGGAGCTGAGGTTGATCACGGTCTGGCCGATCATCGCGCAGCCGCCCATGCCGCCGAACAGGCCAGAGACCATATTGGCCGCGCCTAGGGTTACGCACTCGCGGTCCGGGTAGCCACGGCTCTCGGTGATTTCGTCGGTCAGGTTGAGGGTCAGCAGGGTTTCCAGAATGCCGACCAGGGCCATCAGCAGGGCATAGGGGGCGATGATGCGCAGGGTTTCCAGCGTCCAGGGCACCTGCGGTAGAGCCAGTTCAGGCAGGCCACCGGCAATATGGGCCATGTCGCCGAGGGTGCGGGTGGGCAAGCCGAGCAGGTACACCGCCAGACCTATCGCGAGAATCGCCACCAGGGCGGGCGGCACGCTGCGGGTCACGCGCGGCAGCAGGTAGACGATGGCCATGGTCAGCGCCACCAGGCCGAGCATCAGGTACAGCGGATTACCACTGAGCCAGGTTTCGCCGGCTTTGAAGTGCTCCAACTGGGCCAGGGCGATGATGATCGCCAGGCCGTTGACGAAACCGAGCATCACCGAGTGCGGCACCATGCGGATCAGTTTGCCCAGGCGCAGCAGACCGAAAATGCTCATCAGCAGCCCGCCGAGCAACACGGTGGCGAGCAGGTATTGCACGCCGTGCTCTACCACCAGCGCGACGATCACCACCGCCATCGAGCCGGCGGCGCCGGAGACCATGCCCGGCCGGCCGCCGAACAGCGCGGTGAGGGTGCAGATGATAAACGCGCCGTAGAGCCCCATCAGCGGGTTGAGGTGGGCTACTAGGGCGAAGGCGATGCACTCGGGCACCAGGGCGAAGGAACTGGTGAGCCCGGCGAGGACATCGCTGCGCAGATGTTTGCTTTGCATGGGGTTCCGCTAGGTCGGCAGTGGGGCAGGGGCGGGCATGCTACGGCGTTGCCGCTACGCATGCCAGTCGGCGAACTCAGCCCTTGAGCAGGGCTGCGACCTCGGCGCTGCTGAGCACCTTGCCGACCGACACCACCTTGTCGTCAATCACCAGGGCTGGCGTGGACATCACGCCGTGGGCGGCGATGGCGGCGAAGTCGGTGACTTTCACCACCTCGGCAGTCAGGCCCAGATCGCGCAGGGCCGCCTGGGTGTTGTCGGTCAGGGTGATGCACTTCTTGCAGCCGGAACCGAGGATTTTGATGATCATGGGATGCTCCACAGGTCAGATAAGCAGGTAAGAAAAGGCATTGAACAGATAGCCGATCAGCACTATGCCGACCACCACAATGGTGAAGAACAGCGCCAGCAGTGGCGCCTTGATCACCTTCTTGAGCATGATCAACGAGGGCAGCGACAGTGCCGTGACCGCCATCATAAACGCCAGCGCGGTGCCCAGGCCGACGCCCTTGGCGACCAGGGCTTCGGCTATCGGCAGGGTGCCGAAAATATCGGCATACATGGGCACGCCGACCAGGGTTGCCAGCGGCACCGACCACCAGTTGGCCTGGCCCAGCAGTGACTCGATCCAGGCCGCCGGAATCCAGTTGTGGATGGCCGCACCGATGCCGACGCCAAGCAGCACATACAGCCACACGCGGCGGAAAATATCGCTGACCTGGGCCCAGGCAAATTGCGCCCGGTCACGCCGCGAAAGTTGCTCCTGGGGGATGTCGAGTACCGGGCTGTGCAGGACGAAATCTTCGATGTAACGCTCCATCTTCGCCCGCCCGATCAGCGTGCCACCCAGCACGGCCAGCACCAGGCCGACCAGCACATAGGCCAGGGCAATCGACCAGTTGAAGATGCTCGCCAGCAAAATCACCGAGGCCATGTCCACCAGCGGTGAGGAGATCAGAAAGGCAAAGGTCACCCCCAGCGGCAGGCCAGCGCTGGTGAAGCCAATAAACAGCGGGATCGACGAGCACGAGCAAAACGGCGTGATGGTGCCCAGCAGGGCGCCGCTAAGCCGGGCCTTGAAGCCGCTCATGCCGCCGAGAATGCGCCGTGTGCGCTCCGGCGGAAAATAGCTCTGCACCCAGGAAATGCTGAAGATCAACACGGCCAACAGGATGAAGATCTTGATCACGTCGTAGATGAAAAAATGCAGGCTGGCACCGACCCGGCTGCTCAGGTCCAGACCCAAACCGTCTTCCAGCAGCACGCGCACCAGCCCACTCAGCCAGTCCATGCGCAGCAGTTGGTCGTTCAGCCATGTGAACAGTTCCATGGTTCAGGTCCTTTCCGTGTGGTTGCTTTGCTCGTACCAGCCCTTGCTGCGGTTGACCATGCGCACCAGCCAGAGCATCACCGGCACTTCGATCAGCACGCCGACCACGGTCGCCAGGGCGGCGCCGGAGTTGAAGCCATACAACACGATGGCGACGGCCACCGCCAGCTCAAAGAAGTTTGAGGCGCCGATCATGGCTGCCGGCCCGGCGATGTCGTGGCGGACCTTGAGGCGCCGGCATAGCCAGTAACCGAGTGCGGCAATCAGCAGGGTCTGCAGCAGAATCGGCACTGCCAGCAGGGCGATGATCAGCGGCTGGGCGACGATGGTCTGGCCCTGAAAGGAAAACAGCAGCACCAGAGTGGCCAACAGGGCGACGATGGAGAACGGCCCAATACGCGTCAGCACGGCTGGCAGTGCTGTCTCACCACGGCGTAGCAGGCGGGCGCGGATAAATTGGGCGATGGCCAAAGGAATGACGATGTACATCACCACCGAGAGCAACAGGGTGTCCCACGGCACGGGGATCGACGACACGCCAAGCAGCAGGGCGACGATGGGGGCGAAGGCGAACACCATCACTAGGTCATTGATTGCCACCTGGCTCAAGGTGAAGTTGGCGTTGCCCCGGCACAGGTTGCTCCACACGAACACCATCGCCGTGCAGGGCGCCGCGCCGAGCAGAATCAGGCCGGCGACGTAGCTGTCGAGCTGCTCGGCCGGCAGCCAGTCGGCAAACAGATGGCGCAGAAACAGCCAGGCGAAAAAGGCCATGGTGAAGGGTTTAATCAGCCAGTTGATGCTCAGGGTCACGGCCATGCCGGCGCGCTGCTCGTAGACCTCGTGCAGGGCGCTGAAGTCGATCTTCATCAGCATGGGGATGATCATCACCCAGATCAGCAGCCCCACCGGGATGTTTACCTGGGCGATTTCCAGCGCGCCGATGGCCTGGGTTGCCGCCGGGGCCGTGAGGCCCAGCAGGGTGCCGGCGATAATGCAGAGAAACACCCAGAGGCTCAGGTAGCGTTCAAAGAAACCCAGAGGGCTGGCTTGGCTCGACATTGGAGGCTCCACGGTCATCAGGTTGCAATATTCGTTTTACAGAATATGTTTTTTTGAATATATTCGGCAAACCATATTTGTTGTCGTGAGCCTGCCATCATGTCGCGCCCCCTGCGAGTCCTGTTCCTCTGTGTCGCCAACTCGGCCCGTTCGTTGATGGCCGAGGCCTTGCTGCGCCATGCCGGCGGCGAGGCCTATGCGGTGTTCAGTGCTGGCAGCCAGCCCAGCCAGCCCGATTCGCGCGCCCTGGCGGCGTTGGAGCAGGTCGGCGTGGCGGTAGCCGGGTTGCGCAGCAAGGCGGTCGATGAGTTTGCCGATGAGCATTTCGACTACGTGATTACCCTGTGCGACAAGAGCGCGCTGGAATGTGCAGCGCTGCCGCAGGCCGACGAAACCCTGGCCTGGCACTTTGAAGACCCGGCCGACAGCCACCAACCGACGGCCTACCGACAGACCCTGCAAGCCATTCACGAGCGGATCAAGTTGTTCGTGCTGATCAACCGCAAGGAGCAGGCGGCGCTTGCCGACAGCCTGACGCCGGTCAACCTGTTCAAGTGCCTGGCTGACGAAACCCGAGCGCGCATGAGCCTGCTGATTGCCACCGAGGGCGAGCTGTGTGTCTGCGAGCTGACCTGTGCCCTTAACGAAAGCCAACCGAAAACCTCCCGCCACCTGGCGTTATTGCGCAGCAGCGGCTTGCTCGCGGACCGTCGTCAGGGCCAGTGGGTTTATTACCGCCTGCATCCGCAGCTACCGGCCTGGGCGCGGCAACTGCTGGAGAACGTGGCACAGGCCAACGGTGATTGGCTGCAAGCAGATGTCGCCAGGTTGCAGGCCATGGCCGATCGACCGCTGCGCCAAGCGCTGTGCTGCTGAATCAGGGGCCACTTTGCCAGGACTGTTTATGACCGATGATCACTTGCCGCACCTCGACCTTGAGCTGTTTGACCGGCCCAGTGCCGATAAGCTCGCCAGCGTACCGACCGTTGCCCATCCGCCGCGCATCCTGCTGCTGTACGGCTCCAACCGCGAGCGTTCGTTCAGCCGCCTGCTGACCTTCGAGGCGGCGCGCTTGCTGCAGGCCATGGGCGCGGAAACGCGGATCTTTAATCCCAGCGGTCTGCCGCAGGTGGACGATGCGCCGGACAGTCACCCCAAGGTGCAGGAACTGCGCGAGCTGGTGCTGTGGTCGGAAGGTCAGGTGTGGTGCTCGCCGGAACGCCACGGGGCGATGACAGGGGTGTTCAAGTCGCAGATCGACTGGATTCCCCTGAGCATGGGCGCCGTACGTCCCAGCCAGGGCAAGACCCTGGCGCTGATGCAGGTGTCGGGCGGTTCGCAATCGTTCAACGCGTTGAACCAGATGCGCGTACTCGGGCGCTGGATGCGCATGTTCACCATCCCCAATCAGTCGTCGGTGGCCAAGGCGTTTCTCGAATTCGACGACGCCGGGCGAATGAAACCCTCGGCCTATTACGACCGGGTGGTGGATGTGATGGAGGAGTTGGTCAAGTTCACCCTGCTGCTGCGTGGGCAGGCGGACTACCTGGTGGACCGCTACTCCGAGCGCAAGGAGTCGGCCGAGCAGCTGTCGAAACGGGTTAATCAATCTTCCATTTAAGGAGCAGTGTATGACCATCAAAGTGGGTATCAACGGTTTTGGCCGCATCGGCCGCCTGGCCCTGCGCGCTGCCTGGGGCTGGCCAGAGCTGGAGTTCGTGCAGGTCAACGACCCGGCTGGCGATGCGGCGACCCACGCCCATCTGCTCAATTTCGACTCGGTGCATGGCCGTTGGCAGCATGAGGCCAGCCATGCTGGCGAGTGCATCGTGATCGGCGGCAAGTCGATCAAGGTCACGGCCAACAAGGCGATTGCCGACACCGACTGGTCGGGCTGCGACCTGGTCATTGAGGCCAGCGGCAAGATGAAGACGGTGGCGGTGCTGCAGGGCTATCTCGATCAGGGCGTGAAGCGCGTAGTGGTCAGCGCCCCGGTGAAAGAGGCCGGCGCCTTGAACGTGGTGCTGGGGGTCAACCAGAACCTGTTCGACCCGGCCACGGCCATGGGCGGCCAGGCCTGGGAGGTGCACAAGCGGCTGGTGGCGCTGTCCTCCACGGGTGCGGTGCGGCCCGCCATCATAGTAGGCATCGCCAGCACGCGCGACCGGGCCCGCGAGTACGGTCCGGCGCAGGCGGTGGAAGCGCTGGCGCCCGAATTGCGCGCCGCGCTGCTGGGCGACGACAGCAACCGCCTGACGCCGGACGAACTGAAAGAAGTGTTGATCCAGTCGGCCATCTACGCCGGCGTACCGGCTGCGAATACCGCCTTCACCCACGCGCAAGTCATCCTGCGCGAAGTCGGTCCGCAAATTGGCTATGAACTGGAAGCGCTGGCGCCAGCGTCCACAGCGCATCCCGGCATCGGCCGCGAAGGCCGCACCCTGCTCGTCAGCGGTGACGAGGACGGGGAAGCCGACCTCCTCGAGATCCGCGAAGACCCGCAGCGCGGCCGCGAGTGCGTGCTCTCGCGCGCCAACCCGGCGTTCGTCCGCCGCCTCCTCGAGCTCGAGGTCGCCGAGATCGCCGACAAGACCGTCACCATCGCCGCCATGGCCCGCGACCCGGGCTACCGCACCAAGATCGCCGTCGACTCCCGCGACCCCAAGGTCGACCCCGTCGGCGCCTGCGTTGGCGCACGTGGCGCCCGCGTGCGCAATATCGTCAAGGAACTCGGCGGCGAGAAGATCGACATCATCCGCTACCATGCCGAGCCGCTCAAGCTACTCGAAGAAGCCATTCGCCCAGCCAAGCCGCGTAACGTCCGTATCGACGAACGCACCCGCTCCATCCACTTCGAAGTG
>OFRI01000316.1_pt1 | contig 13200 bp, 12 predicted proteins | sample 1543031 | NCBI WGS metagenome assembly OFRI01 (sample SAMN07774226, study PRJEB24372) | wastewater metagenome
GCGCGGGGCGCAGTTCGTACTGTTCAAGGAGACGCTGTCGGAAGTCCGCCTCTATGCCCGCAACAAGTCGGCCTATGAGCGGGCGGGCCTGCGCGATCTCAGCCTGTCGCGCGCCGATCTCGAGGCTCTGATCCCCGTCGCCAACGGGACCATGCCGCTGATCGTCACCGTCCACCGCGCCTCGGACATTCAGCAAGTGCTGCGCCTGGCTCGCGAGGAAGGGATCAAGCTGATCCTGGACGGCGCCGAGGAAGGCTGGCTGGTCGCCGGCGACATCGCCGCCGCCGGCGTGCCGGTGCTGCTGAACCCCATCTCCAACCTGCCCAGCGATTTCGAGATGCGGGCGGCGCGGGCGGAAAACGCAGCGGCTCTGAACGCGGCGGGCGTCGTCATCGCGATCAAGGGCAACGAGGGCTCGACCCACCGCGCACGCGAGGCCCGCTACAACGCCGGCAACGCCGTCTCGCACGGCCTGCCCTATGGCGCCGCCATCGCCGCCCTGACGGTCAATCCGGCGAAGATCTTCGGCATGGCCGGGCAGTTCGGCCAGATCGCACCGGGCGCAGCGGGTGACGTCGTGGTCTGGTCCGGCGATCCGCTGGAGCCGCTTAGCCAACCGTCGGCCGTTTTCGTCAATGGCGTCGAACAGCCCCTGACCAGCCGCCCGCTGATGCTGCGCGACCGCTATCGCCAGCAGACGCCGATGCCGCCGGCCTATCGCAACTAAGGACCGCTTTGGTCCGAACGGAAAGGGCGGGGCCGCACGGTCCCGCCCTTTTTGGTTGGGGCGCTGTGCGAACTCAGTATGCTGGGCCTCAAGTAGCGCGAAGCGCGATAGGCCCAACCAAGTATGCCCACCGTGCTCTACATCGACGCCGACGCCTGCCCCGTGAAGGAAGAGGTGTATCGCGTCGCGCGTCGCTATGGGCTGAAGACCTACGTCGTCTCCAACACCTGGATGCAGGTTCCGCGCGAGGCGCTGATCGAACAGGTGGTGGTGGACGCCGGCCCCGACATCGCCGACGACTGGATCGCTGAGCGGGCGGGCGTAGGCGACGTGGTCATCACCGCCGATATCCCCCTAGCGGACCGCTGTCTGAAGTCGGGCGCACAGGCGCTGAAGTCGAACGGCCAGCCCTTCACCCCGGACTCCATCGGCTCGGCCCTTGCCGGACGGATGGTGGGCGAGCATCTGCGGTCAATGGGCGTAGCGACATCCGGTCCGCCGCCGTTCTCGGCCGCTGACCGTTCGCGCTTCTTGCAAGCGCTGGACCAGGCCGTGGTCAAGGCGCGCAAGGCGGCGACATGACCACCGTCATCCCCGAGGACGAGCTGGAGTTTCACTTCTACCGCGCGGGCGGTCCGGGCGGGCAGAACGTCAACAAGGTCTCGACCGCCGTCCAGATGCGGTTCGACGTGAAGAACACGCCGTCCCTGACCGAGCCGGTCAAGGTGCGGCTGATGAAGCTGGCCGGCAGCCGGCTGACGCTGGAAGGGGTGATCCTGATCACCGCCGTGCGTCATCGCACCCAGGAGCGCAATCGCGCCGACGCCATCGAACGGCTTCAGGCCATGGTCGATGAGGCCTCGATCCGTCCTGTCTATCGCGTGCCGACCCGGCCGACCAAGGCGTCAAAGGAACGCCGCCTCAAGGCCAAGACGACCCGCGCCTCGATCAAGTCGGGGCGCGGCAAGCCTTCGCTGGATTGACGGTCAGCGCTCGGCCGGGCGGAACAGCAGGGCGGCGATCTTGTCCTCGGCGTCGAAGCCGATCAGCCATTCGGTGACCTGATTGTCGAAGGTGACCTTAAACATCTGGGCCTCGCCTTCCTGTTTGACGTATTCGACCGTCTTGACGGCGCCGAAGCCCTTGATCAGCGGAACCACCTGGGCCTCCTGCTGACGGATCTGGGTTCCGAGACCCGTCGTGAAATCCGAATAGTCGAAGCCGGTCCCCTGGGCGCCGGCGATCACGGCGCGCAGCGCCTCTTCCGAACGGACGATGTCGGGAGCCTGGGCGGCGGACGCCGTTGCGGGCGCAGCGGCGGGACGGGCTTGAGGCGCTGCGGCTTGAGCCGGGCGGTCGAAGCCGTTCGGCACGGCGCCGGCGGCGGCCTGAGCCAAGGCGGGCACGGGCGCCAGCAGCACGGCGGCGGCGATAGCGGTCTTCATCAAGGTCGGCTTCATAGCGAAAGCTCCGGTCAGGTCAGATAGGGCCAGAGCGAAAGGCCCAGGGCCGCCAAAGCCGCGATGACCGCGACCGTGACTGAAGCCGTCACCCAAGCCGGAGTTCCCGACTTTTCGATGACCACCGCCGCCGGGCGCGGCGGCTCCTGAACCAGGCGCGAGATGGCGCGCGCGGCGGCGATCATTTCGTTGATCGCATCACGCGCCTGTGCCTGCGGTCCCAGCTCGCGGCGGATCCAGCGTTCGACCACCGGCTGGGCGGCCTTCCACAGGTCGTGGTCGGGTTGCAGGCGGCGCGCCACGCCCTCGACCGAGACCATGGTCTTTTGCAGCAGGATCAGTTCGGGCCGCAGCCGCATGTCGAACAGGGCGGTGATCTCGAACAACTGGCCCAACAGCCGGCCCATCGACACCTGGCTGGCGGCGCGGCCGATCACCGGCTCGCCGACCGCGCGCAGCGCCTGGGCGAAGGTCTCCACCGAGTGGTGCGGCGGGACGTAGCCGGCCTCGAAATGCACGCGCGAAATCCGGTCGTAGTCGCGGCTGATGAAGCCCCACAGGATCTCGGCCAGATAGCGCCGCTCGGCCGGGCCCAATCGCCCGACGATGCCGAAATCGATCGCCGTCAGATGGGCAGGCGCGCTGGCGAACAGATTGCCCTCGTGCAGGTCGGCGTGGAACACCCCATGGTCCAACGCTTGGACCAGGAAGGCGCGCACGACATTGTCGGCCAACTGATCCTTGTCCAGTCCGGGCAGGTCCAGCAGCGCCGGATCCGTCATGGGCACGCCTTGCGCCCACTCCAGCGTCAGCACGCGCTTGCCCACCCCGTCCCAGATCACGGCCGGCGCGGACATATATCCGTCCTTGGCCAGCACCTCGGCCATCTCGCTGGCGGCGGCGGCCTCCAGCCGCATGTCCAACTCCAGATCCAGCGAGTTGGCGATGGTCTCGACAAAGGCGGACGGCTCCAGACGCCGCGCCATCGGCACGAGCCGCCAGACCAGCCGGGCGGCCAGACGCATCGAATCCAGGCCATTGGCGACCCGCCGCTCGACCCCCGGCCGCAGCACCTTGACCGCGACGGCCCGCCCATCGGCCAGGGTCGCGCGGTGCGCCTGGGCCAGGGAGGCGGCGGCGACCGGCGGGCTGAGGTCGATGAACAGGCTTTCGGCCGGACGACCCAGCGATTTCTCGATCTCGCGACGCGCCTCTTCCAGAGAGAAGGGCGGCAAGGCGTCCTTCAACCGGCCAAGATCGCGCGCGAATTCCAGACCGAAGATGTCGGCGCGCGTGGCCAGGACCTGGCCCAGTTTGATCGCCACGGGGCCCAGATGTTCGAACGCCTTGCCCAGCCTCTGGCCCGGCCGACCCTGACGCCCGGCGCGACCTGAGAAGAGTTGCACGAACCAGGCGAACGGCCGCGTCCAGGCCGGCAGCAGATGGGTCACCTCGCGCGGGATCAGGGCGTCATGACGCGCCAGGACCCACAGCCAGCCCAGCAGGCGCAGGAAGGACGCAACCGGGTTCTGGACCGCGACCGTCGCGGGCGGCGGCGGGGCCGTGCGATAGATCCGGCTGGTCAGATCGCCCACCCGTGATGGATGGCGGCGATCCCGCCCGACAGATTGGTGACGGACACGCGGCGGAAGCCAGCGTCCTCGATCATGCCCTTGAACGTATTCTGATCGGGGAACCGACGGATGCTCTCGACCAGATACTGATAGCTGTCGCGATCCTTGGCGACCCAGCCGCCGATGCGCGGAATGGCGTGGAAGGACCAGGCGTCATAGACCTTGCGGATCGGCGTGGTGGTGGGGCGCGAGAACTCCAGGCACAGGAACCGACCGCCCGGCTTCAGCACCCGGCGCGCCTCGGCCAGGGCCTTGTCGATATGGGCCACGTTGCGGATGCCGAAACTGATCGAATAGGCGTCGACCGAGGCGTCCGGCAGCGGCAGGTTCATTGCATCGCCGACGCTCCACTGCATCTCCGGTTCGCCGCCTTTGTGGACGCCCGCCAGGATCATCTCGGCGTTGTAGTCCAGCACGATGACATTGGCGTCTTCGCCGCCGCGCCGCTCCTGCGCCGCGCGCGCCATCCTGGAATAGCGACGCGCCATGTCGCCGGTGCCGCCCGCGACGTCCAGAATGGTCTCGCCCGGACGCGGGTTCAGCTTGGCGGCGGCGATGTCCTTCCAGATGCGGTGGACGCCGACGCTCATCAGGTCGTTCATCACATCGTAGTTGGAGGCGACGGAATCGAAGACCCCGCGCACCATTTTGACCTTCTCGCGCGCATCCACGTCGCGAAAGCCGAAGGAGGAACGATCACCCGACGAATGCGGGCCGTGGGAGGAGGCGTCGGTCATAGTCGTCGTCTAGCGCGTCGCAGCGCCCCCGTCATCCGATGAGACACTCGATCAGGCCGCTTCGGGCTGCGGCAGTTTCAAATCCTTCATCACGTCGCGCATCAGGCCGTAACAGCCGCACGAGGCCGCCTCCAGGCCGTCGCGATCCAGCACCTTCACCCAGCCGCGCCCACGCTGGATCAGAGACTTGCGCTCCAGCACCGTGCCGACCTCCGACACCGTGGCGCGACGCACGCCCAGCATGCCGGCGATATCAGCCTGCGTCAGATCAATCCGGTCGTCCTCGGCCCGGTCGTGAAGCATCAGCAGCCAGCGGGCCAACCGTTCGTCCAGCCGATGCTGGGCGTTGCAAGCGGCCGCCTGTTGCACCTGCGCCATCAAACCTTCGGTGAAGCGCGACAGGGCCGAGCGCAGCGTCTCGCTGTCCTCCAGCGCCTCGCCGAACACCTCGGCCGAGCAATGGGCCGCGATCCCGTCGCGTTGGGAAATGGCCCGACTGGCGGCGCGGGCGTTGAACGGTCCGCAGGTGACGCCGATCAGGCCTTCGCGCCCTATGGCGGCCGTCTCCACCATCTTGTCATCCGGCAGGATGGTCATCAGCGACACCACGCCCTTGATCGGAAACCACACCTGATCGACCGCCTCGCCGGCGTCATAGAGCATCTGGCCGCGTGTGATCTCGCGCTCTTTCAAATGCGGTTCGATCCGCTTGCGGTCGGCCGCATCCAGGGCGGCGATCCAGAGATTTTCCATCCTAACCCCGCTGGCGACCGATGACGCCGAAGAGCGACGATCGCTGCTCGCTCAATGCACAAGCTTGACCATGGGTTCCCTGGACGGATCCGCGCGGCTTCGCCGCTTGCCGCCATCCATCAGGCGCCCTACGCAAAATGGAAAAAGAGGAAACGCGATGACCGACACACGGCTTGACGTAGCGGAAACGCTGAAGGATTTGCCCGCCTGGCGCGCGCATGACGGCGATCGCCCGGCCATCACGCGGACGCTGACGTTCGCGGATTTCAACGCCGCCTTCGGCTTCATGACCCGCGTCGCCCTGATGGCCGACAAGATGGACCACCATCCCGAATGGTCGAATGTCTACGACCGGGTCGAGATCCTGCTCACCACCCACGACGCCGATGGCGTGACGGACAAGGACGTGACCCTGGCCCGCTTCATTGACGACGCCGCCGCCGGCATGGGGGTGAAGTCGTGAGCGGCTCCGCGCGTTCCGGCCGCGTCGCCGGCAAGACGGCCCTGATCACCGGCGCGGCCGGCGGCCTGGGCGAAGCCATGGCCTTCATGCTGGCCCGCGAAGGCGCCCGCGTCGCCGTCACCGACATCGACGCCGCACGCGCTCAAGCCCTGGCGAGCCGGATCAATGCGGAAATTCCGGACGCCGCCTTCGCCTATGCCCACGACGTGGCCAGCGAGGCCGAATGGAAAGGCGTGATCGCCGCCGCCGTCGCCGATCTCGGCGGCCTGTCGGTGCTGGTCAACAACGCCGGCGTCGGCGGCCCCCTGGCCTTCGTCGAACAGGACACGGTCGAGAACTGGCAGCGTCAGTACGAGATCAATCTGCGCTCCATCATGCTGGGGGCCAAACACGCCATGCCGCATCTGCGCGCCTCGGCTCCGGCCTCGATCATCAACATCTCCTCGATTGCAGGGCTCGCGGCCGCCCCCGGCATGGGCGCCTATAACGCCACCAAGGCGGCGGTCTGGATGTACACCAAGACCCTGGCGCTTGAGGCCGCCAAGGCCGAATGGAACGTACGCTGCAACTCGGTCCATCCCGTCTTCATCAAGACGCCGATCCTGGATCCCTTCATCGCCATGGCCGGCGGGGACGAGGACAAGGCGCACGAGCGCCTCTCGCGTGGCATTCCCTTGAAGCGGATCGGCGAACCGGACGACGTCGCCTACTGCGTTCTCTATCTGGCGTCCGACGAATCCAAGTTCGTCACGGGGTCCGAGTTCAAGATCGACGGCGGCATGACGGCGCAGTAGGGCGCGAGCGCGCTACTGCATTCTTTTTGGGCCTATCGCGCATCGCGCTGCTTGAGGCCGGCGGCCTTCCTTGTCGGTGATTGGTGGCGGCCATCCGGTCGTCATCCGCGCATTCGGGATTGAGGCCGCTTGCGCCATGCTGTAAGCGGCCTGTTCCGGCGTCGCGCCGGCCGACGCACCCGTAGCTCAGCTGGATAGAGTGCTGCCCTCCGAAGGCAGAGGTCACAGGTTCGAATCCTGTCGGGTGCGCCATTTTCCCCTTCAAGATAGTCCACGACTCGTCTCCGGCCGGCGGCGCCCCTAGAGACACGCCCGACACAAAATCGTCGTCGGGTTCTTGATTGCGCAAAGCCTATGTGACGTTATCTCGTAACAAGTCACCTCCTCCCTAGGCTGAGAGTTTTTCCATGCGTCCCTCAAGCGTCTCGCGATCCCTGCTCATGGCGGCCGCAGGCTCCACGATTCTGGCCGGCGCCGCCGCCGCGCAGTCCGCTCCGCAAGCCCCGGCGGAGTTGGGCGATATCATCGTCACGGGCGCGCCCTATGGCATCAGCCAGCGGGCCTCGGTAATCGCGACGGACGTCGTGGACGAACAGACCCTGGCCACGGCGCCGGCGGCCTCACTCGGCGATATGCTGAGCGGTCGTCCAGGTATCCGTTCGACCGACTTTGCGCCGGGCGCCAGCCGACCCGTCATTCGCGGCCTCAGCGGGCCGCGCGTCCAGGTGCTGACCAACGGCATTGGTCTGATTGACGCGAGCTCTGTCTCGCCCGACCACGCTGTGGCCACCGATCCGGCCGAGGCCAATCGTATCGAGATCATTCGCGGGCCCGCGACGCTGGTCTATGGCGGCTCGGCCATCGGCGGCGTGGTCAATGTTCTGGACGATCGCATCCCCACCGAAATCCCCGAGGGCGGCGTGTCCGGCGTGGTCTCCACCCAGGCTTCCAGCGTCGATGACGGCCGTAGCGCCTTCGGGCGCGTGACCGTCGGCAGTGGAAACTTCGCCTTCAACGTCGATGGGGTGAAGCGCAAGACCGACGACTACGACATCCCCGCCCCGGCCATTTCCGCCAGGCGCGCCGCCGCCGAAGGCCTTGCGCGCGAGGACACCGGAATCCAGCCCAACAGCTATACCGACCTGGAAGCCTGGGGCGTCGGCGGTTCCTACATCGGCGACAAGGGTTTCGCTGGCGCCTCCTACAAAAACACCGACAGCGAATACGGCACGGTCGCCGAGGAATCGGTCTTCATCAAGCTGAACCAGAAGCGGTGGGACGCGCGCGGCGAATACCGTTTCGACAGCGGGCCCTTCTCGGCCCTTCGCGGCTCCTACGGCCATGCCGACTACACCCACACCGAGTTCGAGGCCGTGGGCGAGCCGGGCACCATCTTCAACTCCGACGGCTGGGAAGGCCGTGCGGACCTTGTCCAGCGCGAACGCAACGGCTGGAACGGCGCCGTCGGGGTTCAGGCCCTGTCGCGTAACTTCGAAGCGATTGGCGAGGAGGCCTTCGTGCCCAGCGTCAAGATCGATGAACTGGGCCTGTATACGGTGCAGCGTCTGGACCTCGGCAACCATGGCTTCGAGGGCGGCCTGCGCTATGACCGGCGTGAACTCAGCGGCACGCCCATCGGCGGCGCCAGCGAAGTCACGCGCGAGTTCGACAACTGGTCGGCGTCCGCCGCCGCCTTCATCCGCCCGACCGCCGGCCTGTTCCTGGGCCTTAGCCTGGCCCACAATGAACGCGCGCCCAGCGAGGTCGAGTTGTTCGCCGACGGCGTCCACATCGCCACCGCCGCCTACGAGACCGGCGACCTGACGCTGAACTCCGAGAAGGTGACGACGCTGGAGGGGACCGCCCACTATGACCGCGGCCGATTCACCGGCGATCTGCACGTCTATCACTCCTGGTATAACGGCTTCATCGACGAACGGCCGACGGGCGACCAGTTCTATTTCGAGGAAGAGGACGAGTTCTTCCCCATCTATCGGTTCGTCCAGACCGACGCGAAATTCTACGGCTTCGAGCTGGAGGGCGCCTATGCCTTGTGGCAGGACGGCGACCGCAAACTGTCGCTTGAGGGCTCGGCCGACTACGTCCATGCGCAAACGGACTTCGGTCCCGCCGCGCGGATACCCCCCTATTCTGTCACTGGCCGTCTGGCCTGGACCTCGACCAGGTTCGACGCCAGCGCCGAGGTCCGTCACGTCGGCGAACAGGACCGCATCGCCAACGAATTCGAACTGCCGACCGACGACTACACCCTGGTCAATGCGTCAGTGGCGGTTCGCCCCTTCGCCCAGCAGGACGTCACCCTGTTCGCCGAGGCGCGGAACCTGACGGACGAGGAAGCCCGCGAACACGTGTCCTTCCTCAAGGACATCGCCCCTCTGCCCGGCCGCAACCTTCGGGTCGGCGTCGCCTACCGCTTCTGACGAACCTTGAGCTTTCGGCGCAGCCAAGGCTCCGCCGAAAGCTCACACGCGTCGGCGAACGCGAACCCCCTCCGTGCGTTGATCGCCTATGACTGACAAAGAACCCCGCAAAGTCCCTATCGGCTACGAAGACCGACCCGACAAGCCGACACGCGGCGCCTTTCGCATCACGGCCCTCGCCATAGCAGCCGCAGCCGTCGTCTTCCTGACGCTGATCGCAGTCGTCGTCATGCGAAGCGGCGGGATCTAGTCGCGCGGCAGCAGCGTGCCGAGCTTCTATTGAGCCTGGCCTGCTCATCGTCACTCTAAGGCGCTTGAGCTTTTCGCCGACGGACCTGTTGCCGATCCACGTATCACCTCGGCCAGTGAGCGTTTTGATTTTCGTCATAATGCGGATTTAGCCAGGAGCGCCTTGGGCCTCGGCGACTGTGGGTTTTAGTTGGCGTCTTTCGCTGGGCGAGCGTTTGGATCTTCTAATCGACGGCGGCCCTTTCTACGTCGGCGCTTCGCGCCTGACCTTCGGCGGCCGCCAGCATTCGAATGGGCGATTACGCCACGGGAAGGCGCGCCTTCGGTGTCGGAACGGCGGGATGGACAGCGATCGTCTTCGTGGACACTCTCTTCGACACCGAAGCCAACACCTTGGCCTACAGCGACCCTTTCCGCCTTTCCGACACCCAGTCCATCACGTCTTTACGGCCTCGCACGATCGGCCTGAAGTTAAAGTGGGCGCCGTAGTTGGTTTTGCCGGATCTCGAGGTTTGCGGCTCGGTGTTGACCGCCAGACGTCAGAAAGCCCCACGGCTTTTGGCGGTGGGGCTTTTTGGTGTTTTGGGTGCGGGAGCACGCATTGGCCACAACAGTATATTCGGCGTGATCGATATTCCGGCTTGATGGGAAGTCGCCACGCGCCGTCATTTTCGACAGTCACAAATGCGCCAGTTCCGGACATTAGCGCAGAGGCGCAGATCAGACGTTCGTACTAGCCTTTCTCAGTACGACAGACGCCGTCTCGGAGAGATTACATGAGCGACGCCACACCGAAGGGGCCTGCTTCCTACTTTCCCTCTATTGAGAAGAAGTATGGCGAGCCCATCGCTCATTGGCAGCAGATTGTCCGCTCAGGTTACCCCGCCAACCATATGGAGCTCGTCACGCTTCTCAAGAACGAGCGCGGTCACGGCCACGCCAACGCCATAGTGGCGTACACTTTAGCCAGTGACGGCCTGAAGTAGCGGCAGATACGGGCACAACGCCGGACTACGGCCTCGCCAGAAGCAGACAATGGCTCGGAGCCGGATTTCGGACTTCCGGAGGTTGCGGCGCCCCCGCCGGAGGTGCCGCCAACGTGATCAAGGTTGCGCCTTCACCGGCAAGCGGAAGGGTGCGCCGAGCCGATTGAACGCATTCATTGCGGCGATCGCGATGGTGAGATCCACCAAATCCTTCGCCTCGAACGCTGCGCTGGCCGCGGCATAGGCCTCGTCCGACGCGTGTGTCTCGCTCACGCGGGTGACTTCCTCAGCCCAGGCGAGCGCCGCCCGGTACGTCGCGGTGAAAAGATGCGGAACTTCTACCCAAACAGGCACCAGGACGACCTTGTCGATCGGCATCGTCTTCAGAAGATCCCGGGTGTGGAGGTCGATACAGTGAGCGCAGCCATTGATCTGCGACACGCGCAGGAACAAGAGGTGGATCAGTTCTTCCGGAAGGTTGGTCCCAGTCATAAGGTAGTGATGGACGCCGTAGAGCGCCTTCGCGCCCTCCGGGGCCACAGAGTGCCAGGTCAGGCGGGTCAACGTCGTCATGGGAAGGTCTCCATTGTCTGCGCCGTCCATCGGCGCGGTGACGACTTGACGAGGCAGCCCGGCGGCATGTGACATCCGGACGTCCTCACGGCGGACATGTCACACCGCCGGCCGTTCGATCGTCATCGTTCGACAACCACCAGGAACGCTGCGCGATGACGCCGACGGACTCGAAAACCGAAATCTTCGAAGCGGAACGCCCGCGTCTGCTTCGTCTCGCGTACCGGATGCTCGGCTCGCTCAGCGAGGGCGAAGATGTCGTCCAGGATGGCTGGCTCCGGTGGACAGGCGTCAGCCTGAGTGTCGACGCGCCCGCTGCCTATCTCACGCGCATCATCACCCGCCTTTGCCTCGACCGCCTGAAATCAGCCCGGGCGCGGCGAGAGACCTACGTCGGACCCTGGCTCCCCGACCCCTTGGTGGCGGCGCTCGATCCGATAGAGACGATCGCTGACGACGTCACGGTGACCCTTATGCTGGCCATGGAGCGTCTGTCACCGCTCGAACGCGCGGCCTTCCTCCTGCACGACATCTTCGAGGTGCCGCTCAAGGACGTCGCCACCACGCTTGATCGCGAGCCGGCCGCGGTCCGGCAGCTGGCGTCCCGCGCCCGCAGAAACGTGAAGACCGAGCGCAGCCGCTATTCGCTCGGCGCCGCGGAAGCTGACCGGATCGCGCGCGCCTTCTTCGAGGCCGCGCACGGCGGCGACACGGCGAGCTTGGCGGGGCTCCTCGCTCGGGATGTCGAGATCCACGCTGACGGCGGCGGCAAGGTGTCGGCGTTCCGCAACATCGTGCGCGGCATCGACAACGTCCTCCGGCTGTTCAGCCATGTTTCAAGCAATCCGGAACAGCGACCGACCATGGTCCGCACCGCCAGCATCGACGGCCTGCCCGGCTACATCAGCTACAACCCGGACGGGCGCCTCCAGACGACCGCGTTGGATCTTGTGGAAGGACGGATCCGCGCGATCTACATCGTCCGCAATCCAGATAAGCTGACGCACGTCACGGCAGGCTAGCCGCTCAGAGGCTCAAACGCGCCAGAAGCGGACATTGCCTCAAAGTTCGAACGCTGACGTTCAGCGGCTCGCAAACCGTCCCCTGTCCGGGCTACTCGCAGCAGCACCACTGTGGACAGTTGCAGGCCTGCCCGAGTGAGTGGCTGATGATAGGACCCTACGCAGGATGGCCAATCCGCGATCGGCCATCCTGCGCCCGGATTAGAAGAAGCCCAACTTGTCGGGGCTGTAGCTGACCAGCAGGTTCTTGGTCTGCTGATAGTGGTCGAGCATCATCTTGTGGGTTTCGCGGCCGACCCCCGACTTCTTGTAGCCGCCGAAAGCGGCGTGCGCCGGGTACAGGTGGTAGCAGTTGGTCCATACACGTCCGGCCTTGATGGCGCGGCCCATGCGGTAGGCGCGGTTGATGTCGCGGGTCCAGAGGCCGGCGCCCAGGCCGAACTCGGTGTCGTTGGCAATCGCCAGGGCTTCGGCTTCGTCCTTGAAGGTGGTCACGGCCAGCACGGGGCCGAAGATTTCTTCCTGGAAGATGCGCATCTTGTTGTGGCCCTTGAACAGCGTGGGCTGCACGTAGTAGCCGCCCTCCAGGTCGCCACCCAGGTGGGCCTGGCCGCCACCGGCCAGCACTTCGGCGCCTTCTTGCTTGCCCAGGTCCAGGTAGCTCAGGATCTTGGTGAGCTGCTCTTTGCTGGCCTGCGCGCCCATCATGCTGTCGGTGTCCAGCGGGTTCTGGTGCTTGATGGCGGCCACGCGCTGCAAGACACGCTCCATGAACTTGTCGTAGATCGATTCTTGAATGATGGCGCGGCTAGGGCAGGTGCAGACCTCGCCCTGGTTGAATGCAAACAGCACCAGGCCTTCAATCGCCTTGTCGAGGAAGGCATCGTCCTTGTCCATCACATCGGCAAAGAAGATGTTGGGGCTCTTGCCGCCCAGCTCCAGCGTGGCGGGGATGAGGTTGTTGGCGGCAGCCTGCGCAATCACGCGGCCGGTGCTGGTGGAGCCGGTGAAGGCAATTTTTGCAATGCGCTTGCTGGTGGCCAGCGGCATGCCTGCCTCGCGCCCAAAGCCGTTGACGATGTTGAGCACACCGGGCGGCAGCAGGTCGGCAATCAGCTCGGCCAGGATGAGGATGGAAATCGGCGTGGACTCTGCGGGCTTGAGCACCACGCAGTTGCCAGCGCCAATGGCGGGCGCCAGCTTCCAGGCCGCCATCAGGATGGGGAAGTTCCACGGAATGATCTGACCCACCACGCCCAGCGGCTCCTGGATGTGGTACGCCACGGTGTTCTCGTCGATGTTGGACAAGGCACCTTCTTGCGCACGTACGCAGCCCGCAAAGTAGCGGAAGTGGTCCACCG
>OFRI01000320.1_pt1 | contig 13103 bp, 12 predicted proteins | sample 1543031 | NCBI WGS metagenome assembly OFRI01 (sample SAMN07774226, study PRJEB24372) | wastewater metagenome
GCCCGTCTGCGGGCTATTTATGCCCACTCCGTGGTTCTTGAACGGCAAGGTCAGCAGGAAGTCCTGCGCCTGGTCGAACCCATTATGAAATTGAGTCGATAACGCCATGCAGCCCATCCCTCCGTTTCGTCTCACCCTGAGCCGTCTGGCACTGCTCGGCGCGATGAGCCTGCTGGCCTCCTGCCAGACTTTCACCGACGGCGATCAGCAGCTCTACGACCAGAGCAATCGCCTGCTCGATGAAAGCCTGGCGCAAAGTCGCGGCAAGGTGGCGCCACCGGCCGCGGTGCAGGCTGCACTGATCGCTCCGCCGCAGCTGGAGGCCCAGCCACGGCGCGGCGCGCGTCTGGATGTGGCGGTCAAGGACATGCCGGCGCGGGACTTCTTCCTCAGCCTGATGGATGGCGCCGGGCAGAACCTGGTGGTGCATCCCGAGGTGACCGGCAACATCACCTTCAGCCTGCGCAACGTCACCCTCGAAGAAGTGCTCACCGCTGTGCGCGACAGCTACGGCTATGACTTCGCCCGCACCAGCTACGGCTACCAGATCCTGCCTAACCAGGCGATCACCCGCACCTACGACATCAACTACCTCAACCTGCAGCGCCAGGGCATTACCGACACCGAGGTCAGCTCCGGGCAGGTGACCACCAGCGACAACAGCGACAGCAACAACGGCACCACCAGCAACAGCACCTCGTCGACCACCCGGCCATCGACCCAGCTGATCACCACCAGCAATGTGGATTTCTGGAAGGAACTCAACAGCGTGGTGCGCATGATCGTCGGCGACGAAGAGGCCAACAGCGTGGTGATCAACCCTCAGGCCGGGCTGATGGTGGTGCGTGCGTCCAGCGCCGACCAGCAAAGTGTCGAGGGTTTTCTCAAGCAGGCGCATATCAACTTGCAGCGCCAGGTGATCCTGGAGACCAAGATTCTTGAAGTTAACCTCAATGATAAATTCCAGGCCGGCGTCGACTGGTCGGTGGCCGGCAGCAAAGGCATTGTTGGCGTTGCCGGTGATCTGTTGGTGGGGCCGCAGGCGGTTGGTGGGGTGTTCAGTACCCAGCTGAATGTCGGCGACTTCGAGGGCGTGCTTGAGTTGCTGGAAACCCAGGGCGAAGTGCGCGTGCTGTCCACCCCGCGGATTTCCACCCTGAACAATCAAAAGGCGGTGATCAAGGTCGGCACTGACGAGTACTTCGTCACTGACGTCTCCTCCAGCACCACCACCAGCACCAACGGCGATGGCAGCTCGACGCCCGACATCACCCTGACACCGTTCTTCTCCGGTATTTCCCTTGATGTCACGCCGCAGATCGATAGCCAGGGCCAGGTCACCCTGCATGTGCGGCCGTCGGTGAGCAAGGTTACCGAGGACGATACCCAGATCAACCTGGGCGATACCTTCGGTACCCTCAACCTGCCGACCGCTCGCACCACCTCGCGGCAATCGGACTCCATCGTCCGCGCCCGCAGTGGTCAGGTGGTGGTGATCGGTGGCCTGTTGCAGAACGACAACGAAAACCTCGATGCCAATGTGCCCTGGCTCTCGGACTTGCCCTTCGTCGGCTGGCTGTTCCAGCAGCAGCGCAAGAGCCTGAAGAAGAGCGAGCTGGTGATTCTCATGCGCCCGCAAGTGGTCGCCGACGACACCTGGATCAACGAAATCCAGAAGAGCGCCGCGGCCTTCAAAGAGCTGAGATAACCCATGTATCAGGCCTACTTCGGGCTGCGTGAAAAGCCTTTCGCGCTGACCCCCAACACCGAGTTTCTGGTCCAGTTGGCGCCTTATCAGGCCTGCTTGAACCTGTTGCGGGTGGCGTTGGGTGAAGGTGAGGGCTTTATCAAGGTGACCGGCGAGGTTGGCACCGGCAAAACCCTGTTGTGCCGGGCGCTGCTCAACCTGTTGGACACCGAACGCTACCAACTGGCCTACCTGCCCAATCCGTGCCTGTCGCCGCTGGATTTGCGCCAGGCCCTGGCTCGCGAACTGCGCATTGAGGATATCGAAAGCCACGATGCCATGAGCTTGCTGGATGCCCTGCATCACCGTCTGATTGAGCTGGCGGCGCAGGGCAAAAGCACCGTATTGCTGATCGACGAGGCCCAGGCCCTACCGGATAAAACCCTTGAGGCTCTGCGCTTGCTGACCAATCTGGAAACCGAGCAGCACAAGCTGCTGCAAGTGGTGCTGTTTGGCCAGCCGGAGCTGGATGCCACCCTGGCGCGCCATGAGTTTCGCCAGCTGCGCCAGCGCATCACCTTTGCCTATCGCCTGCGGCCGCTGGATGTCACCGACACCGGGCGCTACTTGCAAGAGCGCCTGAGTGTGGCCGGTTATCGCGGTGACCCCTTGTTCAGCCCTGCGGCCGTGCGCCTATTGGTGCGTGGCAGCGGCGGTATTCCGCGGCTGCTGAATATTCTCGGCAACAAAGCATTGATGGCCACTTACGGCGAAGGGCGCAGGCAGGTTGGGGTGGCGCAAGTGCGCCGTGCCTTGGCCGATACCGACGGCGCGCCTTCGTTGCTGCAAATAGTGCCGTCCTGGCTGCGCTGGGGCTTGGCCGCCACCGCGTTGGCTTTGCTGGTGCTGGGTGCCTGGCCATGGTTGGCGCCGTTGCGGGAGCTGTGGTCATGAGTTTGGTCAACGACATGCTGCGCGACCTCGAAGCGCGCCGGGCAGCGCCGGGCGAATGGCCGCTGCGCGACAGCTTGCAAGCGGTGGATGAAGCCGGCGCGGCGCGCCGTGAGCGGATTGAACGCTTGCGCCGCGGGTTGATCTGGCTGGGCGCGGTGATCCTGATCGGGGTGATGGTCGGCTTGATGATCGGTCGGGTGGTGAATGGCGAACCGCCGTCGTTGTTTGCCCCTGAGCCCGTGGTCAGCGCGCCGGTTGTTGCGCCGGCGCCGCGGGTGCTCGAAGTGTTGCCGCAGAATGACGGGCGACGCCTGCTGCTGCAGGTACTGCTGGACAGCTCCGTGGCCTACCAGCGCAGCGAAGAGAGCGGCGCTGTCAGCCTGTTCTTGCCGGGCGTGCGGATGGGCGCCGAGCCTTATCAAGGCCGCGTGCAAAACGCTGGGCGCAGCTTGTCTTGGCGCGTCGAGGCCAAGGGCGATGGTGTGCAGATCCTGCTGGTCGGTCTCGGCGAGCAGCTGCAGTTGAGTGATCGCCTGGAGCCGGCCGGCGACCGTTGGCTGTTGTGGCTGGAAGTGCCGCTGCAGGCCGCTGCTGCCGAGGTGGTTGAGCCTGCCACTGAGGCTTTTGCCCCGGCGACGGCCGCGCCAGTCGAGGTCGAGGCGCCAATGCCGGACTGGGCCAGTCGTCCGGTGCCGGCCGACAAACCCCGCTCACCCACCGCCGCGCCGGCCCCTATTGCTAAACAACCCGCCGTGGAGCAGCCCAGCGGGCCGCCGCAGGTGCGCATCAGCAGCCATCAGGTCAATCCGCGTAGTCAGGCCCATCAGCACTTGCTGGAGCAGGATTACCCGCGCGCCATTCGCGAGCTGGAAGCCCTGCATGCCAGCCAAAGCCGTGACCTTGAGGTGGTGCGCTGGTTGGCCCAGGCCTATCAAGGTGCCGGCCAGTCGGCCCAGTTGCTCGCTTGGTTGCCGACGCAGCTGCGCCAACATCCGCAGGATGCCGAGTTGCGCATGCTATTGGCCCGCGCCCAGTTACAGAGCGGTGCCATGGCCGCTGCTGTGGCCACCCTTAGTCAACATGCACCGGCCTTGAGCAGTGAGCCGGGCTATCACGCCTTGCTGGCGGCCAGTTATCAGCAGACCCGGCAATGGGCGCAGAGCGCGGCGGTGTATCGTCAGCTGGTCGCCCTGCGTCCCGCCCAAGCCACCTGGCAGTTGGGCCTGGCCATTGCCCTGGAGCAACTGGAGCAGCCGGCTGCAGCCGTTAAACATTATCGCCTGGCCCTGCAAGGCCAAGGCTTGGACGAAAGCTCGCGGCGGTTTGCCAGCGAGCGAGCTGGCGCGTTGAAGGAGCCCTCATGAGCGATGACCTTCGCCAGCGCAAGCTGCGCCTCGGCGACCTGCTGATTCAGGCCGGTCTACTGACCGACGCGCAGCTGCAACTGGCCCTGCAGGAGCAAAAGCGCAGCGGCTCGAAGCTCGGCCGCGCGGTGATCGATCTCGGCTTTGTCGCCGAGGTGCGGCTGCTCACGGCGTTGTCCGAGCAGATGAAGATTCCGTTTGTCGAACTGCGCCACTTCAAGTTCGACAACGTTCTTGTGCAGAGCCTGCCAGAAGCCATGGCCCGGCGTTTTCGCGCCATCATCCTGACCCGCGAGGCCGGTGGGCTGCTGGTCGGCATGTCCGACCCGCTGGACCTGTTCGCCCTCGATGAAATGGAGCGCCTGCTCAAGACCCGCGTGCACCCGGCCGTGGTGCGCGAGGCCGAGCTGCTGGCCACCCTGGACACGGTGTACCGGCGCACCAGCGAGATCGCCTCGATTGCCGGCGAGCTGGAAGGCGACCTGCAGGAAAGCGATTTCGACCTGTCCAAGCTGGGCGCCGATAACAACAGCGAGGCGCCGGTGGTGCGCCTGCTGCAAACCCTGTTTGAAGAAGCCGTGCAGATGCAGGCGTCAGACATTCACATCGAGCCCGATGAGGGCCTGGTGCGAATTCGCCAGCGGATCGACGGCGTGCTCAGCGAGCAGGTGATGAAGGAGCATCGCATTGCCTCGGCGCTGGTGATGCGCCTGAAGATCATGTCCGGCCTGGATATCTCCGAGAAGCGCCTGCCCCAGGACGGTCGCTTCAATATCCGGGTCAAGGGCCGCAACATCGATGTGCGGGTCTCGACCATGCCGGTGCAGTTCGGCGAGTCGGTGGTGATGCGTTTGCTCGACCAGAGCGGCGGGGTGTTCCAGCTCGAAGGCACGGGCATGCCGACTGACTTGCTGGTGCGCTTCCGGCGTCTGCTGCAACGGCCGTTTGGCATGGTGCTGGTGACCGGCCCCACGGGCTCGGGTAAAACCACCACCCTGTATGCCGGGCTGTCCGAGCTGAACAGTCCGGAGAAGAAGATCATCACCGTGGAAGACCCGGTGGAATACCGCCTGCCACGGGTCAATCAGGTACAGGTCAACACCAAGATCGACCTGACTTTCGGCCGCGTCTTGCGCGCCGCCTTGCGTCAGGACCCGGACATCGTTCTGGTTGGCGAGATGCGCGATCAGGAAACCGCCGAAATCGGCCTGCGCGCTGCACTCACCGGTCACTTGGTGCTGTCCACCCTGCACACCAACGACGCCCTGACCTCGGCCATGCGCTTGATCGACATGGGCGCCGAGCCGTTTCTGGTGGCCACGGCGCTGAATGCTGTGCTGGCCCAGCGTCTGGTTCGGCGGGTGTGCGAAAACTGCATGGAAGAACACCAGGCCGAACCGCGTGAGCTGGTGTGGCTGGAGAACCTCTACGGCGGTGCACTGGCTGGGCGTCGCTTTAAGCGCGGCTCGGGTTGCCACCAGTGCCATAACAGCGGCTACGCCGGCCGGGTTGGTGTCTACGAATTGCTGGAAATGGACGAGCCGATGATTGCCGCCCTGCGCCGCAGCGACCCGCAAGGCTTCGCCGAAGCGGCCAAGGCCAATGCACATTACCGCCCGCTGGCTGCGTGCGCCCTGGACTATGCCCTGGCCGGCGTCACCAGCGTCGAGGAAGTGCTGAAGGTTTGCGCCACCTTGACCGATGAGGTGTTGGCGTGATGATCCATGCCCGTAGCCCGGATGCAATCCGGGGCCGGCGCCGCCCCGGATTGCTCGGAGGGTGCGGCTGATGGCAACGTTCCGTTACAGCGGCCGCAACGCCGAGGGCGTCAAGGTGGCCGGGATTGTCGACGGCAACAGCGCCGAGGCGGTCGCCAGTGAGCTGCTGGGCCAGAGCATCACACCGCTGACCATCGAGGCGCAGAACGCGGTCGATGCCGATGTATTCGCCAGCATTGGCGAGTTCCTGCGCCGCAAGCATGTTGATCTCGATGAGCTGATCATCTTCTGCCGGCAGATGTACAGCCTGGCCAAGGCCGGGGTGCCGATCATTCGTGCCATCGCCGGCCTCGGCGAGTCCAATCGCAACCTGTATTTCCGTGAGGTGCTGCAAAAGGTCCGCAGTGACCTTGAGGGCGGCGTGAGCATGGCCGTGGCCCTCAATGCCCACCCGAAAGTCTTCGGCACCCTGTTTGTCAGCATGATCAGCGTCGGCGAGAACACCGGCCAGCTGGACCAGGCCTTTCGCCAGCTGGCCAGCTACCTGGAACTGGAGCGCGAAACCCGCAAGCGCATCAAGCAGGCCACCCGCTACCCGCTGTTCGTGCTCAGCGCCATGGCGGTGGCGTTAACGGTGATCAACCTGTTTGTGATCCCGGCCTTCAGCAAAGTGTTTGCCCAGTTCCAGGCGCAACTGCCGCTGCCGACTCGAATTCTGATCGCCACCTCGCAGTTCTTTCAGGACTACTGGTGGCTGCTGGCCTTGCTGTTGGGCGGCAGCCTGTATGCCTTTTTCAAATGGATCGAGACTGAGGCCGGCGCCCTGAAGTGGGACCAACTCAAGCTGCGCCTGCCGATTGTCGGCGGCATCTTTGAGCGCATCGCCCTGGCCCGTTTCACCCGCACCTTCGCCATGATGTACAAGGCCGGCGTGCCGTTGCTGCAAACCCTGTCGATCAACAGCGCCAGTGTCGGCAACAAGTACATTGGCCAGGCCATTTTGGGTATGCGCGAGAGCGTCGAGCGCGGCGAAGCCCTGACCCGTTCCGCCTCGGCCAGCGGCCTGTTTACCCCGCTGGTGCTGCAGATGATGGCGGTCGGCGAAGAGACCGGCGCCCTGGATGATCTGTTTGTCGAAGTGGCTGATTTTTACGAGCAAGAAGTGGACTACGACCTTAAGCAGCTGGCCGATGCCATCGAGCCCATCCTGATCGTGGCCATGGGCGTGATGGTGCTGATTCTCGCCCTCGGTGTGTTCCTGCCGATGTGGGAACTGGCCTCGGCAGCCAAGGGCCGCTGATGCGCGCGGAGTACGCCAGCGCCCGTGATGTGCAGCAGCTGCGCTGGCTGGTTTGGGCGGTGGGTGGGGTGTTGCTGGTGGTGGTGCTGTGGTTGCTGGCGGCCAAGATATTGCGCGTCAGCGAGGCGCGGGCGGTGAGTGCCACGCGGGAGAACATCGCCGCCAGCCTCAGTGCCCTGGCGGTCGAGCACATGGCCCGTGGGCAGATGCTGGAGGCCAGTTGGCTGCGACGCAATCCGTTCGAGTTGCTCAGTTGGCCGAGCGAGGATTATTGCGGCGAGTTGAGCGAGGGCGAGCAGCCCAGGCACGGTTGCTGGTACTACCTGCCCGCACAGGGTTGGCTGCTGCACCGCAGCCGTTTTACTGACGCAGGGCAAGGGATGGACGGGCAACTACAGGTTTTTCAGCTGCGGGCAGTTCCCAATTTGCCGTCCGCTGAACCACAATCAACAGGACGCTTTATCAGCATGGAGCTTGACCGCGTGCCAGCAGCACAGGTTGCCGCATTGGCCCAGGCTTACCGGTAAGGAGTAACACGGATGCAACGCAGCAAAGGTTTCACCCTGATCGAGCTGGTGGTGGTGATTGCCATCCTCGGCATCCTCGCCGCCGTGGCGTTGCCGCGGTTTATGAGCGCCACTCGCGATGCGCACCGCTCCGCCCTGAATGGCGCCGCCGGTGGCTTGGCGGCGGCGGTAGCGCTGGTGCGTGCCCAGGTCGAAGTCAACCGTGGCGGTGGCCTGAACGGTTGCGCTAGCAACAACTGTTACATCAACGTGGCCGGCTTTGGCGACGGTACAGTCGACGTCAATGCCAACTTCTGGCCCATGGGCACCGATGGCGCCGGCAACCCGCCAGCCGTAGCCACGCCCAGCGCGGCTGAATGCCAGAACATCTGGCGCGGTGTGCTGCAAGGCACCGCCCCCACCCTGACTGGCAGCGACCCGGATTACATCGCCACCGCAGCACCGACCAACAGCTGTACCTACACCTACCAGCGCGACGGCGGCGACGACAGCATCGTTTACGACACCAGTACCGGCGTCGTAACACGTACCTTTAACTAAGCAAAACCAACCTGGAAGTAGTGAAAATGAAAAGACAACAAGGTGGCTTCACCCTGATCGAGCTGATCATGGTTATCGTGATTCTGGGGATTTTGGCGGCGTTTGCCATTCCGAAGTTTGCTGATCTAGGTGCTGATGCTCGTCGGTCGACGATTCAGGGGGTTGAGGGTTCAATGAAGTCCGCCTCAGCAATTGCGCACTCCGCGTTTTTGGCTGCCGGAACAAGTCCTAGCAGCGTGAATATGGAAGGGTCAGCCGTGGCCATGGTCAATGGTTATCCAAGTGCAGCCGGAATTGTTACTGCAGCCAATATCACTGGTGGTGCCACTGCGGCAGCGGCAGGGGACTTTATCGTTACTACCACGGGTACCAGCACCACCGTTCAGGCTAAAGGCGCCACAACGGCCGCTAGCTGTCAGGTGGTTTATGCTGAGGCCACCTCTGTGGCAGGTCCTCCTGTAGTGATTACTGCGCCGACGGTTACCAGAACTACAACTGGCTGTTAAGCGCATGCGCGGCTTCACCTTGGTCGAGTTGATCATGGTGATCGTCATCATCGGCATCCTTGCTGCTGTTGTGGGGCCGCGTTTCTTCGATCGACAGGTGTTCGATGATCGCCTGTTTTTCGAGGAAAGCCTGAGTGCGGTGCGTTACGCGCAGAAGCTGGCCGTGGCCAGCGGCTGTTCAATTAAGGCTCAGGTCAGTAATTCTGGTTACGCGCTCTCGTATGCTGCTGCCTGTGGCGGGATTGCCGCCAACAGTGCGGTGGCGAATCCTTCCGGGGGCGCATACGCCGCTGGTAACTCACACAATGTCAGCGTTTCTTCAGCGCTGAATGTGACCTTCGACTCCCTTGGCGCCGCCGCCGCTTCAGGTGCCGAGAACTCGGCCAAATTTGCCAGCGGTACTTTTACCCTCACGGTTAATCTGGCGACTGGTTTTATCGAGACCACGCCATGACCCGGCCTGCTCGCCCTCGGGCTCAGCACGGCATGACATTGGTCGAGCTGGTCATGACTATCGTCATTCTTGGCATTGCCGCTGCTGCGTTGTTCTCGGCCATGGCCGCGATCAATGGCCGCTCAGCCGACCCCATGCAGCGCCAACAGAGTTTGGCGATTGCCGAAGCGTATATGGAGGAAATCACGCTCCAGGCGTTCCCGGCCAATACCACCTGCGCCGCCAGTAACAGTGGTGCGGGGCGCAGCAGCTTTGACGACGTCTGTGATTACAACGGGTTGACGTACGCGGGCGCCCAGCCATTTGCTCCGCGCAACGCCCTCTCGATCACACCGTTGGCGGGTCTGGAGGGCTATCAGGTCGGGGTCAATGTGCGCTCGCAAGCCTTGAACGGCGTGGCGGCAATGCGCATCACCGTCACCGTCACCGACCTCACCGGTCAGGTGCTGACCCTAGATGGCTATCGGGCTAACTAATGATGACGCGTCCAGTCAACCTCGCCCGGATCCCATCCCGAGAGGCACATTCCCCGGATGGGGTCCGGGCTACGGTCGTTCCTGCTTTGCCAAGAGCTGTCGTCTGCCAGCGCGGCTTTACCCTGGTCGAACTGGTGATGGTTATCGCCATTGCGGGTCTGGTTGCGGTGCTGATCAGTACGGTGATGTCGAACCCGCTGCAAAGCTTGGTCGACCAGAGCCGCCGCGCCGAATTGGTGGATAAAGCCGCCATGGCGCTTAACCGCATGGCCCGCGATATCCGCCTGGCGGTGCCCAACTCGCTGACGGTTACCGGCACCTCGCTGAATATGCTGCCAATTGCCGCTGCCGGCCGGTACCGCGCCAATCAACCGAATGGTTCGGGCCCGCGTCTGGACCCGCCGCAATGCACTCAGCTCGGGCCCAGTTGCAGCATCGACATTCTCAGCCCGATCACGGCAAACGCTACCCCGCACTGGCTGATTATCTACAACACAGATGTCAGCGAGCTGGGCAGTGTCGCCTCGCCGTCGGTGATCTCGCCGAAAAGCTTCACCTGGACGACCACTACGCTAAGCGCCAACCTGCAAAACTTCCGCTTCAAATATGCCTCACCGCAGCACCGTTTTTATCTGGTCAAGGAGGCGCTGAGTTATCGCTGTGATGGCAGTGGCAAGCTCTGGCGTGGCGTCTCGGGAAATCTTAGTGGTTCCAGCCCTAATGAATCGTTGGTGGTCGACGCCGTTAGCGGTTGCTCTTTCAGTTACGATCCGGGCACCAGCAGTCGGGGGGGGCTGGTTGCCTTGCGCCTGACGCTGACCCAAGACGGCGAAACCATCACTCTGCTGCAACAGGTCCATGTCGACAATGCGCCCTAAATCGAGACAGCACGGCTTTGGCCTGGTCGCGGCGATGTTCGTGATCATCATCATTACGGCGGTGATTACCGCCATGGCCCGCCTGGCCGAAACGCAAAACGCTACCAATAGCATGGCGATCCAGCAGGCTCGGGCCTATCAAGCGGCGCGGGCGGGGTTGGAGTGGGGGATCTATCAAGCGGTAACAATGGCACCATCCAGCTGTGAGCCCAACGCGTCTTTCTCGGCAGCGGGTTTTGATGGCTTTCCCATCACCGTTAAATGTGAAGAGGTGGATGCGGGCCTGATCGCAGAGGAGAACAAAGCGGTGACGTTCTACCGTATTACCGCCACCGCCGAGTACGGAAACGCGGGCAGCCCTGATTATGCCTACCGGCAACTGACCGCCATGGTGGAGAGATAGCCTTATGCGCAAGACGTGGCGCCTTCCGCAGCTGATACTCCTGGGTTTCTGCTTGCTATTGCCGCAGCTTGCCTTGGCGGCAACCTACAGTTTTGGCGAGGGCTGGTTTTCCGTCTACAACCCTCCGCCCTGTCAGGGCGGCAGCTGGTCTTACAATGGCGCTAGTACCTACACCTGCTCGGGTCGGATGGTGCTCGCTGCTGGCGATACGGTCATCGTATCAACAGCGATCTTTGAACCATTGGGGAATATCACCCTGGTTGCCAACGGCGGTTTTACCCTGGCCGGCAATACCATCGGTACTAGCGGTAAGAACATTTCCTTGCGCACCGATTTCAGCACCCTCACCGGCACAGGAACCAACAACATTTATGGTTCGGTGCGCGGCGGCAGCGACAGTGTCGCACTTGCCGGCGGGACTATTACCGGGGCGCTGGAATCCAGCAGTGGCTCGATCACCCTTAACGGCACAACGGTGAATGGCACCCTGACCAGCAACGGGGCCAACAATCTGACTAATGCCACGGTCGGCGGCACTGCGCAGATCAACAACACGCTGGTGGCCAGTGCCACGCGATTCAACAGCGCACTCACCGTTTCCAGTACAGCCCAGTTGACCGGGGGCACCGTAGTTGGTGCCGCACAGGTGAGCGGTGCGCTAGGTGCGAGTGGAACAACATTTTCCAGCAACGTTACCAGCAGCAGTTCGGCCACGCTCAATGGTGGCAGCGTCGCCGGCTTTTTGAACGTTGCCGGTGATGTCACCACCACCAATGGCACAACCATCGGTGGCGCGATCACCAGTAGCTACGGTTTGGTCAGTCTCAGTGGCGGCAGTGTCGGTGGCAAAATCACCGGTCCCAACGGGGTGACCTCGAACAACACCAATATTTCCGGTGATGTCGTGGCGTCGAGCGGTGCCATCTCGTTAAGCGCAGGCACCATCATCGGCAACATCACTGATGGCTGCTGCCAAGTCACCCTGACGGGCGTGACGCTGACCGGCAACGTGTCCACCACCAACAATAATCTGGTTATCAGTGGCAGTAGCATCACTGGCAATCTGACCTCAACCAATGTCATCAGCCTGGCCAATACCAGCGTCACCGGTAATGTCACGGCGGCATCCTGGGGCACTATCACCATTACGGGCACCGGTACCAGCAAGGTCGTGGGTACCTGCACGCCCAGCCTGACTTCGCCGGCCGATTTGTGTCAGGCCGTGGTTGTACCTATCTGCGTAACCGACAACTTCAATCGCAGCAGCCTGGGCAGCAGCGATTGGACGGTGACCAACCGCAATGGCTCATTTGGCGATCCGCGGATTGTGGGTAATCGACTACGACTGACTGACAACAGCAGTAACGTGGCCACTGCATCGACCTTCCAGCGCTTGCTGCCGGCCACCGGTAACTATGTGCAGGTGCAGTTCAAGTACTACGCCTACAACGGCAATGGTGCAGACGGGGTTGCCGTGATCTTTTCTGATGCATCAATCACGCCGCAGCCGGGTGGTTACGGTGGCTCGTTGGGTTATGCGCAGCTCAATGGTGTCAGTGGATTTGCCGGAGGCTGGCTGGGGGTGGCGCTGGATGAGTTCGGTAACTTTTCCAACCCTACCGAGACCCGTAATGGCGGCCCTGGGCAGCGTGCTGACTCGGTGTCGATCCGTGGCTCGGGCAGCGGCACCTCGGGCTACCGTTACCTGGCCGGTACGGCGGCAAACCTGAATCCGGGCATTGATGTCTCTGGCTCTACGGCCGGTCCGGGCCACACCTATCGCATTACCCTCGACAGCAGTGTGAGCGGTAAGACCATGGTCACTGTTGAGCGTAATACCGGCGCGGGGTTTGCCACGCTGGTGCCGTCCTTCGATGCCCTGGCCCAAAGTGGTCAGACCGGGTTGCCGAGCAACTTTTTCATGTCGCTAACCGGTTCGACGGGCGGCTCTAACAACATACATGAACTGGACGATTTCCAGATATGTGCCACGCGGATGAATCCGGTGGGGCTACAAATTGATCATGTCCGCATCGAACATGATGGCAGTGCGTTGACCTGTCAGCCGGAGACAGTGACGGTGAAGGCTTGCATGGATGCCACTTGCAGCAGCACCTATCCCGACCCGGTCACTGTCACGCTGAGCCCGAGCGCCGGGTGGGTGGGTGGTAATAACCTGGCGTTGACGGGAGGTGTGGGCACTGGTCAGTACCGGCGCACGACGCCAGGGGATGTCATCTTCGGCGTCGCCGGCGTCAGTGCGACGCTCAAGCCCTACGGTTCCCCGCACCAGTGT
>OFRI01000321.1_pt1 | contig 13060 bp, 12 predicted proteins | sample 1543031 | NCBI WGS metagenome assembly OFRI01 (sample SAMN07774226, study PRJEB24372) | wastewater metagenome
AAGGAGGGCATTCTCAAGGATGCCGAGCAACATCTGGAGCTGCTCGGCGTATCCAGCGAACAGCTCAAGCTTGGCATCGCCACCTGGTGCCGGGGCAGTCGATACTGGGCAAGCATGACGGAGAATGCGCCGCGCGTGGACTTAAGCGGCCAGACAACAGGTTTGGTGACAACGGCCCAGGCGCTTCATGCGAAGCGTCAGGCTATGCGGCAACGTGTACAAGCGCGACGGAATCAGACAAAGCCGAAAGCGCTTATGCAGGACAAGGCTGTCGAGACCGCTGTGGAAGAGATCGTGGTTTAAAATCACTCGCGCTCGGCACCGAGTCGCTCACGCGAGGCGATGATGAGGCGGTTCGAAGAGCTGCCGGTACCGCCTTTCAGATATGCCCGCTGTCGACCCCTTGCAGCCTCTGGCGATCGGCAGAAACGACCGTTAGCAGCGCCTCAGGAAACCTAGTATCCTGGGATCGCTTGCTCTGAGAATTAGTTGGCGCCTTGCCTCCCCTTGGAGACACCCGAAAGCCCGCCCATTACAGGCGGGCTTTTCTATTTGTGTGCCCAAAAGCAGCCGATACTGAATGACAATTGACGACCTAAAGCGAATCCCAAATCAGCGATTACTCTTGGTTTGATATTCCTGAGAATTTCGGAGGCACCGCATGACAAGGCCCGTAGAGCGGACTATTTCAGTCATCGCAGCACGTCGATTCCTGTACAACCTCCTGAACAACGAGGACACAAGTGCAGAGATCAAACGTCAGGCTCAGACGCTACTTCGCCACTACTCATCAGCCCGTGAAGTGATGCAAATGGCGAGGAAAGAGGAGCATTTGCGAACGCTCATGAAGGTCACAATGACCAATACGTTGCTCGCCACGACCGAAGCGGATGACTCAGGGCAGCTTGAACTTTTGATCCTGCAGGATGGTGAGATTCGAACCTAGCGATGGCATCAAGTGCCAGGGTTTGAACCAATAGTAAGCCGCCAACCATCAAGCTGGATTTCGCCTAGCACGTATGGCCCTGCTGAAACGCTGCCATAGGCATTCCCCACCTAGCCTGCTCAATGTCGTGCGTGAACAGTTAGACCTGCCAGGGTGTCAGGTTGCCTTAAGCAACACGCAAAAAATGTGAAAATAAATGTGCAGTCTTTGCAGACCTACTCCGTATAAACCCTATACATTGTTGGCTTGTAGGCATTTTTTATGTGATAAAAAATGTGCATATCAATGTAGTTCCACGCACTCACTCTGCCGCATCCAACGCAGGAAGCTCGATGGCCAGCGCGCTCATCACAAACGTTCACTACGTTGATCCGGTTCTCCCGGAGCAGCTGCCTCTTTCTATCATCGAGAAGGCGGACGCCCTGCCGGCAAAGGTGGCGTTCCTGGACGGAATCCTTGCGCCCGAAACCGGAGCTAGGCTCGCAAGACTTCTGCAGATCACCAACAGCTACTACTCGAACATGATCGAGGGGCAGTTCACCGAGCTGGCCGATATGCAGCGTGCGCAGAATACCCCCCGGCGCGAGCGTCAGCAGCTGCAGGACCTTGCCATTAAGCATATGGAGGTGCAGCTACTCCTTGAACGCGCGACTCGAATATCACCCCGTACCTTCTCGGATATGTTTGATACGCGTCTCTTGTGTGCAGTGCACCGCCGATTGTTCGAGGGCGCGAGCGAGGACACCCTTCGCCTGAGCGATGGGCGGATCATGGTGCCGGGCCAACTACGCGCTCAGCCAAACGAAGAGGTCCGGGTTGGGAATCATGAAGCACCGGCAGCTTCAGCAGTAAGCGCCATCCTCACCCATTTGCAGACCTCTTATGGCCAGAATAAAGACGCGAGACGCCAGCTTATATCGGCGTTGGCCTACCACCACCGACTAGCCTGGACCCACCCGTTTATCGACGGAAACGGTCGAGTTACTCGGATGATGACTCATCTACAACTCTTGCAGCTTGAACTACGGCCGCACCTCTGGTCGCTGTCTCGCGGGCTTGCCCGCCGGCATGAGGACTATTACCGCATGCTCGCAATGGCAGACCGTCCGCGCGAGGGTGACTTGGACGGCCGCGGCCAGATGTCTCAGAGGCACTATTTTGCCTTCATCGAGTTCATGCTTGATGTCTGCCATGACCAGGTTGACTACATGATCGCCGCGCTGGATCGCAAGCGTATGCACGAGCGCCTGATTCGAGCCTTCAAAAATAATGAGCGAATGCTGGAGATGGGTATTCGCCCAGAAAGTGGTCCGGCCGTAGCAGCGCTCCTGCTCCAAGGGTCTATGCCTCGGAGCGACCTCAAGACCTTCACTGGCCTGTCTGCGCGGCCGGCAATCGATGAGCTGTCTCGGTTGATCAGGGCCGGCATTGTGGTAAGCCCCACCCCTAAATCCAGAATTGTGGAGCCGGGTCTGCCCGCGTGGTTCGCCGCCGAGATATTCCCCGATCTGCACCGCCGCTTTCAGTAGATTTGGAGCTGTTGTTGCCCCCAGCTCGATTCACTTAGCCGGTTAAGTTTTCCGGGGTATAGCGATCCCGAGCGCATCGAACACAACGCGTGAAAGAGACTGTCCTGAGCCTCGGTCAATTAATCGAGCAGACATCCCAAACGCTTCAGGGCCTTCAACATCAGCCCTTTTGCTGTCACCCACGAAAAGCGCATCTCGCGGGCGACAAGACATTCGAGCGCAGGCCTCCATGTAAATTTCACGTTCGGGTTTTGCCGCGCCAACTTCACAACTGAACACGAACTCGTCGACTGTGGGCAACATAGCTCGAACAGCTGCGCAGTATTCAAAGCCCAAATTGCTGCATATCGCGATCCTATACCCAGCCCCCCGAAGCGCTGCCAGCGTAAGCTCGACATCAGCGTAGAGAGTCAACTCGCTTATCTCTTGCTGGATTTCCCTACGTAGCAGAGGCACCAGATAGGCAAGCCCCAGCTCCTCAGCGAAAACATCAATTGCGACGTTGCGGGTGAGGAATGGTCGACGAGCCGACTTGCCACTGTCACCACCCACGACTAATCGGCTGTACGGATTAATGCGCCTGCGCGCTTTCGGGATCAGAGTGCCGAAAGCATCGAATATGACAACGGATACCATGTTCACTCACGACTGCTATCTAGGGAGCTGTGGTTTCGCTTCCAGCACATCCAGCTTTGTGCCGTGATTAGGATGCATCATTACTCAGTAGACGCTGCCAATCTCGCGCGAGAAGTGTTTCGCATGCTTGAGGAGCGCCGCCAAAACAGCGCTCTGAAACTGCACTCATCGCAGCCACGGTGCGATAAGTGATCTCAACACCATCCTGGTTTACCAGGGTGCCGCCTGACGCGCGTAACAAGGCGTGCCCGGCAACAACGTCATGTGCTGATACAGGATACAAGGACACTGCACATAGACCGTCACCGGCGGCAACTCGGGCCAGCCGATAAGCGATGCTGGGCATGGCAACAAAGCGGCCAGGGGCGCAAAGCTCCGCATTAAGTTGGGGCTTACTCACAGCTGCAGCGCTGACCATTACGTGCTCGGCATCGGTCAATTGCCGGTATGTCAGATCAACTCTTACTGGCTGGCCGTTGCGCAGAAGCTCTGGCACGCCTTCAGCCCAAGCAATGCAGTCGGCACCGCGATCTTCAATTACTGGCGCGTAAACAACTCCGAGTACGGGGATATTGTTGTGCAGCAACCCCACCGACACGGCAGATCCTTTTAGGCCTTTAAGAAAGTCGGAGGTCCCATCGTTTGGATCAACAACCCAGCAAAAGGGATTACCGGTAAGTTCGTGGCCGGTTTCTTCGCCCCAAAAATCACAGGCTAATAGCGCCAGAAGGCGTTGACGCAAAATCAGCTCGATCTCGACATCAACCTCAGCTTTGTCACCGTGACCACGAGGACCACCTGCGCGCGTCCACTCAGCTTCGATCAGTCGGCCAGCGGACTCGACTACATCGATAACCGGGATCAACAGTTGCGGAAGATTAACGTCATTCATCTGAGTCGACCGGCCTTCCTGGTTTTTTGCCTGCTCACGACCCCAGTGTTCGACTAGCTCATCAATGCGATCAGGAATGCGCGGAGTTTTTGAAAGTATGGCACTCACACAATGAGACGTACGGAGGCATCTCTGATCTATCGCAGAACCAAGAACCTGCGGGCGGTTCAACTGCTGCTCGGCCATACGAAGCTGGAGAGCACCGTTCGATATCTTTAGATTGAGGTCGATGACGCCTTGGAAATGGCGGAGCAGACCGAGATTTAACCATGTATAGCGACGGTCGAGGTCAGGCCGTCGCTAACCAGCCAAAAGCCGGTGCTGTCAGCAGTCCACCCTAGGAGGGTGCGTTCACAGCTCGCTGTTTTAGCTTTAGCGAAATGCCTTCCTCCACCTTTTCAATTGCCAGCTCATCTCCCAAAGCCCATCCAAGCTTCTCAAGTAGCTCGGATGGAAGCTCAACAATAACGTCTCCGCTGCCATCCCCAGGATCTTGGCAGACAACTCGCCAGCTATCAGGCGTGCCCATAACGTCGCCCTCGCTACATGAAGCTTAAGTATGGCAGTTTCATCTCGGGGAGACTCGCCGTCGCGTACGCCCATAGCTGCAGTTTAACTAAGGCTGCTTCTGGCCCTCATCGGTCAACACTATTTCGCCGGGAGGGAGTGATTTTTCTGAAGCATCAAGAGGGCCAGCCCTAAAGCTGGCCGCCTTGGGTGAAGGTCAATAAATGTCCGGCTGCTCGTTATCGAAGACACTGGGAGAAACTTCGATCTGCAGCGAGCCGTGTTCTTCAATCAGTTTGCTTCGCAATGGTTCGACGGCTACATCCTCAAAATCAAGGATGTAGGAGTAAATCATTGAGCCGTCGTTGTCAGTGTTAGCTTGTTGGCTGACTTTTCGTTCAGTTATAGCAGTGGAAGGGTGTAGCTCACGATCAAGCGGTTCTCGTCAACGTCGTTGCCGAAGTTGGTCGAACGCAGTGAAGCGTTGCGCCATTTCACGCCCAGGTTTTTCAGCGCACCGTCCTGGAAGACATAGGCGATGTCAGTATTGCGCTCCCATTCCTTACCATCGGCGTTGCCTGCGCCTAGATCAATATCGTCACCGGTCAGGTAACGGGTCATGAACGTCAAGCCAGGAATTCCAACGCTGGCAAAGTTGAAGTCATAGCGGGCCTGCCATGACGTTTCATCCCTGTTGGCGAAGTCGCTGATTTGCACATAGTTAACCAAGAAGGGGTCGGTGCCGTTGACGTAGGCGTAACCGGTGTCTCCGCTCATGTTCTGGTAGCCAACACCGAGTGCGTGACCGTCTAAGGCGTAGGTGAGCATCGCCCCGAATGCCTTGTTGTCAACGTTGCTGTTGCCTTCGTCGGTGGAGCGAGCGTAGCGCAGATCAGTTTTCAGTGACTGTTTGTCACCCAGCGGTAAGGTGTGCAGGACAGTGTAAATATGCTGCTTATAGAGTTCGTCTAGGTTGCCATAGTTGTAGCCGGTGGCAAGGTTGCTGTTCCATTTGTAGGTCGCCCCGGCGAAGTTGAACTCATCGCTGGTCTGGGTTCCGCCGCCACTGATAGCGCGTGCAGAGCCGGTGGTAATGCTGAGATCTTCGCTATTGGATGAGTCGCGCTGGCTTACTTGCTGGAGCTGACCTGCATCGAAGGTCAGTCCGTCAATCTCCAGCGAATTGAGGTGACCTCCTTGAAAGGTTTGTGGCTGTAGGCGTGAGTCGTTAGCTTGGATGGTTGGCAGTTTGGGTTGTAGTGTGCCCAATTTCAGCACGCTATTGGAGGCGCGAAACTTAGCGGTTAAGCCCATCTCGCCATACTCATCTTGCGCTGCACGAGGCGCTTCTTTATTGCGTTTGAGTAGGCCTGAACCTGAACGATCCGCACTGGAATCAAGCTTGAGGCCAAGCATGCCGATGGCATCGACGCCGACACCGACGGCTCCTTCGGTGAAGCCAGACTCGTAGCGCAGGAGGAAGCCTTGGGCCCATTCCTCCTGCTTTGATTGGCTGGCTGAGTCCTGGCGGAAGTCGCGATTGAAATAAAAATTACGCGCTTCCAGGCCAGCTTTGCTGTCTGCCAAAAAGTCAGCAGTCGCAGGTTGACTGAGACTGAGTACCCCTGTACTCACCGCTACTGCCAAGAAGGTCTGTTTCATTGTTGTTTCTCCATGCTCTGGGGGTTGGCATATCGGGGAGTCGTCGCTGCATGCCGCGCTCTCCGAATAGGGGGGCAGGTTCCTCTGCGCCTATGTTCGGCTGGTGACTAGGCCAGCTCGCGTGCAATAACTAGGTCGAGGAGCCATTGCGGACTTTGGGGAAGATCAAGCGGAATACGGTAAAGCTGCCTGGCAAACTGCTGACCTCAACCGTGCCCTGGTGCAGGCTCATGATCGAGCGAACAATTGCCAGGCCAAGCCCCGTTCCACCCTCTGCACGAGAGCGGCTGGTATCTACGCGATAGAAACGTTCGAACAAATGGGGGATGTGCTGTGCGGGGATGCCAATTCCAGGGTTTCCGACCGAGAAGGATACGGTTTCACTGTGCTTCTCAATCAGCAACGAGATGTTTGCGCCGATGGGACTATGCCGAATCGCATTGGACAAAAGGTTTGAAATAGCGCGCTGCACCATCAGCCGATCACCGAAGGTTCGGCCTGCTCCGGAAATACTCAGGCTTATCTGCTTCTCTTCAGCGGAGATGCTGAACAGATCCACTACGCGTCTTGCTTCGTCTTCCAAAGAAATCTTCTCGAAGGGCACTAGCGACGCTGGGTGGCTGACTTGAGCGAGAAACAACATGTCGGACACGATCCGGGCGACGCGCTCAAGCTCCTCTGTACAGCACTCCAGTACGGCTTTGTATTCCTCAGGTGGGCGTTCTCTGGAGAGCGTTACCTGAGCTTTACCCATCAGGTTGGTGATGGGTGAGCGCAACTCATGGGCCAGGTCATCAGAGAACTGCGATAGCTGTTGAACGCCGCCATCAAGCCGATGCAGCATGAAATTGATACCGTGTGCCAGCGCACTTAGTTCTTGCGGGAGCTTATCCACGGAGATTCGATGGGTCAGATCCTGCGTGGAGATCAGTGATGCAACCTGGCGAAATTGCCGGAGTGGAGAAAGTCCCCTCTGTACGATCCACCATGCGCCGATGCCAATCAGTGCGAGCAAAAGAGGGAGCGCGATCAGCGTTGACTTGAGATAGGCACTGAGCAGCGCTTCGTCGGCGGATCGATCAATTGAGAGCAGGACCCTGACGTGGTCGCCATCGTTGAGTCGCATCACTTTGGCTGCTGTCAGGAAGTTGTTCCCCTCAGTATCCGCCCAGCTCTGATAGTTGGGGGTATCGCCGGCCGGTATTTTGGCAAGAGCGGGTTCCAGTGATTTTTCACCAAGGTTCAGGAGTAGCTTGGTACCTGACTTTTTTCCGTAAATTGTCAGGTGCAGGTTGTCATGGCCCATAACCAGATCTAGCAGCGCATGAGGCTGCTGGGCAATTGCATGGGCACTCATGTCTTCGGCGAGACTGTGCTGAATCTGTTCCAATTTGCCGTCAAGACTCTTCTTGGCCAAAGCATCCAACTCATGGGTCAGTGCGAAGTAGGCGAGTGCAGCCAGCAGAACCACCAGCGCGGCTCCCATTACGCTGACCGACAGGCCAAGGCGCATGGATAGACTGGCTGGCCTCATGCCCGCTCCTCAAGCACATAACCGACGCCCCTGAGGGTGTGAATCAGTTTGTTATCAAACGGGTCATCTATTTTTGCGCGGAGCCTGCGGATGGAGACTTCGACTACGTTGGTGTCGCAGTCAAAATTCATATCCCAGACCAGTGAAATGATTTGGGTGCGCGATAGCACTTCCCCTGAGCGGCGCATCAGCAGGTGCAGCAACGCAAACTCTTTGGTGGTCAGGTCGATGCGCTGTTCGCCACGGAAGGCTCGATGCCTTGCCGGGTCAAGCTCAAGATCAGCTACCCGCAGCACTTCTGGTACAGGAATTTGCTCACTTCGCCGTAGTAGCGTACGAATTCGTGCAAGCAATTCCGGAAATTCGAACGGTTTGACTAAATAATCATCCGCACCTAAATCCAATCCTTTAATTTTATCGATTAAACGCCCGCGCGCAGTCAGCATTATTACCCGAGTACTGCTGTTGCTGCGTATGTTCTCAAGTACTCCCCATCCATCAATTTCGGGCAGATTTACATCAAGCACTACCAAGTCGTAAGCATGCTGCCTTACAAGATGAAGTCCGTCTACGCCAGTGGCGGCCTTATCAACAACATAACCGCTTTCAGTTAAGCCTTGGTGTAAGTAGTCGGCAGTCTTGGGCTCGTCCTCGACAATAAGGATTCGCATAAAAGTTCACCTTAAGATGTTCGGCCAGTATTTATTAAATATTGTTTTGTTATGGCAGTAGAGTGATTGAATTATTTCGTTACGGCCACGGGTATGGTCGACGACGTTTCAGATTGCTCCAAGGCTAAAGCCTCTAGCGGCTTTAGGGTCAAGCCGAAATTCCCGTATCGCATGGCTTCAATGGATTGTGCGACAGGGGCTAACAGTGCTCGCCCTCTTCTTAAGTACTCTGCTTTGTACCAGCAGAGTTGCCTGGTGGCGTTGTGCGCGAGGCAATCAATATTTGTCTGTTTTTGTTTCTAGTTGTTGCTGGGCGCTAAGCCATCTGCTCTCTTGAGAGCTGCCAATACTAATGCAGGTCAACCTGAAAAGGTGCTGGATAACGTATTTGTAATTTTTCAGTCACCTTGCCGATAGGCGTCGGCAATTACATTCTGTCGAGAATCAGGTTTCTACTTATTTGCTGGGTGATAACTTGTGATGTTGCTCGGAGTTAATAGATAGCAAAACGTTCTTTTATTCCAGCAGATTTAGTAGCGCGGAGGTTTTTTAAGTGTGTGTGAAGATAATGGCCAATCATGGAGTGGGCATGGGTAAGTTTTGTGCGTTTTCAGGACTGCTAACTGCGCTGTTGATTGCCCCAGTCACCATAATTGCTGCCGAATCAGTCGGGCAATCAATTACGATTGAAGAGGCGTTGGCGCAAGCGCTTACAGAGAACCCAGAACTCGCGGTGGCCCAATGGAATACAGGTATTGCCGCTGGCGCTCGTACTCAAGCCGGGCTGAGCCCAAATCCGGAGTTGTCATGGAGCGTTGAGGACACGCGCAGTGAGTCGAGCATCACCAGCATTCAGGTATCTCAGCCAATTGAACTGGGCGGTAAACGTGGTGCGCGCATTGATGTTTCAGAGCGTGATCAGGACGCTGTGGCGATTGACTTGGAGCGCAGAAAAAACACCCTGCGCGCAGAAGTCATCCTGGCCTTTTACTCGGCACTGCGTACCCAGGAAGGACTGCAGCTTTCCAACCAGTCGTTGGAACTTGCCAGTCGCGGACTTCAGGTGGTCGAAGGGCGCGTAAAGGCCGGCAAGGCATCTCCAATCGAAATTTCGCGTGCCCAGGTGCAGCTCTCAGAAATTCAGCTGGAGCGTAACCGGGCTCGCCTTAACCGAAGTAATGCCTACAAACAGTTGGCGCTCATAACGGGGGCTACGGCGCCGAATTTCGAGCATGTCGAGGGTGATCTTGAGCGACTGCCGGACTTGCCGACGCAGGCCGAGATGCTTGCGCGCATAACGGACACAGCAGATGTGCGATTGGCCAGTATGCAAATTCAGCGCGCAGAGTCCTCCCTAGAACTCGAAAAGTCGCAACGCATTCCCGACATCAACGTCAGCATTGGCAGCCAATATGACGAAGGACTTGGCGATCGAGTCAATTTGCTCGGTTTGTCGATGCCTATCCCGTTGTTCAATCGCAACCAGGGCAATGTGCTTGCCGCTGCGCGGGGTGCTGACCAGGCGCGCGACCTGCGCAACGCCACCGAGCTTCGCCTGCGGGTGGAGGCTCAGCAGGCGTTTGAACAATGGGAAAGCGCCAGAAGTGAAGTCGACTCGATCCGCAGCACGTTGCTTCCAACTGCGCAGCAATCGGTAGAGGGAGCCGTCCGAGGATTTGAGATGGGCAAATTTGCCTTTATCGATGTGCTCGATGCTCAGCGCACCCTTGTAAGCATGCGCTCCCAGTACCTGAATACCCTGGATGAAGCTATTTCGGCCTGGGTGAGCTTGGAGAAGATTTACGGCTCCCAACTCAACGTCGAATTCAAAAAATAAGCATCTCTGCGCACCTACATAACGCCTTAGACGGTCGCGTCATGCGGCATGAAGCCTCGCCTGGTTTCCAGGCGGCTGCATGTTTATTGAGCGCGTTTAGTCGCCGCCGGGGCATGAGTCAAATTCAATACTTTTGATAATTTGGAGTTACCAATGGCATCAACAACTCCCCGAAAGCAGTGGCTGATGATTGTGGCCGTTGTCTCCATCGGTTTAGTCGTGGCGGGCCTAATTCTAAGTGGTAGCCCTGGTAAGTCCGGGGAGGGAGGCCACGGCCATGATGAGAGTCACGAGGATGTATCGGCTCACGCAGATATCGAGCACCACGGGGATGCTTCGGCCGAGGAACATGAAGAGGCCGACGAGCATGCGGATGAAGAGCACCATGAGGCTGTAGCGCCTACCAAGGGCGAGCATGGCGGCAAGCTTTTCACCGAGGGTGATTATGCGCTTGAGGTGACGATTTTTGAGGAAGGCGTAGAGCCTCAGTTCAGGCTCTATACCTACCTGGACGGCAAGCTTCTAAATCCTGCGGACAGCACGGTGCAAGTGACGTTGTTGCGCCTTGGCCAGCCTGCGCAAATCATCAATTTCAGCAAAGAGAATGACTACCTGCGTGGCGATGTCGCGGTTGTAGAGCCGCATTCATTCCAGGTTTCCATCAGTGCCAAGCACAGTGGCAAAAGTTATTCGTTCGGTTACGAGCAGGTTGAGGGGCGCGTGACCATGACGGATGCGCAGCTTGAACAGGGTGGTGTCACGCTAGCCACTGCGGGGCCCGCGAAAATTGCCTCGACGCTACAGGTGCTGGGCGAGGTTCGCTACAACGGTGACCGTACGGTTCAGGTGACCCCGCAGCTTGCCGGGCGGGTCGACTCGGTGGCGGTTAGTGCTGGCGATACGGTCCGCAAGGGCCAGGTGCTGGCCAAGATATCCAGTCAGGCACTTGCCGAACTGCGTGGCGAGCTGCTGGCTGCGCAGCAGCGTTCGGCACTTGCCCGAACGACCTATGCACGTGAAAAACAATTGTGGGAAGAGAAGATTTCCGCCGAGCAGGACTTCCTGCAGGCGCAGGTTGCCATGCAGGAAGCCGCTATCGCAGTGCAGCGCGTCCAGCAACAAATCGCCTCGCTGGGCGGTGCTCCGGCCAAAGGCCAGAACCTCACCGAGTTCGAGATTCGCGCCCCGATCAATGGCGTGATAACCAGCAAAAGCATCTCGGTTGGTGAAATTCTCAAAGAGGATTCTGCGGTCTTTACCGTTTCGGATTTGTCGACGGTGTGGGTGGATTCAACCGTCGCGGCGAAGGATCTGGGCGTAATTGCCGAAGGGCAAAAAGTTGTTGTGAGCTCCAGCGCATTCGCCGCCAAGGCTGAGGGCAGCATTTCCTATGTCAGCGCTCTGGTTGGGGCACAAACCCGTTCGGCGACTGCCCGTATCGTGCTCGCTAACCCGGATCGACTATGGCGTCCCGGTTTACCGGTAACGGTCGAAGTGGTTGCAGAGGAGAACGATGTGCCTGTTGCCGTGGCGGTAGAAGCGATCCAGACCGTTCGCGACTGGCAAGTAGTATTCGGCCGCTTCGATGACCAGTTGGAGGCTCGGCCTCTTGAGCTGGGCAAATCCGACGGACGCTTCGTCGAGGTTATCTCGGGGCTGCAGGGGGGTGATCGTTACGTGCTGAAGAACAGCTTCCTGATCAAGGCTGAGCTTGGCAAAGCCGGCGCGAGCCATGACCACTAATCCGGAGTCGAGCCATGAAACAAGTAACAGCTATTTTTCGCCCGATCCGGCTTGAAGCCATCGAGCAAGCGTTGCACGCACTGCCGCATCTGCCTGGATTTACCATTCTGCCCGCCCATGGTCATCCGCGTGGCCACGGCAAGGATCACAGCTACATCGCCGACGAGTGGAGCCCCGACACCCATCAGCATCTCGTGCTGTTGGCATTCTGTTCCGACGAGGTTGTCGATGAGATCGTCCAGGCCATAGAGAAGGCTGCCCACACTGGTGTACCTGGTGACGGTATCGTCGCCGTATCCCCGTTGACCGACGCATTGCGCATCCGTACTGGAGAGCGCGGTGATGCTGCGCTTTAGGGGAAATTGACATGTACGAACGATTAATTCGCTTCGCCATCGATCAACGCTGGCTGGTCTTGCTGGCTGTGCTCGGCATGGCGGCGCTGGGTGCTTACAGCTACCAGAAGCTGCCGATTGATGCGGTTCCAGATATCACCAACGTGCAGGTGCAGATCAATACTGAGGCCAAGGGCTATTCGCCGCTGGAAACCGAGCAACGTGTGACCTTCCCGATTGAGTCGGTCATGGCGGGGCTGCCCAACTTGCAGGAAACGCGTTCCATATCGCGTTATGGGTTGTCGCAGGTCACCGTCATCTTTGAAGACGGTACAGACATCTACTTCGCGCGTCAGTTGGTGAATGAGCGGATACAGGAAGCCCGTGGCAACCTGCCCGGCGAGCTGTCACCGAGCATGGGGCCCATCGCCTCTGGTCTGGGCGAGATCTACATGTGGACCATCGAGGCGCAAGAGGGCGCGAGAAAGCCTGACGGCAGCGCCTATACGCCGATGGATCTGCGTGAGATTCAGGACTGGATCATCAGGCCGCGAATGCGCACGGTTAAAGGCGTAACGGAGATCAACTCGATCGGCGGCTTCGTCAAACAGTTTCATGTGACGCCCTATCCAGACAAACTGATTTCTTTCGGGCTGACGCTGCAGGATGTGATAGCCGCGCTGGAACGCAACAATCTCAACGTTGGCGCAGGCTATATCGAGAAAAGTGGCGAACAGTTTCTGGTTCGAGTGCCCGGACAGGTGGCGA
>OFRI01000325.1_pt1 | contig 12959 bp, 9 predicted proteins | sample 1543031 | NCBI WGS metagenome assembly OFRI01 (sample SAMN07774226, study PRJEB24372) | wastewater metagenome
TGCTGGTGATGCTGGTGTACAACCTGTTCATCTACCTCAGCGTGCGCGACCCCAGCTACCTGTATTACATCCTCTATATCGCCTCGTTTGGCTTCTATCAGGTGTCGGTCAACGGCGCCGGCATCGAGTATTTCTGGCCCGACAACCCGTGGTGGGCCAATGCGGCAACGCCGTTTCTGATCGGCGCTTCGGGGCTGTTTGGTTGTCAGTTTGCCCGCAGCTTTCTGCACACTCGCGAACACAGCCCTTGGGCCGATCGGCTGTTGCTGCTGCTGATGGGCGCCGGCCTGCTGGTGATGCTGCTGGCGCTGGTGGCCAGCTATGGTCTGGCCTTGCGGCTGGCCACGGTGTTGGCGCTGCTGTTCACCGTGCTGATTTTTTGCGTCGGGATTCTGGCCTGGCGCCGCGGCTTGCGGGTGGCGCGCTACTTTATTTTTGCCTGGAGCGCGTTCCTGCTCGGCGGCATCATCAACACCCTGATGGTGCTGGGTTACCTTCCCAACATCTTCCTCACCATGTACGCCAGCCAGATCGGCTCGGCCCTGGAGGTCGGCTTGCTGTCGCTGGCCCTGGCGGACCGCATCAATGCCATGAAGGCGGAGCGTGAGCGCATCCTTGAGCGTGCCGGGCAGGATCTGGAAGTCTTGAACCGCGAGCTGGCCAACAGCAACCGCTTGAAGGATGAGTTCCTCGCCACCGTTACCCATGAATTACGTACGCCCATGAATGGGGTGATCGGCTCGCTGGAGTTGATGCAGACCTTGCCGATGGAGGTCGAGCTGGCCCAGTACCAGAAGACCGCCAGCAGCTCAGCCCGCGACATGATGCGCATGGTCAACGATATTCTCGCCCTTACCGAGTTGCAGGCCGGCAAGCTCTATCCGCGTTGCGCGGCGTTCAGCCTGCGCGGGTTGCTCGACAGCTTGCGCGTGCAGCACGGGCCACGGGCTGCGGACAAAGGCCTGCGTTTTAACCTGGAACTGGATGAAAACCTGCCAGATACCCTCGAAGGCGATGCCGGCAAACTCGGCCAGTGCCTGGGCTATTTGCTCGATAACGCCATCAAGTTCACTCAGCAGGGCAGCGTCACCTTACGGGTGGTGCGCAGCGGTGTGCAGGGCAGTGGTCTGCCATTGCATTTCGCCGTGCTCGACAGTGGTGTTGGCTTCAGCGCCAGTGCCGCACAGCCGATGTTTCAACATTTCCAGCAACTGGATAGCTCGCTGACCCGTGAGTACGGTGGTCTTGGCGTCGGGCTGGCGATCTGCCGGCAGTTGGTGGCGTTGCTCGGCGGCCAGCTCAGTCAGCAGTCACAACCGGGTCAGGGCAGTTGCTTTCAGTTGACCATCGAGTTGGGTTTGCCTGAGCAGGGAGCGCAACAGTCCCAGGCGTTGCCGCGCCCCAGTGGCCCGCTGCAGCGTCAGCCTGAGCAGTGCACGGTGCTGGTGGTGGAAGACAACGCCATCAACCAACTGGTGCTGCGCGGCATGTTGCTCAAGCTCGGTTATCGGGTACGCACCGCCGATAACGGTGCTCAGGCCCTCGACCTGCTGCGCACGGAGCACGTCGATGCCGTGCTGCTGGACTGCCAAATGCCCGTGATGGATGGCTTTGCCACGTGCCGTGCCCTGCGCCAGTTACCCGGCTGCAGCGAACTGCCGGTGCTGGCCGTTACGGCCCACAGCCACAGTGGTGACCGTGAGCGTTGCCTGGCCGCGGGCATGAGTGATTACCTGGCCAAACCTGTGAAGTTCGAGTCCCTGCAGGTGTTGCTGCACGACTGGCTGCTGTGCCGGGCCAAGCCATGAACAGATCGGGCAGCGGTGGGCGCCGGCCACTGACGCTCAGGCATTGGTTGCTGGCCGTGCTGCTGGCCTGGATGCCGCTCAGTGCCATGGCACTGAGTTTTGATGAGCACGCTCGAAAGTTGTCCCTGGGACCGTCGTTGGCGGTGTTCGAAGACCTGCGCGGCACGGCCAGCATTGCCGATGTCAGCTCGCCGGTGCTGGCCGCCAGCTTCCATGCTCATCACAAATCCGTGCTCAACGTCGGCTACACCGACTCGGCCTACTGGCTGCGCCTGGACCTCGACTATCAGCCTCAAAGCGCACGTGGCCAGCAGACCTGGCTGCTGGAGTTGGCCTATCCACCGCTGGATCATGTCGATCTCTATCGGGAGGACGGCCGCGGTGGCTTTACCCTGGTCAGCCGCAGTGGCGATGCTTGGCCCTTCAGTCAGCGGCAGATCAAACAGAGCACCTACCTGTTTGAATTGCAGCTGCAGCCCGGCCAGCCGCAGCGCTTGTACCTGCGTCTGCAAACGGAAGGTTCACTGCAGGCGCCGCTGACCCTCTGGGCACCCACGGCCTACCTGGAAGAGATGCCGCGGCACACCTACCTGCTAGGCATCATCTACGGCGTGATGCTGGTGATGCTGCTGTACAACCTGTTTATCTACCTCAGTGTGCGCGACGCCAGTTACTTCTATTACATCTTCTATATCGCCGCGATCGGCCTCTATCAGGCCTCGGCTAATGGCGTCGGCACCCAGTTCCTGTGGCCCAACAGCCCGGAGTGGGGCAATGCGGCGCCGCCGTTTCTGCTTGGTGCCACGGCCACTTTTGGGGCGCAGTTTGTGCGCACCTTCCTGCACACCGCTGATTTCAGCCGCTGGATGGACCGTGCGCTGAAACTGCTAATGGCTTTCGGGCTGCTCATGATCGGCCTGACGCTGACCATCGGTTATGCCTTGCCCTTGCATCTGGCCCCCTACCTGGCGCTGATGTTCACCGTGCTGTGCTTCTCCGCTGGGGTCATGGCCTGGTGGCGTGGCTTGCGTCAGGCGCGGTATTTCCTTCTGGCCTGGAGTGCCTTTCTGCTCGGCGCCCTGGTGTACACCCTGATGTCTATGGGCGTTTTGCCGAGCATGTTTATCACTCTGCATGCCAGTCAGATCGGCGCGGCCATGGAGGTGGCGCTGCTGTCCCTGGCCCTGGCGGATCGCATCAACGTGATGAAGGAGGAGCGCGAGCAGATCCTTCAGGACGCCAGCGCCAAGCTCAGCGCCCTGAATGACCAACTGGCCACCAGTAACCGCCTCAAGGACGAATTTCTCGCCACCATCACCCATGAGCTGCGCACCCCGATGAATGGGGTGATCGGTGCGCTGGAGTTGATGAACACCGTGCCGCTGGAGTCTGAACAGGCCCAGTACCAGAACATTGCAGAGGTCTCGGCGCGGGACATGCTGCAGATGGTCAATGACATCCTCATGCTCACCGAGCTACAAGCCGGCAAGCTGCAGGCCGAGTGCGCGCCGTTCAGCCTGCAGGGGTTGTTGGCGAGCCTGCGTCAGCGCTTCGCCGACCGGGCCGCGGAAAAGGGCCTGGATTTTGTCCTGGCACTGGACCCGCGCCTGCCCGACAGCGTGCAAGGTGACGCCGGCAAGCTGGGGCAATGCCTCAGCTACCTGCTGGACAACGCCATCAAGTTCACCGCCAGCGGGCACGTCAGCCTGCACCTGGACGTTGACAGCAGCGAGCAGCAGGTGCAGCTGCACATCCGTGTGAGTGACAGTGGAGTCGGCTTCCAGGCGGCCGCTGCTGACCAGTTGTACCAGCACTTTCAGCAACTGGACGGCTCCCTGACCCGCGAATACGGTGGCCTGGGCATCGGTTTGGCGATCTGCCGGCAGCTGTTGGCCTTGCTGGGCGGGCGCCTCAGTCACACCTCGGTCCTGGGCCGCGGCAGTGAATTTCAGCTCGACCTGAGCCTCGACCTGCCTGGGCATCGCGCACCACTCCCGCCAGCTCCGGTGCGGCCGCGCGGCGAGCCCTATCGGCATCCGGGCGAGTGCAGTCTGTTGCTGGTGGAAGACAGCGCCAGTAACACGCTGGTGCTGCGCGGTATGTTGCTCAAGCTCGGCTATCAGGTGCGTTGCGTCGACAGTGGCGCGGCGGCGCTGGAGGCGGTGCGCCAGGCGCCGGTGGACGCCGTGCTGATGGATTGCCAGATGCCGCAAGTGGATGGTTTTGCCGTCTGCCGGGCACTGCGCCAACTGCCTGGCCTGGCGACACTGCCGATTCTGGCGATTACCGCCAATACCCCCGGCGGCGAGCGTGAGCGCTGCCTGGCGGCCGGCATGAGCGACTGCCTGAGCAAGCCGGTGAAGTTCGACAGCCTGCAAACCATGCTGCACGACTGGCTGCTGTGTCGGCACCTCTAAGCACCACGCGCCACGCACTATTAGCTATTAGCTATTAGCTATTAGCTATTAGCTATTCGCGGTCGAGACCGCTCCCACAACAGCAGATCTGCCGAAAATCCTGTGGGAGCGGCCTTGGCCGCGAATTCAGGCGACTCGGTAAGGGTTATCGAACGGCTGCAGTGGCATGTGGCATTTCAGCGGCGTGATTGGCCGGAATGACACTTTAAGCAAAGTCTGAATCCTGATTCACTGCAGCTATTGTGAATCAGGATTCAGACCATGGCTTACCGTGCCACCGCTACCCGTATCGACCGTGATCAGGCCTTGCGTGAACGCATCCTCGAGCAGGCATTGGCGCGGGTGATTGCCGGCGGTTTTGCCGCCCTGACCATGCAGGCGCTGGCCGAGGATGTGGGCATTGCCACCGGTAGCCTGTACCGCCACTTCAGCAACAAGGGTGAACTGGCCGCCGAGGTCTTTGCCTGCGCAAGTCAGCGTGAAGTCGATGCCTTGGCCGCCACCCTGAGTTCGCCCGGTAGCGCGCCGCAGCGCCTGGCCGCTGGCGTGCAGCAGTTCGCCGCCCGCGCCTGGTACAGCCGCCGGCTGGCCTATGCCTTGATCGCCGAGCCGGTGGAGCCGCAGGTCGACGAGCAGCGCCTGATCTACCGTCAGGCCTATGCCGAACTGTTTGGCGATCTGTTGCTGGAAGGCATGAGCGCCGGCCAGTTTGCCCTGCAACCGCCGGCCCTGACTGCCGCCTGCCTGGTGGGCGCAATTGCTGAAGCCCTGGTCGGGCCGCTGGCCCCGGCGGCGCAAAGCCCGCAGCCTGATCCGCAGCAACTGGCAGCGGTCAGCCTGGGCCTTAGTCATTTCTGTCTGCGCGCGGTTGGCGCCGACCTCTCAACCCTCAATCCTGAACCTCGCCTGGAGACTGCCCCATGAGCCTGCATCAGTACGCCGAAACCCACGACGTGTTCAATCAGGTGCCGTCCCTCGATGGCGCCAACCTGTACCGCCTCGACCGGCCATTGCAAGAGTGGGTGCAGCGCTTCGGCGGTGGCTGGGCGGTCGACAAACTGGATGCCTATGGTGCGCTGGCTGGCGGACCGCTGATGGCGGCGGGCTTTCTCGCCAATGAAAACAAACCGGTGTTCAAGAGCCATGATCGCTACGGCAACCGCGCCGATCTGGTGGAGTTTCACCCGGCCTATCACCAGCTGATGGCCACAGCCATCGAGCATGGCCTGCACTCGCTGCCTTGGACCGATCCGCGTGCCGGTGCCCATGTTGCCCGCGCCGGCTTGACCTACCTGCACAGTCAGGCCGAAGCCGCCAGTGGCTGTCCGCTGACCATGACGTTCGCATCGGTGCCGGCCCTCAAACTACAGCCTGACGTAGCAGAGATCTGGCTGCCGAAGATTCTCGCCAGCGAGTACGACCCACGCAACGTGCCAATGGAACACAAGGCCGGTGTCACCATTGGCATGGCCATGACCGAGAAGCAGGGTGGCACCGATGTGCGCGCCAACACCACCCGCGCCCATGCCGTGAGTGCTGGCGGGCCGGGTCAGGCCTACGAGTTGGTCGGGCACAAGTGGTTCTGTTCGGCGCCGATGTGCGATGCCTTTCTCACTCTGGCTTACACCGACAAGGGCCTGACCTGCTTCCTGCTGCCGCGCCATCGCCCGGACGGCTCGCGTAACCAGTTCTATGTGCAGCGCCTAAAAAACAAGCTGGGCAACTGGGCCAACGCCTCCAGCGAAGTGGAGTTCCGCGGTGCCCTGGCCTGGATGGTCGGTGAAGAGGGGCGCGGCGTGCCGACCATCATCGAGATGGTGGCGCTGACCCGCTTCGACTGCATGGTCGGCTCCAGCAGCCTGATGCGTCAGGCCCTGACCCAGGCCGCGCACCACTGCGCGCACCGTCAGGTCAGCGGCCGGCTGCTGGCCGAGCAACCGCTGATGCAAAACGTGCTGGCCGACTTGGCTCTGGAAAGCGAAGCGGCCCTGGCCCTGACCCTGCGCATGGGCCACGCCCTTGATCGTGGGGATGACGAGCAGGAACAGAAGTTCGCCCGCCTGGTCACGGCGATTGGCAAGTATTGGATCTGCAAACGGGCGCCGGCGATGATCAACGAAGCCGCCGAGTGCATGGGCGGCGCCGGCTATGTCGAAGAGACCATCCTGCCACGGCTGTACCGCGAAGCGCCGGTCAACTCCACCTGGGAAGGCTCGGGCAACGTGCAATGCCTTGACGTGCTGCGTGCCTTGTCCAAGGAGCCGGGTGTGCTTGATGCGCTGTTTGCCGAGCTCGGCGACGGCCATGGCGATGCGCGCCTGCAAGCCCATATCGGCCAGTTGAAAAACGCCTTCGCGGATAAAGACGACATCCAGTACCGCGCCCGCCAACTGACCGAGGACGTCGCCATCGCGCTGCAGGCCAAGCTACTGCTGGAGGCCGGCAATGCCGCGGTGAGCGACGCCTTTATCGCCAGCCGCCTGGGTCACGGTGGGCGCGTCTACGGCACCCTGCCGCGTGGGGTGAATGTCGAGGCGCTGCTGGCGCGCAGTTCGCCGCACCTGAGCTGAGGGCTGAGCATCATGCACGCCAGTCTCTTTGAGCGGTTAAAGGCCTGGCTGGCCGGTGATATTGGTGCGGACTACGGGATCTCTCAGTTGCAGGCCGCAGCAGGGGTGGCGGGTTTTAGCAGTCAGCCGCCGGCCGTGCACTTCAATCCGCTCGGTGGTGTGCATGGCGGCTACACCGCCACACTGTTCGATGCGGCGCTGGGATTGGCGGTGTACTCGCAGGCCAGTGCCGAGGAGGTCTACGTGACCGCCAGCCTGCAAGTGAATTACCTGCGCCCGATTGGTCTTGCGGCCTTGCCGCTACGTACGGAGGCCCGCGTGCTGCAGCGTAACGGGCGACAGATCGCGGTGCAGGCCACGCTGCACGATGCCCAGGGGCAGCTGTGCGCCAATGCCAGTGGCGTCTTCACTTGCTTGCGTTATGCGGTGTCAGGCGCTACTCAGTCCGTTGGTTTACCTGCGCGGTAAACGCCGGGCTCTGTCATTTCTAACGGCCGCCGGGTAAGGTGGCCGCCGATGGTTCCAGCTCGTGTCACGCGACTGGATGAAAAGGGAACATGGTGGCACCCCAACAGGTGCCGAAGCCATGGCTGCCCCCGCAACTGTAAACGGTAAATGACGCCCATACGCCACTGGCCAGCAAGGCTGGGAAGGCGGGCGAAGTGTTAAACCGTGAGCCAGGAGACCTGCCATCGAAGTCGGGCGCTTATGCCCATTCCCTCAATCCGGATCATCGCGCGGTGGGCGCGGTACAGGAATCTATATGCACATCGAACCCGGCGTCGTTGAAGGCGCCAAACTTATGCTCAGCTACGCAACCGCAGTCACGGCCCTTGGGCTGACGAGCAAACTTGCACTCGACAGCGTGCGCAGCAATGGCGGCCTTGCTGCTCTGGCGTTGCGCAGTCTGCTGACCACCGCGCTGGTTTTCTGCTTCTTCGAGGTCTTCCCGCATCAAGCGGTAGGGGTCTCCGAGGTACACCTGATCCTCGGCTCGACCTTGCTGCTGCTGTTTGGTGCCGGTGCGGCCGCCATCGGTCTAGCCGCCGGCCTGCTCTTGCAGGGGCTGTTGTTCGCCCAGTTCGACTTGCCTCAATACGGCATGAACGTCACCACCTTGCTGGTGCCCTTGTGGGCGATCAGCGTGCTGGCCAAGCGCATCATTGCCCCAGGCACCGCGTATGTGGACCTCTCCTACAAACAGGCGCTGACACTGTCGACGGCCTATCAGGGCGGCATCGTGGCCTGGGTTGGTTTCTGGGCGTTGTATGGCAACGGTTTTGCCAGTGACAACCTCATGGCCGTGGGCAGCTTTGGCCTGGCGTATATGAGCGTGATCCTGATCGAACCGCTGGTCGATCTGGGTGTGCTGGCCGCCGCCAAGGCGCTGTCTGCGTATAGTCGCGGGCCGCTGTTTAACGCCCGACTGCATCAGGCAGCCTGAGTCGAGCAGCGCTGACGCGGCGGCTTGGCTAGCGCTGCGTGGCATGTTCCGACGGGTCACGTCGCGCTATCACAGGCGCGGCGGATCAGGGCAAGATAGAGCCTGTCCGATCAGCCAGGAAGATGCTCTGTGAACCTTTGTTCCGATGACTTTGTTGTCGCCGCTACTGCCGAAGAGGCGGTTGATCGCCTGGCCGCTCTGCATGCCCGCTCCTGTGCAGCCCTCGGCCAAGCTATCAGGCACTACCTGAAAACCCGCGAGCGGCCGACTGAGGCCCAGCGCAGCGAGTTTCGTTACCCCTTGCTGCGCCTGATCTACGCCTGCCAGGGCGAGGTGCCGAGCAGCACGCGCGCCTATGCCAAGATGGAAAGCCCGGGGACCTACAGCGTCACCGTCACCCATCCAGACGCCTTTCGCGGTTACCTGCTCGACCAGCTTGGGCCATTGATGAGCGACTTCACCGTGACCGTGGAAGTCGGCCTCAGCGAGCAGAACATTCCCTATCCCTACGTCGTCGAGCATGGCGAAGAACTGGCTGCCGCCGGGGTAACCGCTGCTGAACTGGCGCGGGTGTTTCCCAGTACCGACCTGTCGGCGGCCACCGATGGCGTGGCCGACGGTCTCTATGATTGGCAGGACGCCGATCCGATGCCGCTGGCGCTGTTCGATGCGGCGCGGGTGGATTTCTCCCTCAAGCGCCTGCAGCACTACAGCGGCAGCGACTGGCGGCATGTGCAGCCATGGATTTTGCTGACCAACTACCACCGCTATGTCGACCAGTTCATCCGTCACGGCGTCGAGCAGCTGCGCAGCAACCCGCGTTACGTGCGCATGGTCTTGCCTGGCAATGTCATGGTCGAGCGCGACATGGATGAAGAGGTGATGCAGGCGGTGATCGACAGCGTGGTCTGGCACCGTTACCAGATGCCGGCCTACCACCTGGTTGCCAGCGATGGCCACGGCGTGACCTTGGTGAATATCGGCGTCGGCCCCTCCAACGCGAAGAACATCACCGACCACCTGGCCGTGCTGCGCCCCCATTGCTGGCTGATGATTGGTCACTGCGGCGGCCTGCGCCAATCACAGACCATCGGTGACTACGTGCTGGCCCACGCCTATATGCGTCGCGACGGCATCCTCGATCGGGTGCTGCCGACCAATATTCCCATCCCGGCCCTGGCCGAGGTGCAGCAGGCGTTGCAGGAAGCCGCGGCGAACGTCACGGGAGAGCATGGCGAGGCGCTGAAAAAGCGCCTGCGCACCGGTACTGTGTTGACCTATGACGACCGCAACTGGGAGCTGCGCTGGGCCCAGGAACGACCGCAGATCAACCTCGCCCGCGCAGTGGCGGTGGACATGGAAAGCGGCACCATCGCCGCTCAAGGCTATCGCCTGCGGGTGCCCTACGGCACGCTGCTGTGCGTGTCGGACAAACCGTTGCACAGCGAGATCAAGTTGCCGGGCTCGGCCGGGGCGTTCTACGAGCGCGCGGTCAGCCAGCATCTAACCATCGGCCTGGCGGCCCTCGACCTGCTGCGCAGCCAGCTCAACACCCTGCATTCACGCAAGCTACGCAGCTTCGACGAGCCGCCGTTCCGTTGATTATTGGTGTGAACTATTGATGGGGCGCTCTGTGTTCTGCCCACCCTACGGCAGTGCACTCTGTGGGAGCGGCTTCAGCCGCGAAGCCTTTAAGCGCCTGCGCCGGCATTTATCCGGCCTGGCGCTTCCCGGCTTGGCGTTGCCCCACTAAGCTTGGCGGATGAACAGAATCCTCTTGAATTGCGACATGGGCGAAAGCTTTGGCGCCTGGCAGATGGGCGATGATGCCCATGCCATGCCGCTGGTGGATCAGGCCAACCTGGCCTGCGGTTTTCATGCTGGCGACCCGCTGACCATCCAGCGCAGCGTGGCCCTGGCGGTGCGCCATGGGGTGAGCATCGGCGCCCATCCGGCCTATCCCGACCTGCAAGGCTTCGGCCGCCGCCATCTGGCGTGTTCGGCTGAGGAGGTGCAGGCGCTGGTGCTTTATCAGCTCGGTGCGCTGGATGCTTTTTGCCGCGCGGCCGGCACCCAGCTGGCGTACGTCAAACCCCATGGCGCCCTGTACAACGACCTGCTGCGCAGCGACGAGTTGTTCGAGGCCGTGCTGGCGGCTTGTGCCCGTTATCGCTCCGGCTTGCCGCTGATGGTTCTGGCGTTGGCCGACAATCGCCGTGAACAGCGTCTGGCCGCGGCCCTCGGGGTGCCGCTGTTGTTCGAAGCCTTTGCCGACCGTGCCTACCAGGCCGATGGCCAGCTGGTGCCGCGCCGTTTGGCGGGTGCGGTGTATCAGCGCAGTGAGCAGATCCTCAGTCAGGCCCTGGCGATTGCCGCCGGCCAGGCGTTTGCCGATATCGACGGTCGGCCTTTGCAGCTGCGTGCCGACAGCCTCTGCGTGCACGGTGACAATCCCGAGTCGCTGGCGGTGCTGCGGCGCCTGCGCGCCCTGCTGGATACGCAGTGATCCGCATCGAGCCGGCCGGCGCCGAGGCGCTGCTGCTGGTGCTGGCTGAACAGCCGGATGCCGAACTGCCACAACGCATCGCTCGGCTGGCTGAACGTATCGCTCAGCAGCTGGGGCCGGTGCTGGTCGATCTGGTGCCGGCCTGGACCAGCCTGCTGGTGCATTACGACCTGTTGCGCATCAGTCATCCGCAGTTGGTGCAGCAGCTGACGCCTTTGCTGGAGGCCTGGCTGGCCGAGGCGCCGCAGTTCGCGCCGACGCCCTTGCTGGAGTTGCCGATCTGGTATGCCGGCGAGGACCTGGCCACCGTTGCCGCGGCGTGCGACCTGAGCGTGAATGAGGTGATCGCCTTGCACAGTGGCGTCGAATACCGAGTCGGCGCCATCGGTTTTGCACCGGGTTTTGCCTACCTGAGTGAACTGGATGGACGCCTGGCATTGCCCCGGCGTAGCACTCCGCGCACCCAAGTGCCGGCCGGTAGCCTGGCGATTGCCGAGCGGCAAACGGCGATCTATCCCCAGGCTTCGCCCGGCGGCTGGCATCTGCTCGGGCGTTGTCCGTGGTCGTTGTTTGACTGGCAGTCTGCCCAGCCATGCCGTTTGGCGCTGGGTGATCGGGTGCGTTTTGTCGCCATCGACCAGCACATCTACCTCGCCGAGGGCGGCGCCCTATGAACGGCTCCGAGAACGGCTTCGAAGTGGTGCAGCCGGGGCCCATGAGCTTGCTGCAAGACGCCGGCCGCCTGGGCTGGCAGCACCTTGGCGTGTCGCCCGCTGGGCCGCTGGACCTGCACGCGGCAGCCTGGGCCAATCACCTGCTCGGTAATGAGTGGGGCGCGCCGCTACTGGAAGTTGCTCTGGGCGGTTTGCAGCTGCGCAGTCGGGTCGATAGTTGGGCGGCAGTGTGTGGCGCCGACGTGGTTATTGAGGTTGATGGCGTCCCGCAGGCCAACTGGTCGCGTTTCGCTGTGCGTGCCGGCCAGCAATTGCAACTGGGCTATGCCCGCAGCGGTCAGCGCGCCTACCTGGCGGTGGCCGGTGGCTTTCACGGGCCGACCCAGCTGGGCAGCATCGCCACCCAGCAGCGTGATGGGTTGGGCGGTTTGCATGGCGATGGCCGGGCCCTGCAAGCGGGCGATTGGTTGCGCTGCGCGGCTGCACAATTGCCCGGCGTAGCCAGCGTGCCCTGGCCCTATGTGCCGGACTATAACTGCCGTCCCCTGTTGCGGGTGATCACCGGCGGCGACGCCTTGAGCTTTAGTGAAGATCAGCTGCAAGGTTTCTTCGCTCAACCCTGGCAACTCAGCCCGCAATCAGATCGCATGGGCGCCCGCCTGTGTGGCGCGGCGCTGACGGTGCCGGCGCTGACGCCAGCGCGGCAATGGTCGCAAGGGGTGAGTGACGGGGCGATTCAGGTGCCGGCCGATGGTCAGCCGATCATCCTCCTGGCCGATCGCCAGACCATGGGCGGCTACCCGCTACTGGGCTGGCTGCATCCGCTGGACCTCGGCCGCCTGGCCCAGTGCCCGGCGCACCACGAACTGCGCTTTACTGCGGTCAGCCTGAGTGACGCGCAGGATGAATTACGCGAGTTTTATCGTTTTTTCCGTGAGTGACCGCGAGCACCTCGGTTGACTGGCTGCGGCAATGGGCGAACAGGTCGAGGCGGGCGTCATAGGCCTGGGTGTCGACCTGCAACAAGCCGAGCATGGAGTGGAACAGGTTGTCGTGGCTCAGCGGCCGCTCATGTTCGTCCCGCAGGCACTGACTGCTGACATTGAAGTCGCGTTGGTAGCCCTTGGAGAACAAGGCAAACATGCTCACGTGGCGCTGTTGCTCCGGCGCCATCAGGTAGGGCGCACCATGCAGGAACAGGTTGTACTCGCCCAGTGATTCGCCATGGTCGGACAGATAGAGCATGCCGCTGTCGAGCTGGTCCTGATTCTTGCGCAGCAGGTCGATCAGAGTCGCCAGCACGTGGTCGGTGTAGAGAATGGTGTTGTCGTAGGCGTTGACGATTTCTTCCCGCGTGCATTCGTTCAGCGCGTTGCTGGTGCACACCGGGGTGAACTTTTCGAAGGCCTTGGGTACGCGCTTGAAGTACTCGGGGCCGTGGCTGCCCATCTGGTGCAGGACCAGCACGCTGTCCTGTTGCAGGTTGTCGATATAGGCCTGCAGGTTGCTCAGCAGAATTTCATCGAAGCACTCCTCGCTG
>OFRI01000326.1_pt1 | contig 12953 bp, 5 predicted proteins | sample 1543031 | NCBI WGS metagenome assembly OFRI01 (sample SAMN07774226, study PRJEB24372) | wastewater metagenome
ACCAGAAAGATCTTCGCGCTCTCGTCGATGCCGAACCACAGGATCACCAGCGGGATCAGCGCCAGGTGCGGCACGTTACGGATCATCTGCACCGAGCTGTCGAGCAGGCGTTCGCCCCACGTCGACAGGCCGGTGATAAAGCCCAGGGCCAGACCGATGCCACCGCCGATGGTAAAACCGATGCCGGCCCGCCAGCCGCTGATGGCCAGGTGGGTCCAGATTTCGCCGCTTGCCAGCAGGCTCCAGCCGGCGCTCAGCACCGCACTGGGCGCCGGCAGAATCCGCGTCGACAGCCAGCCCGCAACCACGGCGATCTGCCAGATTGCCAGCAAGGCAATCGGCAAGGCCCAGGGCGCGAGGCGCACGGCCAAGCGTTCAATTGTTGTTGTGCTCATATTCAACCTCGTAACGCCGCTGGGTAGGATGGGTTGAGCCTGCGATACCCATCACTGGGTATCGCAATTGATGGGTATCGCTGCGCTCAACCCATCCTACGAATGCCATCAACCGGCCGCTGCCGCCTTGGGCAGGATGTCGTTGGCCACCATCTCGCCGAACGGGCTGACATAGCCGCGGCCTTCCGGCACGGCTGGGCGATTGACGTCCAGATGGGGGAACAGCAGTTCGGCCACCCGATATGACTCTTCCAGGTGCGGATAACCGGAGAAGATGAAGGTGTCGATACCTAGCGCCGCGTACTCCTTGACCCGCGCGGCCACGGTCGGGCCGTCGCCGACCAGCGCCGTGCCGGCACCACCGCGTACCAGGCCAACCCCGGCCCAGAGGTTGGGGCTGACTTCCAGGTTGTCCTTGCTGCCGCCATGCAGGGCGGCCATGCGTTGCTGGCCGACCGAGTCGAAGCGCGCCAGAGAAGCCTGGGCGCGGGCAATGGTGTCGTCATCGACATGGCTGATCAGCTTGTCGGCGGCGGCCCAGGCCTCGGCGTTGGTTTCGCGCACGATCACGTGCAGGCGGATGCCGAAGCGCACTTCACGACCTTGCGCGGCCGCCTTGGCGCGCACTTCGGCGATTTTCTCGGCGACCGCCGCCGGTGGCTCGCCCCAGGTCAGGTACAGCTCGACCTGCTCGGCAGCGAGGTCTTGCGCGGCCTCGGACGAGCCACCGAAATACAGCGGCGGACGCGGCTGCTGGATCGGCGGATAGAGCAACTTGGCGCCCTTGACCTGAATATGTTTGCCGGCGTAATCGACCGTCTCGCCTTCCAGCACGCGGCGCCAGATACGGGTGAATTCCACCGAGGCTTCGTAGCGCTCGGCGTGGGACAGGTTGAGGCCGTCACCGGCCAGCTCGTCCGGGTCACCACCGGTGACCAGATTGAACAGCGCGCGGCCGTTGGACAGACGGTCCAGAGTGGCCGCCTGGCGTGCCGCCACGGTCGGAGAAATGATCCCCGGACGCAGCGCCACCAGAAATTTCAGTCGTTGGGTGACCGGGATCAGCGACGCTGCCACCAGCCAGGAGTCCTCGCAGGAACGTCCGGTGGGAATCAACACGCCGCCAAAACCAAGGCGGTCTGCCGCCTGGGCGATCTGCTGCAGGTAGCCGTGATCGACGGCGCGAGCGCCCTCGGCGGTGCCCAGGTAATGGCCGTCGCCGTGGGTGGGCAGGAACCAGAAAATATTCAAACTCATGGAGTGGTCTCCTTAGATACTGCGGGGTAACCCGCCGCAGCCGACAAACGCCGGCACGGCGAGCTAACGGCTTACTGCTGCGCGACCTTGGCCGGCGGCGTCCAGATCACATCTTTGATGCTGAGTTGTTTGGGGATCAGCTTCAGGGTGGTGAAGGTGTCGGCGATCTTCTGCTGCGCCGCCACCACCGCTGGCGTCAGCGGCTGAGCCCCGTAGCCCTGGCGTTTGACTGCCACGGCGGTGATCTCCTTGGACAGCCCCAGCAATGGCGCGACCTGTTCGGTGACGGCGACGGGATCGGCCTTGGAGTCTTCACCGACGGCACGCACTTCTTCGATCAGCGTGTTAAGCACCTGCGGGTGTTGCTCTGCATAGGGCTTGGTCGCCAGGTAGAACTGGTGGTTGTCGACCAGGCCCTGGCCATTGCGCAGGCTACGGGCTTGCAGCTGGTTCTCGGCGGCGGCCAGGAACGGGTCCCAGATCACCCAGGCGTCCACACTCCCCCGCTCAAACGCGGCGCGGGCATCGGCCGGCGGCAGGTAGATCGGGGTGATGTCGCTGTACTTCAGGCCCGCGTCTTCCAGCGCGCGCACCAGCAGGTAGTGAACGTTGGAACCTTTGTTGAGGGCGACTTTCTTGCCTTTCAGCTCGGCCACCGACTTCAGGCTTGAGCCCTTGGGCACTAGGATCGCTTCGCTGCTCGGTGCTGGCGGCTCATAGGCCACATAGAGCAGGTCGGCACCGGCTGCCTGGGCGAACACCGGCGGGGTTTCGCCGGTCACGCCGAAGTCCACCGAGCCGACGTTAAGCCCTTCCAGCAGCTGCGGGCCGCCGGGGAACTCGGTCCAGCTCACCTCGACGCCCTGCTCGGCCAGGCGTTTTTCCAGGGTGCCCTTGGCCTTGAGCAGCACCAGGGTGCCGTATTTCTGATAACCGATGCGTAGCGTTTCGGCCTGGGCTTGGGTAACAGCGCCGATAGACGTGGCCGCGACAAACAGGGCGACCAGGCTCCGACGCAAAGTGCTAGTGCGCATGGCGCTCTCCTTTGCATTCAATGAGGGTTTGGTGACCTGCTCGCCCGTTGGCGGGTGAGTGAGGCGGTGAGGCGGCTGCCTGGGCACAGGCCCGTGCAGCAAGCTCTTGTCAGGGTTTCAAATACTCCAGCGGGCGCTTACCAGCCGGTCGTTCAATAACTGCGGATCAAGCGGTTTGGGCCGTCGGGCCAGGGCCGCAAAAAAGTGTTCCAGGGCGTCATCCAGACGCTCTTGCAGCACCGGCACCAGCTGCGCCGGTGCATCGCCTTCGCCGTAGCTGATCTGGCGGTCTTCGGCGAATACGCCGTGCAACATTTCCTGGGCCTTGAGTGCGGCCAACACCGGTTTCAAGGCGTAATCCACCGCCAGCATGTGGGCGCTACTGCCGGCCGTGGCCAGAGGCAGCACCACCTTGTGCTGCAAGGCTCGCTCCGGGAGCAGATCGAGCAGGGTTTTCAGCGCCCCGGAAAACGACGCCTTGTACACCGGGGTGGCCACCAGCACGCCGTCGGCCTGGGCAATCTGCTCGTTCAGCAACTGGATCTGCGGGCTGTCGAAGCGTGCATGGAGCAAGTCTTCGGCAGCAAAATCGCGGATTTGATAGCTGATTACCTCAACGCCCTGTTGCTGCAGACGTTGCCGCGCATAGTCGAGCAGCACCGCCGAACGGGACTTCAGGCTCGGGCTGCCGCCCAGGGAAACCACCAACATGCCGTGCTCCTAGCGATTGGGTTGCGGGGTCAGCCGCAGGTAGGGTTTGACGGCGCGATAGCCCTTGGGAAAGCGCTGCTTGATTTCGTCTTCGTCTTTGAGCGACGGCACGATCACCACCTCGTCACCGTCCTGCCAGTTGGCGGGGGTGGCGACCTTGTGGTTGTCGGTCAGTTGCAGCGAGTCGATCACCCGCAGAATTTCGTGGAAGTTGCGCCCGGTGCTGGCCGGGTAAGTGATGATCAGCCGTACTTTCTTGTTCGGGTCGATGATGAACAGCGAACGCACGGTCAGGGTGTCGTTAGCGTTCGGGTGAATCAGGTCGTAGAGGTCAGACACCTTGCGATCGGCATCGGCCAGGATCGGGAAGTTGACGGTGGTGTGCTGGGTTTCATTGATGTCGTCGATCCACTTCAGGTGCGAGTCGACCGGGTCTACCGACAAGGCGATGGCCTTGACCCCGCGCGCGGCAAATTCGTCCTTGAGCTTGGCGGTAAAACCCAGCTCGGTGGTGCACACCGGGGTGAAGTCGGCTGGATGCGAGAACAGCACGCCCCAACTGTTGCCCAGCCACTCGTGGAAACGAATGCGACCGGTGCTGGAGTCCTGTTCAAAATCGGGGGCGATGTCGCCAAGGCGAATGGTCATGGTGCGTCTCCTGCTAGGTAAAGCGGGAGCCTGCGCGGCTCCCGGCAAACGGGGCTTACAACAGCGGCAAGCTGTAGCTGACGATCAAACGGTTCTCATCCTGGTCGGCAGTGCTGCTATTGCCGCGCAGGCTGGCGTTACGCCAGGAGAAACCCAGGCCTTTAAGAGCGCCGTCCTGCAAGGCGTAATCCAGGCGGAAATCGCGTTCCCATTCCTGTTTGTCACCCGTGGCCGACTCGATGTTGTTGCCAGACAAATAGGTGGCGGTGGCCTTCAGACCCGGAACGCCGAGCTTGGCGAAGTCGTAGCCGTACTCGGCCAGCCAGGTGCGCTCGCCGGCGCTGGCGAACTTACCGATTTGCCGATCAGTGATCAGGTACGCCGTGGCACCATCGCCCTGGTTGAGAAACGGAAAGTTGCTGTCGCCGGAGAGCTGCTGATAACCCCCACTCAAGGCATGGCCGCCGAGGGTGTAGGTAAACAGCGCACTCCAGGTGTTGTTGTCGACTTCGCCCTTGGTGATGCCCTTGCCCTGGGCATTCAAGCCGTAATAGCCAGTGCTGGCGAAGCCCTCGGCGACACCGGCTGCCGTGCCGTTTTTGCCATCGGAGCCGCTGTTGAAGTAGCGCAGATCGGATTTCAACACACCGGCACCGAGCGCCAGGTTGTGGGTCAAGCCGAGGAAATGCTGGGTGTAGAAGTCATCCAGATTGCCGTAGTAGTACTGCGCCAGCAGGTCCTTGCTGAGCTTGTAGTCGGCACCGGCATAGTAAAACTGGTTAACGAACTGGCCGGTTTTGGCGTTGTTGGCACCGCCAATCGACAGCCCTTCGTTGCTGCTCGAACTGCGGCCCTTGGCGTGTTCCAACTGGCCGCCGATCAGGGTCAGGTTGTCGAATTCGTTACTGGTGATCTGCCCGCCTTCGAAGGTTTGCGGCAGCAGACGACCGTCGTTGAAGGTCACTACCGGCAGCTTGGGCTGCAGGGTGCCAATACGCCCTTCACTCTTGGAGATGCGCACCTTGCCGGTCAGACCAAGGCTACCGAACTCATCGACAGCGCGGCCGTCTTCATCGGTTGGGAATACGGTGCCAGCGTACTTGCTGGAGTCAGCGTTGCCATGACGGCCCTTACCCGAATCGAGCTTGATCCCAGCCAACCCCAGAGCATCGACGCCAACCCCAACAGTGCCTTCAGTGAAGCCCGAGGTGTAGTTGAACAGAAAGCCCTGGCCCCACTCTTCCTGGGTATTGGCGTCTGCGTTGCGGGTGTCTTGGTTGATGTAGAAGTTGCGCAGGCCGAGGGTGGCCTTGCTGTCGTCGACAAAACCAGCGGCGCCGGCCTGTTGGGCGAGAATGCCAAGCGCGATGGCCAGCGGTAGGGATAGTGATTTCATGCTCAAGCTCCAGATGCAATTAAGTGTGCGTGTTGGCACTGCAGTGGGGCTCAATCCCAGACCCTGTGAAAACTACTGCGCTCGGTTATGCGGCGTTTTCACAGGGTCTTGGGCCAGCGTATTTGTCCGGCGTACTTGGCACCGGGTTCTGCTGGTGAAAAAAGGTGAGCCCCATCATTCATGGGCTCGGTGCGGTGGTCCGCTGTCGGCTTGGGGCTGACTCTAGGGCAGCTCGCTAATTCCTCAAAAGAATTGTTAGTTATTTTTTAGTAACTATATCGAATATAAAACCCTTTCATCAGCACTCCGCCCGCACCTCGGCCACGGCTAACGGGCGGCGCTATGTGTTCCAACGCACCGACTGGCGGCGCCGTAACCCGCACCCTTAGAGCACGCCAGCAGCCTGTCTGCGGGGGATGACGAGCCTGCGAGCGCTAGCCGGGGACCGATAGTTCAATCCTGTAGCCACTATTGGCGCACTCTGGGGCAGCGCTTCAGCCAGGCTACTCGCCGCTAACGCGCACATCCGCTCGCCTGTACCGGGTTCACGACAGAGCCCGCAGGTTTCTCTTACGGTTTTCACCGTTCTTGCAGTCCTCGACACAGGCCCGGGAATTGACTCCGGGCGCTTACCGCGACCTAGCGGTTCAGCTACTCGGTACTCGACGTAACGATGGACATGAAACGGTTTTTTGCATCCCTGAGCATTTCGCGACTGGTGGCGGCTTTGCGTCTGTGGCCGGTTTCTCCCAGCAAATTTGCCTATGAACCCGCCCTGCGCTCGGAGCTGTTCAGCGCCGAACAGATGGCCGAGCACGGCATGCTGCTGGCCCGCCAGCACCACCTCAGCCCCTGCTCGGCCACCGACGTGTTGCTCGAACGCCTGGCCGACAACGAGGTGTTGCTGGCCCGCAGTTGCCGGTTGCTGACCCAGGCCACCTTGTCCACCCGCCGGGTCACGCCGGCGGCCGAGTGGCTGCTGGACAATTTCTACCTGATCGAAGAACAGATCCGCACCGCCCAACTGCACTTGCCCAAGGGCTACAGCCGCGAGCTGCCGCGCCTGGCCAGGGGACCCTCCGCCGGTTTGTCGCGGGTCTATGACATTGCCCTGGAGATCATTTCCCACGGCGACGGCCGCGTCGACAGTCACAGCCTGAGCCGCTTTATTGCCGCCTACCAGTCGGTGACCCCGCTGACCCTCGGCGAGCTGTGGGCGATCCCGATCATGCTGCGCCTGGCCCTAATCGAGAACCTGCGCCGCGTGGCATCGCGAGTAATTGCCGACTGGAACGACTGCAACCTGGCGGAAAACTGGGCCGATCGCCTGGCCGAGATTGCCGAGCAGGACGCCAAGAGCGTGGTTCTCACCGTCGCCGACATGGCCCGCTCCGCGCCGCCGATGACCAGCTCATTCGTCGCCGAGCTGACTCGCCGCCTGCAAGGCCAGAGCGCCGCGCTGGCCCTGCCGCTGACCTGGATCGAGCAACTGTTGTCGGAGTCGGGCCTGAGCATTGAGCATCTGGTCCAACTGGAAGCCCAGCAACAGGCGGCGGATCAGGTGTCGATCAGTCACAGCATCGGCAGCCTGCGCCTGCTCTCAGCCACCGACTGGTGCGAGTTTGTCGAGAGCATGAGCATCGTCGAGCAGACCCTGCGCGAAGACCCGGCCGCGGTGTACGGCGCCATGGACTTTGCCACCCGCGACCACTACCGCCATGTGGTCGAGCGCCTGGCGCGCAGCAGCAAACAGAGTGAAGACGACGTTGCCCAGGCCGCCATCGCCCTGGCCGGTGAGCACCCGGCCGCTGAGCTGGCGGGTCATGTGGGCTACTACCTGATCGACCGCGGCCTGCCGGCGCTGCAAACACAGATCGGCGCGCAACTCTCGCTGCGTGATATGCGCCGCTGGCTGCAAGGCTGCGCCCCGCTGTCGATCTACCTGAGCCTGGCCCTGCTGTTTACCCTCGCCCTGGCCTGGCCGTTTATCGCCCTCGCGCAGAGCGCCGACTGGTCGAACTCGCTGCTGCTTCTGCTGGCACTGCCGACCCTGCTGATGGCCAGCCAACCCGGCATTGGTCTGGTCAACTGGCTGGTGACCCTGAGTGTGCGTCCAAGCGTGCTGCCGCGCATGGACTTTGACCTCGGCATACCAACCGACGCGCGCACCTTGGTGGTGGTGCCCACCCTGATTGGCAACGCTGACGACGTCGAGGAGCTGGTCGAAGGCCTGGAAGTACGCTTTCTCGCCAACCGCGACCAGCACCTGCACTTTGCCCTGCTAACCGATTTTATGGATGCGGCCAGCGAGGTGTTGGAGGGCGATACCGCCCTGCTGCTGCTCGCCCGTCAACGTATCGAGGCGCTCAACCGCAAGTACCCGGATGCCGATGGCCAGCGCTTCTTCCTGTTTCACCGGCCACGCCGCTGGAACGCGCAAGACCAGCTGTGGATGGGCTACGAACGCAAGCGCGGGAAAATCGCCGAGTTCAACGCCTTGCTCCGAGGCCGCGGTGCAGAGCGTTTCGCCTTGATCGTCGGTGACCTGCAAAGCTTGCCCGCCGTGCGTTACGTGATCACCCTCGACACCGACAGCCAGCTGCCCAGCGACGCCGCCCGGCAATTTATTGCGACCATGGCCCACCCGCTCAATCACCCGGTGTTCGACCCCGTGAAGCAGCGCGTCACCCGCGGCTACGGCATTCTCCAGCCGCGGGTTGGCATCAGCCTGCCCAGCACCGCACGCTCGGCCTATGCCCGGCTGTTTGGCAGCGATGCCGGGATCGACCCGTACACCCGCAGCGTTTCGGACGTCTATCAGGATGTGTTCCAACAGGGCTCGTTTATCGGCAAAGGCATCTACGCCGTCGATGCCTTTGAGCAAGCGGTCGATGGCCGTTTTGCCGACAACAGCATCCTCAGCCACGACCTGATTGAAGGCTGCTTCGCCCGCGCCGGCCTGCTCAGTGATGTGCAGTTGTATGAAGAATATCCGGCCCGCTACAGCGCCGACGTCAATCGCCGCCATCGCTGGATCCGTGGTGACTGGCAGTTGCTGCCGTGGCTGCTGCCCTGGGCACCGACCCGCGGCGAGGGCCTACAAAGCAACCCACTCTGCCCGCTGTCGCGCTGGAAAGTTGCCGATAACCTGCGCCGCAGCCTGGCACCTGCGGCGCTGCTGAGCCTGTTTCTGCTCGGCTGGTGCAGCGGTCTCGACAGTGGCCTGTGGACCCTGGCCCTGCTGGTGCTGGCACTCAGCCCGGCACTGCTGCATGGCCTGCTAGCGCTGCCGCACAAGCCGGTCGAGATGACCCTGAGGCACCACCTCAAGACCATCACCCAGAACGCCAGCCAACACCTGCTGCGCAGCAGCCTAGCGCTGGTGTGGTTGCCCCACGAAGCGTTCTATAGCCTGGACGCCATTGTGCGTACCCTCTGGCGCCTGCTGGTCAGCCGCCGCCGTTTGCTGCAATGGAACCCCTCGCGGGAAGTCGAGCGCACCAGCACCGCCAGCCTCAGGGGCCTGTATCGCCTGATGTGGATCGGCCCACTGCTGGCCGTACTACTGCCTGCCCTGCTGTGGCCGCAGCCCCTGACCTTGATCTATGCCGCGCCGCTGTTGTTGCTCTGGCTGCTGTCGCCCGCTGTGGCGTGGTGGATCAGCCGCCCACCCAGCCATCATGCATTTGTGCCGACGGCGCTAGAGCTGAGCTTTCTGCGCGCCCTGGCGCGGCGCACCTGGGCATTTTTCGACCGTTATGTCGGCCCTCAGGACAACTGGCTGCCGCCGGACAATATGCAGGAACAACCGCTGGCGGTGATCGCCCACCGCACCTCACCAACCAATATGGGCATGGCACTGCTGGCCCATCTGGCCGCCCATGACTTTGGCTACCTGAGTGGTGCGCGCCTGCTGCTGCGCGTCGAACAATCCCTGGCGAGCATGGCCCGCCTGGAGCGCCATCGCCGGCACTTCTACAACTGGTACGACACCCTGACGCTGAAGCCACTGCCGCCCTTCTACGTCTCGACCGTGGACAGCGGCAACCTGGCTGGCCACTTGCTGACCCTGCGCCCCGGCTTGCTGGCGCTGGTGGACGAACCGGTGTTTGCCCTGCGCCAGTTCAGCGGCCTGGCCGACAGTGTGCAGGTGCTGCGCGACGCCATGCTGGCCGACGGCCAGGACAGCCGCCCGCTGCTGGCCATGCAACAGCAGCTAGACACGCTGCACAACACACCGCCGCCGTCGCTGCTGGCCGCCCATCGCGCCATGCATGACCTCTGCGCCCTGAGCAAGACTCTGGCTAGCCAGGCGTTCTCACCGCTGCTCAGCGACAGCAGCTTCTGGCTACAGGCGCTGCTGGAGCATTGCAGCGACCTGCACAGTGAGCTGGCGCGTTTTATCCTGCCGGCCAACCCTGACAACGGCTTGCCCGCATGGCCGAGCTGGCGGCAACTGGCCGCCGTCGACAGCCGCCACTGGCCCGAAGCCGAGCGCGAACAGGTGCTTGCCGTGCAACGCTGCGCGCAACAACGCATCGTCAGCGCCCAACGCCTGGGGCAATTGGCCGGGGACCTGGCCGACATGGACTTTGCCTTTTTGTACGACCAGCGCCGCGATCTGTTTGCGATTGGCTACAACGTCGAAGAACGGCGCCTGGACGCCGGCTTCTACGACCTGCTGGCCTCCGAGGTGCGCCTGACCAACTTCGTCGCCATCGCCCAGGGCCAGTTGCCGCAACAAAGCTGGTTCACCCTCGGGCGCCTGCTGACCGCCAATGCCGGCGTGCCGGTGCTGCTGTCGTGGTCAGGGTCGATGTTCGAATACCTGATGCCGATGCTGGTGATGCCCAGCTACGCCGGCACCTTGCTAGACCAAACGTGCCGCGCCGCCGTGGCCCGGCAGATTGAATACGGCAATCAGCTGGGCTTGCCCTGGGGCGTGTCCGAGTCTGCTTACAACGTGATGGATGGGCACTTCAATTATCAATACCGGGCCTTCGGTGTGCCGGGGCTGGGACTCAAACGCGGCCTCGGCGACGACCTGGTGGTGGCGCCCTACGCCACGGCACTGGCCATGATGGTGGCGCCCCAAGCCGCCTGCCGTAACCTGCAACGCCTGGCCGCGGATGGATTGGCCGGGCGCTTTGGCCTGTACGAGGCCATCGACTACACCGTCGCCCGCCTGCCGCGCGGGCAGACTTCGATGATCATTCGCTCGTTTATGGCCCACCACCAAGGCATGAGCCTTCTGGCCCTGGCCAGCGTGTTACTGGACCGACCGATGCAGCGACGCTTCGAGTCCGAGCCGCAGTTTCAGGCCATTACCCTGCTGCTGCAGGAGCGCATTCCGAAAACTGCCACGCCGTTCCTGCACACCGCCACTCTAACGACCCTAACCCCCGCCAGTGCCGAGGCCGAAACCCGCCTGCGGGTGATCACCGACCCCGACCGTCAGCGCCCGGCCGTGCAACTGCTCTCCAATGGCCGCTATCACGTCATGGTCAGCAGCGCTGGGGGCGGCTACAGCCGCTGCCGCGAGCTGGCCGTGACCCGCTGGCACGAGGACATCAGCGCCGACAACTGGGGCATGTTCTGCTACCTGCGCGATGTCGCCAGCGGCGAGTTCTGGTCCAGTGCCCACCAGCCGACGCTCAAGCAGCCGCAGTGCTACGAGGCGATCTTCTCCGATGCGCGGGCTGAGTTTCGCGTGCGGGAACGGGACTTCGATGCCCATACCGAGATCGTCGTCTCCCCCGAGGACGATATCGAACTGCGCCGTATCACCCTGACCAACCGTGCCCGCGTGCGTCGCACCATCGAGATCACCAGTTACGCCGAAGTGGTGCTCGCCCCGGCCCTGGCCGATGCCCTGCACCCGGCGTTCAGCAACCTGTTTGTGCAGACAGAGCTGGTGCCTGCCCTGCAAGCCATTATCTGCACCCGCCGACCGCGCTCCAGCAGCGAAGCGGTGCCGTGGATGTGCCACCTGCTGGCGGCCCATGGCGCCGATATCGAGTCGATTTCCTATGAAACCGACCGTTCACGCTTTATCGGCCGCGGCCGCAGCTTGACCCATCCAGCGGCCATGGACGATAACCACGCGGGGCTACTGTCCAACAGCGCCGGCTCCGTGCTCGACCCGGTAGTGGCGATCCGCTGCCGGATCAGCCTCGACGCCGGGCAATCGGCCAGCATCGACCTGGTCACCGGCCTGAGCACCAGCCGCGAAGGCTGCCTGCAGCTGATCGGCAAATACCGCGACCGTTATCTGGCTGACCGGGTCTTCGACCTGGCCTGGACCCACAGCCAGGTGTTGCTGCGCCAACTAAACGCTTCGCCCGCTGATGCCCGCCTGTACGAACAGATGGCTGCCTCGCTGGTGTACGCCAATGGCACCTTGCGCGCTGAAAGCAGCGTACTGAGCAGCAACCTGCGCAATCAGTCGGGCCTTTGGGGTCAGGCTATTTCCGGGGACTTGCCCATCGTCCTGGTGCAAATCGACGACTCGGCGCAAATCGAACTGGTGCGCCAACTGGTGCAGGCCCACGCCTACTGGCGACAAAAAGGCCTGGCGGTGGACCTGGTGATCTGGAACGAAGACCAAGCCGGTTACCGCCAGCAGCTGCAAGACCTGATCATGGGTCTGATCGCCTCCGGCATCGAAGCCAACCTGATCGACCGCCCCGGCGGCATCTTTGTGCGCAGTGCCCAGCAACTGTCGCCGGAAGACCGCACCCTGATGCAGGCCGTGGCGCGCATCGTGCTCGCCGGCAACCGCGGCGGCCTGCACGAGCAAGTGCATCGCCGCCGGGTTGAAGTCGCCCTGCCGCGCTTCGATCCCAGCCATCTGCGCAGCGCTGAGCGCAGTTCGGCCTTACCGTCACGGGTCGACCCCGACCTGCAGCTGGGTAATCCCTATGGGGGCTTTTCAGCCGACGGCAGCGAATATGTCATCACCCTGCGTCCCGGTGACGCCACCCCGGCGCCCTGGGCCAATGTACTGGCCAACCCGCAGTTTGGCAGCGTGATATCCGAAAGCGGCGGCGCCTATACCTGGAGCGCCAACGCCCACGAATACCGCCTGACGCCGTGGCACAACGACCCGGTGGGCGATACCAGCGGCGAGGCGCTGTATTTGCGCGATGAAGACAGCGGCCATTACTGGTCACCCACCCCGCTGCCAAGGCGCGGCAACGGCACGTACATCACCCGCCACGGCTTTGGTTACAGCGTGTTCGAGCACGAGGAAGACGGCATTCACAGCGAACTGTGGGTGTACGTGGCCCTCGATGCGCCGGTGAAGTTCTCGGTCTTGAAGCTGCACAACCGCTCCGGTCGCCCACGGCGCCTGTCCGCCACCGGTTATGTGGAGTGGGTACTGGGCGACCTGCGGGAAAAAACCGCCATGCACGTGGTCACCGAGTCGGACCCAATCAGCGGCGCGCTGTTCGCTCGCAATGCCTATTCGATGGAGTATTGCGGCCGCGTGGCGTTCTTCGATGTCGATTG
>OFRI01000330.1_pt1 | contig 12909 bp, 7 predicted proteins | sample 1543031 | NCBI WGS metagenome assembly OFRI01 (sample SAMN07774226, study PRJEB24372) | wastewater metagenome
GATTGTGCCGAGCTGCTCCGGCAGTTGAGTTAACTATCGCCCTGCGATGACTGCAGCGGCGCTTGTAGGATGGCGTTGAGCGCAGCGATACCCATCACCGTGCTGCTCCCCCGCGGTTGCTCGATGGGTATCGCAGGCTCAACCCATCCTACAGGCCACCGCTTGTCGGCTGGCCATTTCGCCGCGCTTACCCGGCCGTTTGTGCAGGATTTACGGGCGTTGCGTGCAGCATCCTGCACGTTGCGCGGGCGGCGTCGCCAATCCGCTCGGCAATGACGCAATCAGCCTATTAGCACGCGGCTTTTTTGCCGTTACACTGCGCGCCCTCGAACCGCAGACCTTGTTGCAGTTCGTTTGCGCTGCCCCTGCCAGAGTGGGGCTTCGCGGTCGGCAAACTGCCGGCCAGTCGCTTTCAGATATGCCCTTGCCAACCTCAATTGCTGCATATCTTCTGACCCCCGCGAGGACCTGCCCGTGGTCAAGAAAGCTGCCTCCTTCGCCGCACTCAGCGGCTTGGTGTATTCCACCGACAGCGGCCGGCATTGCCCGGACTGCAGCCAGCCGGTGGCGTCCTGTACCTGCAAACAAAGCCAGATTCCCGACGGCGATGGCATCGCCCGCGTGCGCCGCGAAAGCAAAGGCCGTGGCGGCAAAACGGTGACAACCATCAGCGGCGTGCCGCTGGCCCTCGATGACCTCACGGCGTTGGCCACGGCGTTGAAGAAACGCTGCGGCTGTGGCGGTGCGCTGAAGGACGGGGTGATCGAGATTCAAGGCGATCACGTCGACCTGCTGCTGGCCGAACTGACTGCCCGCGGGTTCCGTACGAAGAAGTCCGGCGGTTAAGTCCCGGCTTTCTAAACTTTATTCTGGTGATTGAGTCCACTCGCCAGGAATCGTCATTTCCGTTCGCTACTTTGCTACTGCTCTTGCCGCGCAGGCAGGCGCCTTTATTGCCCCAGGGAGACCACGATGCCCGTACGACGCACACGTAAAGATGACGGCAGCCAATGGACAGTCGCGGACAGTCGCAGCGTCTACGGCATTCGCCATTGGGGCGCCGGTTACTTCGCCATCAATGAAGCGGGTCGCGTCGAAGTGCGCCCCAACGGCCCGCAGAGCGCGCCGATTGACCTCTATGAGCAGGTCGACGAGCTGCGCAAGACCGGCCTGTCGCTGCCCTTGCTGGTTCGCTTCCCGGATATCTTGCAGGATCGCGTGCGTCAGCTCACCGGTGCTTTCGATGCCAACATCGCCCGCCTTGAGTACCAGAGCCAGTACACCGCCCTGTACCCGATCAAGGTCAACCAGCAGGAGGCGGTGATCGAAAACATCATCGCCACCCAGAATGTCTCCATCGGCCTCGAAGCCGGCTCCAAGCCTGAGCTGCTGGCCGTACTGGCGCTGGCGCCGAAGGGCGGCACTATCGTCTGCAACGGCTACAAGGATCGCGAGTTCATCAAGCTGGCGCTGATGGGTCAGAAGCTCGGTCACAACGTCTTTATCGTCATCGAGAAAGAGTCCGAAGTGCAGCTGGTGATCGACGAGGCCGCCGAACTCAAGGTGGTACCTCAGGTCGGCCTGCGCGTGCGCCTGTCCTCGCTGGCGTCTTCCAAGTGGGCCGACACCGGTGGCGAGAAATCCAAGTTCGGTCTGTCGGCGGCGCAGTTGTTGTCGGTGGTCGAGCGCTTTCGCAAGGCCGGTCTGGACCAGGGCATCCGTCTGCTGCACTTCCACATGGGTTCGCAGATCGCCAACCTGGCCGACTACCAGCACGGCTTCAAAGAAGCCATTCGTTACTATGGCGAGCTGCGTGCGCTCGGCCTGCCTGTTGACCACATCGACGTTGGTGGTGGCCTGGGTGTGGACTACGACGGCACCCATTCGCGCAATGCCAGCTCGATCAACTACGACATGGACGACTACGCCGGTGTGGTCGTGGGCATGTTGAAAGAGTTCTGCGATGCGCAGGCGCTGCCCCACCCGCACATCTTCTCCGAGAGCGGCCGCTCGCTGACCGCCCACCACGCCATGCTGGTGGTCCAGGTTACCGATGTGGAAAAGCACAACGACCAGATCCCGCAGATCGAAGATGTCACCAGCCTGCCGGAAACCGTGCGTTATCTGGTTGAGCTGCTCGGCCCGACTGATATCGAGATGGTCACCGAAACCTACTGGCGCGCCACTCACTACATGAGCGACGTGGCCAGCCAATACGCCGACGGCAAGCTCAGCCTGACCGAAAAGGCCCTGGCCGAGCAGTGCTACTTCGCCGTGTGCCGCCGCCTGCACAACTCGCTCAAGGCCCGGCAGCGCTCGCACCGCCAGGTGCTGGATGAACTCAACGACAAGCTCGCGGATAAATACATCTGCAACTTCTCGGTGTTCCAGAGCCTGCCCGACACCTGGGCGATTGGCCAGGTGCTGCCGATTCTGCCGCTGCACCGCCTCGACGAAGAGCCGCTGCGCCGTGCCGTACTGCAGGACCTGACCTGCGACTCCGACGGCAAGATCAAGCAATACGTTGACGAGCAGAGCATCGAGACCAGCCTGCCGGTGCACGAAGTGCGCGAGGGTGAGGATTACCTGCTGGGCATCTTCCTGGTCGGCGCCTACCAGGAAATTCTCGGTGACATGCACAACCTGTTCGGCGATACCGACTCGGTGAACATCTACCAGAATGCAGACGGCAGCGTGTACCACGCCGGCATTGAAACCCACGACACCATCGAGGACATGCTGCGCTATGTGCACCTGTCACCCGAGGAACTGATGACCCACTACCGCGACAAGGTCGCTAGCGCCAAACTCAGCGCGCGTGAACGCACCCAGTACCTGGATGCCCTGCGCCTGGGGCTCACGCGTTCGTCGTACTTGTCCAGCTAAGGCTGTGCTACAAATAAAAAACCCGACTTCGCGTCGGGTTTTTTATTCAGGCCGTAGGGTGGATTAGCCGCGCAGCGCGTCACCCATCATGGCGCGATGTGATTGATGGGTATCGCGGCCTTCAACTCATCCTGCGAGTTACGAGGAACGTTGTGGGAGCGGTCTTGACCGCGAAGGAGTGCTGTCGGTCATTCGCGGCCAAGGCCGCTCCCACCGTGCGCTCTGATTGCCTCCAGCATCCCCCAAAAGCGAGCGCTGCAAGCAGGCGAACGTCTAAGTGGTGCGGTGCTTAACGTGGGTGCTTGATGGCCTGCAGCGTGTAGCTGAGCGGCGCGCGCCAGCGGTCACGGTCCAGGCGCCATTCTCCATGCTCGTCACAGCTCATTTGCCCTGGCAGCGCCTCCCAGGGAATGCTGTCGTGTTCCGCCAGACCGGTGATTTGCATACCGTGCCTGAGTAGCGCGCTGACAACCTCGCCCAGGCCATGATTCCATTCATGGGTGATCGTGGCGGTTAGCCGTCCATCAGTCTCGACATAGGTTTGCTCACTGTCCAAGACCAGGGGTGTTTCCCGCTCGAAGTAGGCGTGCTCGATCACCAGCGCGTCTTGGCGGTCGTCGTTGAGGGCATACAGAACAGGGTGCCCTTCGCGAATAAACAGGCGGCCGCCAGGCCTTAGCAGGCTTGCGACTGAGTTGGCCCAGCGCTCGATGCTGGGCAACCAATTCAGCGCGCCTATGCCGGTGTAGACGAGGTCGAACGACTCGCGCGGCAGGGCCTCTGCTGCCTCGAACACATTGGCCTCGACAAACTCGAGGTTGGCGCCTGCGCGCTGCGCAAGTAAGCGGGCTTGGGCGATTGAGGCCGGGGAGAAATCCAGCCCCGTCATCTGTGCGCCCAGGCGTGCCAGGGATAGGGTGTCGGTGCCAATATGGCATTGCAGGTGCACACCGCGGGCGCCAGCAATGTCGCCCAGCAAGGGCAGATCGAAGCGCACCACTTCGGAGAGGTGCGTAGGGTCATCCACCAGCGCCTGGGTTTCATAGTCCGCTGATGCCGCGTGCAACGGCGCGCGCTCGTCCCAATTGGCTTTGTTCAGGGTTATGTAGTCACTCATGATCAAGACTCCGTTCTTGTCTGCTGGCATGTCGAGCGCTAATCGTAGGGCAGGTGCTGTGTTCAGATCACCTCCAATATCCCCATCATGCCCTGGTTCTCGTGTTCGAGAATGTGGCAGTGGAACATGCGCAGGCCCTTGAACGGCTGGGCCATTTTTATCCGGATGGTTTCCCGTGGGCGCAGGTTGATGGTGTCTTTCCAGGCGCGGTACGGCGCTGGGGTTTTCACCCCGTTGAGCTCGTGCTCGATGACCTGAAACTGGCAGCCGTGGATATGGAAGGGGTGGTCCATGTGGGAATCGTTGACCAGCTCCCACAGCTCCACTTCACCCAGCTTACTGGTCAGGTCGACGCGCTGCATGTCGAAGCTTTTGCCGTTGACCAGGAAATCCATCTGGTGCTGGCCGTTGTCCATGCGCATGTTCTCGCTGAACACCACGCGCTTGTGGGCGCTGGTCGGGCCGAGGTCGGCGATCTCGCGCAGTTTGGCGGGCAGGCTGACTGGCTGGCCGGCGGGCAGGCTGACGTGGGCTAGGGGGATGACCTGTTCGGCGGCAACCATGCCCATCTTGTTGCGGTCGTAAATCTCGGCGGTCAGGGCGAACTGACGCGGCTCGCTGCCGGGCTGGACGATGATTTCGATACGTTCCGCTGGCGCCAACAGGATTTCCGTCATGGCCTGTGGCTGTTCCAGCAGGCCACCGTCACTGCCCACAAGGCTGAAGCTGTGACCACCGAGGTTGAGCTTGAGATAGCGCGCGCTGCAGGCGTTCCACAGGCGCCAGCGTTCCGGTCCGCGCAGTTCGAGGGTCGGTTGATGCTGGCCGTTGATCAGCACAAATTGGCCTTCACGGCCGTTCATCCAGTCGTTGGCGTCGTTGTCGGGGATGCTGCCGTCGGCATTCAATTTGAGGTCGGAGAGCAGCAGGTGACGTTCACTGATGCCGCTCAACGGGTCGTCGCTGGCGCGCACGATAAAGGGCGCGGCCAGGCCACGAAACGCCTGCTCGGCGGTATGCCCGTGGGGGTGCGGGTGATACCAGTAGGTGCCGGCGCTGCCTTTGGGCAGGTTGAAACTGTAGGTGCGCTCGCCACCCGGCGGCACCGGGTCATGGGGGTTGCCGTCCTGCTCGGGCGGCACCGGCAGGCCGTGCCAGTGCAGGGTGCTGGGCTGGCTCAGGCGGTTGATAAAGCGCACCTCCACGCGGTCGCCTTCGTTCACCTCGATCAGCGGGCCGGGGATGCTGGCGTTGTAGGCCCAGAAGGTGGTCGGCTGACCGGGCAGCAACTCGACCTGCACGGGCGCAGCGCTCAGCTCGGCCTTGAACAGACCTGGCTGGGAGCTCTGGTTGCTGAGTCTGTGCAGCGGCCCTAGGGCAGCGCCACGGGGCAGGGCATCGCTGGCGGCAAGCCCTTGGGGCAACGGCGTGGCCATGCTGTGGTCCATGCCGGCCATGTCATGCATCGAGTGATCCATGCTTTGCGCGCGCAGCCAGCCGGGCAGCAGGGCCAGGCCGCCAACGCCAAGGGCGTGAGTGAGAAAGGTGCGACGAATCATCGAAGTTCTCCAGCAACACAAAAACAGGCGGCCAGAATCAGGCTTGCCACCGTGGCAAGGTCAAGAGCCGGTTATTGGCCGATCGCCCCATAACCGCGGGCCATCAGCATGGCCAGCAGCGGGATGATCAGCAGCGAGAGTAATTCCAGGCGGATACACCGGGTCAGCCACTGGCGTTGGCGTGGGCTGACGTCGGGTACTTGCCCTGCCTGCAAGGCGTTGCGCCAGTTAAGGAAGACGAAGGTCGGCAGGGTCGACAACACGCCGACCAGCAGGAATAGGCCGACCTTGGCGTGAAACAGGCCGTTGTGCAGGTAGTAATCCAGGCCCTTGCCGTACCAGATCACCCGCGCCGCGCCGCTGAACAGCACCAGGCTGGCGCTGACGCCGTAGGCGATGTCGATGATCACCAGGCGCCGCGCGCGTGCCAGGTCCAGGGGCTGTTTGAACTGCAGATGCTCGATGCCAAGCAGGGCGAACAGCAGGAAAATCGACAGGTAATGCAGGGCGGCGATGGCCTGGGCCATGGGGATTCCTTGGGCGAGGGGTTGGGCGTCAGGCGACTCTCAACCAGGCGCCTGCGCGGGTCAAGCGCCAGGCAAAGGCGCCGAGGGACAGGCTGCGCAGCAGCATAAAGGCCAACAGCGCCAGCCACAGGCCGTGGTTGCCATACCCTTGCAGCAGCCAGGCCAGTGGCAGGCTCAGGCCCACGGCGATGAGCATGGCGTCACGCATTTCGCGGGCGCGGGTGGCGCCGATAAACAGGCCGTCGAGCAGGTAGCTGGCCACCGACAGCAGCGGCAGCAGGGCCAGATAGGGCAGGTAGTCGTAAGCCGCTGCGCGCACGCTGGCGATGTCACTTTGCAGTTCGATAAACAGCCGGCCACCGAGCAGCAGGGCCACGGCCAGGAGCAGGCTGAGCAGCAACGACCAGCCGCCCGCCACCACCAGACTGCGCTGCAGTGCCACGCCGTCGCGGGCACCAATGGCGTGGCCGCAGAGCGCTTCCACGGCATTGGCCAGGCCATCCAGAGCAAAGGCGCAAAGCATCAGGCCGTTGATCAACAGGGCGTTGGCGGCCACGGTGCTGGTGCCCAGGCGCGTGCCCTGCACGGTGACCAGAAAGAACACCAGGTGCAGCGCCAGGGTGCGGATCAGGATGTCGCGGTTCAGCGCCAACAAGGGGCGCCAACTCAACCAGTGGCGCAAGGCAGGCCAGTCGATACGCCCCGGCCACTGGCGGATGGCACGGCGGGTCAGCAGCAGGCCGAGCAGGGTGCCGCTGCATTCAGCCAGCACCGCGGCGTAGGCCGCGCCACTGATACCCCAGTCCAAGCCAAGAACAAACAGCACGCACAGCGCCGCATTCAACAGGTTGGTGGTGAGCATGATCAGCAGCGGCGCGCGGGCATTCTGGGTGCCCAGCAGCCAGCCGATCAGGGCGAAGTTAGCCAGCGCCGCAGGCAGCCCAAGCAGGCGCAGATAAAAGAATTCGCGGGCCAGTGAGTCGAGTTCGGCGGCAGGTTGCATCAGGCGCAGGGCCAGGTCGCTGAACGGCAAGCTGAGGAGGATCAGCAGCAGCGCCCAGCCCATCGCCAACAACAGGCCTTGCAGCAGCGTCTGGCGCAGCAGGGCACCGTCGCCACTGCCGCAGGCCTGGGCACTGAAGCCGCTGGTGCCCATGCGCAGAAAGCCCATCAGGCCGACCAACAAGCCATACAGACTGCTGCCGATCACCACGGCGGCCAGGTCCTGGGCGTGGGGCAAGTGGCCGACCACGGCGCTGTCCACCAGCGCCACCATGGGCACCGAAAGGTTGCACAGCATCATCGGCGCGGCCAGCGCCCAGACCCGTCGATGGGTAGGGCGGTGCCGCCAGGCGGCGACTAGGTTGATCATCTACAGGCTCCAGAATAGCGCCGCACTATACGTCGACTTGGCCACCCAGGCATCCCGAGCGCGGTTGGTGCCAGTCGCCATTTTCAGCTTTTTCCGACTGCCTGGTCAGCCTCGCCTCGGCTATAGTAGCGACCCTCCGCACCTACCCTCTCCGGGAGCCCGCAATGCCGAAGAAAGGATTACTTCTGGCCCTGGTCCTGAGCTTGCTCAGCGCCTGTGATTCCTCCACCCCCGAACAGGCCGCCACGCCTGCCCCCGCCAGCCAACAGGCGGCGCCCGTGCAGGATCTGGCTGCCTTGGGCAAGCGCTACGCCGGCCGGCCGCTTGAGGTGGTGGACGTTTCCGAAGTGCAGTTGGAGGGCGCCAGCGCCCTGGCTGTGACCTTCGGTGTGCCGCTTGATCCGGAGCAGGATTTCGCTGCCCAGTTGCACCTGGTCGACAGCAAGGACGGCAAGGTCGATGGCGCCTGGGAACTGGCCGACAACCTGATGGAACTGCGCCTGCGCCACCTGGAGCCGCAGCGCAAGCTGGTGCTGACCGTGGATGCCGGCCTGCGTGGCGTCAATGGTGCGACCCTGGCCAAGGAACATATCAGCCAGCTGGAAACCCGCGACCTGCAAGCCAGCATTGGTTTTGCCAGCCGCGGCTCGCTGCTGCCGACCCGCCTGGCCGAAGGCCTGCCGGTGATTGCCCTGAACGTCGATCAGGTCAACGTCGAGTTCTTCCGCATCAAACCCGAGGCCTTGCCAGCGTTCCTCAGCCAGTGGGGCCGTGGCACCAGCCTGGACACCTGGGAGTCGCGCGAGCTGCTGCCGATGGCCGAGCTGGTGTACGGCGGGCGTTTCGACCTGAAGCCCGCGCGCAACACCCGCGAAACCCTGCTGCTGCCGATTGCCGGCCTGGAGCCGTTCAAGCAACCGGGCGTGTACCTGGCAGTGATGCGCCAGGCGGGCACCTATAACTATTCGCAGCCGGCGACTCTGTTCACCCTCAGTGATATCGGCCTGTCGGCGCACCGCTACCGCGAGCGCCTGGACGTGTTCACCCAGGCCCTGGAGGGCGGCAAGGCACTGGAGGCGGTGCAGCTGCAACTGCTCGACGGCAATGGTCGGGTGCTCGGTGAAGGCCGCACGGACAGCGACGGACACGCCGAGCTGGCGCTGCCGGCCAAGGCCGAGGTGCTGCTGGCTCAGCAGGGCGCGCAGACCAGTCTGTTGCGCCTGAGTGGCGCGGCCCTAGACCTGGCCGAATTTGATATCGCCGGGCCCCAGGCCCATCCGCTGCAGTTCTTCGTCTTCGGCCCGCGCGATCTCTATCGCCCTGGCGAAAGCGTGCTGCTTAACGCCTTGCTGCGCGATGCCGATGGCCGCGCGGTGCAGAACCAGCCGGTGAACGTCGAAGTGCGTCGCCCTGATGAACAGGTCAGCCGCAAGTTTGTTTGGCAGGCCGGCGACAATGGCCTGTACCAGTACGCTTTACCGATTGCCGGCGAAGCGCCGACCGGGCGCTGGCAGCTGGTGTTCGACCTGGGTGATGGTCAGCCGCAGTTGTATGAATTTCTCGTCGAGGACTTCCTGCCCGAGCGCCTGGCGCTTGAGCTGAAGGGCCGTGAGGTGCCATTCAGTCCGGCCGAGAATGCTCAGTTCGAGGTCACCGGCCGCTACCTATACGGCGCGCCGGCAGCCGGCAATCGCCTTAGTGGGCAGATTTATGTTCGCCCGCTGCGCGAAGCGGTGGCGAGCCTACCGGGCTATCAGTTCGGCTCGGTCAATGAAGAGGAACTGAACCAGGACCTGGAACTGGATGAGACCGTGCTGGATGCCGACGGCCAGGCCAGCCTGGAGATCGAAAGCAAGTGGGCCGAGGTCAAGTCACCACTGAAACTGATCCTCCAGGCCAGCCTGCAGGAATCGGGTGGTCGCCCGATCACCCGGCGTATCGTCCAGCCGGTGTGGCCGGCTGAGCAGTTGCCGGGCTTGCGCCCTCTGTTTGACGGCGAAGAAATCGACAGCAATGGCCTGGCTGAATTTGAGCTGCTGCTGGCCGATCCGCAGGGCAACAAGCTGGCCAGCGACGGGCTGAAGGTGCGTTTGATTCGCGAGCGTCGCGACTACTACTGGAACTTCTCCGAGGGCGATGGCTGGAGCTATCACTACAACGAGAAGTACCTGAACCTCAGCGAAGAGACGGTCACTGTGGCCAAAGGCGGCACCGCCAAGGTCAGCTTCCCGGTCGAGTGGGGCCCTTACCGCGTCGAGGTCGAAGACCCGCAGACCGGCTTGCTCAGCAGCCTGCGTTTCTGGGCCGGCTACAGCTGGCAGGACAACGCCGAAGGCGGCGCCGTGCGTCCTGATCAGGTCAAGCTGGCGTTGGACAAACCGGCCTATGGCAATGGCGACACTGCCACGGTCACCGTCACTCCGCCGGCCGCGGGCAGTGGCTATCTGTTGGTGGAATCCGCCGAGGGGCCGTTGTGGTGGCAAGCCATCGACGTGCCGGCGGAAGGCAAAAGCTTTGAGATTCCGATCGCCAAAGAATGGGCACGGCATGACCTGTATGTCAGCGCCCTGGTCATCCGTCCGGGCGAGCGCAAGGCCAATGTCACGCCCAAGCGTGCAGTCGGTCTGCTGCACCTGCCGCTGGAGCGGGCGCCGCGCAAGCTGGCGCTGAGCCTCAGTGCGGCGGAGAAAATGCGTCCGAATCAGCCGCTGACGGTCAAGGTCAAGGCCGTGAACGCCGATGGTTCTGTGCCTAAAAGCGTGCAGGTGCTGGTGGCGGCGGTGGATGTCGGCATTCTCAATATCACCGAGTACGCCACCCCTGACCCGTTTGCCGCGTTCTTCGGGCGCAAGGGTTACGGTGCTGACCAGCTGGATGTTTATGGCCAGTTGATCGAAGCCGGCCAGGGCCGAGTGGCCAAGCTGGCCTTCGGTGGTGATGCGGGCCTGGAGGCGGGCGGCAAACGCCCTGACACCAGCGTGCTGATCGTTGCCCAGCAGAGCGCGCCAGTAAGCCTGAACGCGCAGGGCGAGGGCGAAATCAGCCTGGCTATCCCTGACTTCAATGGCGAGCTGCGCTTGATGGCGCAAGCCTGGAGCGACGACAGCTACGGCATGGCCGAAGGTAAAACGGTGGTGGCCGCACCGCTGATCGCCGAGCTGTCGGCGCCGCGCTTCCTCGCCGGTGGCGATGAAACCAAGCTGGCGTTGGATATCAGCAACCTCTCCGGCAAGGAGCAGCGCCTCGACGTGCAGCTCAGCGCCGCCGGCCAGTTGAGCCTGGCGCAAACGGCGGGGCCACAGGTGGTGCCGCTGCAACTGGCGCAAGGCCAGCGCACCACCCTGCAGATTCCGGTGCGGGCGCTGGGCGGTTATGGCCAGGGCACGCTGAAGGTCACGGTCAACGGCCTCGACCTGCCGGGCGAGAGCCTGCCGCCGCTGAGCCGTGAGTGGACGATTGGCGTGCGTCCGGCTTATCCGGCCACCCTGCAGAACTTCCGCGCAGTGCTTAAGGGCGACAGCTGGAGCCTGCCGGCGGGCACCCTGGAGCAGTTCGAGGTGGCCGGGCGTGAAGCGCTGTTGGCGATCTCCAGCCGGCCGCCGCTGAACCTGGCCGAGCAGATTCGCGCCCTCAAGGCCTATCCCTATGGTTGTCTGGAGCAGACCACCAGTGGTCTGTACCCGTCGCTGTATGCCGATGCTGACAGCCTCAAGCGCCTAGGGATCGAGGGCGAGCCGGCCGAGCAGCGCCGCCAGTCCATCGAGCTGGGCATCGAACGCTTGCTCGGCATGCAGCGCTACAACGGCAGCTTCGGCCTGTGGGGCGCCGACAGTGACGAGGAATACTGGCTAAGCGCCTACGTCACCGACTTCCTTCTGCGCGCCCGTGAGCAGGGTTTTGCCGTGCCGTCCGAGGCCCTGGAAAAGGCCAACCAGCGGCTGCTGCGTTACCTGCAAGAGCGCAGCATTATCGAGGACGGCTACAGCGACAACGCCGACCAGACCCGCTTTGCCGTGCAGGCCTACGCCGGTTATGTGCTGGCGCGCAGCCAGCAGGCGCCGTTGGGCGCCCTGCGTACGCTGTTCGAGCGGCGCAGCGAGGCCCGTTCGGGCCTGCCATTGGTGCACTTGGCCGTGGCTCTGCAGAAAATGGGCGACCAGCCACGGGCCGACGACGCCCTGCTGGCTGGCCTGGCGATCAAACGTGACGACCAGCAGTGGTTCCACGATTACGGCAGCGTGCTGCGCGACGATGCGCTGATCCTGGCCCTGCTCAACGAGCACAGCCTGGCCAGCAAGCAACGGGACGAGCGTCTGTTCGGTTTGGCGGATGAATTGGCCAGCCGTCCGTACCTGTCTACTCAGGAGCGCAATGCCCTGTTCCTCGCCGGTCGCGGCCTGCTGCTGGAACCTGAGCAGGCCTGGCAAGCCGAGTTGAGCCTGGCTGGCAACGTGCGGGCGCTGAGCAACAGCCAGTCCGGGATCAAGCTGGAAGGTGCGGCACTGGCCGAGCCGATGAGCGTGCGCAGCCTGGGCGAGGGCACCTTGTTCCAGCAACTGAGCATCTCCGGCTACCCGGTCAAGGCGCCGGCCGTCGGTGGCGAGAACCTCAGCATCCGCCGCGAATACTTAGGCATGGACGGTGAGCCGCTGGACCTTAACAACCTCGCCAGCGGTGAACTGGTGCTGGTGCACCTGGCCGTGGAGGCCAAGCAGCGCGTGCCGGATGCGCTGGTGATCGACCTGCTGCCGGCCGGCCTGGAATTGGAAAACCAGAACCTCGGGCAAAGCGCCGCGAGCCTGGAAGATGCCAGCAGCGAGGTCAAGGAATGGCAGCAAGCGATGCAGAACGCCACGCCCAAGCACCAGGAGTTCCGCGGTGACCGTTATGTCGCCGCGGTGGACGTCAACGGCTACGGCACCACCCACCTGCTGTACCTGGCCCGTGCGGTAACGCCAGGCACCTACCGGGTGCCGCCACCGCAAGTGGAATCCATGTATCGGCCGAACTGGCAGGCCGTGGGCGAAGCGCCAGCGCAGTTGGTGGTGAAGGGGCAGTAAAGCGGCGGACGGATCAGCCCCCTGGTCCATTTGCGGGCGAGGGGGACGCGCCTCAGTGTCAAGAGATCAACCATGAAGCGATTGCCGGGCAAGTCGCGCCGCCTGTGGCGGGTCTTGGCCATTTCTCCGTTGTGCCTGTTCGTTCTGCTCTGGTCTGCCGACCGCCTGTTCCCATTACCGTTGCCGGCGGATGATCAGGCGCGTGGTGGTGGCGGCGTAGTGCGCGGCTTCAGGCTGACGCGGGCGGGCGAGCTTGAACAGCTGCGAGATGGCGAGGACGGCGATGGCGGCAGCGAAGGCGAAATAGACGGGGGCGAGCATCGCGTCGGGGTTGATCATCGGGGTCGGCGCGATCGCGCCCATGAACACCACGGCGAGCAGGGCGGCG
>OFRI01000331.1_pt1 | contig 12886 bp, 13 predicted proteins | sample 1543031 | NCBI WGS metagenome assembly OFRI01 (sample SAMN07774226, study PRJEB24372) | wastewater metagenome
TTTTTGTTTTCAATCTGTGTTGTGCAACTCGGCAGTGTGGCCAACGATCAGCTGGCACTAAATCACGCGGCACAAGTAGCTGCCCGAGCGATTTCATTGGCTGATGTTCCTGACGAATCGGCCCAGCAGATCGCTATATCAACAATTGAGCAGACTGTGAACCTAAATGATGTTGAAGTGGCGGTTGAGTTAGATCGCGATACTGCCAAAGTTGATTTAGGTATTCGCGCGAAGTAGCCGTACCAGTAATCGGCAGATTATTTAAACGAGTCGAATTGCGTGCATCTGCAGTGATGCCACGACAACTCGCTACTAATTGATTTTTCTCATTCCTTTACGGTTTGAGAGTCGCACTCGAACTTTCTGTTCATCTTCAAGCGCAAGTTCTTCGGCAACAAGACGTTTCATGCTCTCGAGCCGTTCAATTGAAATTTCACCCTTGGCGATAGCGCCGCGCACGGCACAATTCGGCTCGTCTTCATGTTTACAATCGCGAAACTTGCAGAGTTCGGCGAGTTTAAAGATGTCGGCGAATGCCCGCTCAATGCCCCGGCCACTTGTCCATAAGTTGAGCGCTCTCAAACCTGGCGTATCGATCAACCAACCGCCGTTGGGCATTGGCACCAAATCTGCAGCAACAGTCGTATGACGGCCGCGCTGATCGCCGTCGCGAACCTCGCCAACTTGTTGGGCACCGTCGCCGACTAGACGATTGACCAAAGTTGACTTGCCGACACCGCTGGCGCCAAGAACGGCAACTGATCGATGATTTTCGCCATATTTTGCGAGAGCATCTAAGCCTTCGCCGGTCAGCCCACTGACAACATGACATTCGATGCCACAGACTCGTGCGACTTCGCGAAGCTCGGCAATATGTTGCGGTGCGTCTTGCAGATCGTTCTTCGTTAAAACCAACACCGGTGTTGCGCCACTATCGAACGCCAAAACAAGTTCGCGTTCAACACGTCGCTGATTTGATTCGTTGGTTGCTGCATGAACAATAAATACAGTGTCAATGTTGGCGGCGACCGCATGTTGTTCGGCACGCACGGCATCAGAAGACGCGCGACGAATCAGTGCGGAGCATCGCGGCAAAACATGATCGACGCGTTCAAGATTTTCTGCGAACGCAACCCAATCGCCAACTGCAACGTCTGCGCCAATATTTCGCACGCGAAGGTTGCCGATTTCTGTTGGCGATGCACTCATTTTGATCGTGCTCCAACCTCGATCGAGTCGACTTACGCGTCCAATTAAAAGAGAAGAGTCAATTTTTTGTGCCGCATCTTCGAATGTTTGATTCCATCCAAGTGCGAGCAGATTGGGTCGCATGTCATCATTTACGCTACCGACGCAACCCATAGTGCATTTGGATTTAAACGGATAACCTTGACAAGTCCATACTTGACCACCTAACGATGAATCTACATGTCTAACGCTCTCGTCATAGTTGAGTCGCCTGCAAAGGCCAAAACAATTTCAAAGTTCCTCGGTGACGGCTTCGATGTTCGCGCATCGGTCGGTCACATTGCTGACTTGCCGAGCAAGGGTCTTTCTGTTGATGTCGAGAACTCTTTCAAACCAAATTACGAGCTAACAGAGCGTGGCGCACAAGTAATCAAAGAACTGAAGGTGCTGCTTAAAGATGCCGACGAACTTTATCTAGCGACCGACGAAGACCGCGAGGGCGAAGCAATTGCTGCCCACTTGATGGAATATTTGAAACCAAAAATTCCAGTGAAGCGAATGGTGTTTCATGAAATCACAAAAACAGCGATCGCCGAAGCGCTTGAACATACTCGCGACGTCGACTACAAGTTGGTTGATGCAGCCGAAGCGCGCCGAATTCTTGACCGTCTTTATGGCTACGAAGTTTCACCAATATTGTGGCGCAAAGTAAACCGCGGACTTTCGGCAGGCCGAGTACAAAGTCCATCAATTCGCTTGGTCGTCGAACGCGAACAAGAACGCATGGCCCACATTGCGGCTGGCTATTGGGACCTCGAAGCCACAAGTGCGACTACTCCTATATTTAGTGCAAGTTTGCAATCGGTCGACGGCAGCCGAATTGCGATGGGCAAAGACTTTGATTCGCTCGGCGTGGTCAAAGAAGGCGTGGTCGTAATTACCGAAGCCCGCGCTGGCGATCTGGTTGCTGGCTTGGCTGACGTTGACTTGAAAGTTCGCAGCGTCGAAGATCGACCGTATCGCAAGTCGCCGCGAGCACCGTTTATGACCAGCACCTTGCAACAAGAAGGTGGCAACAAACTTCGAATCACCGCGAGTGAAGTTATGCGTCTAGCGCAGGGTCTTTATGAAGGCGGCTTCATTACCTACATGCGTACAGACAACGTGATTCTTGGTGATGACGCGATGACTGCGGTGCGCGGTGAAATTTCATCCTCGTTTGGTCAAGAATTTTTGTCAGCAGAACCGCGACAGTACAAATCAAAAGTTAAGAATGCGCAAGAAGCACACGAAGCAATTCGTCCAACTTTGCCGCTGCGCAGCCCAGATGTAATTGCATCAGAAGTTAACGCGCGCGAACTTGCGCTATACAAAATTATTTGGCAACGCACGCTCGCATCGCAGATGGCTGACGCAACTGGCACGACCGTGACGATCAAACTTGGTGCGCAAACATCTGGCGCGGTCAAGGCCGACTGCGAATTTTCGACCAGCGGTACGACAATTACCTTTGCTGGATATCGCCAGGCATACCAAGAAGTTGAAGAAGACACTGAGTCTGAAGAAAAAGAAGCATTGCTGCCACCGATGAAAGTTGGCGACGAAATCAAAATCGATAAATATTCGGCGAACGGTCATGAGACATCACCACCGGCCCGATACACAGAGCCGACTTTGGTCAAAAAACTCGAAGAGCTCGGCATCGGCCGACCAAGTACTTATGCAGCGATTCTTGGCACAATTCTGAACCGCGGATATGTCTGGAAGAAGGGTCAAGCAATCGTGCCTTCATGGACCGCGTTTGCGGTTGTGAAATTGATGAAAAATCACTTCACCGAACTTGTGGACTACACGTTCACGGCAACTGTTGAAGAAGAACTAGACGAAATCGCCCAAGGCTTGCGCGTCAAAGAAGTTTGGCTTGGCGAGTTTTATTACGGCAACGGCAAAGAGTTGCCAGGCCTTAAACCACTTGTTGAGCACAACATCGCCAATATTGACGCGGCGACATTGAATGCATTTCCAGTTGGCATTCACCCGACGACTGGTGAAGAAATAATTTTGCGCCCAGGCAAATTTGGGCCATATGTGAAGTGTGGCGAGAACACTGCATCAGTACCCGAGACGATGACACCAGATGAATTGAACGTCGAAATAGCTGTCGCTTTGTTGGCAGCACCAAAATATGTTGACCCAATCGGCGAACTAGACGGCTTGCCGGTGTTTTTGAAGACAGGTCGTTATGGTCCGTATGTTCAGTGGGGCACGATTGAAACACCACCACTTGATTTAGAAAAACCAAAGATGGTTTCGTTGTTCAAGTCAATGGCAATTGAGAATGTGACGATGACCGAGGCGCTGCAACTTCTTTCGTTGCCTCGCACAGTAGGCGCCGACACAACAGACGGTGAAATAATCACGGCGCAAAACGGTCGATATGGCCCGTACATCAGCAAAGGCAAAGACAGTCGCACGCTTGAAAGCGAAGACCAGATCTTCACGATCACGATTGAAGCAGCGTTGGCAAAACTTGCAGAGCCGCGCGTGTTCGGTCGACGTGGGCCAGCAAAGCCACCACTAAAAGAATTCGGCGCAGACCCAGTTAGCAATCGACCAGTTGTTGCCAAAGATGGAAAGTTCGGCACGTATGTAACTGACGGCGAAACTAACGCAAGTCTCACTCGGGGCGATCGTCTTGAATTCATCACGCCTGAGCGAGCATTTGAATTGCTGGCGATTCGACGTGACTACACAGCAACCAACGGCGGCAAAAAGCCTGCAAAGCGCGGCGCGAAGAAAGCGGCGAAATCTCCGAGCAAGAAGCCGGCGGCCAAAGCGGTCGCCAAGCCGGGCAAGAAGGCCGCATTGAAATCCAAGAAAAAGACTGCAAAAACTGCGAGCGCGGTCGACAAAACCGCCGAGTAACAACCGCCCTCTAGGGTTGCAGTGTGAGTTTGGGAAAATACATCGCGTTTGAAGGCCTCGAGGGGTGCGGCAAGAGCACGCACGTAAAACGTTTGGCGACGCGACTCAATGCGGTGATGACGCGCGAGCCTGGCGGAACTGCCGTTGGGTCGATGCTGCGAAATATTTTGATTGATCCGGCGAACACGAATTTGTCGCCGCGCGCCGAGGCGCTGATGATGGCCGCAGATCGTGCGCAACACATCGCAGAATTGATTTCTCCGTCACTGGCCGCTGGGCGACATGTTGTTTCTGATCGCAGTGTCTATTCGTCGCTCGCCTATCAGGGTTATGGCCGACAACAAGATCTGGATGAATTGCGACGACTCAATGATTGGGCGATCGGCGGACTTTGGCCCGAACTTGTCGTATATATAGAAGTGCCGACCGAGTTGTTGCTTGAACGTTTGAAAAAGCGCGAGCTTGATCGATTCGAACGTGAAGATGGTGAGTTCTTCAAGCGTGTTGCCGACGGGTTTTCACAGATGGCGGCGCAAGACCCGCAACGTTGGTTGATTATTGATGGCACGCCGGCCAAAGATGATCTTGAAAAAATCATTTCGGCGGCTGTAAGCGAACGGCTCGGCATCTAGTGGGTTCGGTTTGGTCAAAAGTTGTCGGTCAAGAGCGTGCTGTCGAAAAATTGCGCCACTTTGCAACTACGAATGTTCAGTCATTTTTGTTTGTCGGACCAGAAGGTTGTGGCAAAGAGTATGCGGCTCGCGCCTTTGCCTCGACGCTGATTACAGGTTCAGACAGCGACAGTTCACGAGAAGCTGACTTGATTTTGCGCGGCGAGTTCGCCGATGTCAACGAGATCTTTCGTGTCGGTGCAGCAGTCGATAAAGAAGAGGCCGAAAGCATTGTTTCGCAGTCATCGACTACGCCGCTAGAGGCAAAAGTCAAAGTGATTGTGATTCATGAGGTGCACTTGATGCGTGACAGTGCGGCCGTGCGGCTGTTGAAGACGATCGAAGAACCTGCGCCACAAGTGGTTTTCATTTTGTTGGCCGATCAGCTCGTGCCGTCACTAACCACGATCAACTCTCGTTGCGTTGTTGTTAATTTCGTTCGGCTCGCTGATGCCGATATTGCCGCGGCGTTGGTTGCTGACGGCGTTTTTCCGGCCACTGCCGAGTCGGTATCCAAAGCCTGTCAAGGCAATCTTGATCGAGCACGAATGTTGGTAACCGACAACTATCTGGCACGACGCCAAGAGGCTTTTGCAACAATTGCATCTCAACTTGACGGCACTGGCTCAGCCGTCGTGAGAATCGTTCAAGATTTGATGGATCACTTAGAAAAAGCTGCTGAGGCGATCGAGATTATGCACGAGCGCGAGATGAAAGAACTTGAAGAACGAGTTGCTTTGACTGGCGAACGCGGCAGTGGACGAAAAGCAGTTAGCGACCGACACAAACGAGAACTGCGCAAACTTCGTACCGACGAACTGCGCAGTGGCTTAAGCGTTTTTGCCGGTGCCTACAAAGACTTGCTCAGTGCAGACCCCGACAACGAAAATGGCGACGAGATAATTGCGGCGATTGCGTTGATCCACAAAACAATTTCTTCACTCGGGCTCAATACAAACGAGAACCTTGCGCTTCACGCTCTGCTACTCAAGTGCCCGCCGCTCAGAACTCTCGCAAACATCACGCAATCGAACTGAGCGAATACAGAATCAGTCAGTAGAGTTAGCGTCGCGCCCGGGTAGCTCAGTGGTAGAGCAACGCACTCGTAATGCGTAGGTCGCGGGTCCAATTCCCGCCTCGGGCTCTGAGATTTTTCTAGTTTTTGCGAGAAGTTTTATGCAGGAAGTTCGACAACCAAGATTTGAGTGTTGTCAGTTGTTACTTCAAGATTGAAATCAAACAAACTGGGCAAGGTCACTGAAGATCCTGCATTGAGCTTTGTTGCTTGCTTACGGTCGGCTACTTCTAGAGACGCACTGCCTGATAAAACGAACATAAACATCAATTGATGCTGATGATTTGACTCGTGTATCGACGCTGACTTGTTGGCGCGCACGGTCAATGCACTTGCCAAACCGGCAGTTGCTTGATCAATGCCGGTATTGCGGGCTTCAAAACCTGGATAGCGCCAAGGTAACCATGGTGATTCGCTTGCGATGTGTCTCACAAACTTTTGACCAGAAAAGTCTCGATCGGGTCGCAGTGTTGAAGTCGGCAGAGTGATTGTGTGCTCGGCAAAAGTTTCGTGCTCGGCAGGAGATCCGATTTCAATTACTTCGAGATTGTCTGAACTCTCGAGCACGCGGTGGCGAATCTCTGGTGGCTGCAAAACACAGTCGCCCGCTTGCATCACAAACGGCTCACCTTGATCTTCATAAACAACTCGCACCCACCCGCTCTTGCAATAAATCATCTGAAATGAAATGCGGTGATAGTGCACATAGTCAGGCACTGGTCCACCTCTTGGTATGTGAATGTGCGAAGCGATGAACGCACCGCCCAGTCGATTGGGAATCAAATCGCGATAGCGCATTCCGGCTCGGCCAACTGTCCATGATGCATCGCTTGCAAACTCAGAAATGACGAGAGCCTCTTGTAGGGGTGGCAAAACAACTTGCGAAGTCGCTGAAATTATTTCAATCTGTGTTCCATTCGGGGCTTGCAAAAGCTGCGGGGAGCGAGTCGCAGAACTGAGTCGAAGTAAAACGTCTTTACCTGAACCGCCAACCCGCAAACAAAGACGAAGTCCGTAACCAGAAATGATTGCTGTGTTTGGATTATCGGCCGGGGTGATCATTTCAATTCGAAAACCAAGTTCTGATGTAAAAAACGCCAGTGTCGGATCTAACTCGATGCATGGCACGACAACTTCAGCGCTATCTGTTGCTGTTAGTTGATTTTTGCTGTTCACAATTTAAAACACGCTACTTAATGATGAGGTTTACTCACCAACTTGACCGTCAACTGACTCACGAATCAGATCGGCGTGTCCGTTGTGGCGCGCGTATTCTTCGATCATGTGCACAAGAATCCAACGCAGGCTTGGAGAATTTCCATCTGGCCACTTGCGCTTGGCGAGTTGATCTAAACCAGCAGACGAGAGCACCGAGGCGACCAAAGAACGAGAAAGATCACATGCCCCATGCCAGAGTGCGAATAGTTTCTCAGGCGAATCTTGAGCCGCCGAATTCCAGTCCCAGTCACGATCTTTTGACCAGTCGACTTCGCGCCAAGGTGAGAGTTTCTCGCGATCAAATAGCCAATCAGAAAACCAATGGTTCTCGACATACGCCATGTGCTTCAAAATTCCTCCGAGAGTCATAGTCGACGAGGCAATTTTCTTTTGCAAATCAGCTGAACCCAACTCACGACACTTCCATTCAAGAGTTGCGCGTTGAAATTCTAAAAAGCCAAGCAGTGTTGACACTTCATCGCTCGCAACAGGAGGCTCGGGGCGACCTTGATCGTCAATATTTGAATTAGTCATGCGACTTCAGGCGTCGAAGCGATAAACATTTGTGTCGCGCGCAACAAAACCAATGCGCTGATACAACCGATTGGCGGCTTCGCGCGATGGTCGTGAAGTTAGGTCAACAGTTTTGGCCCCACGGCGCTTCGCTTCAGCAATTGCGGCCAGATTTAAGGCTTCGCCAACGCCGTGCCCGCGCGCAGACGAATCTACGACGACGTCTTCAATCCATGCACGCACAGCAGTTGGAATACGAAAAACCGCAAGAGTCAATAAGCCAACAATCTGGTTATCCACACGGGCGACAAACATTATGGTCGACTCTCCGTTGACAATTTCTGCCAATTCGTCAACCGTGATTGGTGCAGCAGAAGATGAGAGTTGTGGAATCAAGCGGTGACACGCAGCCAATAATTCTTCAGACGCCTGCGCAGCGATTTCCACAGGCACAGTTGAAGCCATGTCATTCAGCGTATCTGTATTGCACAGGTTGGCCAAGAAATTAGATAGCGTCATAGCAAATGTCTTCAATTGATCATGTGCGTTGGTTGTCAAAACCCTCGCTGAAGAGTCCGACTTTGATTACTGCCTTCACGGGTTGGAACGATGCTGCTGACGCCGCTTCGAACGCAGTGAGAAACTTGATTGAAGGTTGGGGTGCAACTCCGCTGGCTGAAATTGATCCTGAACCTTTTACTGATTATGCGACGGTGCGGCCGCACGTGCGACTCAAAGATGATGGCAAGCGAAACATCGTTTGGCCAACGGTTGGTTTGTGGCACATCAACGGTGCGGGCGGCGACATAATTTTGGCTCTAGGACCAGAACCAAGTTTGCGCTGGCGACTTTTCTCGCAACAGATGATTACTGTTGCCGAGCACTTCAATGCGTCGTTGTTGCTTACGCTTGGCTCACTTTTGGCCGATGTGCCACACAGTCGACCGGTTCAAATCATCGGTACAGCAACAGATAGCGACTTGATTGAGCGATTTGACCTGCAGCGCTCGCGCTACGAAGGGCCGACAGGAATCGTCGGAATTTTGCACGACACTTTTGATGAGTCATCAATACCTTCAGCGTCACTTTGGGCTGCTGTACCGGCGTACGCATCTCAAGTGCCGTCACCAAAGGCCTCGCTCGCACTCATGCGTCGCGCATGCGAAATAATTGGAACGCCCGCACCACTTGCCACTGTCATGAATTTGATTGAGCGCTACGAAGAACAGATCGATTCACTCGTCAAAGATGACGATGATCTTGTTGCCTACGTCGAACGACTTGAGACGATGACCGACAATGGCATGAGCCTTGACGATGAAGTTGATGACAATCAATTGCAATTTGATTTTGCAGGAGACTCAGACGAGCCTGCAGATCCAAGCAATTTAATGGATGAAGTAGAGCAGTTTTTGCGCGAGCAAAACGGCAACTAACTAAGTCGTAAGTTTGACGACTTAGTAATCTTCCATTCCTCCGCCTGACATTGATGGCGCACTGTCTTCTGGCTTGTCTGCGATGACTGCCTCGGTTGTCAAGAACAACGCGGCAATTGAAGCTGCGTTCTGTAATGCAGAACGAGTTACTTTTGCAGCGTCAATGACACCAAGTTTGACGAGGTCTGTGTATTCGCCAGTTGCAGCGTTGAGGCCTTCATTGCCCTTCATCGCCTTAACTTTTTCGACGACTACGCCACCTTCAAGACCGGCATTTTCAGCGATCTGCTTGAGTGGTGCCGACAACGAACGGGCGACCATGCGAGCGCCTGTTGCTTCGTCACCGCTGAGCGATGCCATTACTTTTTCTGCTGCTTCTTGAGCGCGAAGCAAAGCAACGCCACCACCAGGCACTACGCCCTCTTCGATTGCTGCCTTTGTTGTGCTGACAGCATCTTCGATGCGGTGCTTCTTTTCTTTGAGTTCAACTTCGGTTGCTGCGCCAACTTTCAACACGGCAACGCCACCTGACAACTTGGCAAGACGCTCTTGCAATTTCTCGCGGTCATAATCACTGTCGGTGTTGTCGATTTCAGTTTTGATTTGGCTGATTCGGCCCTTGATGTCGGCGTCTGAGCCAGCACCTTCAATGATTGTTGTTTCGTCTTTTGTGATCACAACTTTCTTTGCGCGACCCAACAGGTCAAGCGTTGCGTTCTCAAGTTTGAGACCAACTTCTTCGCTGATTACTTGGCCACCAGTGAGAATTGCGATGTCTTGCAACATTGCCTTACGACGATCGCCAAAGCCAGGGGCTTTGACGGCGACGCTCTTGAATGTGCCACGAATTTTGTTTACAACAAGAGTTGCAAGCGCTTCTCCGTCGACATCTTCGGCGATGATTACAAGTGGTCGACCACCCTGCATCACTTTTTCGAGAATTGGCAACATGTCACGAACTGCTGAAATTTTGCTGGAGACCAAGAGAATGTAAGCATCATCAATTGAAGCTTCCATGCGATCAGTATCTGTTGCGAAGTATGGCGAAATGTAACCCTTGTCGAATCGCATACCTTCGACCAAGTCCATTTCCATGCCGAAAGTTTGACTCTCTTCAACAGTGATGACGCCGTCTTTGCCGACTTTGTCAATCGCTTCAGAAATCATTTGACCGATTTCGTTGTCGGCCGAAGAAATTGAGGCGACTTGGGCGATCTGTTCTTTGCTGTCGACAACTTTTGCGAGTGCCTTAATGCTGGCAACTGCTGCTTCAACTGCTGCTTCAATGCCACGCTTCATGCTCATCGGGTTTGCGCCGGCTGCAACGTTGCGCAGACCTTCGTGAACCATGCTCCAGGCAAGAACTGTTGCGGTTGTTGTTCCGTCACCGGCAACGTCATCCGTCTTTTTTGCTACTTCTTTTACAAGTTCGGCGCCGATGCGCTCGTACGGATCTTCGAGTTCAATTTCTTTGGCGATTGAGACGCCGTCGTTGGTGATTGTTGGTGCGCCCCACTTTTTGCTGAGCACAACGTTGCGACCTTTTGGTCCGAGCGTGACACGCACTGCGTCAGCGAGTTTGTTCATGCCGGTTTCGAGTCCGCGGCGGGCTTCTTCGTCGAATGCAATGATCTTGGCCATGTTCTAAATCCTCCGAATTGGTCTCAAACAATGGAAGTTTGAGAGTTAGCACTCTATCTAGGAGACTGCTAAATCAAAACCGCGAACCCGAATCTTGGTTGCCTTAGCGCCAAATAGACGCTGAAAAATCAGCCGCCGGCGACGGCCGGAATAATCGACACCGTTTGACCGCTGGCGATCTTGGTATCAAGCCCCTGCATGTAGCGAACGTCGTCGTCAGCCACGAAAACATTGACGAACTTATGCAAGTTGCCTTCACTATCAAACAGTCGATCTGAAAAACCTGGATGCGCCGCATTGAGACCTTTAAGAACTTCGGCCAGAGTTGCACCTTCAACTTGCACGGTTGAAACACCGCCTGAAAGTGGACGCAATGTTGTGGGGATTCGTACTGTTACGGACATATACGAAACGCTATCTCAGATTTTTTGCTTTGCGACGGCTCAGTTGTTGCGCTGGGCGACGAACTCGGCGAGTTCTATCAACTGATTGATTGACTGCTTGTTCAATGACGAGTTCTTTATGGCATTGACCGACTCGAGAACTGCTTCTGTGATTTTTGTTTCAAGGGCAACTAGCGCACCTGTTTCTTGAATGACCTGCTGAATTTGCAAGACAGTCTCATTATCTATCTCTGGTGCGCCAACTTTGTCGAGAACTTGACGTTGCGATGTTGATGCACGTTCATAAGCCATGGCCAAAAGTGGAGTTGGTTTGCCTTCGCGAATGTCGCCACCAACAGGTTTGCCAGTCAGATTCACTTCGCCTTGACCGAAAACACCGAGAACATCGTCGCGCATCTGAAATGCATCACCGAGTGGCAAGCCGTATGCAGACAACATCGGCATTAATGCTGATCCGGCATCTACATTTGCTGCGACAGCACCAAGGTGCAATGGGCGTTCGATGGAGTACTTGGCGCTCTTGTAGCGGCAAATACGTTCGGCTACTTCAATACGGCGTTCACGGCGGGCCGAACCCAATGTGTCGAGATACTGACCGATATTCATTTCCATGCGGAGGTCGTGCCATATAGAACGTGCAGCCGATGACACGTCGTCCATCAATTTGTCAGACATCACATACGTAATGTCGCCAATCAGAATCGCTGCGCCTTCACCGAACCTTCGTGATTCCCCTGCCATCTGTTGCGCACTATGCATGTCTGACATACGCCGGTGGGTCGTGGTGTTGCCGCGGCGAGTCTCCGCGTCATCAATGACGTCATCATGAAACAAAGCGAATACGTGCAACAACTCAATCGCTGCACCAATGCGGAACTGTTGGCCACTTGCTGGGTCACCACCTGCTGCTACCCAACCCCAATGGGCGAACTGTGGCCGCAGACGTTTCCCGCCACCGAGAACTAACGATTCAATTTCGTCGAAAACTGTTTCAAGATCTTCGTCGACTCGAGTCCATGTCTGTCGTTCGTTATTGACAGCCTTAGTAAGAACTTCATTGACGCGCGAAAAAATTGCGCTAGCTTTGCTCATTCGTCTTCGTCTTCTTCATCGAAATCTGACTCTTCAAATTCAATGTCGGCGACAAGAGTGTCGACAGTAAGTTGTGCTGCCGTAATACGTTCATTGCACCAGGTAATCAAAAACGAAGCACGTTCTACTTTGGTAGCCAACACATCAACATCGATTGAATTGGAATCAAGTTGAGAAAGAATTGATTCAATCTCTGTCATCGCTTCTGCATACCCTGCTGGTGCAGCTTGTGTTGTTTTCTTAGCGGCCATTAGGCAACTCCTTCTACTGTGCTGGTGATGCTGCCGTCGGCAAGCGCAGTGACAACGGTGTCACCTTTTTTGATCTTCATTTCACAACACCTCCGGCGCTAACGACACAATGCGCATGAACTTCTTGTCACGCAATTCGCGACCAACTGGTCCGAAAATACGAGTTCCTCGTGGAGTGAGGTCATCCTTAATGATCACGGCAGCGTTTTCGTCGAAACGGATGTAGCTGCCATCGGGACGGCGCTTTTCCTTCTTGACGCGAACGACGACGCACTTGACGACATCACCTTTTTTGACACCTGCACCGGGAATTGCGTCCTTCACGGCAGCCACAAAAATGTCTCCGATCGAGGCGTAACGGCGGCGAGTACCACCGAGCACCTTGATGCACAGAACTTCTTTGGCGCCACTGTTGTCGGCAACCCGTAGACGACTTTCTTGCTGAATCATGTGTTCTTCTCCGTCGTTCCCA
>OFRI01000332.1_pt1 | contig 12885 bp, 18 predicted proteins | sample 1543031 | NCBI WGS metagenome assembly OFRI01 (sample SAMN07774226, study PRJEB24372) | wastewater metagenome
CTACCTATTTCGTCTTTGGAAGATGTTGAAAATGAATTGATAAACTGTTCTGCAACAGTAATTGACGTGAGAGATACTTATCGTTTTAGAGGTGAATCTGAACCGATTGATCAAGTTGCAGGTCATATTCCGGGAGCGATTAATATTCCTTTTTCTGAAAATCTTGATGAAAACGGAAGCTTTCTTTTACCTGAAATTTTAAGAAATGTTTTAGCAAGCTTAGTAAGTACGGTTACGATTGTTATTATGTTTTTGCGATACGTAAACAAGACGCAAATAAGCCATGCACATCAAATTAACACAATCATAAAAGAGACTGCTGGAGCGGTATTTAATAGCTCACAACTGGAGTACCGAATCAAGATGCTAGAAAAAAGTGAAAAAGAAAACAGCGAAAAAATGGATGAGCAGTTTGAGAAAGTGAATGCAAGACTAGATCAGATCTATGCAATTATGGCAAACAAGTAATGAAGTTCGGTTTTAAATATTGGAACGAACCAACACCAAGAAAGATCCGTAGGGTAGCTGGTGCTTTGGGAATGGCTGGAGTTGCAGGATGTGGCTTTGCTTTATTACGTGAGCAAATATGGTTAGCAGTTGTTTTGTTGAGCCTTGCAGTTGGTGGTACTTTTGTAGCAAAATTATTCACGGACAATCCATGAGAAATAAACTTAATTTGACTATCTATCGTGGTGAAAGCTTTTCGCTAGTTGTGGATCTTGAATATAGTGGCGGTACTGCAATCGATTTAACAGGGGCTACGATCACATCGCAATGCAAAGTAAAAAGCGATAATACAACCTTGTTTAGTTTTAACACTGCAATTACAGCGCCAGCTACAAATGGCATTTTTACTTTAAGTTTACCAGCTTCTTCAAGTGCAAGTTTGACACCACAGAAAGGACTTAGCTATGATGTTAAGATTGCTTGGGCTGGTGGTGACACTAAGTACTGGATTGGTGGAGATGTGGATCTTATCGACACGGTGACCACTTGAACGATAACGTAATTATCACTGCAAATACGCCAACTATTAATATTGGTGTGGTGCCAAATACGAATGATGTTGAAGTTACGACATTGCCACAATATGTAACTGTAGAAGTAGGCTCAACACTTACCACCTCAAGTGGTAATTTTGTCATAGCTGAAACTCCAAGCGGTGCTATAAACGGCATTAATGCAACGTACACGACGGCGCAAAACTTTGATGCGAATTCGATAGAAATATTTGTGAATGGAATACAGTCTACAAAGGGTATTGATTATACAACAAGCGGTACGAATACAATTAACTTTACTTATTCGCCTGCAACTGGTGACTTATTAAGAGCAAATTACAAGGTTTAAATAATGGCTGAAACGCAAATAGCAGGAAGGCAAATAAAAGATAGTGCTATCGATAATGCAAAGATAGCAGCTGGTGCAAATATTGCGACATCTAAGCTAGCCGACGGCGCAAACTTTATTAAGAAAGACGGCTCTGTAGCTTTTACAGGATCTGTTTCACTTGGCAATCAGACTATTACAAGTGTTGGCACCCCTTCGAATGCCACCGACGCCGCTAACAAGTCTTATGTAGATACGCAAATAAGTGGTTTATCAAGTTTATATAAGTACCGTACCGTACACGCTGCAAGCGTTGCAGATGTCACGATAAGCAGTGCGCCTGCTACACTCGATGGGCATACCTTAGTAAGCCTTGATAGGGTATTGCTTAAGAATCAAAGTACAGCAAGTGAAAACGGGATATATGTTTTTAATGGTACGGGTTCTGCATTCACAAGAAGTACTGATTCTAATGTATGGGATGAAATTACAGGAGCTTTGGTGTATGTTGAACAGGGTTCAACACAAGCGGATACGAGATACTTTTGCACGTCAAACTCTGGTGGTACTCTAGGCTCAACTTCAATTACGTACGTGCAAGATACCAGCGGTGCTATTAGTGCAAGTAACTTTGTTTTCAATGAAGTTCCAAGCGGTTCGGTTAACGGATCGAATACTACTTTCACGCTTGCATACACTCCGACGGCTGGTACGTTGCTATTGTATTTGAACGGCATTCGATTAAAGAGCGGAGCTGGCAATGACTTTACAATAAGCACTAACACAATTACCATGACAACGGCTCCCGTGACAAATGATGTTTTACTTTGTGACTACATGAAATAGGAATTAAGATGCCAGAAACCAAAGTAAGAAGTGGACAATTAGGGACTACTTTAAGTAGCAAGACAATAGACAACACCAACACTATCAATACCGACTTGACAAAGTTAGCTATAGCTGGTGGTACAAACGGACAAGTATTAAGCACAAACGGATCGAGTGTTTTAAGTTGGATTACATCAAGTGGTGGAGGTGCGCCTCAAGTGCAAGTCGACACGATTACAACTACAGGCACATGGACAAGACCAGCATGGGGCAAATACTTTAAAGTTTTTTTAGTTGGTGGTGGTGCTGGTGGTGGTAGTGGTAGAAGAGGCGTAATTGGTGGTCTGAGGATAGGTGGTGGTGGTGGCGCTGGTGCTGGTTTAGTGATTGCAGAATTCACAGCAACACAAGTTACAGGAGACCAAACAGTTACGATCGGAGCTGGTGGCACGGGTGGTGCTTCGATTGCTACAAACGACACTAATGGTGCTAACGGTAATAATGGCGGTGTAAGTTCCTTTGGTTCTTTAATGAGTACCTTAGCTACTAATTTCGGTAGTGGTGGTGCTGGAACAGGCTTAAGAGGAATAGCCTATGCAAATACTACGCCCTTTGGGGATATGCCTATAAGTTCTGGATCCAGCGGGGCAAATACCAATGTAACTGCTATCACATATACTACAACCACTGCAAATTCAATTATTGGCGGGTTTTCTGGTGGCGGTGGTGCTGGTGCCTCTGGTTCATCAACTTCTACAGGTGGCACTATCGATTTATGGGGCGGTTTATTGCCAAGCGTAGCGGCTTCAAGTGGTGGCACTAATGGCGGTAATGGTAATGACGGCGTATCTTTTACATATGGCTATTTAACGCTAGGAACTTGTGGCGGTGGTGGTAGTTACAAAACCGCACAAGCTACAGGGCGTGGCGGTGACGGCTCTTATGGCTCTGGTGGTGGTGGTGGAGCGGCTTCCGATAACGGCTATGCAAGCGGACGTGGTGGTAATGGTGGTAATGGTATATGCATAATACTTACAATAGGCTAAAATGAAATACGCTTTAATAAATAAAGACAATGGCAAAATAGAAAATATTATCATATGGGATGCCCTTTCTCCTATTGATTTTGCAAGTAACATACAGGCTGAATTTTGCACTCCCGAACATGAAAATTTATGGAGCGTGCAAAACTACAAAGAGCCTATCGAACTAAATGAAGAGCAAAAGTTACTGCAATTGCTTTTAGAAAAATACGGCGGTACTGAATCTCCACTAGGCTTATCTTGAGTTTTCAAGATACACGGCATACGGTTCGCCACCGCTTAAAGATGGACGAAGCCGAAGTCATATACAAGATGCGAGGCATTAAAGATGCAGACGCCCCTATGGATTGGCTTGATGCTATGCAAGATGGGCGTGACCAGTCTCATAGCCTTGTAAAGATTGAAGGACGCACGGCGGTTTTTTGTGATATACATTTCGGTGCCCATGATATCGTAGCACTTAAGACTGCTATACAAAGTGCAAAACGTGAAAAGTGTATTAACATTGTGTTGAATGGCGACGTAATCGACTCACATCGATTATCAAGACATCCACAAGAACCCGACGCACCACGTTTCACAGAAGAACTTGCAATAACAAGGCAATTCTTGAAAGGTTTACGGGTCGAGTTTCCAGATGCAAGAATAATATTTAAGGTTGGTAATCATGAAGATAGACTGCAAGCATATTTAATCAGGAATGCAGATGCCGTTCAGGAGCTTGTAAATTGGCCTAGCCTTTTGCACTTAGCTACATACGGAATTGAATTTGTCGAGTCAGGGCAATTTATGAAAGTAGGTAAAACCTACATTGCACACGGCCACGAATTCAAGGTAAGCGGTGGAATTAATCCAGCAAGAACGTTGCTACTAAAAACATATGCAGATACGGTAATAGGCCACGTGCATAGAACAAGCTTTTCAAGTGGTAGAAGCTTAGACAATAAATTCATCAAGTGCTATTCGATAGGATGCCTATGCAAGTTGGTTATGAATTATATGCCACATTCGAATAGTAATCACGGTTTTGCAATTATTGAAAGTGACGGAGCGGTAAGAAATTTTATTATTGAAAATGGGATAGTGCAATGAGTAGAGCTTGTTTAGCGTGGTGTGCTTTGACTTTAATTCTAGGAATCTTTCTAGGGTCTTCTTGTCACGAACCAGCATCCGTAACCATGTTCAACAATGACACTACTACACAAGTGCGAATTGTGGAGCGTCCAGTATACATAAGCGACACCATCAAAGTAAAAAGCGTGCAATTGAAATATAAAGATTATTTCTATACTGACACTGTAAACATTCCGTGCAATGACACTAACTTTATTGCCCAAGCTGATAGCATAATTACGCCCACAAGTGACACAATTAATATGGCGTTTAACTATGCAAATCGCAAGGGCTTTTTTTCTTTAGTATATAGGCCTAGACCAGATTCAATAAAAATTGAAACTATCAAAATTCCTATTGAACAGCCGACTAATTACGGCTTCTTAGCTGGTACTTTTGGCTTTGGTTTATTTCTTGGTTTATTAGCAGGAGTCTCAAAGTAATGCCAAAACTAGGCCGCGCTGAAAACTTTCAAGGCAAAGGATTCCATACGAATCCAGAACGCATCAATAAAAAAGGGCGTCCTAAATTGCCGTCGTTGCAAGAAGAAATGGCTAAGTTATTAAGCGATGAAAAAAACGGTATGAACGCACTTTCAATAATATTAAAGATCTTAGAAAGGGAATCACTTAAAGGCAATATCCGTGCAATCGAATTACTATTGAAGCGTGCGTATCCAGAGCACAAACAAGAAGAGGTTAAGACAACCTTAGAATTAATTTGGGGACAACCAAATGAAGATAAGGATTAAGCCCCATGCTAAACAGCGTGAAATTATTGATAATCGGAATCGCTTTAACGTTATTCGCTGTGGCCGTCGTTTTGGCAAAAGTTATCTTGCTTTTGCTTTGGCCCTTGAAAAGATGCTGGAAATTGATGGCGCTATGGTTCTATACACGGCGCCAAGTTACACGGAACTCAAAGGACGGCAAAACGAAGCTAGGCAATTGTTCGCACCTCTTGGAGCTACATTCAAAGACGGTGAGATCAAACTAGGCAATTCGCAATTGAACTTAGAAGGTATATGGCGTGCGGATGGGTTAAGAGGTAATAAGTTTCATCGAGTGATATTAGATGAATGGGCACATTGTGTGAATGCTGAAGACGCATGGAATTTTGTTATAAGTCCAATGTTAGCAGATTATGAAGGAGATGGCTACTTTTTTTCGACACCAAAAGGTAAGAACCATTTTTATGAAATTGATCAGAATGCGAATACATACTCTGACTGGAAATCGTTCCATTACTCAACTTATGAGGGCGGACAGATTAAAGAGTCCGAAATTGATAGGCAAAAAGAACAAATGCCGTCAATTGTTTTCGCTCAAGAATTCTTGGCTGAATACGTTGACCGCTCCGCGAGTAAGGTTAAGCGGGATTGGATCCGGATTTCAGATAGCAAACAGTGCACGGCTTACTATATTGGTGTCGACCTTGCTATATCACAAAAAGAAACAGCGGATTATACGGCAATCATTACAATCGGTACGACAGTACAAGGTGAGATTATCATAGTAGATGCAAAACGAGGGCGTTGGAGCTTTGTAGAAATAGGCTCAGAAATCATCGCTATGGAGTCAAAGTGGCAAGCCCGTGTAGTAGCAGTGGAATCGAATCAAGCGCAAGCCTACATGGTACAAGAACTGAAAAGGAATACTAAAATGAATGTAGTTGGTATCGTTTCAACACGTGACAAAATTACACGCTTTCAACCAGTTGAAGCAAGATATGAACAAGGGCTTGTTTACCATGTTAGCCACTTGGATCCAGAATTTACAGATGAGTTACTAAGCTTTACAGGAACGCCACAAGATAGGCACGACGACTATATCGACGCTTTAGCACACGCGTTTAATGCAATTAGAAAAACTCCGAGTATATATATATGAGTATTATCGACGATATTAGACAAAAAATATCAAATGCTATATTGCCAAGTGCAAAGCGTTTGCAACGTCCTCATGGCTCCAGAGGCTATAAGCAATCGACGTCAATACCTACAGGCAACGAACTTACTATGTCTTTGCGTGGCACTGTTTTTGCATGTTTGCAACACAGGGCAAATGCATTAAGTGCTATTCAATTCAATACCTATAAAGAACACAACTTTGCAAAGTCGGAATTAGGGGCGGACAACTGGGCGGCTCGCTTAATTGCAAATCCTAATCCGTATTTCACAAGATCACAAGTTTTCAGCTTTATCGAAAATTGGTTATCGATAAATGGTAATGCTTTCATATGGACGCCTACGCTAGGCTATAACGTACCCTTGCAAATGTGGGTTCTTAATCCTACTAGGGTGAGAGTTATTTCTGGTGGTGACAACTTTATTCAAGGGTATACCTATCAAAGCGTAAATGACGGTGTTATACCTATTCCAGAAAACGAAGTAATTCACTTAGCAAGGGTACATCCTGGTGCAAGACCAGATGAAATAGTAGGCATGAATATCTTTGGCGTTGGTTTGGTTTCGGCGGCTTTGGATTATGCGAATATCGATGTAGAAGTTAGTGATTACTTGCATAGGCTTTTTGCAAATAATGCCGTGCCACCTTTAATAGCTACTTTTCCTGAAAGGTTCGACGTTGATGAATGGCAAAAGTTGAAAGCGGCGTGGAATGAAGAAATACCAGATTACAAATTGCGTGCCTTGTTAGGTGGTGGTATGCAATTGCAATTACCGCCGAAAAGCGAACTAGGCATAAATTACGATTCAGTAAGCAAAGACACACGTTCGCAAATTGCTCAAGTTTTTGGCGTTCCTCCTGGTATGTTAACAGGTGAATTCCAAAACAGAGCTACAGCGGATGTTCAATTTGCAATATTTAGACAAAACACAATCGATCCTGAAGCTATCTATATAGCAGAAGAATTTACAAGGCATTTCAGACGTTTTGAAGATGACATACTAATCGAGCCCGAACCGTATGCCTATGCAGATCCAGAACTTGATATGAAAAAAGAAGAGTTTGAATTGAAATGGGGAATCAAGACTGTTAATGATGCACGAAAAGAGCGGGGTTATGATGCAATAATAGGCGGTAATACACCACTTATTGCTAGTGGGTACGTACCTTTAGAAGCTACAGCAAATGTGACTTTAGCAGATTTATTCGGAAGCAAAAGCAATAAGCCTGAAATATCTAGACCAAGCACAAATCGAAAATTTAATTTAGTCACTGCAAATGCAAAAGATATATTCTGGCGTAATTACGATGCACTTACAACAACTACAGAAAGTCAATTGAAAGTAGTAGTAGGCGAAATGATAAACACACTTGAAATACAAACTTTTGATATTGTTAGAAATAACGGAATAAGCACAACAACTCTCGACATAACAAATGAGCAATACGATTTATTTGACGCTACTATACAAGAAGCGTGTGATCGTGTTCAACAAAGATTGCTAACAGATCTTAATCTAGGTATTGAAGATCTTACTGGCGAAACAGGCCAACAAATAACAGCTTTAGTTTCTGAAAACAGTGCGAAAATATCGGATTCGATAGGAGTTATTCGCAATGAAGTGCAAGCAACGTTAACAGCAAATGCAACTAAGTCAAGTGCAGAATTGCGGGAAATTTTAAAAGCAAAGTTTACAGATCTTAAAGATTCTAGAGTAAACATGATTGCCAATACAACCGCTTCAAACGTTACAAGTGGAATGCAATATAGCATATATAAGGGCGAAGGTTTTAAAATGGTTTGGCTGACTCAAAGGGATGGCCGTGTGCGACCTTCTCATGCAGCCATGGAAGGGCAATCACAAGGCGAAGACGGTAACTTCGATGTAATTACAGAGAAAAAAGACAAAGAAGGCAATGTCATAGAACGTACAATAGAGAAAGCGGTACGACCCTTAGGTACTGGATTAAGTGCAAGTAATGCAATAAATTGTAGGTGTCAACTATTCCCAGTGGAACTATAAATATGAGTATAATAAAAAGAGAATTTACTTTAATAAAAAAGTATTACGAAGATCATGAAGAACAGCAAAGCGATATATATACCTTTGTTGTATCGACTCCAGAAGTTGACCGCTATGGAACTATCATAGTTCCAAGCGGTATCGAATATACAGCGTATCTAAACAATCCGATAGTTTTAGCTCAACACAATGCAGATGAGTGGCCAATAGGCAAATGCCTAGGTTTTGCAATGAACGGCGAAAACTTAGAAGCTACTTTGCAACTGCATAGGATAACAGATGAAGCTTGCGAAGTTGCAGATCTAGTAGCCGCTGGATATGTAAAAGCGGTTTCAGTCGGAATCATACCAACTGAAAGCGAAGAGCAAACAATCGACGGCAAAAAGGTTACAGTATACACTAAAAGCGAACTTGTTGAATTTAGTGTAGTTTCAATTCCAGCAAATAGAGATGCATTAATAAAGAAATCAATTAAAGAATTATTCAAATCATTAAAAAAGGTAACTAGAATGTTAACCCCTGAACAAACACAGGCAATAACTGATAATTTCTTACCAATATTACAAGACGCTGCATTAACTTATTTAAGAGATGAGCTAGGTATTGCAGAAGAAGAAGCAGCGAAAGCGGCCGAAGCCGGCACTTTAGCAGCCGCTGAAGCTATGCTAGTAGTATTGAATGGAGATGCTCCAGAAGTTGCACCAACAGCAAGCGAAGAACCAGCACCAACAGAGGCACCAGCACCACAAGAAGCACCAGTTGCAACCGCTGGATATAACGCACCAGCAACTAGAGTAGGTAAAAAGATAGCAGCTTCAACACAAGCGCAAATAAGCCAAGGCTTAGGCATGATTCAAGACGGTTATAAAACAATTAACAAAGCTATTGCAATGGAATCAGCAAGATCAATTAACATCAAACCATTGACAAAATTGTCAACAGACGAAATAATGAATTTAATCTAACAAGGATAATACACATGGAAAATTTAGTAGTCACTCCAGAACAACTTAAAGAAGTTGTTAACAGAAAAATACAAGATACATTAAGAGCTTCGAACCCTTTGAACGTGCAAAGCAATTCAAATGGCTATGTTCGCATTAAAGCAGATCACGATTCACGTCGCGAGCAAGCGCGCGTAATTGCAGATTACATCTTAGCAGTGCACAAAGGGCGCGAAGGCGCTGCAGACGATATTGCAAGAAAAGCAAATGAAAGATACTTAACACGTGCAAACTTCAATACAGGAACTTCAAACCAAGGCGGAGCGGCGGTGCCACAATTTTGGATTGAAGAAATCATGAATTTTGCAGATCGTTTTGGATATGCACGTGCACTTGCAAAAATCTACCCAATGCGTGGCAAAACAGAAAATCTAGTAAGCTCCGGAGCTTTCACAGGCGCTGTAGTTGCTGAAGGTTCTGGCTTAACACTTACTGACTCAACATCGTTTTTCACAGCAACTGCAATGACTGCTAAGAAGATCGTAGCGGGCGCTATCGTTTCTGAAGAACAATTGCAAGATGCTACACCAGCATTTTTAGACTATGTTATTAATGGTCTAGGCCGTGCTCTTGCTGAAACAGAAGATAAGCAGTTCTTTAATGGTAACGGTTCGGGAGCTAATTTCACAGGCTTAACAGGGACAGCGGGGCTAACTACAGTACGTCAAGGCGGTTCTGATTCATCTGGAAAAGATACTTTTGGCGAAATCTCATGGACTGACTTATGGAATTTACGTTTAGGTATTAATTCTGGAGTTGGTGCTAATGGTGCTTTTGTTGTGCCTCAATCTGTTTTCGGATTCTTAATGAAAGAAACAGGCGGATCACGTCCTATTTTTGATATGGTACGTCCTATCGAAATTGCATCAATTGGTTTAACAGCTTTAGAAGGCAATAGCTACTTTACACCAACAGGCCGTCCTATGCACGTAGTGCCAGATTCATTATTCCCATCAAGTGCTGCAAATACAGCAAGTGCTTTTTATGCTGACTGGAATCAATTTACAGTAATGGGAATCCGTGAAGACGTAAGCGTAAACGAATATACAGAGTACTTTGGCGCAACAGGTTTAGGCGGTACACATCAAAAAGGTATCGAAGTTGTTGAGCGTGTTGCTTTTGCATTCCCAGCACCTAGTGCAATTGGCGTTCTTAAGACTTCAACTACATAATAGGATATTGATATGTTGCAAAGCGTAATTTTATTAAAACCTTATGGCGGTGTTTCAGCAGGTTATGAAACATCTTATCCACAAGAGATAGCCGAAAAACTAATTAAAGAAGGTATTGCAATTAAATTGCCTACCGTTGTAGCTCCAAAAGTTGAACCAATTAAAAAAGGTAAATAATATGCCGTATACAAGTGCTTATCCAAGGCAATTCACAGCTTTTACAAAGTTTCTTAATTTAGAAATTTCAGGCGATCCGACCGCCGAAGAGACAGCCTTGTATACATGGTTCGATGACCTTTTTACAACTTGCTATGTAGAGGCTGAAAGCTATTGCGGACAGCCTCTCAGAGCGGGTACGGCATACTATCAATTCTTGGCTTCTAAAGGCCAACAAGGACTGGATGCTAATCACTGGTGGAAATATATACCCTATAATGCTAACACGTCTCTAACGGCTTTACAGTACCGTTCTGATGAATTTGACACGTATACTGCATATGCTGGAGCGGACTACGTTTTCAATCAAGAACCTTATGCAAATTATATCGTTTTTCGCAACCGTTCTACAGGGCAATTCAAAGCGACTTTGACAACTGGATGGAGCGATGCTACAATGCCTTATCAAATCTTGCAAGGTATTGCAGAAATGACATCTTATATATATAAGCAATCTCCTGAAGGTGGCAATTGGTTTGGACTTGCTTCTATTTCAAGTGGTGGCGCGGGGCAAACGGTCTCGAATAGTCTGAAAGAAAAAATAGACTGGCAAAAGAATTTTATTAAGTATGTAATACCTACGGTTTAAGATGCTAAATTTTACCGAACTGCAAAACCAATTAAAACCAATAATCAATAATGAATTATTAAGGTTCCCTTTTGTGATGCAAGCCTTTATAGGTTCGCAAATGGTTAACACTGGATTGAAGTCTAGAATAGCACCAAGCACCAACGCACGTCTTGAAATTAATACTGGTAATTTATTCAGAAGTTTTGCACGTGGCGGCGTTGGTAATATTTATAAAACAAATGTAAGCGGTGGATTATACGAATTAGAATACGGATCTAGTTTACCTTATGCAAGGATACATGAGTATGGTGGTTTCATTCGTTCAAAAGGCAATATGCATAAGTACTTTTGGGCACGATTTGCAGAAACTAAGAACACGTATTTTAGAAACCTAGCTTTGCACGTAGAAAAAAAGGGCGGAGTTACAATTCCCAAACGCCCGTATTTTGCACCAGCGTTGCAACGTTTTAAAACAAGTGGCAAATATCAAGATGAAGTAAAGGCAAAAGTAATACAAGGAATAAGAGAATGGCAAGAGAGTCAACGGCAATCACAAGTATAGTAAAAGAGCTTAATAAGTTGCAAGGCGTAAAAGTTTATGAGCAAGTGCAAATAGACAAATGGAATACGTACAACTTTGACTTTGTTGGTGTCATGAGCGGATCCGACACACGTGAAAATGAATTATTTGAAGACGATTCTGCGTATGCAAATAGAGGATCATTAGATATATTTTTGTTAGTAGGCGTGCAAGTCAAAAAGTCAAATACACAAAAAGCGGTTTTACGCAATGCACTTGCAGATCTTTGCGAAAAGGTGGAATATATGTTGCAAAACCATGAGATAGGTAGTTATGTAACAGAGTTTGAAAGCACAGAATTTGCGCCCGTGCACTTTGTGGATTCCCAAGCGGTAACCTTTTCAGACGATGAAACAAAGGGTATTGCATTCATGACTTTTAGAACGCTATACTACAGGAACTAATCATGAAATTAACAGTATGCGTTCTTTATGACAACAACGAAAATTTAATAAGGTGGCGCAAAGCTTTGCCCATTGAAAACGTGCAAGTAGTTGCATTAAAAACAGTATGCAACCCTAAACTAACAGAGCCACAATTTGAAGAAATCGGAGTTCATGCAGATCTAGTAGGATTGCAGTGGAGTTACAGCGATTTTGAAGAGCAATTTGATTTTAGTTATTTGCGCAACAAATGTGATGAGTACGCAAATGGTGATTGGATCCTACACATAGACTCAGACGAATACTTAACGACGCCTCACGTGGATTTGTGGGCGTTTTTAGATGCAATAAACGAAACAGAAGCGAACGCTGGTTATGTGAGCGTATATGGTTTGCTAACTAAAAGCGGAAATATTCGAGATAGGTATTCACATCCAAATATGAGATTGCATAGAAGAGCAGCGGGATTGAAGTGGAGCGGTATTTGTCACGAGACAATTGATAGTGACGCACATAAAACAGTGTGGGCGGATACTGAAATCATGCTATATCATGAAGGCTATATGATTGAAGAAGACGAATTTCAGACAAAAGGCGAACGTAATGCAAAACTATTAGTTCGTGAATATAGAAGGCACAAAAGTGAACGTAATTGGCAATATTTAATAAAGACATTTTCTACTCTTAAACAAGGATAACATCATGGCAGTTATAG
>OFRI01000333.1_pt1 | contig 12880 bp, 10 predicted proteins | sample 1543031 | NCBI WGS metagenome assembly OFRI01 (sample SAMN07774226, study PRJEB24372) | wastewater metagenome
GCGACGGTGTCGGTCAACCCCAGTCGTAGCGAGAGGCGCGAGGCATGCGTGTCGACCGCAATGCCCTCAGCCAAGCCGTAGGCATTGCCGAGCACGACGTTGGCGGTCTTGCGCGCGACGCCGCGCAGGAGCAACAACTCGTCCATGGTGCGCGGAACTTCACCGCCAAATCGCGACATGACTTGATTCGCCATGCCGATTAGGTTTTTTGCTTTGGTCTGATAAAAACCGGTTGAGCGCACAAGTTGCTCAACATGCGAAATATTCGCCGCCGCAAGCTTGGCTGGTGTCGGGTATGCCTCAAAAAGTGCGGGTGTCACCATATTTACACGCACGTCAGTGCATTGTGCCGAGAGAATTGTCGCCGCAAGCAATTGAAACGCCGACTCGTGAGTCAGCTCACAAATCGCCACTGGGTATTCACGCTTCAATAGAGCCAGCACATCTGTTGCGCGTTTTGAAATTTCGGTTTTCTTGGCAGCCATTGATTGGCAACACTACACAGCGCCGCACATAGATAGCCTTATGTCGTGATTGAATTTGACGTTAAAAGAAGTATGGCTGCTCAAGAAATTGCCGAAGTCATACAGCTTTTGAATGCAGTCGAAAAAGCTGATGGTCGCAAACCTCTAAACAACCATTTGTGGATCGACCTTCGCCACGGTGGTCGCGCTGGCTTTGCTGGGCTCACAGCCCGTGATCCAAAAACATCTCAACCAATCGCCTATTGCCAAATTTCGCGTGGCAACGGCTCGTGGTCACTTGATCTCGTCGTGCATCCAAATTTTCGCAAGCAAACCCTAGAGATCGGCAAGTCGCTTTTTACTGATGCAACCAAAATCATCAGCGAAGAAGGTGGCGGGCAAGTCCATTGGTGGGTTTGTGGTTCAAGTGAGATTGATCAGCAACTAGCCAATCTCTTTAATTTCAAAGCGGGTCGCAATCTTCTGCAGATGCGCGTCAAACTACCTCTTTCCCCCGAAGTTTTGTCTGAGACTAAATCGATTCAGACCCGAAGCTTCGTTGTCGGCGCCGACGACGCTGCATGGCTCTCAGTCAACAACCGAGCATTTGCTCAGCACCCCGAACAGGGCGGCTGGACAACCGAAGTTCTGCGTTCGCGGCAGTCAGAAAAGTGGTTTGACCCAAATGGCTTTCTACTTCACCACATAAAAACCGATGCAGCAGATCAACTTGCAGGTTTCTGTTGGACAAAAATCGACAAAGACACAGACCCATCGGTTGGCGAAATTTACGTAATTGCCGTCGACCCGAAATTTCATGGCCAAGGCCTCGGTCGAGCGCTAACAGTTGCCGGGCTAAACCACCTCGCAAAAGCCAACGCCACGACAGGAATGCTGTTCGTCGATCGCGACAACGATGCAGCCGTGACGACATATACGAAACTTGGCTTTACTATTCACGACATTGAACAGGCTTTTGTCGGTGAGATTTCATCGCACATCTAAACAAACCTGACCCTGAATACAACTAATACACTGTTTCTCATGACAGACACACTTTTGCCTCGTTGGTCGGTTGCCGACGTTCACGAGTCTTTTACCTCTCGATCGTTCACTGACGCGATGGAGCGCACGGGCGCAAACGTCGCCAGACTCGAAGCACAGTTTGAAGAAAACAACATTCGTGCAGGCGCCCCTCACAAGCCTTCAGCACAAGAAGGCGAAATTGCCAACAAGATCATCACATCGATGAACGAAACGATCAAAGAATCCGAAATTCTCGGTTCTTATGTTTATGCAACTGTCAGCACAAACACTCGTGAAGAAACCGCCCAAGGTTTACTCAGCGAACTCGAAGTAATCGACTCGCGACTATCTCCGCTGCTTGCGCGTTTTGCAGATTGGATTGCAACACTTGGCGCCGACGATCTTGCCAAAGTTAGCGAAGTCGCTCGTGAGCATCTCGGGCCGTTACAGAGATTGCAGGCTCGCGCCGAACACCAAATGTCTGAAGTTGAAGAAGGTTTCTACGCTGAACTTTCAACAACCGGTTCTTCAGCATGGTCTCGCTTGCAGGGCGACATCACTTCTCAGTTGATGACTGAAGTGCACTTGCCAGACGGCACAAAAACTTTGCCGATCACTGCCGTGCGCGGTATGTCAACGCACTCAGATCTTGCAGTGCGCAAAGCCGCATATGACGCTGAGATGCGGGCGTGGCCGACAGTCGCCATGCCGTGTGCTGCAGCAATGAACTCAATTAAGGGTGAGGCAAACGCAGTCAATCGTCGTCGTCATTGGGCCTCACCGCTTGATGCATCGCTCTACGCAAACAGCGTCAGTCGCAAAACATTTGATGCGATGCAAAGTGCCGTCACTGCATCGCTACCCGACTTTCGCCGATGGATGAACGTGCGCGCAAAACTGCACGGCGACAAAAAAGGTCTGTCGTGGTGGAATCTTTTCGCACCTTTGAATGTCGCCCCGAGTCAGATTTCGTGGGACCAAGGCGTGCAGCTCGTGCGTGGCGCATTCGCCGCATACAGCGACAACTTGGCTGGGCTTGTTGACCGCTCGTTGTCTGAAAAATGGATTGATGCCGAACCACGCGAAGGCAAAGTCGGTGGTGCCTTTTGCATGTCATTCGTTGATGACCGCTCGCTGGTCTTGCTCAATTGGTCGGGCAGCGTCGATTCAGCGCAAACAACTGCACACGAACTCGGCCACGCGTATCACAACACACAACTTGCAGATCGCACACCGTTGCAAAAGCGTTTGCCGATGGCGCTCGCCGAAACTGCGAGCATCTTCTGCGAAACCCTTGTGGTCGAAGAAGGCCTGTCTCGCTTGACTGGCGACGAGCGGCTCGCGTTGCTCGACACAGATCTGGGCGGCGCAAACCAAGTTGTCGTCGATATTCATAGCCGCTTCTTGTTTGAAACAGAAGTTTTTGCACGTCGTCAACGTCGCACACTCGGTGTCAGCGAACTCAACGAAATGATGCTCAGCGCCCAGGCTTCGGCTTACGGCAATGGCATTGATCAGTCAACTGCTCATCCACATATGTGGGTATTGAAGCCGCACTATTACGGCAGTCACTTTTATAACTGGCCATATACATACGGTCTGCTTTTTGGTTTGGGTCTTTACGCCCAATACAGCAAAGATCCAGAGAAATTTCGCGGTGGTTACGACACCGTGCTTTCACGAGCCGGCATGGACACAGCCGAAGAACTAGGTCGCGCTTTCAATCTCGACGTAAGTGACGAGTCGTTTTGGACAGCAAGCCTCGACGTGTTGCGCGCCCGCATGGTCGACTACGAAAAACTCGCGCAAAAGCACATCAAATAAAGTGACAGAAAAATTGATTAAGACTCGCTATGACGCGAGCCGTGAAGATGTTGCTGCAATTCTTGGCGACGGACCTAAGTATCGCCTCGACCAAGTTTGGCAGGGCCTTTACACCGAGTTTCAAGCACCACTTGAGATCACGACGATCTCAAAAGAACTGCGCGCCAAACTTGATGCGGCTTTGCCGAGCAGTCTCATACTTGAAACTTCGCGAGACAGCGACCGCGGTGGCACGACAAAGTTTCTTTGGCAACTCGCCAACGGCGGACACAAAATCGAATCAGTGCTCATGCACTACGAAGATCGAGCCACCGTATGTGTCAGCACTCAGGCCGGCTGTGCAATGGCCTGTGGGTTCTGTGCAACTGGCCAAGCAGGTTTCTCGCGTCAACTCACTTCAGGCGAAATAGTCGAACAAGTTGTCCACGCCGCACGCACAAGTGCCGGGCGAGATCAACGTCTTGCCAATGTCGTATTCATGGGCATGGGCGAACCTTTGGCGAACGAAGAAGCAGTGTGGCAAGCAGTCACTCGTATTCACGAGGCAATCGGTATCTCCGCAAGACACTTGACGATCTCAACTGTCGGCATCATTCCGGGCATCAATACACTCGCCGACCGACCACTTCCCGTGAATCTCGCAGTCTCTTTGCATGCTGCCCGCAACGAACTGCGCAACGAACTAGTGCCGATCAACAAGCGCTACCCAATCGAAGATCTAATGCAAGCGTGCAGAAAATATCTACAAAAGAAAAACCGCCGCGTAACTTTTGAATGGGCGCTAATTAAAGGTGTCAACGACACTCCGCGAGATGCGCGCGAACTTGCCAAACTCTGTAAGAGCCTCAAGCCGAGTGCGCACGTAAATTTGATTCCACTAAATCCGACGCCGGGCTACCTCACCAAAGGCACAGCACCCGAAGATGTACGTGAGTTCGCCGATCAGTTGATAGATCTTGGCGTCAATGCAACTGTGCGCCGAAATCGTGGCACTGACATTGATGCAGCGTGTGGTCAGTTGGCTGCAGGCCAACCTGTGGCGATTACTTCGCGCTCAATCGTTGGATGAGTTTTTCGCGACCAGCGTTTATCTGATCAGCAAGCGCACGTTCTAGTACTCCGCCAGTAAACAAACTGCCCGAATAATGCAGGTTGGTCTCAACCATTGCCCCGTTGGCTGTTGAAGTAACTTTCGCTCGCAAAATCCACGCCGAATGGCGACGCGAATCTAGTTCTTGACGCTCAAACACCACTTGATTTGGCGTGTCACACGTCGTGCGAACCATTCGCAGTCGTTTCGACCTGGCAAAAACTCCGAGACGCGCTCGCAACTCAACTGACCACGACTTAGCAGCCGTGCTGTTTAACTCAGGCACCGCTTCATGTACAAGTTCTAACCATGTTGGGTAATTCGATAAATCTGCAATAAATGTGAAAAGTGTTTCGGCCGATACGGGCACCTCGACACTGGCAACAACATCCATTTAAAAACTTTTAATACTCTGGGTGCGCTTGATCGTGATCAAAGTCATCGTCAATTACGTGACGATCTGTATTTTCTGGCACCACATGCTTGCGACTTGTTTCAAGAGTGTCATCAAACCCGCCGAAAGCGCGCGACAGCAATTTGCCGCGTGCGCGTAATTTGCCGTCTAAGTCGCCAGTGTGATCGAACTTTGGAGTCCAAGGCATCGCCTGTGTTTCATGTAAATCAATTTTTTCTGGTTCGTGAACCGCCACAGCAACTTCTTCGCGAGGCGTCTCTTGAACAACAGCTGCAACGGGCGCGACAACACGAGTTGCAAACTCAAACAAATCTTGAATTACTGCGCCAGTTTTCTTTTTTGCGTTCTTGTCTTTCTTCTTTACTGCTGCTCTCGGGGTTGCTGGGGCGCTGAACAAGCGTTGCTTTTTGGTTCGATTGTCCATGATTATCCAGTCGCGTGGCACAACCAGCGAATCAGCATGTCGGCGACACAAAATATTTACTCGCGACGAATCACGCGGAACTGGCGCATCGATACTGACGACTAAATTTGCTGTGTCAATTATGTAGGCGACGTCTCCAGTTTCTTTGCAAGATGGTCGCTCACACTTCCTAGCCATAACAACAGATTAGGTCAATCTTCGTTGTCTGTTGTGCGCAGCGAGTTTTAGTTCACGCCCTAATCACGAACCAGTAAATGTTGCAGCGATCTTGCTCGCCGAGTCGCCACCACGTCGCAAAATAACTGCAAGAAACCACAGCGCTCCCAGAGTCACTACGAACAACAACACGGCTCCAACACCCCAGAACGGCTTAATGGTGCTACGTGTGGCACCCAACAACGCCACAGGGAATGTCGTCGAGCCAGCCTCGCTAAGCAGAGTCGAAATCACTGCATTGTCTAAGCACAAAGCAAACGACAGCAACCCGCCCGCCACCATTGCCGAAGCAATCAACGGCAAAGTGATTTGCCTGAAAGCACGTGACGGCGGCGCGCCCAGGTCTCCGGCTGCTTCTTCAAGAGCTTCATCCAGTCCAGATAACCGTGCCCGCACAATCAGTGTCACCACCGCGCTCGCATAAAGCGATTGACCGACCCAGAGTTTGTTGATTCCGCCGTTAAACGGACCCCAACCAGTCGAAAAAATCGTGCCGACAATCGGCACTTCGTTCATGCGCGGAAACCAAGTTACGAGCGCAATTGCATCCATGATTTCTGGTGTAACCAAAATCAAGAACACGGTTGCCATAAAAAATTTCGTCCACCCACCGGGTCGGCGCGCCAATGCGACGCCCGACATGCCGCCAATTAGCACGGCAATCACCGTGGCGCCGAAAGCGGCAATAAACGAATTTCGAATCGCGTCACCAATACCGGCAAAATCAAAAATAGTGCGATACCAATTCGTAACAAGACCATTAATCAACAAAGCCAAAATGAAAGCACCTGGGGCCAACCAAGTTTTGAGAGATCGTGCGACTGTTGGACGCTTCTTGACGTAGTTCTGCGCCACAACACCGATCGCAATCAAGACGGCGAACCGCAACAACACGCCAAACATTTCGCTTCCGTTGAATAACTCACCCCACCACTTGATGCTTGTGCTCCCCGACCAAATTGTGAACGAGCTACCCGCATTAAACGAATGCAAAATCACCAACAAGATTGGAATGAACAAAAACACCAAAACAAGCACTGTCCAGATGGCCAAAACCTTGTTTAAGACTTCTCGTCTCACGCGGGTTTGTATTTTTTCGCTTCGAACTTGTGCTGCTGATCGCTCGTGCAGTTTGCGGCGAATTTGCTGCACCACAGGCGCCAAGATTCTCGCCAATCGGGGCACGAGCCAAACGATCGCCGCGCCAATGATCAGCGACATCAGAACTGCGCCGATCATCAAAATCGCCATTGCTGAACCAAGTGGCCAATTCTGCGCGCCGCTGAACTGCGAAGCAATCATCGAGCCAATCATGTTTCCTTTGGCGCCACCTAAAACAGTTGCCGTGACATAGTCGCCACACATCGGAATAAAAGTCAGCAACACACCAGCGATGATCCCGTGACCAGCAAGTGGCAGAGTCACACCGAAGAATGTTGAAATACGCCCGGCGCCCAAGTCTTTGCTCGCCTCGCGCATTCGCACATCGATGCGGTCTAGCGCAACGAACAGCGGCAAGATCATGAACCCGAGATAGTTGTAAACGATGGCAATCTGCACAGCAGTTGCAGTCTCAAGAATCTGAATGCCGTTGCTTCCGATGAAACCCATTTCAACGAGCCACTTCGAAAAAACACCATTGGGTGCAAGTGGAATTCGCCACGCAACAGTGCGAATCAAGAAACTCGTGAAACTCGGCACCACAACCGCCGCCAAAATTATCGCTTTCCACTTTTCGGCAACTTTAAATGCCGCAAAATAGGCAACTGGCAGACCGATAAACAGGCACATTGCGGTCGCAATCACGCTGATGCGCAAAGTGGCCCTAAATACTTTGAAAAACGTCTCATCGAATACAGACGAATAGCTCGCCGACGAGAGATTGCTTAAATCAACTGGCAATAACTTTGAAGTGTCTTTCGTACCAAACGAATAGACAACGATGAACCCAATCGGCGCCGCAAAGAAAACCAGATACCAAATGATCGCCGGAATGGCGAGCAAATACTTTGGTGCTCTGACCTTGCTTTTAATCTTTACGGCGACCGAATCGGTCACTAAAGATCAGCCTCCGGCCTTTGCCTTTGACTTGTTCAAGATGTCGATCAGACGATCAAGCGCTGGCGTGATCACCTGTGTTTGCATCGTTGCGATTTGATCGTCATCGTAGAAAATGATCTCGCCTCGAGTTAAATCTGGAGCAATCTCTGCGATCAGATCTGACATGTTCTTCATGCCAGTGTGATAGCCGTGGTACGACAAGTCTTTGATTGAAATTTCTGGAATCAAATCCCAGTTGATCCAAGCATGTGCCGCTTCAGCGTTTGGTGCTCCAGCAGCAACGCAGTAGGTGTCCATCCAGAGTTCGGTGTTTGGTGTTCCAAGCACCCACTTCCAAACTGACGGGTCACCACCAGCTTCTTCAATTCGCGTGAAGGCCTGTCGAGCGTCACCGTTCCATGCCATGGCGATTGAAAATGCGCCTTCAGCGAGTTTGGTGCTTGGGTAACTGTCGAATGCTTTGATGTGTTGAGCAAACTCTTCAACCAAGAATTTTTCGCAAGCATCAATGTCTTCTTTCTTTTCAGTATTCCAGTTGATGCCGTTTGCCCAGAACCACATGCCGCAATAGTTTGGCGCTGCGTCGATCACAGAGCAGTTGCCACTTGCTTCACCCATGCATGTGTCAATAAAGTCTTGCCAAGTGGTGAGCTCTTTAGAGATTTTCGACGTGTCATAAATGAAACCAGTAGTTCCCCAGTTTTTACAAACTGAATAATCATTTGTTGGATCCCACGACTGACTCAAATAGTTTGGGTCGACGTTGACCATGTTTGGAATTAGCGACTTGTCAAGTTTTTGAATCAAACCTTTTTCAACCATTTGCGTCACGTATGGCCCAGTCGGTACAACGATGTCGAAACCACTACTGCCACCACTTGTTGCAAGTTTTGTGATCAGGTCTTCATTGCTTCCGTAGTAGTCAACTTTCATTGTCACGCTCAACGTTGAAGCGGCAAGTGCACCAACCAATTCTGGGTCGTTGTAGTCACCCCAGGTGTACATCGCCAAAGTGCCACTTGCCTGATTGATTACGCGACTCCAATCGCCCGAGGCAAGACCGTCTGCGCCACCTTCGACTGAGTCACTTCCGGCGGCGTCATCTGAAGAGCCGCCACATGCTGCAGCAACTAAAGCGAAACCTGCGATTGCTGTGCCACCTTGCAAAAATGCACGGCGCGAAAGTTTTTCACGAAAACCCTCTGGTGCCAACATTCTGAGTTGTGGTTTTTTATCGTTGCTCATTTTCTCCCCTTTTGTTTGTTAATTACTTCGTGAAATTTGCATAACCGAATAATAGTCACGTAATTGTTCACGCGTGCGTCGGCGCAGCCAGCACCAGCGAGGCTTGTCGGGCTGAGAACAAATAGACGTCTTCAGCCAGCCAACTGCACCAAACCGAATCGCCAACACCAAATCGCGACGGGTTAGTCCGGCCAACTTGTACAAGCAAGTCGCGAGTGCCAACAGTGACGACATATTGCAAAACATCACCAAAGTGAGAAACGCCAGCAACTTTTGCAGCGACAGCATTGGCGCTTGACTCAGGCTTATCTAAGGTCAAATTGATGCACTCTGGCCGCACAGCTGCCAAGGCTGGTTCACCGCTTGGCACGTTTTCTTCAGGTCGCGTCGCCACGAATACGGTGCCATCAGTTGCAGTTGCCCCGTTAGCAGTTGCAGTACCTTGCCAAAAATTGTTTCGACCGACGAAACCAGCCACAAATGCCGACGAAGGTCGCTCGTAAACCGTTTCAGGATCTCCAAGTTGTTCAACATGGCCATCGAGCATGATCGCAATGCGATCTGACATCGACATTGCTTCTTCTTGATCGTGGGTCACAAACACGAACGTGATGCCAAGTCGACTTTGTAGAAGTTTCAGTTCAATCTGCATTTCTTCACGCAACTTACGATCAAGTGCGCCGAGCGGCTCGTCAAGCAACAAAATGCTCGGACGATTAACGAGCGCACGTGCCACTGCGACGCGTTGCTGTTGTCCGCCAGACAGCTGACGCGGTTTTCGATTCGCCATCTTTGACATCTGCACCATGTCGAGTGCTTCAATTACTTTGCTACCGATTTCTTCTTTCGCTACACCTTTTTGACGCAGTCCGTAGGCAACATTCTCAGCAACATTCATATGCGGAAACAACGCATAGTGCTGAAACACGGTGTTGACGTCACGCTTATATGGCGGCACACCCTGAACGTATTCGCCGCTGATTCGAACGAAGCCTGCATCAGGTTGTTCGAATCCGGCCAACATCCGCAAAGTTGTTGTCTTACCGCAACCACTTGGTCCAAGCAATGAGAGAAACTCACCCGATTTAATTTCAAGATTTAACGAGTCGACCGCTACGACATCGCCATAGCGCTTCGTCACATTGACGAGTTCAACCGAGCCACGCTCGCTACTCACTAAACCCGCTTTGACTCAAAAACATGTGACCCCCAAATTATTGACTACAAAACCTTGATACAGCATGACATATTTTCTATTCGTCGTCCGAATCTTTGTAAAATTAAGAACTTTAAACCGACTAGGTTTGCGCTTATGGTTGCGCTTATGGATACCCCAGTAATTAAAACGCTGGGGGTGCCCAAAGAGACCAAGACGTCTGAAGGTCGAGTTGCACTAACCCCCGACGGTGTGCGCGAATTTGAGCGCGCAGGCATCGAAGTATTTATTGAAACTCGGGCCGGCGTTGGAGCCTCAATCGAAGATGACCAATACGTAGCCGCTGGAGCAACCATCGTCGCTACCGCCGCCGAAGCATGGTCGAAGCAAATGGTGGTCAAGGTAAAAGAACCAACTGAAAAAGAGTTCGGCTTTTTGCGCAGCGACTTGACGCTGTTTACATATCTTCACCTCGCGGCGTATCCAAAAGTTGCCGAAGCACTTCTCAAGAACAAGACAACTTCAATCGCCTACGAAACAGTTCAAGAAACCGATGGTTCGCTTCCGCTGTTGGCACCAATGAGCGAAATCGCCGGCCGCATCGCCACACAAGTTGGCGCGTTTTATCTACAAAGCCCAAATGGCGGGCGCGGAGTATTAATGGGTGGCGCGCCGGGTGTTCATCCGGCAAAAGTTTTGGTGATCGGCGCAGGCAATGTTGGTTTCAACTCAGCATGGATCGCGGGCGGCATGGAAGCCGAAGTGGTGCTACTTGACAAAAATTTGGATCGACTACGTCACATTGATCAAATCATCCGCTCACGAATCACAACCATCGCCTCAAATCGTGGTGCAATCGAGCGATACATCGCGCAAGCCGACTTGGTGATTGGCGCAGTTCTTGTTGCAGGTGCGCGCGCACCAGTTGTCGTGACACAAGAGATGGTTAAGTCGATGAAACGTGGTTCGGTGATTGTTGATGTCGCAGTTGACCAAGGTGGCTGCATCGAAACTATTCATGAGACAACTCATAAAGAACCTGTCTACGAACTTCATGGTGTCTTGCACTACGCAGTTGGCAACATGCCGGGTGCCGTGCCACACACGAGCACTTACGCCCTCACCAATGCAACATTGCCGTATCTTCTCGACGTTGCAAAACTCGGCACCAAAACTGCCTCCCAAAAAAACAGTTCACTAAAACTCGGAGTCAACACGGTAAATGGTGAACTCACCAATGTTGCCGCGGCGACTGCACTTAAGTTGACGGCAGTTGATTGCTTAAAAGTTTTGTAAAACTAATCGCAACAACTATCGCGCCAACCACAACCTGAACACTTGAAGTGAGCGTGTTCAGCATGCAATTTCGACCCGCAGTGTGGACAGTCAACAAAAACGGCGTGACGTGTGCGACATGTGTCGGCGTTGACTGATGTCGCTTGAGGCGCAGGCGTCTTGAGATCGGTTCGCGTATCGGTCACGAATTAATTATTGCACTATCGTGAACATGGTTCGCGCATGACTGATACAACTGACTCTTCAACTCCGGTCAGTAGGCGCAATCGCCAACACACACCCGGCAGTGCCCGTGCCGCCTTTCAAGTGCCCGACTTCAGGCGCATTTGGTTCGGTTCTTTCGCTTCAAATATCGGCACATGGATACAAAACGTTGTCTTGCCCGTCTATATATATGAACGCACTGGCCGAGCATCTCTGGTGGCAGTTTTAATTTTCGCCCAACTCGGCCCAATTCTGCTGTTTTCAATACCAGGTGGCGTCATCGCAGATCGCGTCAACAGAAAAAAGTTTCTTGTGTCAATGCAATCTCTACAACTCTGCTGTTCTCTGCTTCTGGCATTTTTTGCGGCCCAAGATTCGCCGATCTGGTTGCTCTTTGCCGCCCAACTAGGGGTCGGCATTGGTAATGCGCTTCAGATTCCGGCTTGGTCAACAATGCTCACGACCCTTGTGCCACCAAAAGACATTGCGGGAGCAATCTCGTTGAACTCGACGGTGATCAACGGCGCGCGAGTCATTGGCCCAATAATCGTCGCCGTTCTCGCGCAATGGAATGTAACCACATCACAATTTTTCACCATCAATGCCGTCACATATCTTTTCGTAATCTTTGCGTTGCTCGGCGTGAAAATCCCTGAAATCACGCCCGACACGACAACTGGCTGGCGCAGGTTTACTTTTGCCTTCAAAATTGCCCGCGAGCGCATCGTCGTCTCACGCCTAGTTCTTACGCTTGCGTCATTTTCGCTGCTCTCACTGCCGTATGTTGGCCTCTTTCCAGCGATTGCCGAACTCAATTTTGGAATTGAATCAAAAAGCGTGACATACAACTGGCTTTATGCAACTTGGGGTCTTGGCGCGTGCGTAGGCGGTTTAAGCGTCTCAACCATTTTTGTTGCGATTGACAATCGACGACTTATCCGAATCGGTTTTGCAAGTTTCGCAGTGAGCATGATGGCGTTTGCGCTTTCACCAAATGTCACGCTTGCTTTCGTCACGGTATTTTTTCTCGGTGGTGCTTACTTCTTTACAACGACTTCAATGCAAACAGTTCTCGCATCAGGGCTCACCCCAGAAATTCGTGGGCGTGTGATGGCGCTTTGGTTCATGGCATTTGGCGGCACCGTGCCAATCGGCAACATGATCTTTGGTCCGCTGATCGACCGTTACGGCTCTCAGTGGCTGTTGATCCTTGGTTCGCTGTGGGCTGCAGTGTTGAGGTGGTGGTGCGACATTGAACGCCTTGAACGCACCCGAAGTGAAGTAGAGACAGTTTTATAGACCTTCGCAAAGACGCACGAGTCCTGTCACTTTCGAGGCTTTGACCAGTGCAGCGTCTTGGCGATTAAGTTTCGCTAATTGGTCTCTCGCTTGATCAAAACTCACAGAATCAACGCCATAGAGATCCGTATCTACAGCAACTAGTTCGACACCCAACTGC
>OFRI01000335.1_pt1 | contig 12851 bp, 17 predicted proteins | sample 1543031 | NCBI WGS metagenome assembly OFRI01 (sample SAMN07774226, study PRJEB24372) | wastewater metagenome
CATGGTGACCCCGCCGGGGCCCAGTGGTGAACCCAATGCCACCGTGCTTGCCGCCGCCCACCTGGCGGGCGTGGAAGAGGTGTACCGCGTCGGTGGCGCCCAGGCGATTGGGGCCCTGGCCTACGGCACCGAAACAATCCCCAGGGTGGATGTGATCAGCGGTCCGGGCAACCTCTACGTCACCCTGGCCAAAAAGGCCGTCTACGGACGGGTGGCGATCGATTCGCTCGCCGGCCCCAGTGAGGTCTTGGTGATCGCTGACCACACGGCCCAAGTCGATCAAGTGGCCGCCGATCTGATGGCCCAAGCCGAGCACGACCCCCTGGCTGCGGCGATTTTGCTCACCACCAGCCCCCAGCTCGCCGAGCAACTGCCAGCCGCTTTAGCGGCCCAGCTCGAGGGCCACCCCCGGGCCGAAATCACCCGGCAGGCCCTGCAGGATTGGGGCTTAATCGTGGTGTGTGCAGATCTGGAAGAAGCCGCAGCCCTCAGCGACTGCTTTGCCCCGGAGCACCTGGAGCTGCTGGTGGACGATCCCGAGCCCCTCGCCTTCTTCGCCGGCATTCACCTTCAGGCCCACACAAGCGTGCGCAAGATCAAGACCGGCATGGAGACGATCGACGTCTTCGCCTTTCTGACGACCGAACCTAACGCCGAGGTCGGCGCGGTTCACCCCAAGGCCATGCCGGTGATCCTGACACAGCCCGACGAGATCGAGGCCTGGATGACGGCGCCGTGGGAGACGGCCAAGGCGCTTCAGCGACCGCTGCCCGACGGCGCTCTGTCAGTTATCGACGCCTGAACCGCGTAAAGCCTCCGATCGTTGTTTAAAGACGATCCGGTCCCGTCCTGGCGCTCGCCACAAGTTCTGCGGTCAACGGATCAGGCGAAAGCCCCCAGCGGGTCAGCGCCGCATCGGACACGGTCGGATCAGCCGCCACGGCGGCGAATAGCGTCATCGATGATCGGAATTTGAGATCGTCGCGATCCGAACAGCTGATGCAATGAGGTCGCCGGCGCCGTGGTCGCGCTCTGGGCAGCGCGGATGAGACGCGCCCCTAGAACGGGATGCAGCAGATAGGCCTGCGCCTCCGCGAGCGATCCGATGCCATAGAAGGCGGCTGTCGAAGACCGTCCCAGCGACCGGGCCTGGGGGAAGACAAACCACATCCAGTGGCTTGTCTTGCGACCCGCCGCGAGCTCGGCCATCGCCGTTTCGATCACGGGGTCTTGAGCTAGGACGAAACGGTCGAGTGCTGTGGTCATTCGGCCGTCTCGCCCAGACTGGCGAACCAGTCTGCATAGGTAGTGTTTCGCGCCATGTGTCGATTGAGATCCGGCGAGCCGTCGGTCCACCACACAGGGCCCCGCTCACCCAACCCCACCTTGGCCTTGTCGACGCTGCGCCGCGCTGCGGCCAAAGCGTCCGTATCCTCAGCCGCCAAGGCCGTCCGCACCGCCCGGCGCGCCGACATCAGATCATGCACCAGTTCGTCCCTCGCCTCCGCCGACAGAGCAGGATTGGAGCACCGCCACAGCCGGCCTCGAACCACGAAATAGCGGCCGTCGGGGGTGGTGGGGTATCGGAGGGGCTGCGTCATCGTGGGGCTAACGCGCCGCGCCCGGGATGGCGCCGCCCACAGGGCGATCCACAACGCCGTTGCGATCCGCCTTGACTCTCACACGCTCGAATAAGAACAAATAAGGAACGTTCAGCTCGCATCCGGTTTCAGGAGAACATGTCCGTCGCCTCCCCATCCTTCCAGGCGCTCCGCGCGGAGATCGCCCGTATCGAGGCGGGTCGACGTCCGCCTGGCGGCGTGCTGCCGTTTGGACTGGCCGCGCTCGATCGCCGGCTGCCCGCCGGCGGCTTGGCGCTCGGCGCGCTGCATGAGGTGGCTGGCGGCGGCGACGGGGCCATCGACGGGGCCGTTGCCGCCTTGTTTGCGGCCGGTGTGGCAGCGCGCACCCAGGGGCCGGTGCTCTGGTGTGTGACCCGCCCGGACCTGTTCGCGCCGGCGCTGGAGCAGGCGGGGCTGTCTTCGAACCGAGTCATCTATGTGGAGGCCGAGGACGAGGCCGGATTGCTGGCCGCCTTCGAGGACGGCCTGCGTCACGGCGGCTTCGGCGCGGTCGTCGGCGAAGTGGCCCGCCTGTCCATGACGGCGTCCCGGCGGCTGCAGTTGGTCGCCGAGGACACCGGCTCTCTTGGTCTGGCCGTGCGACGATGGCGTCGTCAGGCCGAGGCGGCGGACTTCGGCCAGCCGACCGCCGCCGCCACCCGCTGGCGGGTCACCGCCCTGCCCTCCGCCCCCCTGCCCGTGCCCGGCGTCGGCCGCCCGCGCTGGTTCGTCGAACTGATCCGCTGCCGCGCCGGAGCCTGCGCGGATTTCGAACTGGAAGCCTGCGATGAGACGGGTCGTCTCGCTCTACCTCCCCACCTGGCCGACCGATCGGCTGCGACGCCGGCTTGGACCCGACGCGCCGTCGCCTGACACGCCGATGGTCCTGGTCGGACGCCAGGGCCGCAAACGCGTGGTGCTGGCCGCCGACCTCGCCGCCCGCGCCCATCGTTTGCATCCCGGCATGGCCGCGACCCAAGCCCGGGCCCTGGTCACCGATCTTGTCGTCCATCCCTTCGATCCGGCAGGCGACGCGGCCGCCCTGGACCAACTCGCCCTCTGGGCGCTGCGCCGCTATGCGCCGATCGTGGCCGCCGACCCGCCGGACGGCCTGGTGCTCGACGTCACCGGGGCCGGTCACCGCTATGGCGGCGATGAGGGCCTGCTCGAGGATCTGATCGCCCAGACCGCCGCTGTCGGCCTGGGCGCCCACGCCGCCCTCGCCGACACGTGGGGCGCCGCCCATGCCTTGGCCCGCAACCTCGCCGAACCAACCATTGTCGTCGCGCGCGGGGGGCCTGCCATCCGTCGCCTGCCCTTGCGCGCCTTGCGCCTGCCCTCTGACATGGTCGATGGCCTGGGACATCTGGGGATCGACACCATAGGCGAACTGGAGGCCAAGCCTCGCGCGCCTCTGGCCCTGCGTTTCGGACCGGAGCTGATCCGTCGCCTGGATCAGGCCTACGGTCGCGCCCAAGAGCCGATCACTCCGATCGACGCCCCGGAACTGATCCAGGTGCGACGGGTCTTCGCCGAGCCGATCGGCGCGCCCGAGACCCTGGCCCGCTACACGCTGAAACTGGTCGAAGCTCTGAGCGAGGCGCTCGAAGCTCAGGGGCTGGGCGCGTCCCGGCTCGACCTGCGGTTTGAACGGATCGACAACCGGACCGAGGCCATCCGCGTCGGTCTGGCGCGCCCCGTGCGCGATGTCGCGCGGCTCACACGCCTGCTCTGCGACAAGATCGAAACCGTCGATCCTGGCCTCGGCGTGGAGGCCATGGTTCTGGCCGCACCGGTCGTCCTACCGCTGGACTGGTCGCCGAGTTCCGGCGATCTGGGCGGCCCGGCGACGCCGGACATCGGCGATCTCGTCGATCTGCTCGCCAATCGTCTCGGCCCGCAGAACCTGTATCGACTGGCCCCCGCGCAGAGCGACGTGCCGGAACGCTCGATCCGCAAACTGCCGCCGACCGCGCCGCCGGTGCCGGAAACCTGGACGCGACGCTGGCCGCGCCCTTCCCGGTTGCTCGCCCAACCCGAAGCCATCGAGGCCGTCGCGCTTATGCCCGATCAGCCGCCGGTCGCCTTTAGCTGGCGCGGCGTTCGTCATCGCGTCAGGCGCGCTGACGGTCCTGAGCGGATCTTCGGCGAATGGTGGCGGCGTGACGGCGAACGCGATGCGGTGCGCGACTATTTTCAGCTGGAGGACGAAGCTGGCGCGCGCTTCTGGGTCTTTCGACGCGGCGATGGCGAACAGTCTCAGACCGGCGATCTCAGCTGGTGGCTCCACGGGCTCTTCGGCTGACACCTTTCGACCGGGGTCAATGTCAATCTCGAGTGGTCCGCGCTGTCTCGGAATTGCTGACCGTCGGCCTTGGCTGCCGCTTGTTGATCGGACAAATAGCATGTCTGCATGGCCCTCCCCAGCAATACCGGTTGTACCGGGCCACGTCTGACAGGCACGGGCAAGGCGAGGGATACGCGGTAGCCGGTAGATGCAACCTAATGCCCGTCAGGATCGCCATCGCGAAACCGCCACTTCATGATCAGGACGCAGGCCGCCATGACCAGGGCAAAACTGTTCGACACAGCCACCGGCCAGGCTCGGGTCATGACGCCATAGACCACCCAGAGGATGAAACAGGTGACGGTAAGCGAATAGGTCTTGAGGCTGACCGAAGACGCGTCGCGCTCTTTCCAGATTTTGAGGGCTTGGGGCGCAAAGCTCGTGATCGAGCAGACCGCCGCCGCTGTACCCACAATGTTGGCTGTCAGGTCGCTCATGGAGGGGCAACGGCGCCCCTTGGGTCACCGTTCCTGTGTGCGAAAACGCACCTCTACAGTGGCGAAGCCGCGCGGGGATAGGACGTTTCCAATCCCGATTTCTGCCCCCGTCGCGGCGCCGGCCTGTCCTCTCAACGACGACGCCTCAGCTCTCGCAAAAAAGAAGGACCGGGTTGCTGAACCGTTGACCCGTCTTGGGGTTGACCCTCGGCAGGGAGCGCTGACCGCCATGACCATCGTCAATCCATTGGGCGTCGCCCCGATGCCTTCGTTTACCAATGCGGCCGCCCTTGCCGGCATCGCGCTGTTCGATCCGGACGGGCACAATCCGGGCAATCTGCACGATCAGGCGTCCAGAGAGATGCTGGTTTCTCGCCTGGCGCGCCTTCTGCGCCTCCCGGTCATTGATGTCGTTGAAGATGCGGAAGACGTCGGACCCGACGTCTTGCTGGTGCCTCGCGACACCCTGATCGGAGAAGACATGACCTCGCGCACGGTCTTCACCGCTGGCAATCTGTTGGGCGGCCGCGTCCCCCACCGCTTCATCGCCACCAAGGCGATCACCCACGGCCTGATCGATCGGTCCGCGACCTGCCCGGCCGGCTGGTCCAACACCATGGCCGACCGTCTGGGCGATGCGGCTCTGGAAGGCTACACCGCCTTCTCCGTCGCCGACGCGATCGAAGCTGGTCGGCGCCTCCTCGAGACCGGGCCTGTCCGCGTCAAGGATGTTCTGGCCAAGGCAGGGCTGGGCCAGACGGTCGTCGAAACGCCTGAGGCGCTCGTCGCCGTCATCGCCGATCAGGACGAAGCGCAAATCGCCGCCTTCGGCGTCGTCCTTGAGGAAAACCTGCTCGGCGTGGAAACCTACAGCGTTGGAACCCTGTCGGTCGGCGGACTGCGCATCAGCTATGTCGGCGATCAGCGGGAAACGACGGATCACAAGGGACGCGAGGTGTACGGCGGTTCACGACTGAGGTGCGTCAGGGGCGATCTCGATCGATTGACTCACCTCGGACTGACCCCCGAGGCGGTGGAAGCGGTGCGTTGCGCCGCCGTGTTCGACGACGCCGCCCAGCGCGCCTATCCGGACTTGGTTCTGACCCGCCGGAACTACGATGTCCTCGCCGGCAAGGATGCACGCGGGCGAAGACGTGTGGGCGTTCTGGAGCAGTCCTGGCGGGTCGGCGGCGCGACGGGCGCCGAGATCGCCGCGCTTGAAGCCTTCGCGGCGTCGCCGGCGCTGACCTCCGTCGAAACCGCCACGGTCGAAGTGTATGGCCTCGCCGATGTCGGACCGGAGGATGTCGTCTATTTCCGGGGTGAGGACCCCAAGGTCGGGCCGATGACGAAATACGTCACGAGGACAGCGTGATCGCGCCTGAAGAGATCGACGAGGGCCGGGTTCGACTGACTCTCGACGGACAGAAGCTGACCGGTACCCTTCTGACTCCGGAAGCGCCCGTGCCGGGATTTCTGTTTGTGCACGGCTGGGGCGGCGATCAGGAAGAAGACCTGGGCCTGGCAGAGGATCTCGCTCGACTGGGCTGCGTCTGTTTCACCTTCGACCTTCGAGGCCATGCCGAGAGTGATGCGAGCCGAGACGAGGTCACCCGGCAGAACGGGTTGGACGACGTGACCGCGGCTTATGACTATTTGGCGTCCCAGCCCCTGATCGATCCCGGTGCGATCGGCGTGATCGGCACGAGCTACGGAGGCTATCTGTCGGCTCTGCTGACGAGCATCCGTGACGTGCGCTGGTTGGCGCTGCGTGTCCCGGCCCTTTATCCGGACGCGCACTGGGAGGTCCCCAAGGCCAAGCTCGATAAGGACGCGGTGCGCGCCTATCGACAGCAACTGCGAACGCCGCAGGAAGACAAGGCGCTCTCGGCCTGCGCCGCGTTCGAGGGCGACGTCCTCATCGTGCAGTCGGGCAAGGACGATCGCATTCCGCCAGAAGTAATCGCCTCCTATCAGGCCGCCTTCAAGGAGGCGAACTCCTTCAGCCACAGGATCATCGCCGAGGCGACCCATGCGATGCGCGATCCCGCTCATCAGCGACTTTACGCCACTCTGTTGATCAACTGGGTGGAGGAAATGGTGCGGGCGAGCCGCCGGTCTTATCGGTGAGCCTGTCGCCAGCGCTCAGCGCCCAGCGCAGACGCACGTACCGAGGCCTGACTAGCCGCTACGCCACTTTCGTCTCTGGAACGCCGCGCGTCGCGCCTCGTTAATGGCGTAGGTAAACGGAGACCCAGCATGACCGACCTCTCGAACATCAAAGAACATATGGAAGTGATCGGCGCCGACGGCGTCCATCTCGGCACCGTCGATAAGGTCGAAGGCGATCGCATCAAGCTCACCAAGGCCGACAGCGGATCGCATAGTGATCACCATCATTACCTTTCTGGCGGCCTTATCGCCGAGGTCGAGGGCAATCAGGTGCGCCTATCCGCAAACGCCGACAACGCCGCTCTGCTCGAGGAAGAAGGGGCCGGCGAGGCGATCGCCGACCTGAAATAGTGTCGATGACCCGAGACAACGATGCCGTGGCCGCACAGCTTCTGGCCATCCGCGAGCAGCTGACAACCGAAGTGTGGTCGACCGCCGTGGCCGCCGCGACGTCCGGCGACCACGAGCGCGTCCGTGATCTGGTGAAGCTGAAGGTCGATATCGAAGCCATCGACTTCGCCCTCGGACACCGGCCGGCGGGCACAGTTACGGAAAACGAGAGATGATCGACCTGAACATCGCCAGCGCCGACGCTTTGGACGGGATTGAGATGTTGCGCGGCCACGGCTTCGAAATCGTTCGTTATCGTGAGGAAAGAGGTCGGTTCACCAGCCTTCGCCAGCTCGATGAGGTACCGGGTTTGAGCGGCAAGACTGACGGCGTTGAAGCGCACGTTTCGGTCAAAGCCACGAGCTCAGCGACCCAGCCAACTTCGCAGTAACGGTCCGATGCGTGGGTCGCCTGATCAAGATCGCTTCCTCACTAGAGAAGACGGACACTGAACTGCGTCGGCTTGTTGAGTTCCATTCGTACGGCGGGCCTGCGCTCTGAAAGACCGTAGTCCTAAAAGGGATTTGCAGGATCTTTTTGTGCAGCGGCGATTTCTGCCGGCGTTGGGTCCCGGCAAATGGTCAGTTCATCCGACGACCAGTCGACCAGTCCGAGATCCGCCATCGCTCGCAGCCAACCGTCCATCGGCCAGATCGACCAGGCGGCGTGGAAGCGTTTGGCGTTGGCGATCAGGGCGCGGAAATGCTGCAGGGGCGGATCATAGCCGTCATGATGTTGGTGGAAGACGGGCACACCGCCGGCGAAGAGGAGCGGCAGGCCCTCTCGCGCAATGCGAAACCCCAGATCCGTGTCTTCGGCGCCGTAGCCGACGTAGGTCTCGTCGAACCCGCCAAGCCGATGGAAGGTCGAGCGACGGAGCGCGAAAGCCAGAGACCAGAACAGGCCCGGATTGCCCTCCGGGCTTTCGCCTTCCCGTGGAAAGGGGCGCACGGGATGGGGTCGCCCGGCGGCGCTCAGATCAACTTCCGACAGGGGTCCCGGCCGGACGGCTCCGGCAGGAAGATAGAGCACCTCTGGACAGATGACGGCGTCATGCTCGGCGAGCACCGCCTGCATCCGGTCGCAAACTGCCGACGACACGATGCAATCCACATCCAGAAACAGCAGAATATCGCCCGACGCCAAGGCGGCCGCCAGATTTCGGGCGGCGGCCAGAGGCAGGGCGTCGCCTGCCAGACGTTCGACGCGGACCGGAAAACCCACCGGCGGCAGCCTCGCGGGCGCATCGCTCATGTCGACGACGATCAGTTCGTCGGGCGGCGAGGCGCTGAGCTTCAATCCCTCGACCAATCGGTCCAGATGCGCCTGCCGGTTGCGAACCAGCGTCAGAGCGGACAGCGTCGTCATCGCCGGCTCCACAAATCCAGCCGATAGTTCGGATGCTTTTCGGCGAGATCCACCTGCATGAGCTCCGATAATCCAAGCCAGAGGCGCTCGACGGCGTCGTCGGCGGTCTGGGGATAGTCAGTCTCGCCAGTCCAGTGCACCAGAAGAACGCGTCCGCCCTCGACCAGGCCGTCGGAGATGCGTTGCGCCGCAAAGTCCAGATCGGCGTCGCTCCAGTAATAGGCGACTTCGGACAGGACGACGAGATCCAGCCCGTCCAGAACCGGACAGTCGCGAGGGAAGGCCGCAGCCGCGAACCGGACGTTCGGCCGCCCCGACAGACGCTGGCGCGCCCGCTCCAGGGCGGTCGGGCTGACGTCGATCGCCAGCAGATGATCGCAGACCGCGCTCAGCTGCTCGGTCAGGACGCCGCCGGCACAACCGACCTCAAGCGCAAAAGCCGCTCGCCGCGTCGACAGGGCGGCGATGGTGCGATCGAACTTGGCGGCCTCATAGGGGCTGGAGGCCAGGCCCCACGGATCGGCGTCCTTGGCGAAGATGCCTTCGAAATAGGCGGCGGTAAGCGAGCGTTCAGCCATAGGCGTCGCGCCGATACAGGGTGTCCGAGGCGGCCCGCAGCCCCCTCTCCTTCTCGAGCCGAAACCCCGGTCCGAACATCGGCGTCAACTGGCTTTGGTGGGCAGACAAGGCGTAGGCCCTCAGGCCGGCCCTTAGAGGTCGCGTCGTGATCCGCAGTTTCGACCTGGGCGGAGCCGCCCCCCACACGACATAATCGAACACGGCGACCGGCCGGCAGGCTATACGGGCCGCGCGGCGCGCCAGCTGGGCCGCTGCCTGATGATCGCAATGGGGATCGTCTGGTCCAGTGACGGCGATCGCATCGACGCGCCGATCACGGCACAGGGCGGCGAGACGACGCGCGGTCGCCTGGAATACCGTGCTGCCAGGAGAAGCGGGCTGAGCATCAGGCCAATCCAGAAACACGGGCGCTACAGCCGCATCCCCCGCCAACCGTCGAACGGCGCGCCCTGCCTCCAGGCGTCGGGTCCGGACAAGCCTCGCACGGGAGGCCGCATCCGAATGATCGTGCGAACCCGCACCGTCGGTGAGGATCACGACGCCCGCCAACCGCCTGGCCTCGGCCGCCTGATGGATCAAGGCGCCGGCGCCAAGCGTCTCGTCGTCGGCATGCGGGGCGATGACCAGCCACCGCGCGGATCGCCAGGGCGAACGCTCCAGCGCCAGGGTCGCCAGCCGGCCGGTTTTCTCGCTCACCATAGGGCGTCGCCCTCGCCCCAGAGATCGCGATCCAGCCAGGTCTTGGCCGCCTGGTCCTTCGCATAGTCGGGTCCGGCCTGCCGAAGATAGAGGCTGAGATCACGGGTGATCTTGTCGATGCGCTCGCCGTCGAAGGCGCTGCGTGTCCCGACCGACCGCGCCGCCAATTCCATGACATCGAGGGCGCTGCGTTCGACGACGCCGCGCGTGGCGCGGGCGAAATCCCCGGCGTCCGGCGCTTCGGACGCCGCGCGGATCGCGGCTTCGCGGACCCAGAGCCAGGCCGTCCGCATCGCAACGACCGCATCAGCGAAGCGCGCGCGCTGGATGGGATCGGCGCGGGCGGCGTCGGACAGTGCGTCGCGCATCGCCATGACCAGGCCTTCGACGCCGCCCAACTGCACCGCCGTGAACCGCCACGCCCCGGCCGTGAAACGCGGTTCGCGATCATAGTCTCCGGGACGTCCGAGCCGCTGATCGATATTGACCGTCAACCCGGTCACCTCATAGCGCCCGCTGGTTGTCGCGCGCATGCCGCGGACGCGCCAGCCGCTCAGATCGGCCCTCTCGGGCGCGTTCGCCGGCACGACGATCAACTCGCGTTCGCCCTGTTCCGGCTGGGCGGTGATGATCGCATATTCCAGACCGCCTGCGCCGGTCGCGAACATCTTGGCGCCCTGCAGCCGGTCGCCGACCAGACGAACGCCGGGCGGCGGTTCCGACGCCCAGACGCCGAACCAGCCGCCCTGCGCAAGGACCTTGCCCAGCCAAGCCTTCTGGGCCGGGTCCGCGTACCAGTCGAACAGCCCCAGGGCGTTGACGTGTCCTTCGAACAATCGGCCGACGCTGAGATCCGACCGCCCCACGCTTCGTAGAGCGCCCATCAAGGCCAAGGCCTTTTGGACTGTATCGTCATAGGCCGTTCCACCGCTTTGGACCGGAGCGAACCGTCGACCCCAACCCTCCGAGACGAGCAGCGTCAAACTTTCGGCGGGATATCGCGGCGCGGCGTCGTAGCGCGCACCCAGCGCCGCCAATCTAACCTCAAGTTCGAGAGGCGATGACGCGGTAGGCCGTGTTTCCATAACTGTCATCGGCGTGCCTTAAGCTCTGATGCGAGATCGACAAGCCAGGGTCCGGCGGCGCCAAGTCCCTGTCCGCTGATCTGCTGCCGTTCAGCGGGCGACAGTGAGAGTGCTGACCTAAGGATGCTCGGCCATTCCTGCGCGTGCGGCCACTCCGCCAGGACGATCGAAGCGCCTAGCGCCGCCAACCGTTCGGCCTTTGCCATCTGCTCATTATAGGCGCGAGGCTCGGGAAGACAGACAAAGGGTTTGTCGGCCGAAATCACCGCGTTCAGCAGGCCGTCTCCCGCGCCTCCGACGATGATCTCCGCCTTTTCGATCTCGTCGCCGATAGCGTCGATCCAGCCTGCCAGCTTCAGGTTCGGCGGCATGATCGGCGGCGGCTCGATCGGCCCGACCCCGGTCCACACTTGATCGGGCGTAGCTTCTGCAGCCGCCGCCAGCTTGGCGCCATCCAACGGATCGCCACCCCGCCCATGAACGACCAGGATGCCTGATCCACGCTTCGGGCCTGAATTGCGCCGGGGGGCGAAGTAGTGCGTCTTGTCGCGCACCTCTCTGGCCCCCATTCCATCCAGCCGCTCATGGAAGGGCGCAAGCAAGACTTCTGCGCCGCGGAAAGCGTCCAGATGCGCCGGGTCCGATCGATCCCCCGCGAGACGGACATAGACCACAGGCGTCGCACACAGCCGGGCCAGCATCGCCATCTCGACCGACACATCGATCACCATCAAGGCCGGCTTGGCGTCGCTGATCCACTGGGCGAACCGGGCGGTTCGCGACCGGACGCCCGCATGGTGATAGGGGGCGTAATGCAGCGCCTCGGGCCGGACAGGCGCCTCGTCACGGCCGGAGAAGCGGTCTCCCTCGTGGGGCCTGTCATCCTCCAGATCCACGCAGGCGATGTCTTCGGTTCGCCCCTTCAGTCCCGTTCCAAGCAGCACAAATCGCTCGGGCGCAGCGGCGGCGATTTTCAGTGCGCGCTGGCGATGGCCGTCGCCCTGGTGATGGACATAGTATCCGATCGGGGCCCTCACGCTGGGGCTCTCTCAACGCCGTCGGCCCAACCTCGTAAATCCATGTCGAGCGGCATGGCGGGCAGCTGGGTTTCCAATGCCGGCAGCCGCCTGACGCTCGCCGCGTCGTGACGCTGACCCCGGCGCCAACTCGCCCGCTGTCGCCAATGCGAAAAGTCCGGCGCCATGATCGGACCGCCGTTCCGCGCCTGATCGAACAAGCGGGTCATATCCTCCGCCATCCCCCCGGCGGCGCGGCCCGTGGTGCGTGCCGACACGCGGGTCCACACCGCCAAGGGATGCACAAGCCGGGCCCCCTGCGCCTGAGCGGCGATCACAAGCGCCCGATCCTCACCCGTCGGCTGTTCCGGCACGCCGCCGGCTGACAGATAGGCCGCCGCCGTGATGGCGAGGCTGGCCCCGGTGTGATCGCCATGCCGAGGGGCCGGATCATGTGGCGAAGGGTCGATCTCGTCCTCAATCATGCGAACTTCACGCCAGTAGGCGTCCCATAGTCGCCGCAGAGCCGCGACATCCGCCGAGATCGGTGCCGCTTCATCCAGCACCAGCCGTCCGCCCACCAGATCCGCTCCATCCGCGATGGCGGCGAGATTGGCGGACAGCCAGTTCGGCGGCGGCCGCGTGTCGGCGTCCGTCGAGATCAGAACGCCATTGGATCGATCTCTGAGATGCTCGAGACCGACGGACATGGCCGCGCGACGCGCCGCGCCGGCATGCGCGCGATGCTCCGGGAAGGTCTGCAGATCGACGACGATGTCCAGTCGATCCTTCCACCGATCGGCCGCTGCCTGCGCCTGAAGGAGCGAACCGTCCGTGGAGTTATTGATGCAGAGCGCGACCGAAATCCTGCCCGGAAAATCCTGTGAGGCCAGTGCGGCCAGAAGCACAGGAAGACGCCGTTCCTCATTCCGCACGGGCACGCAAACGCAGAAGGCAGGTTCGCCCGTCATGCGATCAACCGATCTTCCAGCGCGTCATTGGCCTGCATCTGCCCTGCCGCAGCCGCCTGAATCATCTCGCCGTAGAGCCCTTCGTAGGCGGTGATCATTCGGCGCACATCGCAGGCCGCCTCGGCGCGCGCGCGGCAGGCCGACCGAGACAGGCCGACCGCACGG
>OFRI01000336.1_pt1 | contig 12846 bp, 13 predicted proteins | sample 1543031 | NCBI WGS metagenome assembly OFRI01 (sample SAMN07774226, study PRJEB24372) | wastewater metagenome
CGCCGGGGTGGATCGGGCCATCCAGATCGTCGAGCGCGCCATCGAGAAATTCGGCGCCCCCGTCTATGTGCGCCACGAGATCGTTCACAACCGCCACGTCGTCGAGCGGCTGAAGGGCATGGGCGCCGTCTTCGTCAAGGAGCTGGACGAATGTCCCGACGACCGGCCGGTGGTCTTCTCGGCCCACGGCGTGCCCAAGTCGGTGCCGGCGACGGCGCGGTCGCGCGAGATGCTGTTTCTCGACGCGACCTGCCCCCTGGTGTCCAAGGTCCACGTCGAGGCCGAACGCCATCATGCGGCCGGCCGCCACATCATCCTGATCGGCCACGCAGGCCACCCCGAGGTCGTCGGCACCCTGGGCCAGTTGCCGCCCGGCGCCATCACCCTGGTCGAAACCGAGGCCGACGCCGAATCGTTCGACCGCCCCGGCGACGCGCCCCTCGCCTATGCGACCCAGACCACCCTGTCGGTGGACGACACGGCGGGCATCCTGAAGGTGCTGAAGCGCCGCTTTCCCGAACTGCCCGATCCGCACAAGGAAGACATCTGCTACGCCACGACCAATCGCCAGGACGCCGTCAAGGCGCTGGGCGAGGGTTGCGACCTCGTACTGGTCGTGGGGTCCAAGAACTCGTCCAATTCAGTGCGCCTGGTCGAGGTCGCGATGCGCGCCGGCGCCCCGGCCGCCTACCTGGTGGACGATGCGTCCCAGGTGGACTGGTCCTGGTTCGACGGCGTGAACACCGTCGGCGTCACCGCCGGCGCCTCGGCGCCCGAGCCGCTGATCGAGGCACTGGTCGACGCCATCCGGGCGCGTTTCGACGCCACGGTGACCGAAGACGACGGCGCGCGCGAAACCGTCACCTTCAAACTGCCGCGCCTGCTGACAGCCTAGGCGACCGCCTTCAACGGCAAGACGACGCGGAAGGTGCTGCCGGCGCCGGGCGCTGTGACGATTTCAATCTTGCCGCCCATCAGGGCCGCCAGACCGTGCGCCGCCGTCAATCCCAGTCCCAGCCCTTCGGCGGTGCGCGTCGCGCTTTCATCGCCCTGGGTGAAAGCCTCGAACAGGCGCGCCGCTTCCGCCGGCTCCATGCCCGGCCCGGTGTCCTCGACCTCCAACGCCAGGCCCGCGCCCGCAACGGCGCGCAGCATCACGCCGCCGGTGCGTGTGAACCGCACCGCATTGTCCGTCAGCGCCGCCATCAGCTTTTCGACATGAACCGGGTCGCCCAGCCACTCGCCTTCGGCCGCCTCGACCGAAATCTTCAGCCCCTTGGCCTCGGCCGCGCCCCGGAAGTCGTTGGCGACCCGCTGCAGCAGGTTGTCGGGCCGGAACGGCCGGGTTTCCAGCGCCACGGCCCCGTCGCGCAGCCGCACCACGTCTAGCAGCTCCTCGACCAGCCTCAGTTGCTGACGTCCCGACGCCTTCAGGATTTCCAGTCGCTCGCGCTGCTGCGGCGTCACCAGATCGGCCCCGATGATCTCGGCCATGCCCAGAACCCCGTTCAGGGGCGTGCGCAGTTCGTGACTGACGTTGGACAGGAACCGCGTCTTGGCCCGGTTCGCAGCCTCGGCCCGCTCCAGCGCCGCGGACAGGGCGACCTCCGAGGCTTTGAGGCGCCGCACGTCGGCCGTCGTGTTCCACAGGAGCGACCCCGTGCCGATCAGCAGCACGATGAAGAGCAGCAGCAGCAGCGGCCCGGCCTTGGTCAGGATCTGATAGCCGGGCTGCTCCGGCGCCCAGACGACACGACCCAACAGGGCGCCGCCGACATCGCGCACATCGACGCCGATCATGCCCTTGGGCGGCTCTGCATCGCCGGGCTGGAAGTGAATTCGGTCCAGCGCCAGCCGCGTTCGCAAGAGATTGAGCTCGCCGGCGAACGGTTTGAACGACGCGACGATTGGATCGGACGCCGGCGTCGATCCGCCCGCCGTATGCCGCACGACGGTGGAGGCTCCCAGCACATAGACGTTGTCGCCGACGCGGACGAACGCCGCCTTCAGACGCACCCCGGCATCCGCGGTGACCGATCGGTCGCGCCCGGCGGCCTCGGCCCGGAGCGCGTCGATCAGCCGCCGGGCCGCCTGGCCGAATGGCTCGCCGACCTGCGTCTCGGCCGGTCGGCCCAGCGTGCTGATGCGAAACAGCCGCCCGGTCCCGTCATAACCCAGTGTGAACTGATGCTTATGCTGCGCGGCGTAGAAGGCGCCGAAGTTCCGGTCGTACCAGGCCACATCGCCCGCCGTCATCCTATCGACGGCCTCGTCCCAGACCGAGGCGGTGGTCAGGTTTTCGCCGATGGTTTCCAACGCGCGCGTCAGACGCAGCCGCACCAGACCTTCTTCCTTGCTAGCCTGGTGGGCGTCAATGCCGCGGCTGACGATGGCCAGAACCCCGGCCATGCCGACGATGGACGATAGCATCAGGATCATCGTGATCCTGAACGTGCTCCACGCCCGCCAACCCGTCTTCAATGTCACGCCACTCATACAGTCTGGCTTACGGCGCGCAGACTAAGACGGCGTGAACATCACGCTGGGTCAGCTTCGTTCGCCGACGAAATCCTGGGCGAACTCGGGCGCCTCGTCGTCCAACGGCAGAGTGCCGTCCTCGTCGTCCGCCTCGGAGGCGCGGCTGGGATCCGGCACCTCGAATCCGACCGGCAGCGACAGGTCCAGCAGGCCCGCCGCCTTCATCTCCTGCACGCCCGGCAGATCGTACAGGGTCGCCAGGCCGAAATGCTCCAGGAAGCGGTCGGTGGTCGCATAGGTGACGGGCCGTCCCGGCGTGCGCCTGCGTCCGCGCAACCGCACGAACCCCATCTCCAGCAGCAGGTCCAGGGTGCCCTTGGAGATGCTGACGCCGCGCACGCTCTCGATCTCGGCGCGGGTGACGGGCTGGTGATAGGCGATGATGGCCAGGGTCTCCAGCGCGGCCTTGGACAGACGGCGCGGCTCCTCGCGCTCCTGCGTCATCATGAAGGCCAGGTCCGGCGCGGTGCGGAAGCGCCAGCGGTCGGCGACGCATTCCAGCTCGACCCCCCGCCCCTCATAGCGGGCGCGCAGACCCGATATGGCGCGGGCGACGTTGCAGTTCTCGGGTAGGCGCGCGGCGATCTCGGCGGCCGTCAGCGGCCCGGCGGCGGCGAACAGCAGGGCCTCGACCCGCCGTTCGATCTCGGCCTCGTCGGGCTGGAACGACAGGTCGCTCACGGCGTCAGCTCCAGCGGCTGGCCCGGTCCGCGCCGTTTCAGATACAGGTCCGCGAACGCCTCGCTTTGCCGGATGTCCATCGCCCCCTCCTTGACCAGTTCCAGACTGGCCGAGAGGGTCGAGGCCGTAAAGCTGGCCTGGCTGGGGCCCTCCTCGTCCTCGCGATGGGGCGCCACCTGTTCCAGCGGCGTCCAGTCCGCCAGCTTCGGCATGATCTCGCGCAGCCAGTCGCGCGCGGCTTCTAATGGAAAGGCCTCGACCCGCTGGCCGGGCGCATACCGGCGGGCCTCCTCGCGCCGGCGCTGCACCACATAGGCGCTCATCAGTTCGTACAGGCTGGCGTCGATACGATCCGAGGGTGTGATCACCGTCGCCTCTGGGTCGCCCCGCGTGAAGACGTCGCGCTTCAGCTGGGGCCGAGCCATCAGCTGTTCGACGGCCTTTCGCATCGCTTCCAGCTTCTGCAGCCGGAACGCCAGGGCGGCGGCCATCTCTTCGGCTGGCGGCTCTTCGGCCTTGCCCTTGTCGGTGCGCGGCAACAGCAGACGCGACTTCAGATAGGCCAGCCACGACGCCATCACCAGATAGTCCGCCGCTAGGGCGAAGTTGCGCCTGCGCGCCTCGTGCACGAAGGCCAGATACTGTTCCGCCAGCTGGGTGATCGACAGCTTCAGCAGATCGACCTTCTGGTTTCGCGCCAGGGCCAGCAGGACGTGCAGCGGTCCCTCATAGCCTTCCAGATCGACGACGAAGGCCTCGCGCTCCTCGACCTCCTCGGCGTTGAAATCCAGATTGGGCTGGAACGACTCCGTCATAGGTCTTTAGGCCTGCGCCTCACCCACATCCGGCCCCTTGGCGGCGTCCATCCGACCGCCCATGGCCTTGAAGAAGCGGTCGTGCCCGGCGACGGGATCCAGCGGTTCGGGCGTGCGCACGATCCGGGCCAACGCGGCGTCCGCACGTCGGCGCGCCCCGCCCTTCAGCGGTCCGACGCCCTCGGCGACCTGGCGCATTTCGTCCATGTCGCCGTTCCAGTGGACGACGAGATCGCACCCCGCCTTCAGGGCCTTGTGCGCCCGCTGGGTCAGCGAGCCCGAAAGGGCGTTCATCACCAGATCGTCGGACAGCAGCAGGCCGCCGAATCCCAACCGCTCGCGGATCAGGCGGATGGCCTTCTTGGACTGCGTCGCGGGATGTTTACGATCGATCGCGGTGAAGACGATGTGCGCCGTCATGCCGATCGGCATGTCCGACAGGGCCTTGAATGGCGCAAAGTCCCAGGCGTCCAGCGTGTCCAGATCGGCGTGAACCGTCGGCAGATCCTTATGCGTGTCTGCAAAGGCGCGGCCATGGCCCGGCATATGTTTGATGCAGGGCAGAACCCCGCCCGCCAGCAGTCCCTCCGCCGCCGCCCGGCCCAACACGGCGACCGTCTCGGGATCGACGCCATAGGCCCGGTCGCCGATGATGTCGTGGGCGCCGGGGACCGGTACGTCCAGCACCGGCAGCAGATCAACGGTCACCCCGACCTCGCGCAGATCGTGCGCCATCAGACGTGCGCCCAGGCGCGTCAGCTCACGCGCCTGAGCCAGCTCGTTCGTCGCCTTCAGATAAGCGTTACCTGGCGGATATTTGGGCCAGTGGGGCGGCCCCATCCGCTGGACCCGACCGCCTTCCTGGTCTATCAAGACCGGCGCGTCGGGATCGCCGATGGACGCCCGCAGTTCGTCCGTCAGGGCCCGCACCTGTTCCGGCGTGTCGATATTGCGCCGGAACAGGATGAAGCCCCAGGGTCGGACCTCGGCGAAGAAGGCCTTTTCGGCCTCCGTCAGCCGATGTCCCAGGCAGCCATAGATGGCGGCGGACGTCACCGGACGATGCAGTCCCGGCCCGCCGCCTTCAGCGCATTGCAGAAGGCCACCGCCCGTTCGCGCGACAGGCCCGAGAAGGCCGTGCGGTACAGGGTCGATCCGCTAGACGAGGTCACTTCGGTCACCCGCTTTTCAGCGCCCGAGGCGAACGAGCCGAAACGGCCGGCGACGGCGGCGTACTCACGGTCCGCGATCTCGGTCGAGGAGAAGGCGCCGATTTGGACCGAGGCCGATCCGCCGGTCGCGGCCGGAGCCTTGGTCGTCGGCGCAGCGACGGGCGCAGTCGGAGTCGTCGGACGCGGCGCAGGCGCGGCCGGCGTGGCCGTATTGGCGGGCGGCAGGCCCTGTCCGGTCGGTGCGGCGGTCGGCGGCGCGGCCGGACGCGGCTGGGGCGCCTCGGGCGGCGGGGTGAAGGTCACGGGCGCATCGGTCGTCTCGGTCTCGTCGCGATAGACGCGCACGCCCTCGGCCGGATCGATCGGCTGGGCGTCGATGGGCGCGGCGGTCTTCATCTCGCCGACCGGCTGACCCACGGCCGGCGGCGCGTCGGTCGAGGCGCGCATGCCCGAGCGATAGAAGAAGATCACCGCCACGATCAGCAGCAGCAGGACCACCGCGCTGATGATCAGCGTCACTGGCGGCGCCTTGCCCCCGCCCGAGCCGACATTGCGGCCGCTGCGCGGATCGTAGCTGTTGCGGCGGAACGGCAGGTCGTCGTCGGTCGGCGGCGTATAGGCGCCCCGGCCGGGTTTATTGTCGTCTTCAAAGGACATGGTCGCGCTCCGCCGTCTGTCGGCGCGAATCGGCGCGCCGAACGATCACTCTACGCCCCCGCGTGCATCTTTCGAATCACAGATCGAGGGCGAGGTCGAGGCTGAACAGCTTCTGGTGCACTTCTATGGCGTAACGGTCGGTCATGCCGGCGATGTAGTCGCACACGGCGCGCGCCCGCTGCGTCTTGTCCGGGGTCATCGCCGGCTCTCCCCATTCCGGCGGCATCACCTCGGGCTCGGCCATGAACAGTTCGAACAGCTGCGACAGCACGCGCCGCGCCTGGCTGCGCGTGCGGTTGACCCGGTAGTGGCGATACATCCGCTCGAACAGGAACTTCCTCAGCACCGCCAGGTCGACGTGCATGGCGTGCGAGAAATCCACCATCGTGCGCCTGGCCATCCGCACGTCCTCGGTCGTGACGATCCGGTCTTCCTCCAGCCGCCGCGCCGTCTCGGCCAGCACGTCCTCGACCATGACGCCGATCATCCGCCGCACCGCCTCGATCCGCAGCATCCGGTCGTCGATCGTGGGCCAGTCGCGGCGCACCTCGGCCAACATGGGGCCGATCAGCGGCACCTGATCCAGATCGCGCAGGGTGATCAGACCCGCCTGCACCCCGTCATCCACGTCGTGGTTGTTGTAAGCGATGTCGTCGGCGATGGCCGCGCACTGGGCCTCCAGCGAGGCGAACGTCCCCAGCCGCAGGTCCCACCCCGCCTCGCCGCCTGACGCATAGGGGCGCACGACCGACCAGGCCGGCTCGTCCAGCCGGTGCGACACCGGGCCGTTGTGCTTGATGACGCCCTCGACGGTCTCCCAGCTCAGGTTCAGCCCGTCGAACTGCGGATAGCGGTTCTCCAGCTCGGTCACGACGCGGAAGCTCTGGACGTTGTGGTCGAACCCGCCATGATCGCGCATCTGCACCACCAGCTCGTCCTCGCCGGCATGGGCGAAGGGCGGATGACCCAGATCGTGGGCCAGGGCGATGGTTTCGGCCAGGTCGTCGTCCAGCCTCAGCGCATGGGCCAGCGACCGCGCGATCTGCGCCACCTCCAGCGAATGGGTCAGGCGGGTGCGGTAGTGATCGCCCTCATGCGCTACGAAGACCTGGGTCTTCTCCTTCAGCCGACGAAACGCCGTCGCATGGATGATGCGGTCACGGTCCCGCGCAAAGGCGGTGCGCGTGCGGCTGGCGGGCTCGAAAACGCGGCGGCCCTGGGTCAGGTCGGCCCGTTCGGCGTAGGAAGCGAGGTCTGTGTGGCTCAAGTCATCAACTTTGAGGCTGCTTTGATGCGGGGGGCCTTTGCGAACGGCCCTGCCCGCCTCATATAGACAGCCGTGAGCACCGTCCAATCCACAGAACCATCCACACCCGCCTTCGCCGTCGCCACGCGCGCGCCGGAAGGCATCGTCCTGGCCGCCAGCGCCGCCAAGCGCTTGGCCAAGCTGGGGGCGGCCGAGGGCAAGACCCTGATGCTGCGGGTTGCGGTGGACGGCGGCGGCTGCTCGGGCTTCCAGTATCGGTTCGAGCTGGTCGAGACGGCCGAGGACGACGATCTGCGCATCCATGCCGACGGCCAGACCGCCTTGATCGACCCCGTCTCGGTTCCCTTCCTTAAGAATTCCGAGATCGCCTACGTCGATGAACTGGCCGGCGCCCAGTTCGTGGTCAGAAACCCAAACGCGGCCTCCAGCTGCGGCTGCGGCGTCAGCTTCTCGATCTGACGACGGCCCAGCCGGTCGCCAGGATGGGCGAGGCCAGCAAGGCCGCAAAGGCCCAGTCCCACACCCCATCCTGCAACAGCGCGCCCACCAGCCCGATCAGGCTGAGCGCGAACAGGACGATGGGCGCGCGGAAGATGGCCCATAGGGTCAGATCCCTCGGGTTGTGACGGCGACGGCTCACGCCTTCCGCCTCCCCTTGCCCAGCCACAGATAAAGACCGGACCCCAGGATCACGATGGTGGCGATGTCCAGGAGCGCCCACAGAATTTTCAGCGCCAGCCCGCCATAGTCGCCGAAATGCAGCGGCTGCGACAGCGACAGGGTCTTCACATACCAAGGCATCGGCGCCACCGCCGCCAGTTCCCCCGTCCGCGCGTCGATCAGGGCCGGCGTCGTCATATGCGTCGTCAGCGGCGTGTCGCCGTGGAAGAAGACGGCATAGTGGTGGTCGGTCGAATAGTCGGTCCCCGGAAACGCCACGAACTGCAGCTTCATGCCCGGCAGCGCCGCCTTGGCCCGCTCCACCGCCGCATCCAGCGAGGCCCGCCCCTGAGCGGGCGCCGGCGCATCGTAGGCGACCGTCAGTTCCTTCAGCGCCGTCTCTTTCCAATAGGCCAGGATGGGCGTGGCCAGGGTGTTGACCACCCCCGTCAGCCCCACCACCAGCACCCAGGCCGCCGTCACCACGCCCAGCAGATTGTGATAGTCCAGCCACCGCGTCCGCGCCGCCTTCTTGACCCGCACCGTCCCGAACGGCAGCCGACGCATGAAGGGCGCATACAGCACCACGCCTGACACTACGGCCACGACCAACAACAGCCCCATCGCGCCCAGAAACAGCATTCCCGGCAGCCCCAGGAACATGTCGGTGTGCAGCTGAAGCAGGAACTCCATCACCGGATGGCCGGCGACCAGCGGCGCGCCCTCGCCGCTGGTCTGGTCGATGGGCTCGAAACTGTATTTGCCGGCGGGGGCGTCGGGCGCGCGGCTGGTGACGTTCACCACCGGCCGGTCTTCGTCGAAGCTCATGAAGGCCGGAACCTCGCCCGGATGTTTGGCCAGACCCGCGGCCAGCACCTCGTCCAGCGTCAGCAGTCGGCCGCCCGGGTTCTTCGGCGCCCACGGCTCATGCAGCAGCGCCTCGTTCAGCTCGTGGCTGAACACCAGCGGCAGCCCCGTGACGCACAGCATCAGCAGGAACAGGGTCGAGATCAGGCTCGACCACTTGTGCGTCCAGGTCCAGGCGCGGATCGTCCGGGCGTGCATCGGCCGACGCGGATCAGAACTCGGTGGAGACCGACAGACGCAAGGTCCGCGGCGCGCCCAGCGTCAGATAATTCGATCCCGGATAGCCGCCGACCGCGACCCACTGATCCTCGTCCGCGACATTCTCGACCCGCGCCCGCAGCGTCACCGGCTTGTCGCCCGCCACGAAGGCGTAGCGCACCCCGGCGTCGAACCGGGTCCAGCTTTCCAGCTCCAGCGTATTCGTCGCATTGGCCGGCTGGGCGCCGGTATGGATCGCCCGGCCTTCGACCGTCAGGCCGCTGACCATCGGCACGTCCCATTCGACGTTCAGATTGGCCTGAAAGTCCGGCACGCCGATGGCGGACTTGCCCGCATTGGCGGCGGTCAGCGACCGATTGATCTCGGCGTCCAGCCATGTCGCGCCGCCGATCAGACGCAAGCCTGCGACCGGTGCGCCATAGACCGTCAGCTCGACGCCCTTGTTCTCCTGCTCGCCGCCGTCCGAATAGACAGCGGTATTCGGATCGAAAAAGGCGCTGGGCAGGGTCGTGCGGAAGACGCTCAGCGTGCCGCCATATGAACCGGCGTCGTACTTGGCGCCGATCTCGGCCTGCTCGGCGCGGAACGGCGACAGCACTTCGCCGCCGTTCGCCACCGTCACGCCATTGACCACTGTCGGCGCGGTCGTGCCCGGAACCAGGGCTTCGGCATAGTTGGCGTACAGCGAGATCGTGTCGCTGGGCTTGTAGACCACGGCGAAGGCCGGCGTCGTCGCGTAGCTGGAATAGCCCGACGTGAATGCGCCGTCGGCATAGGCATAGGATCGGGTCTCGATCTCCTGATAGCGGACGCCGACGGTCGCCAGCAGCCGTCCATCCAGGAAGGACAGCACATCGGCGACGGCGAAACTGGTGTTCTTGACCCGCTCGGTGACGTTGGGATCATCCAGATCGCCCGAGACGCTGCCGATGGCCGGCGCCGGCGACAACAGCGGATTGGTCAGCGTCCCCATCGCATAGCCGGCGAAGCTCGACGCCGCCCAGGCGTTCTTGGACTTGGACTGGATCTGCGAGGCCGAGGCGACCAGACGATGGTTGATCGGGCCGGTCGTCAGGTCGGCGCGCACGCCGATGTCGCCCGACCACACCGTGTCCTCGCGTATATTGTCGAAGCGATAGCCGCGGATCGCGCCCGCCGCATCGGCGCGCGGATTGGCCAGGCTGTTGTCTTCCTCGCCCTGACGCCCGCCGAAAGCGGCCCAGGCGCTGATGCTGTCGGTCAGGTCGAGCTCGCCGCGCACGGCGCCGAACACCTGCTCCTCGTCGGTGTAGGTCCAGCGCTGGGCGAAGTTCTTGTCGGCCGAGGGCGCCTCAGGGATGGCGGTTCCCGGCGTCACGCTGGGACGGGGCGCATCGATCCGGTGATCCTGCCAGCCCAGATCGGCCGAAAACCGGGCGCGATCGCCTCGGCGGTCCAGTCCAAGGCCGACGACCCGCAGTTGGCCGGTCTCGTCCTCGACGGCGCTTTCGCCCGCACGGCTGGCGATGTTCAGGCGCGCGCCCCATTCGCCTTCGTCGCCGAAACGGCGAGCTAGGTCGGCGGCGGCGTAGATCTCGTCACGGCCCGACACGCCCCCGGTCAGGCGCGTCAGGGGGGCGTCGCCCGCCCGCTTCGGCGTCAGGTTGAAAGCGCCGCCGACCCCCGTTCCGCCCGGCGCAGCGCCGTTCAGGAAAGTGCTGGCCCCGCGAAACACCTCGACCCGCTCGACCAGCTCGGCCGCCACGAACTGGCGCGGCAACACGCCATAGAGGCCGTTGTAGCTCATGTCGTCCGAATAGACCGGAAAGCCGCGAACGACATACAGCTCCTGGAAGTTGCCAAAGCCCTTGGACACACGCACCGTCGGATCGTTCTGCAGCACGTCGCCGATGCCGCGCGCCTGCTGATCACGCACCAGTTTTTCGGTGTAGTTGGCGGTCGAGAACGGCGTGTCCATCACGCCCAGATTGCCCAGCAGACCGATGCGTCCCCCGCGCGCCACCTGACCGCCCGCCGCCGGCGCCGTCAGCCGCACCTGCGATCCCGTCACCACGATCTCGCCCAGCTCCGCCGGGGCCATCGCCTGCTGCGCCAGGGCCGGCGAGGCGAGCGTCATTGCAAGGGCGCTGGCAGTCAAAAGAATGGAGGCACGGCGAAGGCAGGGCATTTTGATACGCATTCTCAAAATCAAGTCGCGCGTCCCTAGCCCGATCGCTCGGTGCAATGCAATCCGCCGCACCCGCGACATATTGCATTTAGCCGTTTTCCTAATTAGGAACGTCGCTATGAACACCCTGTTCAAGGCTCTGTCGCATCCGGTGCGTCGTCGCATCATCGCCATGCTGCGCGGCGGTCCGCTGGCCTCCGGCGATATCGCCGCCGCCTTTGACATGAGCTGGCCCACCATCACCGGCCACCTCAACGCCCTGAAGGAGGCCGGCCTGGTCAGCCCGGAGCGCGAGGGCCAGACCATCCGCTATCGGTTGGAAATCTCGGCGGTCGAGGAGGCCATGGCCTTTCTGATGGACATCGTCGGGACCGGCGAAGCGACCGAACCCCTGCCCCAGCCCTCAAAGGAACCACACCGATGAAGGATCGCCTGTCCCTGCTGGACTATCTGACCCTCGCCGTCTTCGGCGTGCAGGCGGCGTTCGCCCTCGACATCGGCGTCAACGGCCCGACGACGCCCATGCCGATGCACTGGAATGCGGACTGGCAGGTCGATCGCTGGGGCGACCGGGTGGAGTTCGCGACCTTCGCGGGCGGCATGGCGGTGATCGGCTTCATCGCCGCCGCTGGCCTGGGTCTGGCCGCTCTGCGCGCCGAGGATCAAGGCGACGCCTCGCGTCGTCGCTCGATGCGGATCGGCCAAGGGCTAACCGTCTTCATCTTCGCAGCCATCGGACTGATGATCGCCTGGGCCAGCCTGGGACACGCCAGCGTGGACAGCGGCCCCGCCGTGATGACCGGCGCACTGTCGCTGATCCTGCTGGTCGTCGGCACCTTCCTCGGCCGTGTCGCGCCCAATCCCCTGATCGGCGTGCGCACGCCCTGGAGCTACAAGAGCCGCCTGGCCTGGGACCGCTCGAACCGTCTGGCCGGCCGCCTGTTCTGCCTGGTCGGTCTGGCCGGCCTGATCGCTGCGCCGATTGCGCCCCCGCCCTACGGCGTCACGGGCCTGACCGCCGCCGTCATCGTCGTCGCAGGTCTTTCGATCTTCGAAAGCTGGCGCGTGTGGCGCGCCGATCCCGACCGCCAACCCTTCTGATCTCGCCGCCAAGGAGACCGCAATGCCGATGCTGACCCCCGTGCTTCTCGTTGCCAGCCTGCTCGCCGGCCCGGTCTCGACCGAGATCGCCCTGCATGCCGAGCCCGCACCCCTGCACGGAACCCTGCTGACGCCCGAGAGCGACACCCGCGCCGCCGCCGTCATCATCGCCGGTTCCGGCCCGACCGATCGCGACGGCAACAGCCCCATCGGCGTCACGGGCGGCGTCTATCGCCAACTGGCCGAGGGTCTGGCCGAGCGCGGGATCGCCACCGTCCGCTACGACAAGCGCGGCATCGCCGCCAGCACAGCGGCCGCGACCGACGAGGCCAGCCTGACCTTCGACAAGTTCACGGTCGCGGGGAGCTATGGGCAGAGCAAGCTCGATCTCGCGCGTGGCGAGGTCAACCCGACGTTGCTCGACAAGAATAGCAGCTGGGTTGGACAGCTACGCTACGGCCTGACGAGCTGGGTTACGCTGCTCGCCGAATATATCCATACCAAGGCGGAGGCGCAGGGCCTGATCGAGCCCGGCGCCGCGATCAGCGACCATGACCTGCTGCAGATGATCTTCCACCCCGGCTTCTCGACGGCGGCGGCGGTCTGCGCGGCGGCGGCATATTCACGCAGCGCCAAGCGGCCTTCCAGCAGCTTGGTGGCCGCAACCGACAGCTGGCGCAGCACATCCCGCTGCTGATCGGT
>OFRI01000337.1_pt1 | contig 12837 bp, 9 predicted proteins | sample 1543031 | NCBI WGS metagenome assembly OFRI01 (sample SAMN07774226, study PRJEB24372) | wastewater metagenome
CAGGAGATTGCTGGATTGGCGCAGCGTAGCGTGACTGCCGAAGCAGCTGCAGGGCGGCAACGTGATGAGGTGGCTGCCAGCTTGCAGGCTTTAGCGCATATGGCTGATGAGGCGCATGCAGAGAGTCAGGCCATGCAGCACGCCTTGCAACGCGTGCAGGCTATTCGCGAGGCTGCTCATGAGAATGGGGCAATCGCGGGCAAGGTCGGGCGCCTGATTGAGGAGTTGGTGGTCAGTGTCGAGGTGGGGGCGACGGTGATTGAGCGGCTGGCCCGGCAAAGTGAGCAGATTGAGGTGGTGTTGACGGTTATCCATGGGATTGCCGAGCAGACCAACTTGTTGGCGCTGAATGCCGCTATCGAGGCTGCGCGGGCGGGTGAAAGTGGGCGGGGTTTTGCGGTGGTGGCGGACGAGGTGCGTGCGCTGGCCAGCAAGACGCAGCAGTCGACGGGCGATATCCAGGCGCATATCGGCGCTCTGCAAAGTGGTGCGCGCGAGGCTGTCGGGGCGGTTGGGTTGGCGGGGCGGCAGGCAACTGAAGGGTTGGCGGCGCTGCGGGACAGTTCCCGCCTGCAGCAGTCGGTGCAGGCGCTGGTGGATGGCGTGCATGAGGCGATCAATTGCGCCACTCAGGCGGCTGAGCATCAGGCGCAGGGGGCGGCGAGTGTGCGCGGGCGGGTAGAAAATATTCTCCAGGAGGCGCAGCGTGCGGAGCAGGCAGTAGCGGCTACTGCGGCCAGTGGGCGAGCGCTTGATGGGTTGGCAGCTCAGCTCAGGGGGAGTCTTGGCCAGTTTCGGGTGTGAGTCGTGTTGCGTGCTGAAAAACCATTTTCATGCGCGCACAAAAAACCGAGCGCTTGGCTCGGTTCTTTGTTTGGTAATTTGGTGCCCAGGAGAAGACTCGAACTTCCACGGTGTTGCCACCGCATGGACCTGAACCATGTGCGTCTACCAATTCCGCCACCTGGGCATTAGAGTTCGATGATCGCTCATCTAGTCTCTGTCACAACAACGTTTGCCGTCGTTGTGGGTGCGCACTATACGGATGAGGTTTAGACTTGTAAACACCTGTTGTGAAAATAATTTTATTCTAGCGGTTAGGCTGACCAACACGGTCGTTTCGCGCTTCAATAGGCACATGGCAAATATTATCTAAGTAGACAAGGTGAATTCTTTCTAATGGCCGATTGGCAATCCCTCGATCCCGAGGCCGCTCGTGAAGCGGAAAAATATGACAACCCCATCCCCAGCCGTGAGCTGATTTTGCAGCAGCTGTCCGACCGTGGTTCGCCCGCGAATCGTGAGCAGTTGGTGGAAGAGTTTGGCCTGACCACTGAAGATCAGGTCGAGGCCTTGCGCCGCCGTTTGCGCGCCATGGAGCGTGACGGTCAGTTGATTTACACCCGTCGCGGCACTTATGCGCCGGTGGACAAGCTTGATTTGATCCTTGGTCGGGTTAGCGGTCATCGCGACGGCTTCGGCTTCCTGATTCCTGATGATGGCAGTGATGACCTGTTCCTCAGTCCGAGTCAGATGCGCCTGGTCTTTGATGGTGACCGTGCGTTGGCGCGGGTTTCTGGTCTGGATCGCCGCGGTCGGCGCGAAGGCGCGATTGCCGAAGTGATCTCCCGTGCACACGAATCTCTCGTGGGTCGTTACTACGAGGAAGGTGGCATTGGCTTTGTGCTCGCCGACAACCCGAAGATTCAGCAGGAAGTGCTGGTGACGCCGGGTCGTGCAGGCAATGCCAAGATCGGCCAGTTCGTTGAAGTGAAAATCACCCATTGGCCTACGCCGCGCTTTCAGCCGCAGGGCGATATTGTCGAAGTGGTCGGCAACTACATGGCGCCGGGCATGGAAATCGACGTTGCGCTGCGCAGCTACGACATTCCTCACGTCTGGCCAGATGCTGTGGTGGCCGAGGCTGCCAAGCTCAAGCCGCAGGTGGAAGAGAAGGACAAGGAAAAGCGCATCGATCTGCGCCATCTGCCGTTCGTTACCATCGACGGTGAAGATGCCCGCGACTTCGATGATGCCGTGTACTGCGAGAAGAATGCCTCTGGCTGGAAGCTGTTTTCCGGTGGCTGGAAGCTCTACGTGGCCATTGCTGACGTGTCCCATTACGTCAAGGTTGGTTCGGCGCTGGACGAAGAGGCGACCGTGCGCGGCAACTCGGTGTACTTCCCCGAGCGCGTGATACCGATGCTGCCGGAGGAGTTGTCTAACGGTCTGTGCTCGCTGAATCCGCAGGTTGACCGGCTGGCCATGGTCTGTGAAATGACCATGTCGAAAACCGGCAAAATGACCGATTACCAGTTCTACGAGGCGGTGATTCACTCCCATGCGCGGCTGACCTACAACAAGGTCAGCGCCATGCTTGAGCAGCCCAAGAGCACGGAAGGCAAGGCCTTGCGCGGCGAGTACAGCGAGGTGCTGCCGCATCTCAAACAGCTGTACTCCCTGTACCAGGTATTGCTGGCTGCCCGTCATGAGCGCGGTGCTATCGATTTTGAAACCCAGGAAACCCGGATCATCTTCGGTGCTGGGCGCAAGATCGCGGAAATTCGTCCGACTCAGCGCAACGATGCCCACAAGCTGATCGAGGAGTGCATGCTGGCGGCCAACGTGGCCACTGCTGCGTTTATGCAGAAGCATGAAATTCCGGCTCTGTACCGGGTGCACGATGGTCCGCCGCCGGAGCGTCTGGAAAAGCTCAAGGCGTTTCTCGCTGAGTTGGGCTTGTCGCTGCACCGTGGCAAGTCCAAAGAAGGCCCGTCGCCGAAGGATTACCAGGCACTGCTGGAAACCATTCGTGGGCGTGACGACTATCACTTGATCCAGACCGTGATGCTGCGTTCGCTGAGTCAGGCGGTGTACAGCGCCGACAATCAGGGCCACTTCGGCCTGAATTACGAGGCGTACACCCACTTCACCTCGCCGATCCGTCGCTACCCGGACCTGTTGACCCATCGTGCCATTCGCAGTGTTATCCGCTCGAAGCTGGATACTCCGCACGTTCGTCGTGCTGGCGCCGTGGCGATGCCGCGCGCGCGCATCTATCCGTACGATGAAGCCGCGCTTGAGCAGTTGGGCGAGCAGTGCTCGCTGACCGAGCGGCGCGCTGATGAAGCGACCCGTGACGTCGTCAACTGGCTCAAGTGCGAGTTCATGAAGGATCGCGTCGGCGAAACCTTCCAGGGCGTGATCACTGCGGTGACGGGCTTTGGCTTGTTCGTCGAGCTGAAAGATATCTACGTCGAAGGCTTGGTGCACGTCACCGCGCTGCCGGGCGATTACTACCACTTCGATCCCGTGCATCACCGTCTGGCGGGTGAGCGCAGTGGTCGCAACTTCCGTCTGGGCGACAGCGTGGAAGTGCGGGTCATGCGTGTCGATCTGGACGAGCGCAAGATCGACTTCGAAATGTCCGAAGGCATGCTCAATGCGCCGGTTGGACGCAAGGGGCGTGGCGCTGCACCGGCAGGCCGCAAGAGCTCTGCGTCGGGCAAAGACTCTGCCGGCACAGACGTGCACAAGAGTCGCGAGCTGAAGCAGTCCTTGTTGGGTGAGGCCAAGGCCGCCGGTAAGCGTCCGCCCAAGGGTAAGTCGAGCTCCGCGCCGGCCGGTAAGGCCAGCTCCCATCGCAAGGGCGCCGGCAAGGCCGACGGGGCGCCAGCGTCCTCGGCGCCGCGTAAGCGCAGGACCAAGTCATGAGTGATTTGGAGAAAATCTACGGCGTACACGCCGTAGAGGCGCTGCTGCGTCATCACCCTAAGCGGGTCAAGCAGGTCTGGTTGGCAGAAAGCCGGCAAGACCCGCGCATTCAGGCGTTGCTGGCGTTGGCAGCCGAGTCGCGGGTGAGTGTTGGCAACTGCGAGCGGCGTGAGATGGACGCCTGGGTCGAGGGCGTGCATCAGGGCGTGGTGGCGGAAGTTAGCCCTAGCCAGGTCTGGGGTGAGGCCATGCTCGAAGAGCTGCTTGATCGCAGCGAGGGTGTGCCACTGTTGCTGGTGCTGGACGGCGTGACCGATCCACACAACCTCGGTGCCTGCCTGCGTACCGCCGATGCGGCGGGGGCCCTGGCGGTGATCGTGCCCAAAGACAAATCGGCAACCCTGAATGCCACCGTGCGTAAGGTGGCTTGCGGCGCGGCGGAAGTGATTCCGCTGGTGGCGGTGACCAATCTGGCGCGCACCCTGGAGAAGCTCCAGCAGCGTGGCTTGTGGCTGGTCGGTACCGCGGGTGAGGCCGAGCAGGAGCTGTATCAGCAAGACATGACCGGGCCGACTGTGCTGGTCATGGGGGCTGAGGGCAAAGGCATGCGTCGCCTGACTCGCGAGCATTGTGACTACCTGGTGCGTCTGCCGATGGCGGGCAGTGTCAGCAGTCTCAACGTTTCGGTCGCCGCAGGCGTGTGCTTGTTCGAAGCTGTGCGTCAGCGGGCCGGCAAGCAGAAGTAGCCGCCGCATCGGGTGGCGGGCGCAATGCCCGTCGCCTAGCGCTCAATTGTACAAATAATCACCAATTTGCCTTGCGCCGCTGTCCCCCCTTCTCTAGAATTGCGCCCCTTGCCGTGCGGGCAGGCGCTTTTGTGCCCTCCACTCTGCAAGACACCAGTGTTATTCACTCCTTGCCTGACCGATTTTCGGCAGGCTTCAACCCGTAAGGAGCATTTATGCGTCATTACGAAATCATCTTTCTGGTTCACCCGGACCAGAGCGAGCAAGTCGGCGGCATGGTTGAGCGTTACACCAAGCTGATCGAAGAAGACGGCGGCAAAGTTCACCGCCTGGAAGACTGGGGCCGTCGTCAACTGGCCTATGCAATCAACAATGTTCACAAGGCTCACTACGTGATGCTGAACGTTGAGTGCACCGGCAAAGCCCTGGCTGAGCTGGAAGACAACTTCCGTTACAACGATGCCGTGATCCGTAACCTGGTCATCCGTCGCGACGAGGCCGTTATCGACCAGTCCGAGATGCTCAAGGCTGAGGAAAACCGTAGCGAACGCCGCGAGCGTCGTGACCGTCCTGAGCACGCTGACTCCGCCGATGGCGATGACAGTGACAACAGCGACAGCGACAACGCTGACGAGTAATCCACGGATTTATTGAGGAGCCACTCTCATGGCACGTTTTTTCCGTCGTCGTAAGTTCTGCCGTTTCACCGCTGAAGAAGTGAAAGAGATCGATTACAAGGATCTCAACACTCTGAAAGCCTACATCTCCGAAACCGGCAAGATCGTACCTAGCCGTATCACCGGGACCAAGGCTCGTTATCAGCGTCAGCTGGCTACCGCTATCAAGCGCGCCCGCTTCCTGGCCCTGCTGCCCTACACCGACAGCCACGGCCGCTGAGACCGGGTCGTCGACATACGGTAAGGGATAGATCGCATGCGCGCCTTAGCTGAGTTCATCATGCGCGGTCGTATGCAGGCCACCCTGGTGGTGGTGGGTTCGGCGGCATTGCCGCTGTTGTTCTGGTTGAGTGCTGCAGCGGGCAGTCTGGTACTGCTCCGTCGCGGCATGAACGATGCTTTCGGCATCCTGATTTGGGCGTTGTTGCCTGCAGTGACTTGGTGGGTGCTGGGTGATCCGAGCATTCTCCTGATCATGGTCGGTACGCTGTTGTTGGCGCAGGTATTGCGCGCCAGCGGTTCCTGGATGAGGACGTTGTTGGCCAGTGTTGTACTCGGCGTGGTGTTTGCGCTGGTGCTGGGGGCTACCTCCGGTGAGCTGATCGAGGCCTTGGCGGATGCAGTCCGCACAGCGCTGCCGCAGTTCATCGAGCAGGCCAAAGTGCCGGCCGAGCAACTCGCAGGTTTGCAGGATTCGTTGATTCCGACCCTGACCGGGCTACTGGCTTCCTCATTGCAGGCGGCCTGTGTACTCAGTCTGGTGTTGGCGCGGTACTGGCAAGCGGCGTTGTATAACCCGGGCGGCTTCGGTCGTGAGTTTCGTAGCGTGCGGTTACACCCGGCAGTTGCCTTGGCACTGTTGTTTGGCGTCCTGGTGACGCCAGCGTTGGGAGCGCAAGCTGCCGTATTGGCACCGATCTGTACGGTGCCGCTGTTTTTCGCCGGGCTGGCCTTAGGGCATGGCCTGATCGAAATGAAGCGCCTTTCCAGCTTTTGGCTGATTGGCCTGTACATAGCGGTGCTGCTGCTCGGTAACCTGATCTGTCTGTTAGCTGTTGTTGATGGTCTGTTTGATTTTCGCGGTCGCCTGGCGCGCCACAATGGCGCCGGTCCTGCGAACGGTGAAGGTTAAAAGTTCAAGAGGTAAGACCCAAATGGAAGTCATCCTGCTGGAAAAAATCGCCAACCTGGGCAACCTGGGCGATAAAGTGAATGTTAAGGCTGGTTACGGCCGTAACTACCTGCTGCCTCAGCGCAAGGCCACTGCTGCAACTGCTGCCAACGTGGCTGCATTTGAAGCACGCCGTGCTGAGCTGGAACAGGCTGCTGCCGACAAGAAAGCTTCGGCCGAAGAGCGCGCTGCGCATCTGGCTGAGCTGGAAGTCACCATCACCGCTACCGCGGGCGATGAAGGCAAGCTGTTCGGTTCCATCGGTACTCACGACATCGCTGACGCACTGACCGCCTCTGGCGTTGCAGTAGCGAAAAGCGAAGTTCGTCTGCCGAACGGCACCATTCGCCACACTGGCGAATACGACGTTGCTGTGCACCTGCACACTGACGTTGAAGCCACTGTTAAGGTGGTTGTCATCGCCGGCTAAATGCCGTCGAGAGCTTGCGCTGCTGCGCAGGCTCGATAACATCGGGCACGTCAGGGTGAAAGCGCTGACGTGCCCTTTGTCTTTCTGCAGTACGGCGTTTGCTTAGGCTCTGTTGGCCCAGCAACGCGGCGCGCAAAGATACGTCAACAGAGCCCATACCATGAATGATATTTCCGTTCCCGAGCAGTACGACCTGCAAACCGCCGCCCTCAAGGTGCCGCCGCATTCCATCGAAGCCGAACAGGCGGTGCTGGGCGGGTTGATGCTGGACAACAATGCCTGGGAGCGGGTGCTGGATCAGGTGTCCGATGGCGATTTCTACCGCCACGACCACCGGCTGATTTTTCGGGCGATCTACAAGCTGGCCGAGCGCAATCACCCGTTTGACGTGGTGACCTTGTCCGAGCAGTTGGACAAGGAAGGTCAGCTGTCGCAAACCGGTGGCCTGGCCTACCTGGGCGAGTTGGCCAAGAACACGCCGTCGGTAGCTAACATCAAGGCCTATGCGCAGATCATCCGTGAGCGCGCGACCTTGCGTCAGTTGATCGGCATCAGCAGCGAAATCGCCGACAGCGCCTACGCCCCGCAAGGTCGTACCGGCGAGGAGATTCTCGATGAGGCCGAGCGGCTGATCTTCCAGATCGCCGAAGCGCGCCCCAAGACCGGTGGCCCGGTCGGCATCAATGACATCCTGACCAAGGCGATTGATCGCATCGACACGCTGTTCAACTCGGGTGATGCGATTACCGGCCTGTCCACCGGCTTTACCGACCTGGATGCGCAGACCAGCGGCTTGCAGCCGGCTGACCTGGTAATCGTCGCCGGCCGTCCGTCGATGGGTAAGACCACCTTCGCCATGAACCTGGTGGAGAACGCGGTGCTGCGCAGCGACAAGGCCATCGTCGTGTACTCGCTGGAGATGCCGGCCGACTCCATCGTCATGCGGATGCTCGCGTCCCTCGGTCGCATCGACCAGACCAAGGTGCGTGCTGGCCGCCTGGACGATGACGACTGGCCGCGCCTGACCTCAGCAGTCAACCTGCTCAATGATCGCAAGCTGTTTATCGATGACACCGCCGGTATCTCACCCTCGGAAATGCGCGCACGTACCCGGCGTTTGGCCCGTGAGCATGGCGAGATCGGCATGATCATGGTCGACTACCTGCAGCTGATGCAGATTCCAGGCTCCAGCAGCGAGAGCCGGGTCAACGAGATTTCCGAAATCTCCCGCTCGCTCAAGGCCCTGGCCAAGGAGTTCAACTGCCCGGTGGTGGCGCTGTCGCAGCTCAACCGTGGCTTGGAGCAACGACCGAACAAACGCCCAATCAACTCCGACTTGCGCGAATCCGGTGCTATCGAGCAGGACGCCGACATCATCATGTTCGTCTACCGCGACGAGGTGTATCACCCGGAAACCGAGTACAAGGGCGTGGCCGAAATCATCATCGGCAAGCAGCGTAACGGCCCTATCGGTACTTCGCGCCTGGCCTTCCTGGGCAAGTATTCGCGTTTTGAAAACCTGGCGCCGGGCAGCTATCAGTTCGACGACGACTGACGGTGTGGCTGCTTGATGCGGCCCGTGTGACTACAGAAGCAGCAAACGGGCGCCCAGCGGTTAAGATGGGCGCCCGTTTTCGTTCAGGGCTGTGTCCATGCGTCCGTTGCTTGCCACCATCGATCTTGCCGCCATTCAGCATAACTACGCCCTGGCTCAGCGCTGCGCACCGGGTCGCCAGGCCTTTGCCGTGGTCAAGGCCAATGCCTACGGCCATGGTGTGCGTGAGGTGGTCGGCGCCTTGCTAGAGTTGGCTGACGGCTTTGCCGTGGCCAGTGTCGAGGAGGCGGTCGTGGTGCGTGAGCTGCATGCCAGCGCGCGCATTCTGCTGCTGGAAGGCTGCTTCGAAGCCGCTGAATATGCCCAGGCGGCGCAGTTGGGGCTGGATGTGGCGGTGCACACGGCTGAGCAGGCCGCCGCCCTGCTGACGGCCGATCTGCAGCAGCCGCTGCGGGTTTGGCTGAAGCTCGACAGCGGCATGCATCGGCTGGGTTTCAGCCCTGCCGAGGTGCGCGCTTGGCATCCGCGTTTGCGCGGCGCGGCGCAGGTGGCGGAGCTCAACCTGCTCAGTCATTTCGCTTGCGCCGATGAGCGCGGTCATCCGCTGATCGAGGAGCAGGTGGAGGTGTTTCTCGACCTGCTGGACCTGGATTTCGATCAGCGTTCACTGGCCAACTCGGCCGCTCTCCTGACCATTCCCGCGGCCCATATGGATTGGCAGCGCCCCGGCATCATGCTTTACGGCGCGACGCCGTTTGCTGAGCTGAGCGCCCAGGAACTCGGCCTGCGCCCGGCCATGAGCCTGACGGCGCAGGTCATTGCGGTGCATGAGGTTGCTGCCGGGCAAAGCGTTGGCTATGGCGCCAGCTGGGTGGCGCCTCGTGACTCACGCATTGCCACGGTCAGCTGCGGTTATGCCGACGGTTACCCGCGGCAGGCACCCGAAGGCACGCCCGTGTGGGTGGCCGGGCGGCGTGCGCCGCTGGTCGGGCGGGTGTCGATGGATATGCTGACGGTGGATATCAGTGCTGTGCCGGAGGCGCAGCTGGGCTCGGCAGTGGAGCTGTGGGGCGCCCAGTTGCCGGTGGATGAGTTGGCCCAGGCCTGCGGCACCATCGGCTACGAACTGCTGAGCAAGGTCACGGCGCGTGTGCCGCGCCGCTATCGGCAGTTCTGAGGGTTATTCGGACGCCAACCCGCTGGAGACCTGAAGAATATCCAAGCGTGCACAGTCGGCGCGGCTGGGTGCGCCATTTGCACCGTGCAGGCTGAAGCCACTGCGGCCATGTTTTTTGACCTCGTAGAGCGCTTCATCGGCAGCCTTGTACAGGCCTGCGAGGTATTGCGCGTGCTGCGGATACAGGGCGGCGCCAATACTAATGGTCACGGACAGCGGTGTTGCGCCGTAGAAAATCGGTTTGGCCAAGGCATCGAGCAGGCGCTGGGCGATTTCACACGCCTGGATCTCGGCGTCGGCACCGCAAATCAGCACCGCGAACTCGTCCCCGCCCAGGCGCGCCACCAGATCATTGCCGCGGACATGCTCGTGCAGGCGCTGAGCGATGGTTTGCAGCACCTGATCGCCGGCGCTGTGGCCGTACTGATCATTGATCGGCTTGAAGTGGTCGAGGTCGAGCAGGATCAGGGCAATTGATTCACCGCGGCGCTGGGCGTCAGTCATGGCCGCCTCGGTGCGCTCCATCAGGTAGCGGCGGTTGGCCAGTTCTGTCAGCGGGTCATGGAAAGCGGCGTGCTGAAGCTCCAGCTCACGCTCGCGCAGTTGTTGGTTGGCTGCTGCGAGTTCAGCGGTGCGCTGATTGACGGCATCCTGCAGTTGGTTGGCGCTGGCTTCAGCCTGCAGCAGGCGCGCGGCTTTTTCCTGGGAGGCCAACTTGAAGGCTGCATTCTTTTCATGCGTGAGGATCTGAATGCGATAGGCCAGGGCGAAAGAAAACAAAATGGTTTCGGCGGCCACAGTCAGTGGGAACAGGTAGGCGGTGTACGGGCTGGGTTGCAGGATGCCGCCGGCGCGCAGCACCAGGATTACGGTGCTGACCAGCACGCTGCCGTAACCAATCAGGTACAGGCGGGCGGGGAAGAAACCCTGGCGCATGCGCAGGGTGGCGACGATCAGGGCCACGGGCATGGTCAGGATTGGCGCCAGGGCAATGATCTGTGCGCCGGCATGGGCAAGGCCCAATGCGTTGACCAGAATGGCGGCGGCATACACCACGCAACCCAGGTTGAGCAGGCGATGGGCCCAGCGCAGGTCGTGGTTGGTGGTGAACAGCGCCTGGGTAAAGCGCATGACCAGGATTGCCCACAGTGCCGGCAGGGTCACCCGGTCCAGCCAGAAGGGTACCGCCTGGTTCGGCCACAGGTACTGAAAACCATGGCCGCTCATGCTCAGGATAAAGCCCAGGGCGCAGCCGGTGGCCAGTACGTACCAGAAGTAAGCGCTGTCGCGCAGGCTAATCAAGATGAACAGGTTGTAGAGCATCAGGGCCAGAATGATGCCGTACAGCAGGCTCAGGCCTAGGTTCTCGGTGGCGGCAAGTTGTTGCAGGTCGTCCCGCTGCCAGATTTTCAGCGGGAACGAATTGCCCCGCGGGTCGTAGCTGCGAAAGTACACAACCAACGGCTGTTCGCCCAGCTGCGGGAGCTGGAACACCTGGCGTCGATAGGGCAGGTCGCGCCCGGCGGCAAAGGGCACTTGCTCGCCACTCAAGCGTTGCTGCCAGCCGCCCTGACCATCCGGCAGATACAGGCGCAGGTCGAGCAGGGTGATGCCGGCATTTTCCAGCCACCATTGCTGCGGCGCGTCGTGGCTGGCCGTCAGGCTGACCTTTATCCACCACGGATTGGGGCTGAGGCCGACGCTGGCGCGGCCGGCGGCAGGTTGGAAACGCTGTTGGATGTCCGCGCGGGCCATGTCTTCGATGTGCAGTTGTGCGCCGACATCTTCGAGCAGTTCGATCTGGCCGTTGAGGCTGCTGCCACTGCTGGCCGGCGTCAGGACGATCGGTGCGGCAGTCGCAAGGGCGTTGCAGCAGAGCACGCCCAAGCAGAGGATTAAGCGGCCAAGTGATGAGGTCACGCGTCAGGCTCCGTGCGCCTGATGCGGGGTGCTCAGGTGCTGTGATTTCTTTCGAGTATAAGCACAAGTCATGACGTGCCGCAGTGCTGTGGGCAAAATGCCATGATGCAGGCGCAGGCTTAAACCCAGCGTGCTAGTCGGAATTGGTTATTTTTTGTGCTATATTGCGCGCCCGCGAAATTCCTCTCCACGCCTTACCGGTCATCGTCATGCAAGCAGTCAAGCCGTTATTCGATTATCCAAAATACTGGGCCGAGTGCTTTGGCCCGGCGCCGTTCTTGCCGATGAGTCGGGAAGAAATGGATCAGCTTGGCTGGGACAGCTGCGACATCATCATCGTGACCGGTGATGCCTACGTCGATCATCCGTCGTTCGGCATGGCCATCATCGGCCGGCTGCTGGAGTCCCAGGGCTTTCGCGTCGGCATCATTGCCCAGCCCAACTGGCAGTCGAAAGACGACTTCATGAAGCTTGGCGAGCCCAACCTGTTCTTCGGTGTCGCGGCCGGCAACATGGACTCAATGATCAACCGCTACACCGCCGACAAGAAAATTCGCTCTGACGACGCCTACACCCCAGGCGGTCTGGCCGGTAAGCGCCCGGATCGCGCCAGCCTGGTGTACAGCCAGCGCTGCAAGGAAGCCTATAAGAATGTGCCGATCGTACTCGGCGGCATCGAGGCTTCGCTGCGCCGCATCGCTCATTACGATTACTGGCAGGACAAGGTCCGCCATTCGATCCTGATCGACGCCTGCGCCGATATCCTGCTGTACGGCAACGCCGAGCGGGCTATCGTGGAAGTGGCGCAGCGCCTGTCCTACGGGCAGAAGATCGAAGACATCACTGATATTCGCGGCACTGCGTTTATCCGGCGCGACAGCCCCACGGACTGGTTCGAGATCGACTCCAGTCGCATCGACCGGCCGGGCAAGATCGACAAGATCATCAACCCTTATGTGAACACCCAGGACACCCAGGCTTGCGCCATCGAGCAAGAAAAAGGCCCGGTCGAAGACCCGAATGAAGCCAAGGTGGTGCAGCTGTTGCCGCACCCCAAGCTGACCCGCGACAAGACCGTGATCCGCCTGCCGTCGTTTGAGAAGGTGCGCAGCGACGCTGTGTTGTATGCCCACGCCAACCGCGTGCTGCACCTGGAAACCAACCCCGGCAACGCCCGCGCGTTGGTGCAAAAGCATGGCGAGGTGGATGTGTGGTTCAACCCACCACCCATCCCGATGACCACCGAAGAGATGGACTACGTGTTCGGCATGCCCTATGCGCGCATCCCGCACCCGGCGTACGGCAAGGAAAAGATTCCGGCCTACGACATGATCCGTTTCTCGGTGAACATCATGCGCGGCTGCTTTGGTGGCTGCACCTTCTGCTCAATCACCGAGCACGAGGGCCGCATCATCCAGAGCCGCTCGGAAGACTCGGTGATCCGCGA
>OFRI01000340.1_pt1 | contig 12785 bp, 8 predicted proteins | sample 1543031 | NCBI WGS metagenome assembly OFRI01 (sample SAMN07774226, study PRJEB24372) | wastewater metagenome
TCATCAGAGATACCGTGGATATTTTCAGAGTCGCCCACAGGTTTTTTTGGATTGATGTAGATATGAATAGAGCTTCCGGTAAGCTTTCGATTGACCATTTCAATCGCGCCAACTTCAATAATGCGATCGCCATCTTGATAATAGAAACCGGTGGTCTCTGTATCGAGAATGAGCTGTCGAGGTCCAAAGACCTCAACCTTACGTGGAGTAATCACAATTTGCGGATGTTGTTTGAGTTGTGTTAAATCGACACTTGCCGCAACTTCAGGCGTTTGTTCAGTAGAAGCAACCGTTGTGCCAAGTTCTGGTTCAGCCATTAAACTTGGCTCTTGTTCTGCAACGTGTATTTCACTTTCGGCTAAATCTTCGCTGTTATCGGCTTCTTCGTCATCGAAACCCAAACCAAAAGGGTCGTTTAACAACCAGTCTGGTTCAACTTTTTTTTTATCTACAGACGGTTCTGTTGTCGCTGTTTTAGACTGACGAAGTTGAGCCTGTGTTTGATCGGCACCAAGGTTTGCCAATTGATCTGCCATTTCATTACCTTCATGACCTGCATGGCCTTTAACCCAGTGCCAATCGATATCGCGGCCTTGGCAGGCTGCATCGAGTTTTTTCCATAAATCTGGGTTTTTAACGTCTTTCCAATTTTTCTTTTTCCAACCCGTAATCCACTCGGTAATGCCGCGTTTGACATAGGTTGAATCTGTCCAGACTACCAACTTCGCATCGGTTGGGCAAAAAAGAATGCCTTCAATGGCCGCGGTGAGTTCCATACGGTTATTGGTGGTGTTGTCTTCACCGCCACACAGTTTATGTTCTTCAGTTTCTGTAATAATGTACGCGCCCCATCCCCCAAGACCAGGGTTTCCACGACAAGCACCATCGACATACAGGGTAATTGTTTGTGACATACACAACTTCCGTAAACTGAAAATTAAAACTAAGCGGGCACCATTGTATAACGCAAATGCACTAGAGAAGTGTATAAGATGCAGCTTTTTTAATTTCTTGTAACATTTATACTGATTTCAAGTTAAATTAACGCCTTGTGTCTGCGGCGTGCTTTACTACAATGGCAGATCTAAAAAATAAATTTTATACGAGTTGTTTGGATTTTCTTATGTATAAGTCAGCTGCCATTTTTGGCCAACCGATGTTACCGACATTATTTAAAATTACAGTACTCGGTTCAGCACTTGCGACACTTGGACTGGCTGGTTGTTCCTCGACGCAAAGTGCAACGCAAACATCTAAATCCAAACAAGTCGGATCGAACTACCTAGATGCAAACAGCCTAGATTCTTTAGAAGATTTACTTTCTGCAACCGACATGCGTGCGGTGGAAGGGGATCGACTGTTGGTGTTAAAGCACGGTGACGTTTGGAAGCGTATGACCGTGGGCTTTAAAATGAACAGCGATCATTGGAATCCGCGTATTGATGCACAGCGCGGGTGGTTCATTTCACGCCAACCGTATTTGGATCGTTTAAGTGCACGTGCTTCACGTTATTTGTATCACACCGTTAAAGAAGCTGAGCGTCGCGGTTTACCAACAGAGCTGGCGCTACTGCCTGTGATTGAAAGTTCGTATGACCCCGCTGCAACCAGTAGTGCTGCGGCTGCGGGCTTATGGCAGTTTATTCCAAGTACTGGACGTATTTATGGCTTAAAACAAAGTAGCCAATATGACGGACGCCGTGATGTGGTGGAGTCAACGCGTGCTGCGTATGAGTTCTTGGGCAGTTTATATAACCAGTTTGGTTCGTGGGAACTTGCACTAGCGGCTTATAACGCAGGTCCGGGCCGTATTCAACAAGCGATTAACCGTAATAAAGCCGCAGGTTTGCCGACAGATTATTGGTCATTAAAACTGCCTGAAGAAACCATGAATTATGTGCCACGTTTCTTGGCGGTTGCGCAGATCATTAAAAATCCAAATGCCTATAACATCAATTTACCACCGATTGCGAACCGTCCGCACTTTAGAGAAGTTACTGTGGGCGCGGTGAGTCTAAATGAAGTTGCGTCTATTACAGGTTTAAGTCGTGCCGAGCTGTATCAGTTAAATCCGGGACACCGTGGTGAATGGATTGATGGTGCAAGTCCAATGCGGATTTTAATTCCTGCAGACTTAAGTCCTTCAGTGGATGTACGTTTGAAAAAATTACAGGGTGGTTCAGGCGGCTTGTGGGCATCTGCAAATACCAAACTGCCTGAAAATAACCAAACGATTCAACCAAGCAAAATTGAACCGCCGACCTTAAACACCAAAGCGATCACACCGTCGAAAACTACACCACCAATTTTAGCGATGACAACCACAAAAACCACAACAGAAAAGCCTACCACTTCATCTGTGGTTACGTCGTCAAGCGGTGCAATCTCTACGCTGCCTCGTGGTTCAACGCCTAAGGGTTCTAATGCACTGGCTGCTTTTGCTGCCAATAGCGATATTCCAAGTGCGCCGCGTATTCCAGTTGCGGTGACGCCAGCGACCCCAGTGAAACCAGTTTCCGTTGAACCACTAATTTCAGTAGCAGAACGTGAGCAGTTAACCGCGGCAATTCAAGCTGAAGGTCAAAGCAAAACTGTCGATGAAGTTCTGAAACCAGTTGCGACGAAAGCAGAGCAAGCTGAAGTGGTAGCTGAAATTCAAGCTTTGGCCCCTCAAGGCACAGAAATTGTGGATCCTTTAGATGGTAAAATTAAGCTCACCGCAATTCAAACCAGTCAGTCCGTGGCAGAGCTGCAAGGTAAAGAGTTAACCAAAGGTTTTGCTTATCCAAAATCTGTGGCTGACAATACCCGTTTAGATTCAGATGAAGTGAAACGTAATCAAGGCAAAAACTTTGTTAAGACTGACTCTGAAATTGTGATTGTGCCGCCAAAAGGTAAACGTTCAACTTATACCGTACAACCGGGTGATACTTTGGCGCTGATTGCTGCCAAAAATGGGGTGAACTGGCGTGATGTGGCGAAGTGGAACCAAATGGATGCCAATGCCACACTTTATGTCGGTACATCGATTTATTTATATGATGCAAAACCACAAACTGAAAAAGTTGAAGTACGTTCTACAGTGAAAGCTGAGACTAAACCCGAGAGTTATACCGTTCGTGCCAATGATACCTTAACAGGCATTGCGGATGAGTTTGGTTTAAGCTTAAAACAGTTGGCTGACTATAACGGTTTAAGCGTAACGAGTGGTGTACGTGTGGGGCAAAAGCTTTCTTTAAAAGAAACAGCTCAATCCCTTACTAAATCCAACGATGAAAAAACTAGCAGACCAACCAAAGTGGCAACCCAGTCGTATACGGTGAAACGTGGCGAATATCTGAAACTGATTGCAGACCGCTATGCGCTGTCAAATCAAGAATTGGCAGATTTAACACCAGGTTTAAATGCGGGCAGCAACCTGTTGGTTGGACAAAAAATTAATGTGCCACTCAATGATGTCAAAAGCTTAACGACAAGTAGTGCCAAAGCATCTCCAGTCAAAGCTGAGCCACAGTTCAAAGTTGAAAGTTATAAAGTACAACGTGGTGACACATTATATAGCATTGCATCACAGTCGAAGATGAGCTTGTCGGAGCTGGCTGATCTCAATAATCTGTCAACCAATAGCGGCTTGCAAGTGGGTCAAAGTATTAAGATCCCTGCGGGTTCAACCGTGCCAGATACTTATACCGTTCAGTCTGGAGACTCATTAACTGCGATTGCTTCGAAATATAATTTGGGTATGGATTATATTGCTGACCTCAATAATATGAGTCGTACAGCGGGCTTACGTGTGGGTCAAAAACTCAAATTAACGGGTGAAGTGCCTGCTGTTGAAACGCCGAAAACAGTCGAAAAACAAACGACTGCAAGTAATAACTCAACCGATATTCACGTGGTGAAATCGGGTGAAACCCTAAATAGCATTGCGCGTAAATATCACTTGCAACTGAACTATTTGGCTGAATTAAACAACCTAAGCCGTACGGCGAATGTTCGTGTTGGTCAGCGTTTAAAAATTGAAGGTGATGTTGATTCAGCTCCAATCAAAACAGAAACAGTGGCAGCAAAGCCACAAGCAACTTCTAGCCGTGCAACTGAAGCTTATAAAGTGAAGTCAGGTGAGTCGTTAAACTCAATTGCAAACCGTGCTGGGATGTCGGTGTCAGAGCTTGCTAGTTTAAATAATCTGAGTCCGCGTGCGGGCTTACAAGTTGGGCAGACCATTCAAATTCCAAAACTGATTTCACAGTACACAGTGAAACGTGGTGATACCTTAATTGGACTGGCAAGTCGTTATGGTATGGACACTTCGCAATTGGCTGAGCTCAATGACATTAAACCGAATACGCAGTTGCGCATTGGCGATGTAATTAAGGTGCCGAATTAGTATTGAGTTGAAATGCAATTTCAGAGAAAGCCCCGATGAAGGTTAGAACAACATTTTTGCTGTTCAGCCTTGTAGCGATTCCATTAAAGGCATGGTCTGCACTGCAGACCATGCCTTTTATTGCACCTTATGGTACGCCGAAATATAGCCAATTGGATCATTTACCTTATGCCAATGTGCAGGCGCCAAAGGGTGGCGAATTAACACGTGCAGTCATCGGGAGTTTTGATAACTTAAACAGTATGAATGGTCGCGGTACTGCGGTTGAGGGAACCAATTATTTATTTGACTCGCTCATGAGTAGTTCTTTGGATGAGCCTGCGGTGATGTATCCGTTGCTGGCAGAAAAGGTCAGCTATGACCCGAAAAACTTTAACACCATCATTTTTCATTTAAACCCAAAAGCACGGTTTAGTGATGGCAGTCCTGTTACCGCAGCCGATGTAAAGTTCAGTTTTGATATCTTTCAAAGCAAATCCAATTTTGGCTTACAGATGTATTTATCGGATTTAGCCAAGACCGAAGTATTGTCCAAATACAGCGTCAAAATGCATTTTAAAACCCGAAATAATGTGGAAATGCCTTTGATTGTGGCCAGAATGCCAATTTATTCCAAAAAAGACTGGCAAGGCAAAGACTTTAGTCAAACTTCGATCAAACCGATTTTAGGCTCAGGTCCTTATCTCTTAGAGAAAATCAATGCAGGGCAGCGCGTTGTTTATAAGCGTAATCCAAAGTATTGGGCCAGAGATTTAAAGGTCAACCAAGGGCGCTATAATTTTAACCATGTGGCTTATGTGTATTATCGCAGCAAAGATATTGCTTTTACTGCGTTTAAGGCGGGTTTATATACCTTGCATGAGGAAGAGTCCGCACGACAATGGGTGACAGCCTATAACTTTCCCGCTGTAAAACAAGGTCTCGTTAAAAAATATCGCTTTAAGCATTTCAATCCAATTCCAACGCAAAGTTTTGTATTTAATACCCGTCGTCAGCCTTTTCAAGATATTTATTTTCGCCAAGCTTTAACCTATGCCTACGACTTTGAGTGGCAAAACAAAGCGATGTTCTATGGGCAATATCAACGCTTGCAAAGTTATTTTTCTAATAGCGAACTAGAGGCGAAGGGTGTGCCTTCGGCTGCTGAAATCAAAATCTTAAAGCCTTATTTGGCGAAATTGCATCCCGTACAGCGAGATGGCGTTTTAAAGAACTGGCGTTATTCAGCTTCAGATGGATCGGGCTATAATCGAAATAATTTACTCATCGCACGACAGATTTTATTAAAAAATGGCTATACATATAATGCAAAAGGTCAACTGTTAGATCGGAAAAATAAGCCGATTCAGTTTGAATTTCTGATTCAGCCGAGTGATGCTGTGCGTGAAATTACGCCTTTTGTTCGCCACCTAAAGCGCCTAGGAATACAGCTGAACATTCGACAGGTTGATACACCGCAGTACTATGAGCGGATGCGGACTCAAGATTTTGATATGACCCTACAAACGATGCCACAGTCTTTGACACCGGGCAAAGAACAGGTGCAACTGTGGGGCAGTGCTTCAGCCCATCAGGTGGGAAATTATAATTATTCGGGTATTCAAAATCCGGTGATTGATCAGATGATCCAACAGTTGATTCAAGCGCCTGATCGTAAGCAAGTGGTCGTTCAAACGCGTATTTTAGATCGATTACTGCGTGCGGGTTATTATCAAATTCCGACCTATGGTAAAGCGGATCAATGGTATGCCTATTGGAATATGTATCAAAAACCGGCACGAAGTCCACAGTTACATGTCGGGTTGGATTATTGGTGGAGTGATGCCAAACAGGCGAAAAAGGTGAGTCAGTACTTAGGTCAGGCAGCCAAGCCATAAGCTGGTATAGGGGTTTTTGAGATGCGTATGTATATATTCAAAAGGCTGTTGCTGATCGTTCCGACCTTATTTCTGATTTTACTGATCAATTTTGCTGTGATTCAAATTGCGCCCGGTGGTCCTGTTGAGCAAGCCATTCAACAAGCGGAAGCTATGCAAACTTTGGGTAATTTGGGCGGTGCAGGTGGAGGCTCAAATGTCTATCAAGGCGCGCAAGGGCTCAGTGATGAAATGCTCGCAAAGATCAAAGCACATTATGGTTTTGATCAGCCCATGCATATACGCTTTTTTGAAATGGTAAAAAATTATGCGCAACTGGACTTCGGCACGAGCTTTTTTAAAGACCAGCCCGTTACAGCGCTGATTAAGGATAAATTACCTGTATCCGTGTCCTTGGGGCTGTGGAGTGCTTTGCTGATTTATCTGATTTCGATTCCTTTGGGCATTAAAAAAGCCCGATTGCACGGCACAGTGTTTGATCAGTCTACATCGCTCCTGTTGGCAGTGGCCTATGCAGTTCCTGCATTTATTTTTGCAATTCTCTTGATTGTCTTTTTTGCAGGCGGTTCTTATTTCCAATGGTTCCCCTTACAAGGTTTGGTTTCGGAAAATTTTGCGGATTTGTCGTTATGGGGCAAAATTAAAGATTATTTCTGGCACATGGCTTTACCGCTTTTGGCGATGGTGATTGGTGGCTTTGCCACAGTGACTTATCTCACCAAGTATTCGTTTATGGAAGAGCTAGGCAAGCCTTATGTGCTGACGGCACGTTCCAAAGGCCTGACTGAGTCTCAAGTGTTGTATGGTCATGTGTTTCGCAATGCGATATTAATTGTGGTTGCTGGTTTACCTGAAGCTTTAATCGCTTACTTCTTTGTGGGCAATTTATTTATTGAGATCATTTTTAATCTGGATGGTTTAGGTTTATTGGGCTTTGAGGCGATTGTGCAGCGTGACTATCCTGTGATTTTTGGCACCTTATTCATTTTTACTTTGTTGGGCTTGCTGCTGCGTCTAATTGGCGATGTGTTGTATCAGTGGATTGATCCGCGAATACATTTTGATTCGCAAGGGAGAGGCTGATGTCACCCATTTTACAGGCAGGTTTCAAACGATTTAAGCAAAATAAGCTCGGTCTTAGTTGTAGTATTTTATTTATCTGTGTTTTTGTACTGTCTTTAGCCTCAGAGCTAATCGCGAATGATAAACCACTATTGGTTAAGTATGATCAGACCTTATATTTCCCTGTATTGAAACACTATCCTGAAACGACTTTTGGCGGTGTTTTCGAAACTGAAACTGAATATAAAGATCCAGTGGTACAGCAGCTGATTCAAGCAAAAGGTTGGGTTGTTTGGCCGTTGATTCGATATTCATATCAAACCCCCAATGTTGATTTGACAGTCCCTGTACCGTCACCACCCACAATGCAAAATTGGCTCGGGACAGATGACCAAGGTCGTGATGTCTTGGCACGCGTGTTGTATGGTTTACGTGTCTCATTGCTGTTCGGTTTTATTTTGACTTTCAGTTCAGCTGTACTGGGCATAGTGATTGGAGCAATACAAGGTTATTACGGTGGTTGGATCGATTTAATCGGGCAGCGCATTTTAGAAGTGTGGGGCGGGTTACCCATGCTGTTCATGGTGATGATTTTAGTCAGTATGTTTAGCCCAAATATTTACTGGCTGTTTTTAATCATGCTGTTATTCAGTTGGACAATTTTAGTTCCACTGGTACGTGCTGAGTTTTTAAGGGCCCGCCAGTTGGATTATGTCCGTGCCGCGCGAAGTTTAGGTGTCACCAACCGAGCTATTATCTTTCGGCATATTTTACCCAATGCAATCAGCTCTAGCCTGTCACAACTGCCTTTTATCTTAACAGCCAATATTACAGCGCTAACCGCACTGGATTTCTTGGGCTATGGCCTACCGCCTGATGCGGCATCATTGGGCGAGCTTTTGTTACAAGGCAAGAATAATTTAAATGCACCATGGTTAGCACTGTCTGGCTTTTTCAGCTTGGCCCTTGTGCTTGCGTTGCTGATGTATATCGGGGAGGCTTTGCGCGATGCATTTGACCCTAGACGCCAATAGAACAGCCTCCATACTTGAAGTAAATGCACTGAGCATTCAAAGTGCAGAACGGGTATTGGTCGATCAGCTCAGTTTTGAACTACGTGCTGGGCAGACTTTAGCACTGGTTGGAGAGAGCGGTTCAGGAAAATCGATCAGTGCTTTGGCCTTGATGGGTTTATTGCCGAAAGTTTTACAAGTGCAAGGCTCAGTACTGTTAGGTGGAAAAAATCTCTTAAAGCTGAGCGATGCGCAACTTAGGTCGATTCGTGGGCAAAAAATCGCGATGGTTTTTCAAGAGCCAATGACCGCTTTAAATTCTTTGCATCGAGTAGAAAAAATCATTGCCGAGGCTTTATGGTTACAGGGTTGGTCTAAAAAGCAAGCGCGACAACGCGTGATTGCCTTGTTAGAAGATGTGGGCATTCCAAATCCTGAAAGTGTGTTACAGCGTTTTCCTTATGAGCTGTCTGGCGGCCAACGCCAGCGGGTCATGATTGCCATGGCACTGGTGCAAGAGCCTGATATTTTGATTGCTGATGAGCCCACCACGGCACTAGATGTCATGCTGCAAGTTCAAATTTTAGACTTGCTGAAGTCTTTACAACAGCGCCATAACATGGCCATGATTTTGATTAGCCATGACCTCAATTTGGTGAAACATTATGCTGATGATGTCGTAGTCATCCATCAAGGCAAGGTCGTAGAGCAAGGGGCGGTTGCGCAGATTTTTGAGCAGTCGCAGTCTGCTTATACTCAAAACTTACTCAATCATTCTTTTGGTCAAGCTATTAACGTACAAGATACTGCTCCTTTGCTCCGCTTAAAACAACTCGAGGTTAAATTTCCGATTAAAAAGGGCTGGTTTAATCGAACGACCCAGTATCTTGCTGCGGTTGAAGCTTTAGATTTGAGCTTGGCTCAAGGGCATTCGTTGGGAATTGTTGGGGAAAGTGGTGCAGGCAAAAGTTCTTTGGCACTGGCTGTAGCAAGGTTGATTGAAAGTCGAGGGCAGATCCGGTTTGGAGAACATGATTTAAACCAACTCTCGCAAAAGGCATTACGTCCGCTACGTCGTGATTTTCAAATCGTGTTTCAAGACCCGTTCGCAAGTTTGAACCCACGCATGAGTGTTGAACAAATCATTGCAGAAGGTTTGACTTTAAAGCCTTTGTCTTTGTTTGAGCGAACACAGCGTATTGAGAATGTCTTAACTCAGGTGGAGTTGCCAGTCGCATTTAAAAGCTATTATCCACATGAGCTATCTGGTGGGCAAAGGCAGCGTGTGGCTTTGGCACGAGCCTTGGTACTTCAACCTAAACTATTGATTTTAGATGAACCAACTTCGGCCTTAGACCGAAGTACGCAGCGTTCGATTGTGGCGTTATTACGCCGTCTACAACACGAGCAGGGTATGAGCTATTTGTTTATTAGTCATGACTTACAAGTGGTACGAGCACTCTGCCAACAGGTTTTGGTCTTGCGTCATGCCAAAGTGGTGGAATTGCAAGCCACTGAACAACTTTTTGAGCAACCGCAGTCTGACTATACGCGTCAATTGATTCAAGCCAGTCAGTATCAGTAAAATTTATTTTGCTAAATAAAAATTTAGAGAATTTGACAAAATGAATTGTCAAATTCTCTTGACTGTAGCCAAAAAACACATAGAGTAAAAACACTAAAAAATATTAAAGGATGAATTTTCATGAGCCAGCTTGCAAGCGCAATCGACATTGGGCAGGTCCATTTTAAAAATAAGATGATTAAAGGGGCAATGAGTGAAGCACTGGCCAATCATGCTGGCCAGCCGAATCATTTGCACTTAGGCTTGTATGAGGCTTGGGCAAAAGGAGGCCTAGGCTGTGCCATTACAGGTAATGTGATGGTGGACTTCCGAGCTAAAAATGAGCCAGGCGTGGTGGTGATTGAAACCGAGCGTGACTTAGAACCACTAAAACAATGGGCTGCGATTGGTAAAAAACATGGCATGGTGCAATTGGTACAGTTGTCACATCCGGGCCGTCAATGTCCTAAGGGTTTAAATAAGGAAACGGTTGCACCTTCAGCAGTACCGTTTAGCCCTGCTTTAGCAATGAGCTTCGGAACGCCGCGAGCGCTTCGTGAAGATGAAATCCTTGATATTATCCAACGTTTTGCAACTTCAGCTGCCATTTGTGAGAAAGCGGGCTTTGAAGGCGTGCAATTACATGGTGCACATGGTTATCTCATCAGTCAGTTTTTATCGCCGTTGACCAATAAACGCCAAGATCAATGGGGTGGCTCTGCTGAAAACCGCATGCGTTTTTTATTGGAAATTTATAAAGCGGTACGTGCGGCAACTTCAGAGCAGTTTATTATTTCGGTCAAACTCAACTCGGCAGACTTCCAGCGTGGCGGGATTAGTGAAGAAGATGTCATTGCGACATTTAAAGCGATTGATGTGGCTGGGATTGATTTGATTGAGATTTCAGGGGGTAGCTATGAAGCACCTGCCATGGCTGGGGTGAAGCAAGAAAAACGTAAAGCGTCGACCATTGCACGTGAGGCTTACTTTTTAGAGTTTGCTGAAAAAATTCGTGAACAAGTCCAGTGTAAGTTGATGGTGACAGGCGGTTTTCGTACTGCTGTGGGGATGAACGCAGCCTTAGAAAGTGGTGCATGTGATTTTATTGGGATGGCACGCCCGTTTGCGGTAGAACCTGACGTGACCAACCGTTTAATTGCAGGTCAAGATGTGCGTTATGCAGTCGATAAGATCAAAACAGGCATTTCAATGATTGATAAAATGGCGATTATGGAAGTGATCTGGTATGCCGCGCAATTTAAGGATATCGCAGAAGGTAAACAACCAAATCCGAAACTGTCACCGCTCAAAGTGTTTTTTAATTATTTAAAAGGCAATGTAAAGGCGGTGATTAAAGGGCAAGTCAACTCTAGAAAGTCAGCTTAAGCATAGCATTACTGCGTGATAGACCAATACTGTTCAAAATCAGAAGCGGACCATTGCCCACGTGCCATTGCAGCATTGAAGGCAGGTCTGCTTTGTATTTGGGTGAAATAGTGTTGAATGGAGTTATACTGAGCAAACTGCGGAGTGGCATAACTGGCCGCATAGAGTGGAAACCACATCAAGATATCCGCATAACTAAACACATCGCCTGCAAAGGATGAATGCGTGCTTAAGTGGGTATCAATTTCTTTAAGCTGTCGATGTAATTCAGGGTTTAAATAAGCGTGATTGAACGCGCTTTGAAAGGCCAAACTCACAAAACGTACAACAAAAGGTGTTTGTTGCTTAATGTGTTGGAAAACTTGTTTCAATGCCAAATTGGGCATGAGACTGGCATCGCTATAACGACTATAAAAACAGAAGTTCCAATACTGTGTATGGTCATGGGGAATAATCAACTTCTGGTGTCGTTGGCATAAATATTCTACGATTGCGCTGCTTTCCGTAAGTCGTATCGTCTGAGTATCATGTGAAATCTCGAGCGTTGGAAATTTCAGATTCGTTTGTCTAGCTTGTGTTGCATCATACAGCTTGAGTTCATAAGACAGCTCAAGTTCCTCAAGTAGCCAAAGAATACGCTGTGAACGTGAGTTTTGAAGATGATGTAAGATCATAAATATTTTTAGTTTTAAGTGATTGATCGTATCTATAAAAAGAAGAATAAAGGAAATCTAGGATGAAAAATAGAAATGTTGTGATTTTAAGTGCTGTTTTACTTTGGGCAAGTCCTCAACAGCTATGGGCGAATATGTCCTATCAAACAGGGGATATTATTTTTCACGTCTCGAAGTCTCAACAAAGTTTAGGGATACAAAAAGCGACCAAGTCCCGTTATAGCCATATGGGTTTAATTGTTAATAAAGATGGAAAAGCATGGGTTTTAGAGGCAGTTCAGCCTGTGAAATATACGGCACTTCAGCAGTGGATTGATCGCGGGGTTGAGCGGCATTATGTGGTGAAGCGCTTTAAAACGAATTTGACTGTTCAGCAAAAGCAGCAACTGATCAAGAACGCAGAACAATACTTAGGCCAGCCTTATGATCTTTATTTTGAGTGGGACAATCGTGCTTTATATTGCTCAGAAATAGTCTGGAAGGCCTATCATGATGCTTTAGGTATTGAGTTGGCGCCGTTATCCAAACTGAAGCAATTTGATTTAAGTTCGTCTGAAGTCAAGCAACTCATGCAACAGCGATATGGGCAAAGCATTCCCTTGAATGAAACTGTGATTGCGCCACAGGCTATTTTTGCCTCGACTGCTTTAGTTGAAGTTGATCGTAAATAGACAGGCAATAAAAAGCCCAAGTCATAATGCTTGGGCTTTTTTATGAGATCACTCTAGAAAAATCAATCTCGAATATGGCGTCCCTACGGGGATTCGAACCCCGGTTACCGCCGTGAAAGGGCGATGTCCTAGGCCTCTAGACGATAGG
>OFRI01000342.1_pt1 | contig 12770 bp, 9 predicted proteins | sample 1543031 | NCBI WGS metagenome assembly OFRI01 (sample SAMN07774226, study PRJEB24372) | wastewater metagenome
CGTAGGAGCGGCTTCAGCCGCGATGCTTTCAAGGCAAACGGCATCGCGGATAAATCCGCTCCTACAGAAGCTCAATCGCACCTTCAACACAACGTGGACAGCGCATTTTTTAGCATGTGGTCAGCCCAGCAAAAAGCGCCGAGCATCGGCCGCGCTTTGGGCTGGGATCTCTTCCATCGGCACATGCCCAACACCCGGATAAACCTTCACCTCGATACCTGGCAGATCACGCTGCCAGAGCGGCACGTGCTTAGGCGAAATCCAGCGATCACGCTCACCCCATAGCAACAGGGTTGGCGCCTTGATCTGCGCCACCCGCGCAGGCGTGGTATGCAGCTCGTCGCGATTGACCTGCAGCAGCACACGGAAGATCTGCATCATCGATTTACGATTGCCGGGACGGCGACTGAGGTCGTAATAGCGCTGGATGACCCCCGACTTAATCCGCCCACGGTCACCGTAAACCTCCTTCACGCCCTGGGCGATCAACGCCCGCGGCATCCACAGCGGCATCGCCAGCGTGGCGCCTGGCAAGGCAGCGGAGGCGATCATCCATGGCACCTTGGCCATCGGGTAACCGGCAGGATCGATCAGCACCAACTTGTTTACCCGCGCAGGTTTGAGCACGGCATAGTTCCAGGCGATATAGCCACCCAGGGAATTGCCAACCAGAGACGCCTGACTGACGCCCAGGTGATCCAGCAGCAAGTCGAACACCTCAATCATGCGCTCGGCCGAATAAACGCCATCTGGCGCCGGGCCGGTGAGGCCAAAGCCAGGCACATCAAAACGAATCACCCTGTAGTCCGCCGCAAAGGCCGGTAGCCAGTCGTCCCAGGTGTGCAATGAAGCAACAACCCCATGGATCAGCACCAACGCTGGCTTGTTACGGTCGCCTTCATCGCGGTAGTGAACATTGAAACCGCCCAGTTCGATAAACCGCGAGCCGCTGTCCGGATGGGCGTAGCGGTCCTTAAGGCCCGCCAGCGACAGCGGACCAAAACCTAGGCGCGCGACCCCGGCCGCCAAGGGCGGTTGCAGGGCAGTTTGAGCGTTCGACATGCAAGCACCTCATCAATACTGTTGTTGTTATGAGCGGCTATCAGAGCATGCACACTAGGGATGTTGCGCCCAGCCGAAGGGTGTGTCGCTCAAGCGGCCGGAGGGGGTTCAGGACACAACGAGGCGATCAATAAATCACCCAGTACCGCCTTGGCCCGCTCGATGTCCGCACGCTTGGCCGCACTGCCAAGTAGCTCCAGCGAGGCGGCTTCCAGGGCCCAGATCAACGCCCGATAAGTCAACGGATCACGCGTCGAATGCGGGTCATGCAGCCGCTCGGTCAGCAGCTCGACCATTTCCAGGTGAGCCCTTTGCCGATGGGCCGCCAAGGGCGAATCGGCCCGCAGCGCTTCCTCTTGCATGAGGCGAATGATCGGCCCCACAGCCAAGTGGTAATCGAAGAACAGCGACACCATGCTGCGCAGCCAGGCCGGCGAGCTGCCGGTGGCGTACTGCATATCGCGAAAGCGCGCCAACAGCAACGAAACAGCGGTCTGGTAGATGCCTTCGAGCACATCCATCTTGTTGTTGAAGTACTTGTAGAAGGTGCGACGCGAGACCTTGGCCGCCACCAGCAAATCATTCACCGTGGTCTCGACCAGGCCCTTACTGGCAAACACCGGGATCGCCGCCAACTGGATATTGGTGCGCTGCAGATGGCCAACCAAGGGCCCCTCCGCCGCGCCGTTCTGCTCGCGCGCCACCGCGCCGTAGCCACCCAGGTCCTCGAATACCGCGCGCACCGCACCCGAGTGCGCGCCCTCCAGTTGCATCATTGCCTGCTCCCAACCAAGGCGCGGGTGACGACGGCCATCGAGCTGGTTACTCTTGGCCTCGCCCTCACCCTCCGGACTGCTGATTGCCGATGAAGCTAACACGCCGCCTGCTCTGGCCGCTGGCCATCCTTTTACTGGTTTTATGCGCGCCAGTAGGTGCAGCAGAGCTGTTCTACCTTGGCGAAAAAATTCCCGACGTGCAGCGTCCGTGGAACAGCGCCGATTACCGACAAATGATTGCGGCCCTGGAGAAAATCGATAAGACCCAGGCCAATGCCCTGCCGCGGCGCAGCGGCGAGTTCACCGGTCCGATCTACCTGCGCCTGGTCAGCGAGGAGAACTTCAAGCCGCAACTGAATATCTACGCGCCGCTGGAACTGCGCCAGAACGAAGCGCGGGAGGTGCTGCTGCAGCTCAAGGAGCTGATGCGCCTGTACTTTGATTTCGGCGCCAAGCAACAGCCTTATGGTGCCGAAGCACTGGGTTTGATGACCTATTCGATGCGTCAGCAGGCGGTGCTGTTCACCCTCACCACCGAGTTCTGGACGACCCTATCGCCCAACGAACAACGCAACCCGGTGCGCCTCAAAGGCCTGCAGGAAGCCAAGGCTGCCGCCGCCATGCTGACCTCCAGCGCTCTGGATTATCTGCAGCTGAGCAAGCAATTCAGCAGAGACGATCTGGTGCTGTATGGCGCCGAACTGGCCAAGCAGTTGCCGGATTTGTTCGTCCACCTGCCCGCAGCCGCGCGCCCGGAACTGCTGGCGCGAATCGAGCAACTGGCCGCCAGCCACAACTACCCGCAGGTACGCAGCAGCCTCAACGAGCTGGTGCCGGTATTGGCCGTGATCCAGGCCGATGTCGACCGCCAGCAGGCTCAGCCGTTGCAGCAGAATTCAGCGCCCGCCGTTCACCTGGACCTGTCGCCGCCCGAATCAGCTCAGTAAGCCGAGCGCCTTGGCCCGCGCCACCGCCTGGGTGCGCCGCTCAACATCAAGCTTGCTGTTGATGTGCCGCGCGTGGGTTTTCACCGTGTTAAGCGAGATAAACAAGCGCTCGCTGATTTCCTGATTTGAACAGCCCTGAGCAATCAACTGCAGCACCGCCAGCTCACGACTGCTCAAAGCCTCATTCAGGCTTGCCAGCTCCGGTGCTTCCGGCGCCGCGCTAGCCTCCGGCAGCAACTGCAGCAGGGCCTCACGTTGCGGGCTTTCGGGCCGCGCCTGGAGCTGTTCACGCAGCCACTGCGGGCGCTGCTCCAGCAACTCGCGAAACGGCAGCAAAGCGCCGCCCGCCGCACCATCCAGACAGCGCCCAAGCACCTCCAGCGCCTGCGGCTCGCGCCCCTGGGCCAGCAGCACTTGCACCAGATGGACCTGGACAATACTGCCGAGCAAATGCGCCCCGGCCTCTTCCACCCGCAACAACAACGCCCGCAAACGCCGCTCAGCAGACTCCAGTGAGCCCTGCTGTCGCTCCAGAGCGGCCTGTTGCAACTCGATATGCAGCGGCAGTTGCGGATGGAACTCCGGCGCCGCAGCGCCCTGCTCGCCGCCATAGGTTTCGGCCAGGCGCGTCAGCCAGGCGGGCGCCAACTCCAGCTGACCTTGCAGCAGCCACAGCTCGCATTTGACCAGGGTAATCATGGCCACGTAGTAAATCGCCGGCACATCCCAGATATGCATCAGACGCTCGGCTTCGGCCAACTGAGCAAAGGCTTCGGGCAGCCGACCGCTGCGCCCCTCAAGGCTGGCCAACACGCAGTAGCCAATCAGCAGGCTGACGTCGCGACAAGCACGCGCCTCGTTGATGCCGGCCAGCAACTTCAAGCGGGCGGCCTCAGGCTGCAGCTGCAAACTAAGCAGGTAGCCTTCGTACAAGGTCAGACGAGCCCGCACGGCATACAGCCGAGTGGTCGGCAAATCAGCCAGGCGATTGAGGCCCAGGCGCACTTCAGCCAGGGCCCGCCGCACCTCACCACGCGCTTGCAGCACACGGGCACGGTCGTAATAGGCCAACCCCTCAAACAGCGGATTGCCGATACGCTGCGCCAGCTCCAAACCCTCACGGTTGAAACCCCGTGCGCGCCATAAGTCCCCATCAACAACCGCCAGGTTGGCCAGGGTCGACAGGCACATCAAGCGCAGGCCGAAGTGCTCGCTGGCCAGGCTCGCCAGGGCTTCAGCGCTATACTGTTCAGCCAGCGCCACCTGACCGCGGCCCCGAGCTATCACACCGGACAACGCCAGCCAGCGGGCCAACAAGTCTTGTTGAGCACTCGCCGTGGGCGCCGGCAAAAAGCGTTCAAGCTGGACAGCCAGGTCTTCGGCGGCGTCGAGTTGACAGGCCAGCACTAACGCCCAGCTGTAAATCATGATCAGTCGTGGCGTGCTGCTCAACAGACTGTCGGGCAGGTCCATCTTCCAGCGCAGCAACATGCCGACGTTCTGCTCGGCCAGTAATTGCTCTTCGGACAACCCTTGCACCAAACTGGCGGCTACATCGGGCTGCCCAGCGAACAAAGCCTGCTCGACCGCCTCGTGCAGCAACCCCTGGGCACTGAACCAACGACAGGCGCGCAAGTGCAGGCTGGCTTGCGGCACGGTGAGGGGCGGCCGGGCCCGGAGTAAATCTGAGAACAGATGGTGATAGCGAAACCAATGCCCCTGCTCGTCCAGCGGCACCAGAAACACCTGGTTGCTCTGTAGGTGGCGCAAGATCGCGGCGCTGTCGTGACTGTCACGTAGGGCATCACACAGTTCGGCGCAAAAGCGCTCCATGCAGGCAGTTTCATAGAGGAACGCTTGCACTTCCGGGGTTTGCCGCTCGATCACCTCATCCAGCAGATAATCTCGCACCAACCCCTCGGCGCCATGTACCGCCCGCGCACGGGTGCTGTTCTGCCCATCAGTGTCAGTCAGCAGCCACAGGCGCAAACCAGCTACCCAGCCTTCACTGCGCTGCAACAGATTATCCAGGCTGTCCTGCGGTACGTGCACATCCTGACGATCAACCAGCTCGCGGCTTTCGCCTTCGGTCAGGCGCAGGTCCTGCTCAGTCAGCTCAAGCAACTGCTGCGATAAGCGCAGGCGCGCCAGATGCCAATCCGGCCGCTGGCGACTGGTCACCAACAGGTGTATGCCAACAGGTAAATGATTAAGGAAAAACTGCAGGCAACGGTCCAGCACCGCACCCTGCGCCAGATGATAGTCATCCAGCACCACCAACACCGGTGCACGCGTGCTCAGCTGCTGCGCCATCTCGTCAAGCACACCATCCAGCCACTCTTCATAGGCAAAAGGCTGGTGCCGCTGGCGGATTTTTAGCAACGCCACGGCCTCATCACCCAAGCCGGGAAAAAACTGTCGAAGACCGTCCAGCAGGCGCTCAAGAAAGCGCCCTGGATCACTGTCGCGGCGACTCAAACCTAGCCACAGGCTGCGCCAATTGGCGGGCAACTGCTGACAAAACTCGCTAGCCAGGGAGCTCTTACCAAAGCCAGCCGGAGCCGTTAACAGCAACAAACGCCCTAGCAAACCCTGGTTCAGGCGCGCGCACAGACGTGGCCTGGACACATAGCCCAAGGGCAGCGGCGGACGAAAAAACCGTTCATCTGCCCCCTCATCTGGAGCACTTTCAGCAGCGTTGGAACGAGAAAAATCCATCATCTCTGGGTGTCTGGCCTGTAGGCAGCAGTGCGGACATGCGACGCTGCGCAGCCTAGCCCCTTGCGCACGGCATTTGAAGCCCCTTTATGACAGGCAATAAAAAACCGGCCCGTAGGCCGGTTCTCTTGCGCGTAAAACGGAGTGCTTAGCGCACGCCTTCCTGACGCAGTGCAGCCGGGGTGTAATCGCTTTCCGAAGCGGTGTAGTTGAAGTCGTAGGCTTGTTTCTCCTCGTTCTTCATACCCAGCGCCAGGTAACGACCGGACAGCAGGTCATACAGGGTTTCCACGGCATACCACGGTACTTGCTTGTCGTAGTAGTACTGGGAGTGAGCTTCAGCTACACGCCACAGGGTACCGCGACCGTCGTAGTGGTCGATTTCTACAGCCTGCCAGGTGTCTTCGTCGATGTAGATGTCACGCTTGGCGTAGATGTGACGCTCGCCTGGCTTCAGGGTTGCCACTACATGCCATACGCGGTGCAGCTCGTAACGAGTCAGATCCTGGTTGATGTGGCCAGCCTTGATGATTTCGTCATACTTCAGGTTCGGCGAATCCAGGCGGTAGCTGTTGTAAGGAATGTAGATTTCCTTTTTGCCTTCCAGCTTCCACTCGTAACGATCCGGCGCACCGTTGTACATGTCGAAGTTGTCGGAGGTACGCAGACCGTCGGAAGCGGTACCTGGGCCGTCATAGGACACCTGCGGAGCACGGCGCACACGACGCTGACCTGCGTTGTACAGCCACGCCAGGCGCGGCTCCTTCACTTGGTCGATGGTTTCGTGCACCAGCAACACACCACCGGCCAGACGCGACGGCGCGGTCACACGCTGCTTGAAGTAGAACAACACGTTGCTCGGCTTGCTTGCGTCGTAGTCCTTCAGTGCACTGCGGAAGGTGAACTCGTCTTCAAACGACACCATCGAGTACGAACCATTCGGCTGCGGAGTTGCCTGGTTGACCAGACGACGGACGCTGCCACCGCGATAACGGGTGATCTGGTTCCAAATCGCTTCAACACCGTTTTGCGGAATCGGGAACGGATAGGCCAGGCTGAAATTCTCCAGACCGTTACCGTTCTGAATCAGCTTGGTGTTCGTGGCGTTGGCTTTGACGGCAGCAGCAACAGCGGCTGGCACGGTCGCCGTACGATGGGTCGGGAATACCGGAATCTTGTAGCTGGTTGGATAACGCTTGAACATCGCCAGCTGGCCAGGGGTCAGCTTGTCTTTGTACTGATCAACGTTCTGCGCAGTGATGGTGAACAACGCCGTTTCGCTCGGGAACGGATCGGCTACGAAGCCCTTGGCATCAACAGCACCAGCATTCTGTGGCAGACCACCAGTCCACTCTGGAATCGAACCATCAGCATTACCGGCTTTCTCGGCGCCCAACGGAGTCAGCGTAGTACCGAGTTTGGCAGCTTCATCAGCAGAAACAGCAGCCATCACACTGGTGGCCAGAAGCGACAGGGCCAATACACCAGTCTGCAGCAAGTTTTTTGTTGTAATCATTTTCATATATTCCCTCAAAATTCCTGTCCGCTTAGAAGTTCACGCCAACGCTGAGCGCAAGGAAGTCGCGGTCAACCGTAGTGTTGTATTCGCCACCGAAGAAATCGGTGTAGGAAAGACTAGCGGTGTAGGTGTTCTGGTACTCGGCATCCAGACCAACGCTGATGGCTTTGTTGCCTTCGTTGAAGGTAGGGCCGTAACCATCAACGTCATGGGACCAGGCTACGTTTGGCTTAAGGTTTACACCGGCAAACGCATCGTTGTAGTCGAGGATGGCGCGAGCGCGGTAGCCCCAAGAGGTGTTGGTGTAGAAGCCTGTGTCGTTGCACTCATCAGGATTAGCCGGGTTTGCAATGCCAGTACACAAGGTATTGGTTGGATACTCACCAGCGCCAAATTCAGGAGCGCGACCGAAACGCAGCTCGTTCTGCCCCAGGTTGCTAACGTGGGAGTAACCCACTTCACCTACCAAGGTCAGACGTTCAGCGCCGGCAACCTGATCAAAGAACTGAGTTGCAGTCACTTGAGCCTGAGTCAATGGCTTACGCACATAACCCGTCAATTCCTCGCCAGCACCAAAAGCCGCATGACCGCTGGTGAAAATCGGAAGGTTAGTATTAACCCCAAGCGCCTGAGCCAAAGGCCCCTGAGCAATAGCGCCCAACGTCAGATCGGTGGTGTTGATCTGCATTGGCATGTTTGGCCGATAGCTAATCTCACCATTGACCGCAGTGGAACCAATGTTGGTGGCAAAGCTGACGCCGTGCAGGCGAATATCTTCCGGATACTCGAGGAAGTATTTGCTGTACAGCTCACCGGTGGACGGATCTTCAACCGAGTTAGGCAACAGGTAAACACTTTGGCCTGCGACATAAGTAGCGATCGGTGTACGGCTATGATAATTCATAGTGTAAAAACCGAACTCTGTGTCATTCAGCTCCGGGGAGAACCAGCGCAAAGCAATACCGTACTGACCACTGTCACGGGCATCTTTGTCGCTTAGACGACCCACATATTTGTAACCGGTACCACCTGGGCCATCGAAATCGCTGCCCGCGATGGCAAAGCGATCATTACAGCCATCTGCACCAACATCAGACGCAAAGAAAGTACCGCAGTTGTCTACAACTGTCTGGTCCCACTCGATCTGATAAAAAGCCTCAGCCGACAAGTTATCGGTAAAGCTCTGCGACACATAGAACATATTAACCGGGATCAGACCTTCCTTGATCTCGGCACCGGGACGACGGAAAGCGGCCACGTCAACCGGGTTAATTGAGTTGATGCTGTTCTGGATAAAAGTACTTTCACCCCAACTTACAACTTGCTTACCCAAACGCACGGAACCCGGCAGATCGGCAATATTGTAGTTGTGATAAATAAATGCATCGAGGATTTCTGCGCCCGACGATTGCGCGGCTTGTTTACGATTGCTATCGCTGATGTCGTAAAGCAGGCGGTGTTCATCTTTCAGTTCAAAGTCGTACCAGTACTTGCCACGCACAAACACGCCGGTATCGCCGTACTTCAATTCAAGGTCGTGAATACCCTTGAAGATTTTCGAGAAGGTTTCACCCTTCTTGAAGTTCAAACGACCATCATCGCCAGTCTGCGAAGACGCGCCGCCGCCGTTGCGCGAACCGACCAGAGCAGGTTCGGCACCACGCATCGACCAGCTTGCGCCTACCGACAGTGAGGAGTCGACTTGACCTTCGATTTCACCAATATTGAAGTTAACCGCATAGGCCGGAGCGGCGAGTGCGGAAGCCAGGCTGACGGCCATTGGCAGCTTTGCCAGACGCCAGAAGGTTCTTGTTGTTGTCATCGACTCTACTCCATGTGCTTTTTGTTATGGATGCTGCGGACTATAGCCAGCAGTCGGTACTGCTTGATCCCTCGAAAGGGTGATTTGCACCCTGCAAACACTCTGGCTCGCAGGTTTCGCCAAGGCAGTCACAACGCCAACCCCGCACGGTGCGACTGCAGAACAGCAATTTACAAGCCAAACGCTTGTTTGACCGAGCAGTCACACCGACAAGGTGCAACGGCCGCGACTTAGAGCGTCGACAGGAAGGTACTGCCAGCCGCCTGCCACTGGGCGATATCCAGGCGAATACGTTTCTTATCGAGCTTGCCGACACTGGTCTTGGGAATATCGGTAACAAGAGCAATCTGCGTGGGAATAGCCCACTTGTTGATATGCCCTTGCTCAACGAAAGGTTTGAGGTGTTCCTTCAAACCACGGGCATCCAACTCGGCGCCCTCACGCAGAACCAGTAAGGCAAACGGCCGTTCACCCCACTGCGGATCGGCGATGCCGACCACGGCGACTTCCCGCACCGCAGGGTGACGACTGATCAGGTCTTCCAGCTCCAGCGAGGAAACCCACTCACCACCGGTCTTAATCACGTCTTTGATGCGGTCACGAATATCGATAAAACCCATACCATCGAGAGTGGCCACGTCACCGGTATGCAACCAGCCGTGCTCCCAGAGTTCCTCGCCCTTCTGCGGCTCACGGAAATAGCCCTGAGTCAGCCAGGGAGCACGCAGCACCAGCTCGCCCTGGGCTTCGCCATCGTGAGGCAGGAAGCGTCCGTCGGCGGTCATGATCGCCGTCTCGACCATTGGCACTGGCACACCGGCCTTGATCCGGTAGGTGGTGCGCTCATCTTCGCTACCGGCCAGCAACTCTTCGTTGATATGAGCACAGGAGATCAGCGGGCAGGTTTCCGACATGCCGTAGGCAGCCGTCAGCTGAATACCGCGTGCTTTGGAGGCCTCGTACAACGAGCGATTCAACGCGCTGCCGCCGATGATCAACTTCCAGCCACCAAAATCGACGCCGGCCGCGCCCTTGGCGTTGAGGATCATCTGCAGGATGGTCGGCACACAGTGGGAGAAGGTCACCTTCTCGCGCTTCCACAGGTCCACCAGCAACTCGGGATCGTAGCGCCCTGGATAAACCTGCTTAACCCCGAGCATGGTCGCCACATACGGCAGGCCCCAGGCATGTACATGGAACATCGGCGTGATAGGCATGTAGACGTCATCGGTGCCCATCAGGCGAATGCTGTCGAGACTCCCCACAGTCGCCGCAGCCGCCAGGGTGTGCAACACCAACTGCCGATGAGTGAAGTACACCCCCTTCGGATTACCCGTAGTACCCGTGGTGTAGAAGGTGGTGGCCACCGAGTTTTCGTCAAAATCGGCAAAGGCATAGCGGCTGCCGGCAGCAGCCAACAGGGTTTCATACTCGCCGACCAAGCCCGGAAGATCGGCAGTTTTGTCTTCGGCGTCGGTCAGTAGCAGGGTCTTTTCGACCGTGGTCAGCTGGCCGACGATGCTGTTGTAGAGCGGTACGAACTCGCTGTTCACCAGCACGAGTTTGTCGTCGGCGTGATTCATGGTGTAGAGAATCTGGTCGGCCGACAGGCGAATGTTGATGGTGTGCAGCACCGCGCCAATCATCGGAATAGCAAACATGCACTCCAGGTAGCGGTGACTGTCCCAATCCATCACGGCAACCGTATCACCGGCCCGCACGCCGGCGTCAGTCAAGACATTGGCCAGACGCGCCACACGCTCATTAAAGGTGGCATAGCTGTAACGCAGCTGGTCGCGATAAACGATCTCGCGGGTGCGCTCATAACGACTGCCCGACAACAGCAAACTTTTGATCAGCAAGGGGTACTGGTAGGCATTGGGCGCCGACGGGATGATTCGGGTCTGCAACATGGAAAGCACCTGCACGCATTGTTTTTATGACTGGCGGCAGTCTAGGACGCGGTGCGCAGCGGCAAATCAGCCAAAAGAATGATTTGCCCGATGACTCTTCAGCCACTTCCAGTCACGCGATAGAATAAAAGCCCTTGGCCGGTCGCGGCCGATCATCCTCAGAGGTAGTTTGTGATGTCCGATATCGTCATCGTTAGCGGCGCCCGCACCCCCATGGGCGGCTTCCAGGGCAGCCTGTCCAGTGTTCCGGCCGTTGAACTGGGCGCCATCGCCATCCGCGAAGCGGTTGCTCGCGCCGGCATTCAACCTGGCGATGTAGAAGAAGTGATCATGGGCTGCGTACTGCCCGCCGGCCTCAAACAGGGCCCAGCACGCCAGGCTGCCCTGGGTGCCGGCTTGCCAAGCGCTGCTGGCTGCACCACCGTCAACAAACTCTGTGGCTCGGGGATGAAAGCCGTAATGCTGGCCCACGACGCCCTCAAAGCCGGCAGCAACAGCGTGATGGTCGCAGGCGGCATGGAAAGCATGTCCAACGCGCCATACATCCTAGAGAAAGCTCGCACCGGCCTGCGTATGGGCCACGGTGAAATCAAAGACCACATGTTCCTCGACGGCCTGGAAGATGCCCGCACAGGTCGGCTGATGGGCTCTTTTGCCCAGGAAACCGCGGACCAATACGGCATCAGCCGCGAAGAGATGGACGCCTACGCCATCGAATCACTGAAGCGCGCCCAGAACGCCATCAACAGCGGCGTGCTGGCCAGTGAAATCGTCCCGGTCACCGTCAGCAGCCGCAAAGGTGAGGTTGTGGTCAAGGACGACGAGCAGCCGCTGAACGCCAATCTGGAAAAAATTCCGGGGCTCAAGCCAGCCTTCCGCAAAGACGGCACCATTACCGCCGCCAACGCCAGCTCGATCTCCGACGGTGCCAGCGCCCTGGTGCTGATGACGGCCGAAGAAGCGGCCAAGCGCGGCCTCAAGCCACTGGCCAAGATTGTTGCCCACGCCACCCAGAGTCAGGACCCGAGCGAGTTCACCATTGCACCGATCGGCGCCATGACCAACCTGCTGAAAAAAGCCGGTTGGGACAAGAACGACGTGGACCTGTTCGAGATCAACGAAGCGTTCGCCATGGTGACCATGCTGGCCATGCGTGAACATGGCCTGGATCACGCCAAGGTCAACGTCTACGGCGGCGCCTGCGCCCAAGGTCACCCTGTAGGGTCTACCGGCTCACGCATCATCGTCACTCTGATCAACGCCCTGCAACGCACCGGCGGCAAGCGTGGCGTGGCCTCGCTGTGCATCGGTGGCGGCGAAGCTACCGCGGTAGCCATTGAGCTGATCTAACTCGCGCGCGCAATAAAAAGCCCCGACTGGTTCGGGGCTTTTTTATAAGCAAAAATCATCGATTACAGCACCTCAAGACTTCAGCCCCTGGGTCAGCCCGAACATCAAAAGGAGCAAATCCTGATCAGGCTGCACTTGCGCCTCAGCTCCAGCATTAATCGGCAATCGACAATACTCCTGACCACTCAAGCCACTGAGCACCGCAGGCGCCGGCTCACTCCAAGCCATTGCCGCAAACGACGTAATGCCCAGCGCCCCAGCGAGAAAAAAACCTCGCGCGATTTCTAGCTTCATCATCTCAACCCCTTGAAAGCGCTGCCAAACGCTGTTTCATAACCATAGATGAATGCTTGCCACTGCAAATCAGACCACGACGAACGGCGCTTTAACTGTTCAATGTCATGCTGCGCGGCTTGGCCCACAGTGAAACGCTGCCGGCTTTTCTCCAGATCAAGTAACGCGACCTCTACATTTTCGCCTTGCACCCGCACAAAGATGTGCTTCATGCGTAAACAACCATGCTGCCAGCGCCCCTTATTGAAGCGTGCAATACAAGCGCCAAGCACCTGTAAAATCTGCTGATGCTGGGCTTCGCCCCACACCTGCTCATCACCCCGCGCGTAACACTCTTCCAGACTGCTAAAACCCTCAAGCGCCTCTGTA
>OFRI01000344.1_pt1 | contig 12746 bp, 12 predicted proteins | sample 1543031 | NCBI WGS metagenome assembly OFRI01 (sample SAMN07774226, study PRJEB24372) | wastewater metagenome
CCGGATGAAATCCGGGAAGCTCGTTGTCACGTAAATTCGCCCCCGGATTTCATCCGGGCTACACCTGATCAGCATTACGCACTGCTGAGCTTTTTAGCCCTGCGACTTACCAGCCGACCCCCAACCCCAGCATGTACTGGCGCTCGGAAGTGGTTTGGCCAAGGCCGCGCAACTGGTTGAGCTCATACAGCAGCGACACCCGCGCCCATTCGTTGACCCGGTAACGCACGCCCGCTTCGCCCTCGAACACATAATCAATCTGATCAATCAGCGGCATGGCCATCTGCGCGGTGCTGAACAATTCAAGACGAGTGCCCGACAGCAAGCGCTTGTAATCCCATTCCAGGCCATAGGCATCAAACTGGGTGTTTTGGCCATTGCCCCGCAACTGGAAGCGCTCGTACTGACTGATCAGTTCGAAACGCCCCAATTCATCATCCCAAAAGCGATAACCGGGCCCTATACCATAGGAGGTCTGTCGGTTGATGTTCTCGAACTCATCGTGCTGTTCGTAGACGCTGCTACGGATAAACCACTGCTGAGTGATAAAGCGGTCGAGGTCATATTCCAGCTCCCAGTTGTTATCAACCTTCTGGCCGTTTTTGGTCTCGTGCTCATACTCACCCTTGAGGACATGACGCCAACGACCGTGACTGATCCGGCTGTCACCTTTGAGTTTGAACTCGTCGGTTTCGTTTTCGTTGCGCTCCATGTCCAGCTTGGTGTCGAGGTTACCTTCCCAGACAAAGTCGGTGATCAGCGGCCGCGGCGGCACCAACTGCTTGATCTCGGCCAGCGGCACGGTCTGCGTCTTGCCATTCACCACCCGCACCATGCCCTTGCCAGCGGCTTCCAAGTGCTGGCTGCGCTGCCCGGTAAAACCCGAGCGTTTGACCAGCAGCGGTTGGTCGGAGCGCAAGGTGTCGATATCCTTCCAGTCGATCAACACGCGGCCGGCATACTTGGTTTTCAGCGCCAGCTTGCCGCCGTCCAGCAGCACGATCTGCCCGGTCAGGCGGTCGCCATTGTTCAGCCAGACGGTATCGGCCCACACCGGCAACGCCAGCCCAAACAGTAAACATGCACCCAGAGCCCGCCACACCATGATCAATTCCACGTCCATCCAAGGCCAAAAAGCCCAGCAGCATGCCTGCCCTGCAGCGCCGCCGGCAAGTCTGGCTGCCCGACGGGAAGCGCTGTACCTGACGCTGGCGCACGTGCCTGCCGGCTGCCTGGTCAGCTATGGCCAACTGGCCGCTCTAGCCGGCCTCGGTCGGGCGGCGCGCTGGGTGGGCCGCACCCTCAGCCAACTGCCAGCCGATTCGGGCCTGCCCTGGCACCGGGTGATCGCTGCCAGCGGCCACTTAAGCCTGCCAGCCAACACTCCGGCCGGGGCCGAACAACGCGCACGCCTGCACGCTGAAGGCATTGACCTGACTAACGATCGGGTCAATCTGCGCATCCATGGCTGGCGCCCGTAGGAGCACAGCGGTTAGAGTGCGCCCTTTGTCGTTCATCCCCAGGCAGTCTCCAGCCCATGCCCCGTAACACCCAGCCGCGTAAAAGCTGGCGCGCCGCCTTGGCCGCCTACGCCACCCCCGCCTCATTGGCCCTGCTGCTGCTCGGTTTTGCCGCCGGCCTGCCCTATATGCTGGTGTTTTCCACCCTCTCGGTGTGGCTGCGCGAAGCCGGTGTGTCGCACCAGACCATCGGCTACGCCAGCCTGATCGGCCTCGCCTATGCGTTCAAATGGGTCTGGTCGCCGCTGCTCGACCAATGGCGCCTACCGCTGCTCGGCCGCCTGGGCCGACGCCGCTCCTGGCTGGTGCTGTCCCAGGGCCTGATCGCCCTCGGCCTGATCGGCATGGCCTTCTGCGACCCGCAGCAACATTTGCACTGGTTGATCGCCATTGCCGTCGTCGTCGCATTTGCCTCGGCCACCCAAGACATCGCGGTGGACGCCTACCGCCTGGAAATTGCCGACGACACCCACCAAGCCGCCCTGGCTGCCAGCTACATGGCCGGCTACCGGGTTGCCGCCCTGCTGGCCACCGCCGGTGCGCTGTATTTTGCCGACTGGTTTGGCACCCCGAGCCTGGGCTACCAGCACGGCGCCTGGGCCAGCACTTATATGCTGTTTGCCATGCTGATGCTGCCAGGGTTGATTACCACCCTGTGGATGCGCGAATCACCGCTCCCCATGCGCACCCAACAGGCTGCCGAACGCTTTGGCCTCAATCATCAGTTGATTTCGGTGGTGGTACTGATCGTCTTGCTGATTTCCATCCCGGCGATGTTCACCCAGCTCTACCACACCGAATTTCACCGCGTGCTGGTCAAGGGCGAAAGCCTGTTGGACCTGCTGACCGACGATCGCGCCTTCCTGCGCGCCATCCTCTATATCGTGCTGACTGCCCTGTGCCTGTCGGCTGCTGGGCGCCGCGGTCTGCAACCGGTGCTGACGCCGATCAGCGACTTTATCCAGCGCTACCGCTGGCAGGCCTTCCTGCTGCTCGGGTTGGTGGCCACCTATCGCATGTCGGATACGGTCATGGGCGTGATGGCCAACGTTTTCTACATCGACCAGGGCTTTACCAAGGAACAGATCGCCAGCGTCAGCAAGCTCTTCGGCCTGGTCATGACCCTGCTCGGGGCCGGCCTCGGCGGCTTGCTGATCGTACGCTTCGGCATCATGCCGATCCTGTTTATCGGCGGTGTGACTTCGGCAGCCACCAACCTGCTGTTCCTGCTGCTGGCGGACATGGGCGCGCACCTGCAGATGCTGATCCTGACCATCTCCTGCGATAACTTCAGCTCAGGCCTGGCCACCGCGGCCTTCGTTGCCTACCTGTCGAGCCTGACCAACCTGAAGTTCTCGGCCACCCAGTACGCCCTGCTCAGCTCGATCATGATGCTGCTGCCGCGCCTGATTGGCGGCTATTCAGGCACCCTGGTGGAGAACCTCGGCTATGCCCAGTTCTTCCTGTTCACCGCCCTCCTCGGCATCCCCACCCTGCTGCTGATTCTGCTGCAGTGGCGCAAGCAGAACCGTCTGGAGCAAGCTAACGACTAGCAGGCCATTGAAAAACGTTGGCGAGGCAGCCAGTGCAAGGCAAAAGAAGGCTAAAAAGCGGAGTTTACGCGCTGTAAATGAGCATTTTTAGCCTGCTTTTAACGCCGCAATGGCAACGCAGGTAGTTTTTCAAGAGCCTGCCTAGCGCATGCTCGCGCAGTGATCCTGCGCGGGCAAGGCCGGGGTATACCAGACGAAGTCGGCGCGCTCAGCACTCACTGTCTGGCCCACTTCGGCGAGGATCAATACCCGCTCAGTGCCACCCGGCGCAGCCAGATCCTGCAGGTGTAAAGGCACGCCCAGGTCACGCCGCACATGAAAAGCCCCAGCCAATAACACCGCCGGAGTAGGCGCGGCCAGCAAACGTTCGGCCATACGCCGGTCACGCTGCTGTTGCACCGCCAACATGGCCGGCAGTTGCGCCGCCGGCAGCAGGCCGCAGTGGGAGGCTTCGATCTGCGCCAGCAACGCAGCCTGCACAGAGGCCTGGGTCGCCTGCCCGGCCGGCAAATGCGGCTGCGTGCGGTAGATGGTCATAATTTCGTCCCGATCCAGATTGGCCGCCAGCAGCGGCGCCGGCTGCAATAAGCCGTAACGGATGATCGGCCCATACAGCGCCCAGTCCCAGCCTGCCTGCCAAGCCAGAGCAGCGGGCAAATCCACCGGCATCTTCCGCGCACGGCTGGCGGCCTGGGTGGCGTCGACCTTGGTCTGCTGATCGGGGTTGAGCATTTCCAGCAGCAAACTGCCCGACTCGCGCTGTTGCTGCAGGGCCTTGAGCAGCCAGAGCTGCAGTGCATGTTGATCGGCATTGTCATGCTGCTCGCCGATCAGCACCCGCGGTACATCAGCCAACTGTTCGACCAACTGCGCAGGGGTCAGCGTCGCGCCGCTGCGCAGGTCTCGAATCAGCCCGAGGTCGGCATGCTGCAACCCCTCACGGCCTTGCCAAGCGGGTAATGGCGGCAACGGCATAACACTTTGGCACGCCGTCAGCAGGGCCAACGCGGCCCACAAGAGAACACGCATAAAAAGTCCTTAACGAATGATGATCAACGGATGATCCCGCTCGGGGTGGGTCTGCACCAGCACGTCGAGGCCAAACACCGCCCTCAGTGGCGCCGGCGCAAGGACCTCAACAGGAGTGCCGAGTACGTAAGGCCGCCCCTCCTGCAATAGCAACACACGGTCGCAGTAACGCGCCGCCAGGTTGAGGTCATGGAGGATCACCAGCACCGCCGCACCACGTCCGGCAAAATCGCGCACGGCCTGCAAGATGGTGTGCTGATGCAAGGGATCGAGCATCGAAGTCGGCTCATCCAGCAGCAGAATCTGCCCTGCACCGCCCGGCCATACCTGCGCCAGCACCCGCGCCAGGTGCACGCGCTGGCGCTCTCCCCCGGACAGCGCCAAGTAATTGCGCCCACTCAGGTGCTGGGCATCGGCGGCCTGCAAGGCGGCGGCGACGATACGCAGATCCTCCTGCTGACCGCTGCTGTGGGGCAAACGGCCCATGCCGACCACCTGCTCGACACTGAAGGCGAACTCCAGACTGGAGCTTTGCGGTAACACCGCCAAACGCTGCGCCCTAGCAGGCCCCGACCAGTCCGCCAAAGGCCGCTGATCGAGGCTCACCTGCCCCTGGGCAGCCGGCAGATCGCCGCTCAAGGCAGCCAGCAGGGTGCTTTTGCCGGCGCCATTGGGGCCGAGCACGCCGAGCACTTCACCGTCGTGCAACTGCAAATCGATACCGGCGAGCACCGTACAGGGGCCACGACGCACACTGAGATTGTCCGCGCGCAGCATCAGCTTCGTCCCCGCAACAATAGGTAGATAAAGAATGGCGCCCCCAACAGGGCAGTGACGATACCGATCGGCAACTCAGCCGGCGCCAGCAGCAGCCGCGCGAGCAAATCCGCCAGCAACAGCAGGCTGGCGCCCGCCAAGGCCGAGGCCGGCAACAGCAGACGGTGATCAGGGCCCACCAACAGGCGCATCAGATGGGGCACCACCAGGCCGATAAAACCGATCATCCCCGCCGCCGCCACTGCAGCCCCAACGCCCAACGCAGTGCAGAACACCAGCTCACGTTTCAGCCGCTCGACCGCAAAGCCCAGATGGCGAGCCTCCGACTCACCCAGCAGCAAGGCATTCAAGGCCCGCGCGCGACGCGGCAACCATAACGCTACCGCGGCCGTGACCAGCAGCAGCGGCCACAGCCGCGCATAACTGGCGCCGTTCAGGCTGCCGAGGTTCCAGAAGGTCAGGGTGCGCAGGGTGGCGTCATCGGCCAGGTAGGTGAACAGGCCGATCGCCGCGCCCGCCAGGGCCGTGAGGGCAATGCCCGCCAGCAGCATGGTGGCGACACTGGTCTGGCCATCACGCCGCCCCAGGCGATAAACCAACGCGGTCACCCCAAGGCCACCGGCAAAGGCACAGGCCGACAACAGATAAGGCGCCAGCGCAGTCGGCAAACCACCGAAGGCCGCCCCACCAACAATCGCCACCGCCGCCCCTAGGGCAGCGCCACTGGACACACCGATCAGCCCGGGATCGGCCAGCGGATTGCGAAACAGGCCCTGCATGGCCACACCGGACAACGCCAGCACGGCGCCCACACACAGCCCCAGCAGCGCCCGCGGCAAACGGATCTGGCCGACGATCAGCTCAGCCTGGGCCACCTCGCCGCCCGGCGCCGGCAAGCCAGTCAGTTGCCACAGCGCCTGCAGGGTATCCAGCAAGGGCAAGCTCACCGGCCCCAGGGCCAGGGCCAGCCAGAATGCCAGCAGCAGTAACAGGCTCAGCGCGCCAAGTAGCACACGGGCACTTACGGTCGGTTTCATTGCGGTCCTTGGGCGGTCAGCGGTTGCGCCGCAGGATATAAGGCGGCCGACAGTACGGCCAGCCCGTCCGGCAGACGTGGACCCAAACCACCCACCAACAGGGTCGGGTCCAGCCACAGCAGGTGCTGCTGGCGACCGGCCTGGGTGGCCGCCAAGGCCGGATTGTGCGCCAACAGCGCGGCAATGGCCTCCGCGCCGCCAAGGCTGCGGTCAGCGACGATCACCCATTGCGGGTCCAGGGCCAGCAACGCCTCGTTGGACAGCGCCTTGTAGCCTTGATGGGTGGCGAGGTTGCGTCCACCCGCACGCTCGATTAGCCATTGTGCCGAGGTCGCCTGCCCCGCGGCCATCGGGCTGCTGCCCGCATGACCGAGCAACAGCACTACACCCGGCGCCGCTTGCTGACGTTGCGCCTGGGCGATCCACTGCGCCTGTTGCTGCAGGCGCTGACTGAACCGCATCCAGTGCTGCTGCGCCTGCTGCTCGGCATCGAGCAATTGCCCCAGGCGCTGCAAGTTGGTCTGCAAGGCCGGCAGCTGCGGCTGTGCGGACAACACCTCAACCTGCACACCGGCCGCCTGCAGTTGTTCAAGAATCAACGGCGGCCCCATTTCCTCGGTGCCCAGCAACAGCTGTGGGCGCAGGGCGAGAATGCCTTCGGCGGCCAACTGACGCTGATAGCCGATACCCGGCAACGCCTTGAGCGACGCAGGATGCTGACTGGTGCTATCGACACCGACCAGTCGCGACTCGCCGCCCAACAGCACCAGCCACTCAGTCAAGGCGCCCCCGGCACTGACCCAACGCCCCGGCTCCGGCTCGGTCGCCAGCACGCCAGCGCTATTAATCAGCAATAAAAAGCCGCCCAGGGCGGCACGCAACGTATTCATCGTCGACAAACTCCAACGGAGGGTTAACCCGCCGGGCGACCGAGAGGCTCAGCCGCTCGGCGTGGCGCAGAGATTTAGCGCGGCAGCGACGCGGCGCTGTGGGCCAGGGCACGCCAGTCTTCGCGCTCAGCCACGCCCGGCTTGCGCACGCCAAACAGCTGCAGAATCAGCTCGCCGTCGGCATCGAAGGCTTCCAGGCTGGTGATCACCCCATCGGTGCTGGGCTTGCGCACCCGCCAGAGCTGACGCACCGCCGAGGACTGCAGATGCAGATTGAATTCGGCGTCCATCACGTTGAACCAACTGTCCAGCCAGCGCAGGTTGCGCACTGGACCACTGTGGATCTGAATGCAGTGCTGATTGCCAACAAAGACCATGATCGGCACCTCCGTCGCGGCCGCCGCCTCCAGCATTTTGGGCAACTCGCTGGGCGCCAGTGCCTCGGCCCACTCCTCGCCGGCCAGACGCAGCGCCTGGGTGCGGCGCACACCGTGCTTTTGCAGCAGGGCAAAGAAGTGGTGAGTGTCCTGCAGCGCCGCCCAGCCCGAGCGCAGACCGGCCAGGTCGATGTCACTGTCAGCCTTAACTGGCGAGGCCTCCACCGGCGCTTGCAAGCCTAATTCCGGGCTTTGCTCTGCGGCACGAAAGCGCTCCAGCAGAGGCTCCCAGGCCGAAAGCTGACTCTCGGCAGTGAGAAACACCTTGTGCACCGCCGTGCCCTGACGATCAAAGACCTGAATGCTGCGCTGGGTGCCACGGCTGGTTTGCTCCTCGATGGCAAACACACTGGCCCAGCCACCGAGAAACAGGCGCAGGTCGATATCGGCCGACACCACCAGGCCCATCTGCCCACTGGCCATCACCGTAACGTCGCGGTAGTAGCCCTTGCGCTCGTGCACGCAGTGCTGATTGCGCGTCAGCGCCATGATGTAGCCCAACTCGCCCAGAGCCGGCAGCAAGGTCGCCCACTCCGGCCGCAAACGCAGCGCATCGGTCTGCAGGCGGCTGGCAGTCAGCTCAGCTTCGCTGACTGCCAGTTGCTCGGCGGCATCGCGAGCGCGCAGGCCCGGCTGTTCGCGGCGCAACACCTGCCAGGCTAGATAAAGGTCGTTGTGGGGAGAAATACGTGGGGCGTGTGCCTGCATGGGAAGTACTCCTGATAGATGAAACGGCCGTCTAGCGACTGGCCGCGAGCGTGAATTGAATGGGGATCTGCACCCGGCTAGGCACCGCCTGGCCATCGCGCACCTCGGCGCGGAACTGCCAACCAGCCACCGCACTGAGTGCCGCCTGATCGAGACTGGAGACCCCGGAAGAGCGCAGCAGCCGTCGTTCGCGCTGCTCACCGCGGGCGCCCAGGCGCACCTCGACCAACACCACACCCTGCTGATTGCGCCGCCGCGCCTGGCTTGGGTAAACCGGTGCCGGTGGCGCCTGGGCGAACTGCGGCTGGCTGCTGAAGACCTCGCGCAACGTGGCCGCAGCTGGTGGGGCCACAGGTGTGGACGCTGCGATAGACGGCTTAGTTGGCGCTGCAGCCTTAGCCACCGCGGACGGGCTAACCGCCGAGCGCTTGACTGGCGCGGCGCGCGGCGCTGGCGGCCGCTGCAGGACGGCCTTTACGGCCGGACGCACTGCGGGCTGCGGCGCCGTAACATTGGCTTCGGCCACAGCCGCCGCGGGCTCCCACGGCAACAATTGCACGCTAAGCGCAGCGACAGGCGCCGCTGCCAGCGGCCGTGACACACCGCCCAGCGACTGGGCCAGCAGTTGGCCGCAGGCCAGGTGCAACGCCAGAGAGAGCAGGCAAAAGCAGGAAAAACGCAGCATGAGCCCTCCACACTTAAAACGAGTTAATCTATTTGATACTCATTTGCATTTGAGTGTCAATCTCGTTTAAGGTCGGCGCCGCCCATCCACGACGACCGCACGGCAACCGGCACAGAGGCGCAAAGCCCAGGACCGCAGGTCGCCAGTCGATGGCCTTGCCCACGTTCTCAGGAGTTTTGTCATGCCCTTGCGTCCCCCGTTCCGCCAACGTCCGCTGCTGGCCCTGCTCATGCTGTCGCCCGCACTGGCCCTGGCCGCCGAGAAGAACCCCACCCAGTTCGACACGGTCACCGTGACCGCCACCCGCAACGAACAAAGCATCGGCAGCGTGCCGAGCACGGTCAGCGTGGTGGACGCGCGGCAAATCGATCAGCAGCAGATCAAGAACAGCAAGGACCTGATCCGCTATGAACCCGGCGTATCAGTGAGCGGCAGCGGCAGCCGCTTCGGCCTGTCCGGCTTCAGCATCCGCGGCATCGGCGGCAATCGCGTGCTGACCCAGGTCGACGGTGTCGGCGTACCCAATTCCTTTACCTTCGGTCCCTTCCTCAGCGCCCAGCGCAACTACATCGACCTGGACACGGTGAAGCAGGTCGAGATCATCCGCGGCCCGGCCAGCACCCTGTACGGCAGTGACGCCATCGGCGGCGCGGTGAGTTTTATTACCAAGGACGCCGGTGACTATCTGGAGTCTGGCGACGACAGCTTCGCGCGGCTGAAAACCGGCTACGACGGCAGCGACGACAGTTGGCAACGCAGCGCTACCCTGGCCGGCCGCCAGGATCAGTTCGACGCCCTGCTGCACGTCAGCCGGCGTAGCGGCCAGGCCATTGATAGCTTTGGCGGCGCCGGCGGCAACGGCGATGCCCGCCAGGACGCCAACCCGGTGGACTTCACCACCGATAACCTGCTGGCCAAACTGGGCTGGGACTACGCCGAAGGCAACCGCCTGCAGCTGGTCTATGAACGCTTTGCCGACGACGCCGATACCCAAGTGCGCAGCGAATACGACAAGGCCAGCAACATCCCAATCGGCGGACCGATGTTCAGTAACACCCTGGTCCGTAGCAGCGACGCCCGCGACAGCAGCGACCGCCAGCGCATCGGCCTGGAACACAGCTTCCAGCTGGGCAGTCTGCTGGCCGATCAGGTCAACTGGCAGCTCAACTATCAGACCAGCCAGACCCGCCAGCGCACCGACCAACAGCGCTACAGCTGGGTCGGCATGGGCGCCAGCAGCACGCCACCGACCAGCGCAGCACTGCGCCAACGCAGCCGCGACTCGGTGTATGAAGAAGATGTATGGAGCCTCACCAGCCAGTTGAAAAAAGGCTTCAGCCTGGGTGACAGCGAGCACCTGCTGACTTACGGCGTCGACCTCAAGCGCAGCGACAGCAGTGACCTGCGCAAGGGCCGCGAAATCAACACGGTCACCGGCCTGCCGTACACCAATCCGGAGCCCTTCCCGCTCAGCGACTTCCCCGACCCGAGCAGCAACGAATATGCCCTGTTCGTCCAGGACAGCCTCGACATCGGTCGCTGGAACCTGCTCGCCGGCCTGCGCTACGACTACTACCAACTCAAGCCGGACGCCACCGCCGAGTACCTCAAGGGCAACCCGTTGGAGCGCGACCCCGATAGTTTCAGCGACAGCCACCTGTCACCCAAGCTGGCCGCTACCTACCAGCTGGATGATGCCCACAGCGTTTACGGCCAGTACGCCGCCGGCTTCCGCGCGCCGGAAGCCATCGACATCTTCGGTGAATTCGTCAACGTGCAGAGTAACTATCAGACCATCGCCAACACCCGCCTCAAGCCGGAAACCAGCAACAGCTTCGAAACCGGCCTGCGCGGCCAATACGCCGCAGGCAACTGGGGACTGGCGCTGTTCTACAACCAGTACGATGACTTTATCGAGCAGGTCACCCTGGCCGACGACCCCACCGGCAACGGCCGCCTGACCTTTCAAGCGCAGAACCTCGACCGTGTGACCATTCGCGGTGCCGAGGCCCGTGGTGAATTGTTCCTCGACAGCATCGGCCTGCCCGCCGGCAGCAAATTGCGCGGTGCCATTGCCTATGCCCGCGGCAAGGATGAAGACAGCGGCCAGCCGCTGAACAGCATCGACCCGCTGAAGAGCGTACTGGGTCTGGCCTATGACGCGCCAAACAGCCAATACGGCGGTGAGCTGGCCTGGACCCTGGTGGCCGCCAAGGATCGCATCGATGAGACCCAGACAGCTAACCAATATCAGCCCTCGGGCTACGGCACCCTCGACCTGCTGGGTTACTGGCAACTGAGCGAAGAAGTCGGCGTGAATGGCGGCCTGTACAACCTTACCGACAAGCAGTACTGGCAGTGGGGCGATGTGCGCGGGCTTAGCACCAGCAGCGCCAGCCTCGGTCGCTACAGCCAGCCCGGACGCTACGCGGCGGTCAATCTGATCTGGGAAATCTGATACCTTCCCCCCTGGCGCACGGACGCGCCCCCTTTTCCAGGCACATCGACGCAGTAGCGGATAATGCCGCCCCACTGTGGAGACCCCGATGATCCGTCTATGCGCCCCCAACGAGCTGACCGAAGGCCAGAGCCGCGGCTTTTCCTTGGCCGAGCTGAAGCTGCTGGTGGTGCGCCGCGAAGGTCAGGTGTACGCCTACCAGAACCGCTGCCCGCACCGTGGCATCCCGCTGGAATGGCAGCCCGACCAGTTTCTCGACCACAGCAATAGCCTGATTCAATGCGCCACCCACGGCGCACTGTTTCTGATCGAGTCCGGCGAATGCGTAGCCGGCCCCTGCAGCGGCCAGTCACTGAAAGCCCTGAACTGCCGCGAAGACGCCGACGGTATCTGGCTGCAAACGTAGCCCGGATACCATCCGGGAAGAGCGGTCTGCCTATGGAGTTTTTCCGGATTAGATCCGGGCTACAGGCAAATCTCCAGCCGCCTCACCAAGCAAATCGCCTGCGGGCTGATTTCGCTGCCATAGGCCAGCACCTCCACTCCCGTCGCCTGCGCCTCGCGCAACGCCGCGGCATAGCGCGGGTCAATCTCCAGCGCGGGGCGCACCGCGTCGATTCCCGACAGATTGACGCAATACAGCTGCACCGCGCGCACGCCGTTGCGCGCCAACGTAGCCAACTCGCGCAGGTGCTTGGCGCCACGCTCGGTCACGGCATCGGGAAAGGCCGCCACGCTAGAATCGGCAAACCCCAGGGTGACACTTTTAACTTCCACGTAGGCCGGACCACTCGGGTAGTCCAAACGAAAGTCGATGCGGCTGCGCTCCTCGCCGTAGGGCACTTCCCGGCGCAGTGCGGTAAAGCCCTGCAGTTCGCTGATCACCCCGGCGTGCAGCGCTTCTTCCACCAGGCCGTTGGCCCGCGCGGTATTCACGCAGGCCAAGCGCCCTTGCGGCGTTTCGCTGAGCTCCCAGGTGCCAGGCAACTTGCGCTTGGGGTCGTTACTGCGACTGAACCAGACCGCCCCGCCCTCCTGCATGCAATTGAACATCGAGCCGGTATTCGGGCAATGGATGGTCAACTGCTCGCCGCAGGCGGTTTCGATGTCGGCCAGAAAGCGCTTGTAGCGCTTGCGCAAGCGCCCCTGCTCCAGCGGCGGATCAAACTGCATCGGGGCGCCAGCTCTGCAGGCCGCGGGCAATTCGCTCAACCGCCTGCTGCAGGCGCGGCAGGCTTTGCGTGTAGGCAAAGCGCACATGCTGACTGGCCTGGTAGCGGCCGAAATCCAGGCCCGGCGTGAACGCCACGTGCTCGGTTTCCAGGAAGTGCCGACAGAAGGCGAAGGCGTCGCCGCCGAAGGCACTGATGTCGGCATATAAATAGAAGGCGCCCTCGGGCTCCACGGCAATGCCAAAACCCAGTTCCCGCAGGGCCGGCAGCAGGAAGTCGCGGCGACGCTGGAACTCATGCCGGCGCTCTTCGAGGATCGCCAGGGTGGCCGGTTCAAAACACGCCAGCGCCGCGTGCTGGGCAATGGTCGAGGCGCTGATGTAGAGGTTCTGCGCCAGCTTCTCCAGCTCAGGCACCGCATTGGGCGGCGCCACCAGCCAGCCCAGGCGCCAGCCGGTCATGCCGAAATACTTGGAAAAA
>OFRI01000345.1_pt1 | contig 12740 bp, 9 predicted proteins | sample 1543031 | NCBI WGS metagenome assembly OFRI01 (sample SAMN07774226, study PRJEB24372) | wastewater metagenome
ATAGGCGGCTGCATTGACGATAACGTCTGGTTGCAGGCTGCGGATGGTTTTGCGCAAGCCATCGAGATCAGCCAGATCTCCACACAGGCCATTTTCGCCCTGACGATCAAGAGCAACCAGTTCGCCCAAGGGGGCCAGCGCACGCTGTAGCTCCCAACCGACTTGGCCACTCTTACCCAGTAGAAGGATTTTCATGGCTTTACGTTACGTCCAGCATAATTTGTGTCTAGCCACTGCTGGTAGGCGCCACTTTTCACGTGTTCTACCCAATCTGAATGATTCAGGTACCACTCAACGGTTTTGCGAATGCCCGATTCAAATGTTTCGATTGGTGTCCAGTTAAGGTCGCGCTGAATCTTGCTGGCGTCAATCGCATAGCGCAGGTCGTGACCTGGGCGGTCTTGCACATAAGTGATCAAGCTGGCGTGCGGGCAATGCGGTGAATCCGGGCGCAACTCATCGAGGAGTGTGCAGAGCGCATGTACCACTTCGATGTTTTGTTTCTCGTTGTGACCGCCAATGTTATAGGTTTCACCGAGCCGGCCTTCGGTAACCACTTTATACAGCGCACGGGCGTGATCCTCGACGTACAGCCAGTCACGAATCTGGTCACCCTTGCCATATACCGGCAACGGCTTGCCTTCCAGTGCGTTGAGGATAATCAGCGGAATAAGCTTTTCCGGGAAGTGATACGGACCGTAGTTGTTCGAACAGTTGGTAATCACCGTAGGCAGCCCATAGGTACGACTCCAGGCGCGCACCAAGTGGTCGGAGCTTGCCTTGCTCGCAGAATACGGCGAACTCGGCGCGTAGGACGTTGTTTCAGTGAACAGCTCTGTGGGGTTATCAAGATCGCCATACACCTCATCCGTGGAGATGTGGTGAAAACGAAATGCACTCTTGCGGGCGTCGTCCAGTCCGCGCCAATACTGCCGGGTGGCTTCCAACAAGCAGTATGTACCGACAATATTGGTTTCAATAAACGCTGCCGGGCCATCAATGGAACGGTCAACGTGACTTTCCGCCGCCAGGTGCATCACCGCATCGGGCTGATGCTCATTGAATACGCGATCCACTTCTGCACGGTTACAAATGTCTACATGCTCAAAGGCATAGCGTTCACTCGCACTGACCTCAAGCAATGATTCGAGGTTACCTGCATAGGTCAATTTGTCGAGATTGACCACTTGCTCCTGAGTATTCTCAATGATGTGTCGAATCACGGCAGAGCCAATAAAGCCAGCGCCGCCGGTTACTAGAATTTTCATGTTTTGTGCTAGCTCGCGATACTTTGTTTTTTATCGATCGATGGGTAGGTTACGTCTATGGCTAACCTACCCTGCTTACTGAATTATTGGTGCTCATACATCGCTATGTTGGTGCGCGGTCAGCGGCATAAGCACCTTTCGATAGCGGTGTCCGATGTATCAGATCAAACAGTTAGCTCGCGACGCTTGGCTAACATGCTACGAATCAGGGCTATAAAGACGCCCATCATGCCCCCCAGAACCAAGCCGAGCGCCAGAATCAGTGCCTTTTTTGGCTTGATCGGGTTTTCGGCTGCTTCTGCGGCGCTGTCCAGGGTGAATACCGCTACACCGTCTGGACTAACACTTACCTTGGCCAGGAAATCCAGTTGATTTTCCAGCTCACGCAGGCCAACGATAAACGGATCGTCATTTTTGCGATTTTGCAGCACGTCCAACTCAGCACGAATCGCCTTGGCGCCGCGCATATACATCAAGTTGCCATCCACAAACTGCTCCAGCTCGCCATCCGATGAGATTCTGCTGGCTTTGACCTGGGGCGCTTCCAGGCCGACCTTGTCTGCCACCTTCAAGGCTTCGCTTAGGCGGGCGATACGGTCTTCGCGGAGTTTTTTGGCGTTGTCACGTAGTACTGCAATGCGGCTCTGTATCGAGCGAACACGCGTACTGATTTCTGTGGCAACTGTGTCTGCCATGTCTTTTCGAGTTTTATTTGCAACGCGCTCAACATACAAATTTGCCCACTCTGCCGCTCGACTAGGGTCAGCGGATTGGACCAATACAGCAAAACGCTCGGGACTGTTTTTCACATCGGGATTGGTAACGCTTAACTTCTTGTTGAAGCTCTCCCTTAGCTCGTCTTTGGCCTTTGCGCCCTGGCTGGTTGTTTCCGCCGGCAGATAGACTTGCTCGAAGAACTCTCGGCGCAAACCATCGGAACGGAGATTTTGGGTGAATATTGAGTAGACGCTAACAGCTGTAAATTCTGTAAGTCCGGCCTCTGAGCGGCCAAGGTTGTAGCCTGCAATATCTGCAGAGCGCGGCGGCAGAATGCTGGTTTTACTCTCATACACCGGGGTAGATAAAAACGCATAGCCTGCAGCGATTGCCGTGACCGCAAGGGTTACCACGCTAATCAGCGCCTTTTGCTTCCACAGGTTCTGTGCAAGCTCAAACAGGTCAATCTCATCACTGTTACCAGTCACGGGCGTAGGGGTATTGATGCTCACTGCAACTCCATTTTACGTCGCTTTTCAATAAGTTAGTCTATTCGGTATAGCTGTCAGTGCCGCACTCTTAAGTAGGCCGAAGCGTATCAGTACAATTCTGCCACATTACTGCCCCAGGATTTACCACTGCTTTCATGAGCTCAAATAAGGCCGCAATTACAAGATCCCCCTCTTTAGCCAGGGCTTGCCCAATCATATGCAGCCAAGGCTGCCGACGACTGCGGCTATCTTCGTGCAGGCGGTCGCAGTAGGTGTTTTCAATCATCAGAATATCCGCGCCCGGCGCATTGGATGCTGGCAGAAAAGACGAATGTGGTACACCCAGATCACCATAGAACACGGTGCGCCTACTAAGGCCAGACTGCTTGTAAGTCTGTTCGATCTTTACATAAGTCGAACCAGGGATATGCACTGCGCGCTGCCGACAGATTGCAGCCTTGAGTTGCTCAGCATCGACAAGGGAAAACCACCTGTCGTACGGCAAAGCTGTAATTTGCGGTTCAAGCCGCTCAAGGTAACGCACAGTCTGCTGCTTATCGCAGCTAAAGCCACATTTGAGGGCATCATCTAGAAGCAGCTTGGTCGATGACTCGCTGCATAAGATCGGCCAGTTGAAGTCAGCCGCGTGCAGATAGGAATTGCGACCTAGGCGATCGATATGCACATGTGGGAAAAGTAGAGTCTTGGTATCGCTAAGAGGGGCATAAATCGCAAGATTGTCGAGCCCTACCGCACCCACTTGCGATGCGTCAGCAGCCTGAAATAGACCACAACCGCCAAATAGGCTCTGCTGTGTATCCATCCGCAACTGATGGCAGGAACCCGTCACGCCAGCAAAGGCACCGTGTTGCAGGATGTGCGGATAGCTCATGGTTAGTCCTTTAACGCGGGTAGATGACAGCGTCACATCATCCATGGACACCGACTACTAGACGAACGCATTACTGATCGACCGGTTAGCATTTAGCGGGCGGCATTATGCCATGCTGAGCTCGCTCTGACGAGCCAGAGAGAGGCGTGATGAATTTTCTGCAAGAGGCCAGATGGATAGCGGTCGGGAGGATCTTGGCTCAACACAGATCGCCAGCAGCTGGGTCATGCGCGAGTAAAGCAATACAAATCTGCGGCAGCGAGTTTAAGACGCTTGTGTCGCAAGTCGTGCAGCATCAACTGCGGCTGCATGAGAAAGCGTTGACTCGACCTAAATCGCCAGCAAGCCGACTCCTGCGGGAGGTCGCATACCTGATTCGATCATTCGTCTTCGTTTACCCGATCACGCAGTTCTTTGCCCGGCTTGAAGTGCGGGACAAATTTGCCGTCCAGGCTCACCGAGTCCCCCGTCTTCGGGTTGCGACCAACCCGCGGCGCGCGAAAATGCAGCGAGAAGCTACCAAAGCCACGAATCTCGATACGATCGCCAGTCGATAGCGCCTGGGACATTTGCTCGAGCATGGTCTTGATGGCCAGCTCGACATCCTTGGATGAGAGCTGCCCCTGATGGGTAACGATGCGCTCGATCAACTCCGACTTGGTCATGGTTTTCCCTTCTATATCAAGCGGCTAGATCACTAGGTAGATCGTTTTTAGCATGTTGAACGGGTTTTGAACAGCCCACAATTTCAGCATGCTGTGCAGCCTCCATCACGCAGGCATCGCGAGCACGCCCGCCTCAACAGGTTTGAGTTTTTTGCCCTTGTCGCGCTAACAGCATGCAGTGGCGACATGGCTTTTTGCGGGCTAAGCGCCCGCTGCGGGCTGCGGGCTGCGGGATGCTGTCAGCGCGAATGGCTGTGCGCGCCCCTCGCTAGCAGCGGCTTGCGCTCAACAGGTTCGCGGTCAAGACCGCTCCCACGATGCTCGTAGGCGCCTTGGTCTACTAGGCCCGCCTAGAGACGAGGCGAGGCAACGGCTGCAGCAGGCCCGAAAGCTAAGCACTGCAGAATCACAGAAGTGCAGACACCGCCACGATGGACATGGACTAGTTTTTTGCGGGCACAAAAAAGGGCGACCGAAGTCGCCCTTTTTCTGGAGTACCTGAACTTAGTTCTGGTTTTCCATTTGCGCACGGATCAGATCACCAATGGTGGTCGGACCGGTGGTTTCTACTTCTTGCTTGGTACGCAATTCTTTCATTGCGTCTTTTTCGTCTTCAACGTCTTTCGACTTGACCGACAAGCTGATTACGCGGCTCTTACGGTCAACGCTGATGATCTTGGCTTCTACTTCTTCGCCTTCTTTCAGAACGTTACGCGCGTCTTCAACGCGGTCACGGCTAATTTCGGAGGCTTTCAGTACAGCTTCGATGCCTTCAGCCAGGGTGATTACAGCGCCCTTGGCGTCAACCTCTTTAACGATACCGCGCACGATGGTGCCTTTATCGTTAACAGCTACGTAGTTGGAGAACGGATCGTCTTCCAGCTGCTTGATGCCGAGGGAGATGCGCTCACGCTCAGGATCAACCGACAGGATTACGGTGTCCAGCTCGTCGCCCTTCTTGAAGCGACGCACGGCTTCTTCGCCGGCTTCGTGCCAAGAAATGTCGGACAGGTGAACCAGGCCGTCGATGCCGCCGTCCAGACCAATGAAGATACCGAAATCGGTGATCGACTTGATGGTGCCGGAGATCTTGTCGCCCTTGTTGAATTGACCCGAGAAATCTTCCCACGGGTTAACTTTGCACTGCTTGATGCCGAGGGAGATACGACGACGCTCTTCGTCGATATCCAGAACCATAACTTCCACTTCGTCGCCAACCTGAACGACTTTCGACGGGTGGATGTTTTTGTTGGTCCAGTCCATTTCGGAAACGTGCACCAGACCTTCCACGCCTTCTTCCAGCTCTGCGAAGCAGCCGTAGTCGGTCAGGTTGGTTACACGCGCAGTTACGCGAGTGCTTTCTGGGTAACGTGCCTTGATAGCAACCCATGGGTCTTCGCCCAGTTGCTTGAGGCCCAGGGAAACACGATTGCGCTCGCGATCGTATTTGAGAACCTTAACGTCGATTTCATCGCCAACGTTGACGATCTCCGACGGATGCTTGATGCGCTTCCAAGCCATGTCGGTGATGTGCAGCAGGCCGTCCACGCCGCCGAGGTCGACGAATGCGCCGTAGTCGGTGAGGTTTTTGACGATACCTTTAACTTGTTGACCTTCCTGCAAGGATTCCAGCAGAGCTTCGCGCTCGGCGCTGTTTTCGGCTTCCAGGACGCTGCGGCGAGAAACGACAACGTTGTTGCGCTTCTGGTCGAGCTTGATAACTTTGAACTCGAGTTCTTTGCCTTCCAGGTGAGCGGTATCGCGCACTGGACGGACGTCAACCAGGGAACCTGGCAGGAACGCACGGATGCCGTTAACGTCGACAGTGAAGCCGCCTTTAACCTTACCGTTGATAACGCCCTTAACCACTTCCTCAGCTGCGAAGGCTGCTTCCAGAACAATCCAGCACTCGGCGCGCTTGGCTTTTTCACGGGACAGCTTGGTTTCACCAAAGCCATCTTCAACCGCGTCCAGCGCAACGTGCACTTCGTCACCGACCTTGATGGTCAGCTCGCCAGCGTCGTTGTAGAACTGCTCGAGCGGGATGACGCCCTCGGACTTCAGGCCAGCGTGTACGGTTACCCAGTCACCGTCGATATCAACGATGATACCGGTGATGATGGCACCCGGCTGAAGGTTGAGGGTCTGTAGGCTTTCTTCAAAGAGGTCTGCAAAGCTTTCGCTCATTTTAATTCCTGTTGATCAGGGGCGGAAAATCGCCCAGCTCCACATTCCAGACAATGTGGGTTCGTTCAATTAAAGAAGCCATGCGGTCAAGGACTGGTTCCCCGCCTGTCTTCTTGTTCATCCGGCGATGTCGCGATCGGCGACTTCACTCAGAATGCGTTCCAGCACCTGCTCGATGGAGAGCTCCGTGGAATCCAGCTGTATCGCGTCAAGTGCCGGCTTTAAGGGGGCTATGGCGCGCTGGGTGTCGCGCTCATCGCGCGCACGTATCTCTTCTAGCAGACTCGCAAGGCTAACATCATCGCCTTTAGCCTTCAACTGCAAGTAGCGCCGACGGGCACGCTCCTCGGCGCTAGCGGTTAGGAATACCTTCAGCGGGGCATCGGGAAACACCACGGTACCCATGTCGCGACCATCGGCAATCAAACCCGGCGCTTCGCGAAAGGCGCGCTGGCGCTGCAGCAAGGCTTCGCGCACGGCGGGCAAGGCAGCCACCTGAGAAGCGTCGGCACCAATCTGCTCATTACGGATGGCTTCGGTGACCTCTTCGCCCTCCAGAATGATGTGTTGGCCATGACCTTCAGCGGCGGCGATGAACTGCACATCCAGATGAGCGGCAAGCATCTTCAGCGCATCTTCATTGGCCAGGTCAACGCCATGATTACGTGCAGCAAATGCCAGCAAGCGATACAGCGCACCCGAGTCGAGCAAACACCAACCGAGCTTGCGCGCGAGAATGCCGGCGATCGTGCCCTTACCGGAGCCGCTCGGCCCATCAATGGCGATGACCGGGGCGAGAGTGGTCATGCTTGCACCTCTTCGGCGACACGAATGCCGACCTGAGCCGCCAACCCGAGGAAGTTCGGGAAGGACGTTGCCACGTTGGCGCAGTCATGGATGCGAATCGGTGCACTGGCGCGCAGCGAGGCCACGCTGAACGACATGGCGATGCGGTGATCGCCATGGCTGTGCACTTCGCCGCCGCCAATGGCGCCGCCGTCAATAATGATGCCGTCTGGAGTCGGCTCGCACTGGATGCCCAGGGCCAGCATGCCATCAGCCATAACCTGAATACGGTCGGACTCCTTGACCCGCAGCTCTTCAGCGCCGCGCAGGATGGTGCGCCCTTCGGCACAGGCCGCGGCGATAAACAGCACCGGGAACTCGTCGATGGCCAGCGGCACCAGGTCTTCAGGAATATCGATGCCGCGCAGCTTGGCGGCACGTACACGCAGATCCGCCACCGGCTCGCCACCCACTTCACGCAGGTTTTCCAGGCTGATATCGGCGCCCATCAATTTAAGAATATCGATGACCCCTGTGCGGGTCGGGTTGATGCCGACATGCTCGAGCAACAACTCGGAACCCTCAGCAATGCTCGCCGCCACCAGGAAGAACGCGGCGGAGGAGATATCCGCTGGCACTTCGATATGGGTCGCAGTCAGCTTGTGCCCGGACTCAACGGCCGCAGTACTACCACTAACCGCCACCGGGTAGCCGAAGCCGCGCAGCATACGTTCAGTGTGATCGCGGGTCGGTGCAGGCTCGGTAACGGCCGTCTCACCCGCCGCATACAAACCCGCCAGCAGCAGGCTGGATTTGACCTGGGCACTGGCCATCGGCATCTCGTAGCGCATCCCGGTCAGGCGCTGACCACCGCGAATCACCAGCGGCGGTCGCCCTTCTGCTGCCGTTTCGATCACAGCGCCCATCTCGCGCAGCGGTTTGGCCACGCGGTTCATCGGGCGCTTGGACAGTGACGCATCGCCTGTCAGGGTGGTGTCGAATGCCTGGGCCGCCAACAAGCCCGAAAGCAGGCGCATGGAGGTGCCCGAGTTACCCAGGTACAGCGGCCCCGGCGGCGCCTGCAAGCCGTGCAAGCCGACGCCATGGATGGTGACGCGACCATGCTGCGGACCTTCGATAACCACGCCCATGTCGCGAAAGGCCTGCAGGGTCGCCAGGGCGTCTTCGCCTTCAAGGAAACCTTCGACCTCAGTGGTGCCTTCGGCCAGCGAGCCGAGCATGATCGAGCGGTGCGAAATGGATTTGTCGCCCGGAACACGAATCCGGCCCGACAGGCTGCCGCCCGGCTGGGCGAGGTAAATCAGATCATTCGAATGCATAGCGTCCACATAAGCCCTGCGGGCCAAAATTTTGCTGAAATGCTCACGTGCTACCCGAGCGCGGGTAAACACGCCCAGCATGTGATGTCCGTCGCCGGTGTCGATCGCCGCGCGCAAGGCGTCGAGATCGCCACGAAAGGCATCGAGTATCCGCAACACCGCATCGCGGTTGGTGAGAAAAATGTCATGCCACATCACCGGATCACTGCCGGCAATCCGGGTGAAATCGCGAAAACCACCGGCGGCGTAGCGGAATATCTCTAGGTTCTCGCTGCGTTTGGCCAGCGAGTCAACCAAACCGAAGGCCAGCAAATGCGGCAGATGGCTGGTGGCGGCGAGCACTTCGTCGTGATGCTCGACTTCCATGTGCTCGACATCGGCGCCCAGCTCACGCCAGAGCCGATCAACCATCTGCAACGCAGCACTATCGGTATCCGCCAACGGTGTGAGAATCACCTTATGGCGGCGGAACAGCTGACCATTACTGGCCTCTACCCCGCTCTGCTCGGAGCCGGCAATGGGGTGTCCAGGGACAAAACGCGGCGGCACACCGTCAAAGGCCAGCGCCGCCGCGCGCACCACATTGCCTTTGGCGCTGCCTACGTCCGTCAGCACGGCATCGCCCAACGGCAACTGCGCCAAGGCGCCCAGCAGCTTTTGCATGGCCAGAATCGGCACCGCCAACTGGATCACATCCGCGCCCACGCAAGCCGCTGCCAAGTCTTCCTCGCAGCGATCAACCACGCCCAACTCAACCGCCATGCGGCGGGATTCAGGATCAAGGTCGACGCCGATCACTTCGCGAAATAAGCCTTTGTCGCGTAAGCCCTTGGCAAACGAGCCGCCGATCAAACCCAGACCCACCACCACCAGACGACCCAACGCCGGTGCCGCAACGGCCTCAGCCACGGGGCAACACCTTGGCCAGCGCCTCTAGGAAGCGAGCGTTCTCAGCCGGCAGGCCAATGGAGATACGCAGATACGTCGGCATGCCGTAGTTGGCCACTGGCCGCACGATGACGCCCTCACGCAGCAGCGCCTGGAAAATCGGCATGGCTTCGCAGCCTAGGTCCACGGCAATAAAGTTGGCCTTGGAGGCAATCCAGCGCAAACCCAGCTGACGGAAACCCGCTTCCAGCTGTGCCATGCCCTGGTCGTTGATCGTGCGACTGGCCGCCAGATAGTCGCTATCGGCCAACGCTGCGCAAGCCGCCGCCAGGGCTAGGCTGTTGACGTTGAATGGCTGGCGCACGCGATTGAGCACATCGGCAATCTGCGCCGAGCAAATACCGTAACCCACCCGCAATGCCGCCAAGCCATAAGCCTTGGAGAAGGTGCGCGAAACTAGCAGATTGGGGTAACGAGTCAGATAGGTCAGGCCATCGGGCAATTCATCACCTTCGGCATACTCGATATAGGCCTCATCCAGCACCACCAGCACGCTTTCCGGCACTCGCGAAAGGAATGCCTCAAGCGCCTGCGGACCAAACCAGGTACCGGTTGGGTTATTGGGGTTGGCGATAAAGACCACACGGGTCTGGGCATCAATCGCCGCCAGCATGGCGTCGAGGTCATGACCAAAGGCCTTGGCCGGCACCACATGGGCATCGGCGCCGACGGCCTGGGTGACGATCGGATAGACCGCAAAGGCGTGCTCGCTGAACACCGCATTCAAGCCGGGGGCCAAATAGGCGCGGGCTACCAGCTCGAGAATATCGTTGGAGCCATTACCCAGCGTCACCTGGCTTACCTGCACGCCACAGCGTTGCGCCAGGGCGCTTTTCAGAGCGAAGCCATTACCATCGGGATAGCGCGTCAACTCCCCCAGAGCCTGACCAATCGCTTCCAGCGCTCGCGGGCTGGGGCCCAGCGGGTTTTCGTTGCTGGCCAGTTTGACGATCTGCAGCGGGTCGAGATTCAGCTCGCGCGCCAACTCATCGACCGGTTTACCCGGCACATAGGGAGACAGCTTCTGCACGCCCGGCAAGGCCTGGGCAAGAAAATCGGTCATACACACGCCTCGAACTGCAGGTTACGGCCAAGCGGGCTTTGCACAGCGTTGCGCTCTGCTTTCGCTGCAGGAGTGGCTTTAGTCGCACATTTCGCGGCTAAAGCGGCTCCTACAGAAAAGCGCGCTAGCTGATGCATCAGCCAAGCGGCCATAAGTGCTTTTAAAGTACCGCTTTCGGGTAAGAGCCGAGCACCTTGAGGGCCACGGCTTCCTGATTGATCTGCTCCAGCACGGCACTGATCAGTGGATCACGGTGATGGCCGACAAAATCGATAAAGAAGGCGTACGTCCACTTACCACTGCGCGACGGCCGCGTTTCAATGCGCGTCAGGTCGATGCCGCTGGTATGGAACGGCACCAGCAACTCGTGCAGCGCGCCCGGCTTGTTGCGCATGGAGACAATGACCGAGGTCTTGTCGTCGCCGGTAGGCGGCACTTCCTGGCTGCCGATGATCAGGAAGCGCGTGGAGTTGTCCGGGCGATCCTCGATTTTCTCCGCCAGCTTGGTCAGGCCATACAGGCTGGCCGCCATATCACCGGCAATGGCCGCCGAATTCCACTCACTTTTCACCCGCTTCGCCGCATCGGCATTGCTGGCCACGGCCACGCGCTCGACGTTCGGGTAGTGGGCGTCCAGCCACTTGCGGCACTGGGCCAGGGACTGGGCGTGAGAGTAGATACGGGTGATTTTGTCGGTCTTGGTGGTTTCCCCGACCAGCAGGTGGTGGTGAATACGCAGCTCCACCTCACCGCAGATCACCATGTCGTGCTCAAGGAAGCTGTCGAGGGTGTGATTGATCGCGCCTTCGGTGGAGTTTTCCACCGGCACCACGCCAAAATTCACCGCGCCGGCCGCCACTTCGCGGAACACTTCGTCGATGGCCGCCATCGGCACGCTGATCACCGCGTGGCCGAAATGCTTCATCGCCGCCGCTTGGGAGAACGTCCCTTCCGGGCCGAGGTAAGCCACTTTCAGCGGCTGCTCCAGGGCCAGGCAGGAAGACATGATCTCGCGGAACAAACGCGCCACTTCCTCATTGTCCAGCGGGCCCTGGTTGAGTTCCATGATGTGCTTGAGCACCCAGGCCTCACGCTCAGGGCGATAGAACACCGGCTTTTCCCCGGCCGGCAGCGAGAGCATCTTCACCCGCGCCACTTCCTGGGCGCAGCTGGCGCGCTCGCTGATCAGCTCGAGAATTTTCTCGTCGAGGCTGTCAATGCGCACCCGCAGCGCCTTGAGCTGATCGAGATCAGACATCAGCCGTGCTCCTTCTCGAACTCGGCCATGTAGGCGACCAGCGCTTCTACGGCATCCAGACCCACGGCGTTGTAGATGGAGGCACGCATGCCGCCCACCGAGCGATGGCCTTTCAGGTTGAGCAAACCGCGGGCATCGGCACCGGCCAAGAACGGCTTGTCCAGGCGGTCATCGGCCAGGCGGAACGGCACGTTCATCCACGAGCGGGCGTTCACGGCAATCGGGTTGCTGTACAGAGCGCTGCTGTCGATGGCCTTGTAGAGCAGGTCTTTCTTGGCGCGATTGAGACGCTCCATGGCTTCGACGCCGCCCTGCTCCTTCAGCCACTCAAACACCAGGCCAGACAGGTACCAGGAGAAGGTCGCCGGGGTGTTGTACATCGAACCGTTATCGGCGGCGATTTTGTAGTTGAGCATGGTTGGGCAGATGGAGCGGGCCTTGCCGAGCAAGTCCTCACGCACGATCACCACCACCAGGCCGCTAGGGCCGATGTTCTTCTGCGCGCCGGCGTAAATCATGCCGAACTGCGACACATCGATTGGGCGCGAGAGGATGTCCGAAGACATGTCCACCACCAGCGGTACGTCGCCCACTTCCGGCACCCAGTCAAACTGCAGGCCGCCAATGGTTTCGTTACTGGCGTAGTGCAGGTAGGCCGCGTTATTGCTCAGCTGCCAGTCGTTCTGACCAGGAATGGCGAAGTAGTCATACGGCTTGGCGCTGGCCGCGACATTGATAGTGCCGAAGCGACGGGCCTCTTCGATGCTCTTCTGCGACCAGATACCGGTGTCGATGTAATCGGCAACGCCCTCTTCCGGCAGCAAATTCAGTGGAATCTCGGCGAACTGCTGACTGGCGCCACCCTGCAGGAACAGCACTTTGTAGTTGGACGGAATGGCCAACAGGTCACGCAGGTCCTGTTCGGCTTTTTCCGCAATGGCCACGTAGTCGTCGCTGCGATGGCTCATCTCCATCACCGACAGGCCTTTGCCTTGCCAGTCCAGCAGATCCGCCTGGGCACGCAGCAAAACAGCTTCGGGAAGCGCGGCCGGGCCGGCGCAGAAGTTATGGGCTCGTTTGCTCACATCGACTCTCACTGTAATAGGACCGGCCGCCTGTACGGCG
>OFRI01000348.1_pt1 | contig 12665 bp, 11 predicted proteins | sample 1543031 | NCBI WGS metagenome assembly OFRI01 (sample SAMN07774226, study PRJEB24372) | wastewater metagenome
GGCACGCACCAACTGGTGGCCAAGGCTGGCGATCAGTTTTTGATTGGTTCGCAGTGGGGCAGCCCCACGCAAAACACCCCTGCCGGAAACCCGCGACCCTACGGCGAAGCGATGCAAACCGTGCATGCGGCAACCTGGATCTATGGCAACGCCCTGGGCGTCTTCGGTGCCAATCAGGCGGAAGACGTCAGCACCGGCTATGGCGGCGCGCCGTCTTTTTTCAGCCTCGGTCGCGACTATCAGGGCCGTGGCACCAGTAACGAATTTACCGTGGCGGTGGCCAAGCCACTGGGCAGCCTGCGCACCAGTGACAACCCGGCCAGCCTGGGCCTAGATACCGGTAAGTTTGCCCTCGACACCCAGGGCGTAACCGACAACGCGCTGTCGTCGCTGTGGGGTGGCCCCGACAACATGATGACCATCGCCTCGGCAGAGTCCTATTTCGCTCCACCGCCCGGCCGGGTGGAAACCCCCAATCAGTTCAGTCCCTTCTGGGATGCCCGCCTGCGCGAGCCGAGCCGCGTGGTGCAAATGATCGCCGCCGGGCAGATCGATCTGATGGCCGTGCTGGGCCTGCAGCCTGGCGCCAGCACCTCGGCCATTGTCGGCGCAGTGCTCGACATCGGCCTGAAAAAACTGATCGAGCCGGGCAAGGATCGGGTCATCGACAAGCTGCCCTCGGTTATCAGTGGCCCGGTCAAGCCGGTGCTCGACAAGTTCGTCGACACGGTCACCACCTCCGCCAGTGGCGCCGTCTCCGGGCTGGTGAAATGACCGTGGCCACCCATACATCCCCAACCCGCATGCGCGGTCAGGCCATGGCGGAATTCGTGGTCATGGTCGCGGGCGGCGTGCTGCTGCTGTTCGTGCTGGTACCGGTGGTGGCCAAGCTGGCCGACATGGCTTACACCGCACAGCAGGTGGCGCGCTATGTGGCCTGGGAACGCACCGTTTGGTTCGACACCAACAAGACACCGGGCGAGACCGACGACGGTGATACCGCCCAGCGCGGCAATGAAGCGGTACTGAAAAGCGCGGAAAAACGCCTGATGTCCTACTCGGCGGCGATCCAGCCGTTCACCGCTGCAGACATCGACGGCAACGCCAACACCAGCAGCAACCACGCGCTATGGCGCTGGACCCACGGCGGTGGGGCCAAGCCGATGACGGCCAGCGGCAGCATGCCGAGCACCTCCAGCCTGAGCGCAGAGGACACGCCGTCCTACAGCTACGACGTTATCGGCATTTACAACGACGCCATGGGTGGTGTGATGAAAGTGCTGAGCTTTTTGAAAATCGCCAAGGATGACGACTTTCTGCAAATCGCCCACGAGACCGAGAACTTCTACAACCCCAACATCGTCATTCCCGTGGCCATGGCCGGCAGCCGCTTAGGCAGCCAGCCGTTGTTTGGCGGCGCCCTGGACAAACAGCTGAACATTCACGCCCAGTCCGCGGTGCTCGCCGACGGCTGGAACGCCCAGGGCGATGCGCACTTCAAGGAACGTGCCGACGACTTCGCCGTGGGCACCATGCTCAGCAATCCCCTGATCGAAACCATTATCTCGACCATCGGCATCTTTGAACCCTCGTTCAAGGATGTCGAGTTTGACTATGTCGGCATCGAGCCCATCCCCGATAAGCCGGCCAAATGCACCAGCAGCACTGGGTTCTGTTACTTCGAATAAGCCTATGAAAATCATCCCGCTGCTCTTCCTCACCTCGTTACTGGCCGCCAATTGGGCGCAGGCCGAGTGTGATTACGACGATTTCCCGCTGATGCCGGACATGCTGGTTGCCAGTATCGGCAGCAACATTCAGTGGAATCAGACGCCCATGGCCGGGCGCAGTTTTCGCGTGCCTGCCGACCTGGCGGCCGTCAAAGACTTTTACGCCGAGGCCTGGGCCGACGAGGTCGACTTCTCGGCGTTCAACGGCTGGGAGCAGATCCTGCACATTAATGAACAGTGCATGATGATGATTCAGGTAAAGCGCCAGAACGACCGCTACAGCTACGGCCAATTGGTTATCACCAACCCCCCGGCCAGCGCTGGCGCGACGCCAGTGCTCGGCGATGGCATGCCGGTGCCGCCCGGCGCCCAGGTGATCAGTGACATGCGCAGCGATGACGACATTCGCCAAGGCCGCCTGGTGCTGTTGCTCAATGAAGAAGACATGAACACCACCGCCCAGTGGTACGAAACCGAACTCAAGCAGCAAGGCTGGAGCCTGGAGCAGCGCAGCCAACAGGCCAACGGCGTGGTGCTCAGCTACAGCCGCGAGCGTGAACTGATGACGGTTGGCTTGTTGCGCCATCAGGACAAGACCCAAGTGCTGGTCAACCGGATGGATCGCTGATGAAGCCCCAGCGCGGACAATCCATGACCGAGTACCTGGTGGTGCTCGGCGTTACCGGCGCGGCGTTGCTGCTGGCGGGCAACGATGTCGAGCGCCTATTCGACAACGTGCGCAGCAGCTACAAAACCTACTCCAGCGAGATGAACAAGGTTCAGCTGTACAACAACGAAGCTGTGCGTTTCCTCGACCCCAGCCCGGATGACGGCTTCGATGACGGCCAGCCTGAGTCACCGCCGCCGACCGAGCCGCAACAGCCTGCGAACGACAAACTCGCAGCACTGGACGAGGTGTATGACGCCAACGGCGTTTATGTGGGGCGCCTGGAAAATAAAAAGCTAATCGACAGTGATGGTAAGGAAGTTGGCAGGGACGACAGTGTAGAGCTCGCCAAAATCAACCTGGTCGATCTCAATGGCCAGGCTCTGTATCCCGGCTTCAGCATTCGCCAGGTTTACGTCGACAGCACTGGCAAGCCACTGGTGCTGCAAGCACTGGCCAACGCCAGTGGTGAGGTGCTGGGGTTCGCGTACCTGAAGGGTAACAAGTACTACAACGCCTCCACCGGCAGCGCGTTGAGCAAACAACCTCAGGGGCTGACGCCCATCGCTACCCGTGACGTGCTGAAGTACTTCGAGGGTAAAACCTACGTCGCCAGTTACGAGGCCAACGGCCTGGTGTATGAAAGGGGCGATGCCCTGGGTATGGCCAGTAGCGCATTCACCGCCCCGCGCAAAATAACCGGCGAGCTGGTCAGTCTCTACCTTACCCCTGCAACCGAAGCCGCCTGGAGCAAGCATTCGCTGTGCATCGTGCGCCCCTATGGCTGGGCCGCCGAGCAGGTCAATCCGCTGCCGGCAGCAGGCGCAAGCGTGGTTATTGGCTCCAATGTGTACACCCAGTTCAGCGCACCCGACGCCCAAGTCAGCTACTTAGACAGCGCGGCGGACGCCTGCAAGGCACGCTTTTCTGTGCTGCAAACCAAGGACCCTGTTATCGGGACACAGTGGTCGCTGCGGCACAACTGATGCGCACCCGCGCGCCACGCCAGACACGCTGCAAACGCATAGAAAAACCATAAGAGACACCGATTAAACATTGCGCGTTTGCGCTGACTGCACTTTTTGCACTGGGGAGCACCATGTCATCTGTATCAGGAAAGAAACTGCTGATCATCGCGGTGGCGTGTGGCGTGCTCGCAGGGGCCATGGGCTGGATGTACCTGAAATCCAAGGAAGCCCAGTACCGCGATGCCTATCGGCCGCCGGTTGAAGCGAAGGTCACGGTAGTTGTGCCTCGGGCGGACATCGGCAAGGCCCAAGTGCTGACCCCGGAGCTGGTCGCCACCCTGGATGTGCCCAAAGACTACCTGGCCTCCAATGTCGTTCTGGCCGAGGACTGGCCCAAACTTGAAGGCCGCATGACGGTTGCGCCGCTGCAACGTGGCCGGCCCATCAGTTGGGATGCTGTGGAGCAGGAACGCGTCTCGCGCTTCTCGGAGAACGTTGAGCTGGGTAAGCGGGTCAAGACGGTCAAAATCAGCAAGATCAATTCCTTTGACGGCATGCTGCGTCCCGGCGACCACATCGACCTGCTGGGCAGTTTTGCCGCCGGCGACATCGGCCTGCAAAAGCAGCCCAACTATGCCGACGATGTGGTGATCAACATCCTTGAAGACATCATCGTGCTGGCCGCCGGCCGCGAAGATGCCAGCGGCCACAAGTACGAGAACTACTACGACCAGAGCACGCCCGACGGCTTCAACATGAACTTTTCCACCCTGTCGCTGATGCTCACGCCGGCCCAGGTGGCACGGGTTGAGCTGGCGGAAAAATCCGGGGAGATGGTCGCCGTCCTCCGTCACCCCAAAGACACCAGCATGGCCACACTCGGTCAAGTCACCGTCGCCAACCTGCTGGACCCGCCACCGCAGGAGCTGATCGACGTGGTGGTGGATGCCGACGGCAACCTGGTCGGTCGTATCGTCGGCGACAACATTGTCGGCGCCGATGGCCGCATCCTCGGCAAAATTGTCGACGGCGAGGCGGTGGGCTTCGACGGCAACGTGATCGGCAATATCGTTCGCGGCCTGAATGGCGATGACCCGCTGTTGCGCATGCATGAACGTGCCACGGTGGTGCGCGATGAGCAGGGCAATGTGCTCGGTCGAGTGATTGACGGCAAGGTCATCGATGCCAGCGGCAACGCCATTGGCACCGTCGTTGATGGCAAGGCGGTCGGCGTGGATGGCAAGTCGCTAGGCAAGGTCGAAGCCAACGTCGTGCTCGACAGCCAGGGTCGTGTGGTCGACATGAGCCGCTCGCGGGTACAGGACCACACAGCACCGGCCAATCAAGAGCGCCAGGTGGTGCGCGATGCGAGCGGCAAGGTGCTCGGTCGGGTGGACGGCGACACGATCGTTGATGCCCAAGGCCAGGTGATCGGGCACCAGCGTGACGGCAAAGCGGTTGATCTCAACGGCAAGCCACTCGGCACGATCAGCACCGTGGTGCAAGACGCACAAGGCAAGATCGTCGGCGAGATGGGCCAAGTGGCGCGCGATGCCGACGGCAAGATCATCGGCCGCGTGGTCGACGGCCAACTGCTCGCTGCCGACGGCAAAGTCCTCGGCATCGTCAAGGACGGCAAAGTGCTCGGTCGCGACGGCCAGGTGCTCGGCCAGGTCGAGAACATCCAGCTCGACAGCAATGGTCGTCCCGTCGAGGGCAACGTGCGCGTGGCCCGCGATGCCAGCGGCAAGGTGCTCGGCACCCTGGTGGGCGACGACATTATCGATGCCCAGGGCCGCAAGGTCGGCAGCGTCAAAAATGGTGAAGTTCGTGATCTGGCCGGGCAGCTGGTGGCGGGTGCCCAGGTGGCGGTGCAGGGCGATGCCAAGGTCGTGGTGCGCGATGCCGAGGGCAACATCATCGGCACCTTGCGCGGCGACACCGTATTCGGCGCCGACGGCAAGGCCACGGGGAAAATGCTCAACGGCAAGCTCGTCGATGGCAACGGCAACGTGCTGGCCGGCGGCCTGACGGTGGCCGCCGAACAGGCCGCCAACCTGCCCAGCGAACAGTCGGGCAAAGCACGCAATAAGCGCCTGGAGCCCGCCCGCATGATCCAGTTCATCCCCGGCGGTACAGGCACCGCTGGCGTTATTCCCGTGCAGACCCTGCGCCTTGAATAACCCTCACCACCGCGCGCGGGCTGTGCCTGCGTCGACTCACTTAATTGCACACGCTGGGGCGACAATGAAAAGGCTACGAGTGTTATCGATAGTGTGCGGTGCCGCCATGGCCCTGCAGGTTCAGGCCGACGAGATTCCCGCGTCGATGGTGTTGTACGACGGCGATGTGCATGTGATTTTGGCTCCCGGCGTTGAGCGCGTGGCCGTCGGCAACGTGGGGATCATCAGCGCTACCATGCTGAAGAACGAAGAGGTGGTGATCACCGCAGAAACACCGGGGGAAACCACGGTGCAATTGTGGTTTGCCGATGACCAGCGCCAGGAGGTCAGCGTGGTGGTCGCCAAGGCCAATGGTTATCGCCAGGTCGGCGAGCTGCGTGCCTTGCTGTCGGATATTCCGGGGCTGCGCATCCGTACCGTGGGTCGCCAGGTGGTGCTGGAGGGTCGCCTGAGCAGTGAGTACCTGGCACGGGTCAAGGAGGCCGCCAAGTTCTATGAGAACGTGCTGGTGCTGGCCGAAGAGCAAACCGGCGCCGCCACCAAGGCCGACTCGGCCCAGGTGCTGCAAGAGGTCAAGGCCATGCTCGGGCAGATTCCCGGCATCCAGATTAAAGCCGTCGGCCGGCAGATTGTCATCGATGGCGATCTGGATGCCATCGACATCACCCGCATCGAGCTGCTCAAGGCGCGCTACCCGGACCTGCTGGTGCTGGCTCAGCCGATGTCCAAGTTCCTCGCGCCGATGATCTACTTCGATGTGCGCATCACCGAGTTCGCCAAGGACGATGTGGAGGAGTTGGGCGTCAACTGGAGCACCAGCATCAATGGCCCGACGTTCGCCTTCAACGCCGACGGTGGCACCAACAACCTCTACCGTGGGCAGTTCCCCAGCGCCTCCGGCACCTTCGACGACCTCAACGATGCGGTTGGCGATGTCGGTTCCCATGCCTATTGGGGTGTGGCCAGTGAGATCACTTCGCGGATCAACCTGTTGGAGAAAAACGGCTCGGCCCTGACCCTGGCCTCGCCACGGCTCAGCGCCCGCAGTGGCGGCAAGGCAGAGCTGACTGTCGGCGGTCAGGTGCCGGTGGTGACCAGCAGCATCAATGGCCCCTCGGTCGAGTACAAGGACTTCGGCATCCTGCTCAATATCGAGCCGCAGCTTTACGGCGGCGAAACCATCGCCACCAACGTCAAGGCGGAAATTAGCCAGTTGGACAAAGCCAACCAGGTCGGCGAATACCCAGCCTTCAAAACCCGCCGCACCGAGAACGAAGTGCAGCTCAAAGTGGGGGAGACTCTAGTGCTGTCTGGCTTGGTGACCGAAGACAGTCAGTCCACCGTTGAAGGCATCAAGTGGCTGATGGACCTGCCGTTCCTTGGCGTGCTGTTTCGCAATAAAAGCTTCAAAGGCAATCGTACCGAGCTGGTGATTTTTATCACCCCGCGCCTGCTCACCGAAGGCGCCGACTCGCCGAACGTCAAAGAGCTCGCCCGCGAGAAACAGATGATCGAGAAGTACGCCAAAACCGTTGGCAATCTCGAACTGATTGATTGAGGGCTGAGCATGTTTGAAGTGGTGGTGACCTATAAAGGCGGCGAGCAGCTCGACACGCTCACCTGCACCTCGGCGCAATGCGAGGTGGGCAAGGCGCGAACCGGGCTGGTGCGCTTGCGCGGCTGGAAGGTAGCCCCCAGTCACGCGCGCATCGAGCAATCGCTGGGCGGCCTGTTTGTGGAAAACATCAGCCGCGGCAACGAGCTGCTGGTCAACGGCAAACCGGTGGAGCGCTTCGGCCCGCTTAGCCCGGAAGACCTGATCGGCATCGGCGCCTACAACCTGCAAGTGCGGGCCGTAGGGCAGATCGAAACCGAGGCCGACACGCCGCTGCCACCGGATGCGGCGATCAGTAGCGGTGAGGACAACGCACCCTACATGGAGTGGTCGCAGTACGTGCAGGCGGAACTGTTCCGCGCCATGGACCTGCGGCGGATGAACCTCGACAGCATGGGCCCGCTTGAGGTGCGCAACAGCTTGTCCGAGTTGATCAACGGCATTACCGAGCAGATCGCCCAACGCCTGCCGGCCAATCTCAGTCGCGAGATTCTGCACAAGATCGTGATCAACGAAGCCGTTGGCCTGGGCCCACTGGAAGACTTGCTGGCCGACCCCAGCGTGTCGGAAATCATGGTCAACCGTTACGACGATATCTACGTGGAGCGCTCGGGCCGCCTGGAACGCACCGGCATCAGCTTCAGCTCAGACTCGGCCGTGCTGTCCACCATCGAGCGGATCATTTCGCCGCTGGGCCGGCGCATCGATGAAAGCTCGCCGATGGTCGACGCTCGCCTCAAGGATGGCTCGCGGGTCAACGCCATCATCCCGCCGCTGGCGCTGCGTGGGCCGTGCCTGACCATCCGCAAATTCTCGGAGAAGAAGCTCACCACCGATGACTTGCTGGGCTACGGCTCGATCAATGAACCCATGGTCGAATTTCTGCGTATCGCCGTGGAGCAGCGGATGAACATCGTGGTGTCCGGCGGCACCGGCTCTGGCAAAACCACGCTGCTGAATATTCTCTCCAACTTCATCCCGCTGGATGAGCGCGTGGTGACCATCGAAGACGCCGCTGAGTTGAAGTTGGTGCAACCCCATGTGGTCTCCCTGGAAGCGCGCCCGGCCAACATGGAGGGTAAGGGCCAGGTGACCATTCGTGACCTGGTGCGCAACTGCCTGCGCATGCGCCCGGATCGCATCGTGGTCGGCGAGTGTCGCGGCGGGGAAGCCCTGGACATGCTGCAGGCAATGAACACCGGCCACGATGGTTCACTGACCACCGGCCACGCCAATTCGCCGCGCGACATGCTGCGCCGTCTGGAAGTGATGGTGCTGATGGCCGGCATGGATTTGCCCGTGCAGGCCATTCGCGAGCAGATCTCCTCGGCCGTGCAGCTGATTGTGCAGCAAACCCGCTTTGGCGATGGCTCGCGGCGCATCATCAGCATCACCGAAGTCACTGGCATGGAGCAGAGCACGATTCTGCTCAACGAGATCTTTGCCTACCAGCAACAGGGCTTCGACGAACACGGCCGGGTCAAGGGCCATTACCGCGCCACCGGGCAAATTCCCGAGTTTTATGAGGCGCTGAGCAAGCGCGGCATTGGCGTGAACATGGACATCTTCCACACCCCGGAGCGCCTGTAAGTGGCGGCCGTGTGGTTGGTGCTGTGCGCGCTGCTGTTGGCCGTTTCGGTCTGCGCGCTGGCCTTGCTGATCAGCCGGCGGGTGGCCGATAACCTGGACCACTACCGCCGGCAGTTTTCCCGTCGCGCTGAGCTGGAAATGGCCGACATGTTCATTTTCACCAGCGGCCGGCAAGTGGTCATCCTCACCCTGGTGCTGCTGTTACTGGTGCCGGTGTTGCTCGAACTGCTGTTCCAGCTGCCGGTGGTCACGGCGGCGGGCATTGTGGTGACCCTGTTCACCCCGCACCTGATGTTCAATCACCTGCGCAAGGCACGGCTGAAGAAGTTCGAAGAGCAGTTGCCCGATGCCTTCATGCTGCTGTCCAGCAGCCTGCAATCCGGCGCCAGCCTGAACATGGCGCTGGAGAACGTGGTGCATCAGTCGCCAGCGCCGCTGAACCAGGAGTTCGGCCTGCTGATCAAGAACATCCGCCTTGGCGTCACCCTGGAGGAGGCGCTGATCAAGCTGGAAAAACGCCTGCCTTTGCCTTCGTTCATCATGGCCAGTTCGGCCATTCGCATCAGTCGCGAAGTGGGCGGCAACCTGGTGGAAACCATCAACGGCATGGCCGCCATGCTGCGGCGGAAAAAAGTCATGGAGGGCAAGATCGACAGCCTCACCGCCCAGGGCCGCGCCCAGGGCACATTCATGGCCATGCTGCCGATCATGTTGGCCATCATCCTCAGCTTTATTGAGCCGGAAGCCATGCGCCAGCTCTACACCACCCGCAACGGCCTGATGGTGCTGGCGGTGATGGTGGTGATGGAAGTGCTGGGCTTTATGTTCATCAAAAAAATCACCCGGATTGACGCCTGATCATGAGCGAACTTCTTGTCCTGTTCAGCAGTGCCAGCCTTGGGGTGACCGTCACCTGCATCCTGCTCGCGGTGTTGTCGCTGTTCACCTTGCTGCCCGCGGAAAACCGCACCTACATGGACCCGGTGCCCGGCTGGATACGCCCGGTCTGGCCGCTGGTGCGCCTGGTTAGCCACTTTGCCTGCAGCAACCTGCCGCCCAAACTGATGGACTGGCTGGACGTGCGCATGCAGCGCACCGGAGCGCTCTATGTGCTCACCGCCGAAGACTTTCTCGCCCTGTGCATCACCATGGCGCTGCTGTTTCCGGTGTTCGCGATCCTGCCGATGGCCAGCGGCAAGAGCGGCATCCTCTGGTCGGTGGTATTGCTGATGCTGCTGATGGGCGCCGCCTTGCCCGTCATGTGGATCAGCGACACGCACAAACGCCGCGACCGCGACATCGTGCGCAACCTGCCGGTGTTTCTCGAATACCTGTCCATGTGCGTCGATGCCGGCCTGAACTTCCTTGGTGCCTTGCAGCAGGCCGTGGATAAAGGCCCCGATGGCGCCATGAAAAACGAGTTTCGCATCGTGCTGCGCGATATCCGTTCCGGCCTGCCACGCGCCGAAGCACTGGCGCGCATGGAGCAACGCATCAACCTGAAGGATGTCACCACCTTCGTGCGCTCGGTGGTGCAGGCCGAGAAGATGGGCAGCAGCCTGCGCAACACCCTGCAGATACAGGCCCAGCAGCGCCTGGAAGAGCGCTTTCAGCGCGCCGAGAAAACCGCCATGCAGGCCCCCGTGAAGCTGATCATCCCGTTGATCATGTTCATCTTCCCGCTGACCTTTGTGATCTTGCTGTTCCCGATTGTGGTCAAGTTTATGGGGCAAACCTGATGCCTGAAGCCCTCGTCCTGCATGCCGCAGGCCATCGCCCAGCGAGCCGCTTGCAGCTGCAACTCGCCCACACACCCTGGGCACGCCTGCGCGGTTTGCTCGGCTATAAAACCCTGCCGCCCAGTCATGGCTTGTGGCTGCGGCCGTGTAACTCCGTGCATTGCTGGTTTATGCGTTTTGCCATTGATGTGATCTACCTGGATAAGCAACAGCGGGTGCTGCAGATCCGCGCACAGCTGCGGCCCTGGCAACTGAGCCTGTGCTGGCTAGCCAACAGCGTTATCGAAATGGCCGCCGGCGAATGCCAGCGGCTGAACATTACAGCGGGGGACCAGATCCAATGCGTGGCTTAATCATCATCGCCCTGAGCATGTTGTTGCAGGGCTGCGCCGGGCTTGGGCTCGGCAGCTCCAACGACCTGCTCGACCTTGAGCGCCAGGCGCAACAGGCCTACGCCAAAGGCAACTACGCACGTTCCAGCGAGTATTACGGCAAGCTGGCAACGCGCATGCCCACCGATGCCGACACCCGTTATCGCCTGGCCAATAGCCTGGCGCGCGAAGGCAATCATGGCCTGGCGATCCAGACCTACCGCGAAGCCTTGCTGCGCGACCCGCAACACGCCGGCGCCTGGTACAACCTGATGCAGCTGCAAGCGCAGGAGCTGACCCTGACCGCCATGGAGGCGCGTCGCTACCTGGACCGGAAAAACCCCAGGGCCCGCACGGCCCTGGAGCGCGCAGAGCAACTGATCGAGGTGTTCGATGCGCACGCCCCAGCCCGCACCGAGTAGCCGGCAGGGGCGTGGGCAAGCGATGGTTGAGTTTCTGATCATCATCCCGGTGTTGATTCTGCTGATCTTCGGGGCGTTTCAAGCCACGCTGATCTACTCGGCCAAAAGCGGTCTGAACTACGCGGCCTTCCAGGCGGCCCGCCTCGGTGCGGTGAATAACGCGCAGTACGAAGGCATGCGCCGCGGCCTGCTGCGCGGCATGTACCCGATGTTTTCGCAGTACCCGGAAGCCACGCGGATGGACAAAACCGCGGAGGAGGTCGACAACTTCGTGCTGATCACCCGCATCAGCCCGGCGCTCAATAGCTTCAATGCTTGGCAAGCGCCCCATGCCGGGCTGCTGAGCAGCGGCCAAACCGCTCAAGCCATCCCCAATGACAACCTGATGTACCGCTCGGCCCAGCAGAACCCGGTGTCGATTCAAGATGCCAACCTGCTGAAAATCCGCGTGCAGTACTGCGTGAAACTGATCGTGCCGATGGTCGAGCACCTGCTCAGCCGCGCCTCGAAATTCAATCAGCGCAAATCCGGCGGCAGCTTCAGCGAAAACTCCCAACAGTCATGGGACCAGTACGCCGCCATCTGCGGCGCGCGTAAGGGCTTCGTCCTCACCGCGGAAGCAACAGTGCGCATGCAGTCGGCAGCCGTCCACGATGCCGCCAACTGTGGCGCCGGCAAAAAGATGCTCTGCCCCTAACGCGCTCCCCGCGCGATCAACGCCAGAGTTCCATATGCGCTCGGTGACATCAGCTAGAGGCCAGCGACGGGCGTCCATGTGCGCAAAATACAGGCCATGGACACGTCGCTAATGCGCCAGTAATGTGCGCACAAGCCATGTCGCTTTACCTCCCCGCCTAATGTCGCGTTTCTGGCACGACACTCAAGCCGAACACGGAGTTACGCATGGACAAGGAACGTTATCAGACACAAGTGGCGCAAAGTGTTGGGCTGGTTGTGTCGTCTACTTATAGTTAGAGGCTCCCAATGACCTATATAGCGCCTGTTGTGTTTGAGAAAAAATTCACATGCCCACACTGCGGCGCTATATCTCAACAGCGCTGGCAGCACTCTAGTTGGAATATGGGGAATCCTTATGGTGACTTAGCTGAGCGCCCAATAAGAATTAGTACTTGCGACCACTGCGAACAGCAAGCGTTATGGCTTATGGATACCATGCTATATCCAGATGCCGGAATAGCACCCACACCAAACGCTGATATGCCAGAGTCAGTTAAGTCAATATATTTAGAAGCAGCCGCAATATCAACAAAATCACCTCGCGGCTCTGCAGCCCTTTTACGTCTAGCCCTTCAGATTTTTTGCAAGGAGCTAGGTGAAAAAGGTAAAGACATAAATAACGATATAGCTGAACTGGTAAAG
>OFRI01000349.1_pt1 | contig 12662 bp, 8 predicted proteins | sample 1543031 | NCBI WGS metagenome assembly OFRI01 (sample SAMN07774226, study PRJEB24372) | wastewater metagenome
ATGCGGCTTTTTCGACCCGAACCAGTCCGGAACTCTTTGAGCATTGGTGCCACGAAATTGGATACGATGGATGGGGCTTTGACAGCGCCGATGCCAACGGACGGCCTTTTTATCATACCAATGTTTTGATGAGTCTGGGTCAAAACCTCGCCCTCCTGGCCGCCGAGGCCCTGGACCCTTGGGGTCAAAAAGAATTGATCAAGCGGCTGAATTCCACCGGGCGCGATATACTCCTTCTGGTCCGGCGAGACGCCGAAGGCCGCATACCAGGCGTCGATATTGCGCGGCGAGGTCGCGGCGCGCACCGGGCCGGGCGAGTGCGGATCGGTGGTCAACTGTTCCTTCAGCGCCGCCTCGCGCGACTTCTCGCGCCAGACCTGCGCCCAGCCCAGGAAGACGCGCTGATCGCCCGTCAGCCCGTCGATGACCGGCGCCGGCTGGCCGTTCAGAGACTTGTGATAGGCGTCCAGGGCCAGCAGCAGGCCGCCCAGGTCGGCGATGTTTTCGCCCATGGTCAGGTCGCCGTTGACGTGCACGCCGGGGATCGGCTCCAGCTTGTCATAGATGTCGCCCAGCACCTTGGCGCGCGCCTCGAAGCGGGCGGCGTCTTCCGGCGTCCACCAGTCGCGCAGCACGCCGTCGCCGTCGGACTTGCGGCCCTGATCGTCGAAGCCGTGGGTGATTTCGTGGCCGATGACCGCGCCGATGCCGCCGTAGTTGACGGCCGGGTCCGCGTTCGGATCGAAGAAGGGCGCCTGCAGGATGGCGGCCGGGAAGACGATCTCGTTGCGCGGCGGGTTGTAGTAGGCGTTCACCGTCTGGGGCGTCATGCCCCATTCCAGCGGATCGACCGGCTTGCCGATCTTGCCGCGCTTGTACGCCCATTCGAAGGCCGATGAGCGTTCGACGTTGCCGTACAGGTCGTCGGCCTTCAGCTCCAGGCCGTCATACGAGCGCCATTTGTCGGGATAGCCGATCTTCACCCCGAACTTGGACATCTTGTACAGGGCCTGTTCGCGCGTCGGCTCGCTCATCCAGTCCAGGGTCTTCAGCCGCTCGGTCATGGCGTCGCGGATGTTGCCGACCAGGGCCTCCATCTGGGCCTTGGACGAGGCGGGGAAGTGCAGGCGGACGTATTCCTGGGCCAGGACCTCGCCCAGCTGGCCGTCGACCAGGGCCACGCCCCGGTTCCAGCGGGGACGGTTTTCGGGCTGACCGCGCAGCGTCTTGCCGCGGAAATCGAAGCGCGCGTCGACGAAGGCCTTTGACAGATAGGGGCTGGCCTGATCGACGACATTGAACGCCTGCCAGGCCTTCAGCGTCTCGATCGGGGTGTCGGCGAACACCTGGGCGATGGCGGGGATGGCGGTGTTTTCCATCAGCACCAGGGTGTCGACGTCCGACACCTGGACGCCGGCCAGGAAGCCGGCCCAGTCGAAGCCGGGAGCCAGGGTCGTCAGGTCCGAGGCCTTGGCCGGGTTGTACAGCTTGTCGATCTGGCGACGCTCGACCGTCGTCCACTGCTTGTCGGCGACCTTGGTTTCGAAGGCGAGGATGTCGGCGGCGGTCTTGGCCGGGTCGGCCCAGCCGATGGCGGTCAGGGTGGTCGTCAGATAGGCCAGATAGGCCTCGCGCTGGGCGGCGAAGTCGGGCTTCAGATAGTAGTCGCGGTCCGGCAGGCCCAGCGATCCCTGACCCAGATAGGCCGAGTTTAGATTGGGGTTCTTCAGGTCCTCGAACACGTCGATGCCGAACAGGGAGCCGCCGAAGCCCGAATGGCTCTCGCCCATCAGGCGCGCCATGCCGGCGTGGTCGGTGACCGCCTTGACGGCGGCGAGGTCGGCGGCCAGCGGCGTTGCGCCCAGCTGCTCGATCTTCGCCTCGTCCATGAAGCTGGCGTACAGGGCGCCGACCTTGCGGGCGTTCTCGTTGGCGGGATTGGCGGCGCTGGTTTCGATGATCGACTTCAGCTGGGACTGGGCGTTCTCATACAGGACGTCGAACGGGCCGAAGCGCGACTTGTCGGCCGGAATCTCGGTCGTGCGGAGATAGGTCCCGTTGGCGTATTCGTTGAAGTCGTCGCCGGGCTTCACCGAGGTGTCCCGACCGGCCAGATCGAAGCCCCAGGCGCCGAAGGGGCTGTGGGCCGCGCCGGCCATGCCGTGCGAATGCTGGTCCGAAGCGTTCTGGGCCGAAGCGTCATGGGCCGAGGCCGCGCCGCCGGTGAGAGCGACGACGATACAGGCCGAGCAGGCGGCCATCAGACGAATGCGAGTCATGGATAGAGAGGGTCCCGATTGAGGTCGGGCGCACCATTGCGCCGGTGCGGCGGTCTGTCGCATGACGTTTTTGTAATCTTCGCGCCGCTAACGGCGGGGCAGGTCTCGGCAGAAATCGGACAGCACCTGCGGGTAAAGCTGATGCTCCGCCGTCTTGACCCGTTCGGCCAGCGCCTCGGCCGTATCGCCCTCGACGATCGGCACGCGCGCCTGGCCCAAGATCGGGCCCTCGTCCACGCCCTCGGTCACCAGATGGACCGTGCAGCCGGCCTCGGCGTCGCCGGCGGCGATCGCACGGGCGTGGGTGTCCAAGCCTGGATAGAGGGGCAGCAGACTGGGGTGGATGTTCAGCATCCGCTCGCGCCAGCCGCCGACCAGCCAGGGCGTCAGAACGCGCATATAGCCGGCCAGAGCCACGACCTCGACGCCGGCCTCGCGCAGGACCGCGTCCACCGCCCGCTCATGCGCCTCGCGATCCTTCCCGAATGGTTTGTGCGCCACGGTCGCCGTCGCCACGCCCTTGGCGGCCGCAATCGCCAGACCGCCCGCGCCCTCGATGTTCGACAGCACCAGCACGACCTCATAGCCGCTCTCCGGCGCCTGACCGGCGTCGATCAGAGCCGCCATGTTGGAGCCCGCCCCCGAGATCAGGACGGCGACGCGGACGGGCGGGGCGGCTTGGGGCGACATGGCGCCTCGCATGACGGCGCGGGCGACGCTTGGCAAGTTTCAAACGCGATCCACCCTTGTTGTCGGCTGGATTCGGGCGTTAGCGTGTAACGCCGACCGCATGGCGAGGGGTCGTGGGTCGGCGCGTACAGGGGACTATTGCATGAAGAGACTGATCTGCCTCGCGGCCATCGCCGCGATGCTGGGCGCGCCCGTGGCGGCGCTGACCCAGGAAAGCGGGACCAACAGCAGCAGCAACAATGGCGGGGGCGCCGCGATGCGATCCGCAACCGACCGGTTCCGCAACGCCAACGCCGAGGCGATCGAAAAGGACTGGGCGCGCGCACCGGTCGAGGAGACCGAAGTCACGACGGCCCATTCGGTCAACGCCCACGGCAAGACTCTGCGCTACAAGGCGACGGCGGGCACCCTGACGATCCGCGATGACGCGGGGATGCCGACCGCCAGCCTGTTCTACACCGCCTATACGCTGGACGGTCAGCCGGTCGGGACGCGGCCGGTGACCTATCTCTACAACGGCGGACCAGGCTCGCCGACCGTGTGGCTGCATATGGGCTCGTTTGGGCCGATGCGGGTCCAGACCGATGAGCCGACCGTGGTGAGGCCGGCGCCCTTCGCCTTCGGCCCGAACGACCAGACCCTGCTGGATCAGACGGACCTGGTCTTCATCGACATGGTAGGCGCGGGCTTCTCGCGTCCGTTGGGCGAGACGCCGGGTTCGACCTTCTGGGGCGTGGACGGAGACGCCGACGCCTTCGCTCGCGCCATCATGCGCTACACAACCAAGTTCAGCCGTTGGTCCAGCCCGAAATACATTATCGGCGAATCCTATGGCACGCTGCGCACCGGTGCGGTGGCGTTCCAGCTTGAGGATCGCGGGATGTCGCTGAACGGCGTGGTGCTGCTGTCGTCGATCATGAACTATGGCGTGCGTCAGCCCGGCTATCCGCAGAACTTCGTCACCCTGTTGCCGACCTATGCGGCGACGGCTTGGTATCATCGCAAGCTGGCGAACCCGGCCGCGACGGTCGAGGAACAGGTCCAGCGGGCACGCGACTTCGCATTGGGGCCGTATGCCTCCGCCCTGGCCAAGGGGCATATGATCTCTGACGCCGAGCGCGCGGACATCGTGCGTCAGATGAGCGACCTGACCGGCCTGTCGACCACCTTCATCGACAACGCGAATATGCGAGTGGACCTCGGGGCATTCCGCAAGGAACTGCTGCGCGACCGGCGCCAGACGATCGGGCGGCTGGACACCCGCTACATGGGTCTGGATGAGGATGCGGCGGGCGGCGAGCCGGAGGATGATCCGTCCAGCTCGGCAGTGACGGGGGCCTATTTCGGCATCTTCCGCGACTATGTGGCAAACGAACTGAACTACAAGACCGACGTCGAATACCGGATGTCGGCGCGCGGTCTGCCCGGCTTCAACTGGAACTGGAGCCACCGTCCGCCGGTTGGAGGGCCGCAGACCACGCCGAATACGGCCATCGATCTGGCCACGGCGATGCGGCGCAATCCGTATCTGAAGGTGATGTCGCTGAACGGCTATTACGACGCCGCCACGCCCTTCTTCTCGACCGAGTTCGACCTGGCGCAGATGATGCTGGAGCCCAGCCTGCGGCCGAACCTGGAGTTCACCTACTATGAGGGCGGGCACATGATGTACCTCAGCCACGACGCTCTGGTGAAGCTGCACGCCGACCTGTCGCGCTTCTACGCCGAGACGGCGAACGGCGGGGTCCGGTAAGCCCCGCGGGACCTGGGGGCGGCTTAGGCCGCTTCCAGTTGTCCGCAGACGAAGGCGACTTCGCCGGCGTTGAGCAGGGCCGCCAGCACGGGTTCGGCGTTCTCGGGCGAGACGATCAGGATGAAACCGACGCCGCAGTTGAAGGTGCGGCGCATCTCGTGGTCGCTGATGCCGCCGGTCTCCGCCAGCCACTGGAAGACGGCCGGCATGGGCCAGGCGTTCCAGTCGAAGCGGGCCTGCAGACCCTCGGCGATGCAGCGAGGCGGGTTTTCGATCAGGCCGCCGCCGGTGATGTGGGCCGCGCCCTTGACCAGGCCCGCCTTCATGATCGGCAGCACCGGCTTCACATAGATGCGGGTCGGCTCCATCAGGGCCTGGGCCAGCGAACGGTCCTTGGCGAAGGGGGCGTCGTCGCCCCAGGCCAGGCCGGACTTCTCGACCACCTTGCGCACCAGCGAATAGCCGTTCGAATGCGGGCCGGTGGAGGCCAGGCCGATGATGACGTCGCCGGCCGCCTGGCGATCCAGATAGGGCAGGGCGTGGCCGCGCTCGACGGCGCCCAGGCTGAAGCCGGCCAGATCGTAGTCGCCCTCGGTGTACATGCCCGGCATTTCGGCCGTCTCGCCCCCGACCAAGGCGCAGCCGGCCTGGCGACAGCCCTCGGCGATGCCGGCGACGACGCGGCGGGCGGCGTCGATCTCAAGCCGGCCGGTGGCGTAATAGTCGAGGAACAGCAGGGGTTCGGCACCCTGGGCCAACAGGTCGTTGACGCACATTGCGACCAGGTCGACGCCGACGCCATCATGACGGCCGGTCTCGATCGCGATCTTCAGCTTGGTGCCGACGCCGTCGGTCGTGGTGACGATCAGCGGGTCCTGGAAGCCGGCGGCCTTAAGGTCGAACAGGGCGCCGAATCCGCCCAGCGAGGGCTCCGATCCGGGGCGCGCCGTCGATTTCGCCAGCGGCTTGATATGTTCGACCAGCATTTCACCCGCGTCGATGTCCACGCCCGCATCGGCGTAGGTCAGACCGTTTTCGAGAGGCTTTTGGGTGTCGCTCATGGGATCTCGGGCCTGAATCGGGGCGGAAATGCAGCGCGGCTCTTGCCACAGGTAGGATGCGCGGGGCTATAGCATCGGAATGACGCCGATCACCACCACCGAGGCGCTGGCCGATTTTTGCGCCCGCGTAGCCACCGCCCCCTTCATCACGGTCGACACCGAGTTCATGCGGGAAACGACCTATTGGCCGAAGCTCTGCCTGATCCAGGCGGCCTCGGCCGATCACGCCGCCATCATCGACCCGATGGCCGAGGGGCTGGATCTGGAGCCGTTCCTGGACCTGTTGCGCGATGAGAAGATCGTGAAGGTCTTCCATGCCTGTCGCCAGGACGTGGAAATCTTCGTGCGCCTGGGGGCCATGCCCAAGCCGATGTTCGACACCCAGGTCGCCGCCATGGCCGCCGGGTTCGGCGAGCAAGTGGCCTATGATTCGCTGGTGCGGCAGATGCTGCGGATCGAGGTGGACAAGGGCAGCCGCTTCACCGACTGGGCGCGCCGGCCGTTGTCGGAGAACCAACTGGTCTATGCGCTTGGCGACGTGACCCACCTTGCGGCGCTCTATCCCAAGCTGCGCGACCGGCTGCAGAAGGAAGGCCGGCTGGAGTGGGTGATGTCGGAGATGGAGAGCCTGACCGATCCGGCCCTCTACGACACCAATCCGGAAAACGCCTGGAAGCGGCTGAAGCCTAAGAAGTTCTCGGCCAAATATCTGGCGGCGTTCAAGGCCGTCGCCGTCTGGCGTGAGCGGGCGGCGCAGGAGCGCGACCAGCCGCGCGGCCGCATCCTGAAGGACGAGGGCATCGACGAGATCGCCCAGCAGACTCCGACGGATGTCGAGGCTTTCAATCGCCTGCGCTCGGTGCCCAAGGGTTTCGGCGGTTCACGGCTGGGTCTGGAACTGGCCGAGGAGCTGAAGCGGGTTCTGGCCGATCCCGAATCGCATGCGCCCGAGATGGAGCGCCCCGCCCACCGCCAGCCGGCCCCGCCGTCGGTGGTGGAGCTGTTGAAGGTGCTGCTGAAGGCCAAGAGCGACAACGCCGGCGTGGCCTCCAAGCTGATCGCGACCGTGTCGGACCTGGAAAAGATCGCCATCAGCGACGATGCCGACATCGACGCGATGAAGGGCTGGCGCCGCCAGATCTTCGGCGAGGATGCGCTGAAGCTGAAGCGCGGCGAGATCGCCCTGGTGCTGAACGGCGCGCGGGTGGAAGTCGTCGAGATCGAGTAGGGGCGAGCGTCTCCTCCCCATGCAATGGGGAGGGGGACCGCGAAGCGGTGGAGGGGCTCTTGAAGTCCCGCGGGCGCCTATGATGCGTTGGAGAACCCCTCCGTCCCGGCGCGGAGGGCGCGCCGCGCCACCTCCCCATAAGATGGGGAGGAGACGGGCTGATCGCCTTATATCTTCAGCCCCAGGTCCATCGCCTCGGCGAGAGCCTTGGCGCGCTTCTTGGTCTGTTCGCCCAAGAGGACGTCGGCGTAGCCTTCGGTCGCGGTCAGGCGCAGGTCGCCGCCTTTGACCTTGGCGGTGGCGTTGGCCATCAGCTGGGGCGAGCGCCCGGACAGATCGCAGGCCAGACGGATAGCTAGGCCCAGGGCGCGGGCGCGCTTGGCGGCGGCGGCGTCGAGCAGGCGGTCGATGACCTCGGGCTGAGGCGTGGCGGGCGCGCCGCCGTAGCGAGCGTTCATCGCGCTTGCCAAAAAGGCGCGTTCCGTGTGGCTGATGCCCGCGACGGGCGCGCGCAGCACCTGGTCGAAGACAAGCTCCAACCGGTGATCCGGATGCAGTCGCGCGCCCAGATCCGCCAAACGGCAGGCGGCGCTGACCAGCACGGCGTCGCGTTTCTCGCCGAACACCTCGGGCAGGGCGGCGACGATTTCGGAAATCCAGCCGTTGAGCGCGCCGGGCAGGGCGGGGGCCACACCCTGGCGACCGCCCAGGGCGGTGCAGCCGGCCAGCAGCGGATCGGCCGTGCGCGTCGCCTCGTCCAGCGTCTCGAAAAGCAGGCCCTCGCGCACGCCCCAGGCCGACATCTCGATCTGTTTGAGACCGAGATGTTTGATCAATGCCTCGAGCACCAGGCCGGCGTAGGGCAGGGTCTCGGCGCGCTTCTTCGACACGCCGGGCAGTTTGGCCAGGCTGGCCGCCGACTGTTGCGCCACCAGACGTGCGGTCTCCAACGCCTCATCGGCCGACATCTGATACTGATGCACGACCTTCAGCGGATAGGATTTCAAGCCCATATGCACCTGGGCCAGGGTGCGCCAGGCTCCGCCCACGGCGTAGAGACCCTCGCTCTTGAACTGGCCTGCGATCGGTTTCAGGGCCTGATCGATACGGGCCTTGATGCGCTCGGCGTCGAAGGCCTTGCCGTCAGCCAGAGCAAACGGACCCAGCGGCAGGGTCAGGCCGTTCTCGACGCCGTCTCCGTTAAGCCGGGTCAGTTCCAGACTGGCGCCGCCCATGTCGGCCGAGACGCCGTGAGCCAGGGGGGCGCCGGCCAATACGCCCATGGCCGCATATTTGGCCTCTTCCTCACCCGACAGGACGCGGATTTGGAGGCCGGTCTCGGCGGCGACCCGCTCACAGAACTCCGGCCCGTCCAAAGCTTCGCGCACGGCGGCGGTGGCGGCGATCAGGGTCGCGTCAGGCCGCACGCCTTCCAGCACGGCGGCGAAACGGCGCAGCGCCGTCATCGCCATGACCACGCCATCGGGCGACAGCTTGCGTGTCGTCGGCAGGTCGCGGCCCAGGCCGGCCAGAACCTTTTCATTATAGACGGTCCAGATCGCGCGGCCTTCCAGCCGGTACAGGACCAGACGCACCGAGTTTGAACCGATGTCGATCGCGGCGATGTCGCGGTCGGTAAGCGTGATGTCGGGCATCAGCGGCCCGGACGCTCGTAGCGCAGGACGGCGGGTAGGCTCTTGGCCTTACGGCCGCGCCCGGACAGGCTGGGATTTGTCATGAAGTATTTGTGGGCCGAGAAGGGCCGCTCAGGATCGGCGGGGGTGACGCGTGTATAGCGCCCTTCGGCGTCCAGCACCCAGCTTTGTGCATCGTCCTTCAGATTGGCGACCATGATCTGGTCCAGCACCTGATCGTGGACGGTGGCGTTGCGGATCGGCGTCATCAGCTCGACCCGGCGATCCAGGTTGCGCGTCATCCAGTCGGCCGAAGAGATGAAGACCTTGGCCTTGTCATGCGGCAGGTCCTTGCCATTGGCGAAACAGACGATGCGGCTGTGTTCCAGGAAGCGGCCGACGATCGACTTGACCCGGATATTCTCCGACAGGCCCGGGACGCCGGGACGCAGGCAGCAGATGCCGCGCACCACCAGATCGATCCGCACGCCCCACTGGCTGGCCCGGTAAAGGGCATCGATGATCTCGACATCGACCAGGGCGTTCAGCTTGACCCAGATGGCGGCGGGCTTGCCCATGGCGGCGGCCGACATCTCCTTGCCGATCAGTTCGATCAGCGTGGCCTTCATGTTCAGCGGCGAGACGACCAGGGCTTCCAGATGGTCCGGCGTCGCATAGCCGGTGATGTAGTTGAACACCCGCGTCGCATCGCGCCCCAGGACGGGGTCGCAGGAGAACAGCGACAGATCGGTGTAAACCTTGGCCGTCACGGGGTGATAGTTGCCGGTGCCGAAGTGACAGTAGGTGCGCAGGCCCTCGCCCTCGCGCCGGACGACGACACTGACCTTGGCGTGGGTCTTGTATTCGACGAAGCCGAAGACGACGTGGACGCCGGCCCGCTCCATCGCCCGCGCCCAGCGCAGATTGGCCTCTTCGTCGAAGCGGGCCTTCAGTTCGACCAGGGCGGTGACGTTCTTGCCGTTCTCGGCCGCCTCGATCAGGGCGGCGACGATCGGGCTGTCCTTGGAGGTGCGGTACAGCGTCTGTTTGATGGCGATGACGTTGGGATCACGCGCGGCCTGACGCAGGAACTGAACCACCACGTCGAAGCTCTCGAACGGGTGGTGGATCAGCAGATCCTTTTCGCGAATGGCCGCGAAGACGTCGCCGCCATTGTCGCGGACGCGTTCGGGATAGCGCGGCTCATAGCCCTTGAACTTCAGGTCCGGATGGCCGCCGGGGATCAGGTCCGACAGTTGGGCCAGGCCCAGCATGCCGTCGACCAGAACGACGTCCTGGGGCGCGGCCTCCAGCTCGCCGACGATGAAATCGCGCAGATCGACAGGCATGGACGCCTCGATCTTGACGCGCACGACCGAGCCCAGACGACGCTGCTTCAGCGCCTCCTCGAACTCCAGGACCAGGTCCTCGGCCTCTTCCTCGATCTCGATGTCCGAGTCACGGATCAGGCGCAGCACGCCCTTTTCCTGAACCTCGCAGCCTGGGAACAGGTGGTCGATGAACAGCAGCAGCACGTTTTCCAGCGTGATGAACCGCTTGTGCCCCGGCGTGGAGCGGCCGTCGGTCGGCAACTCCCAGAACCGGCGAACCTGGGTCGGCACCGGCACCAGGGCGTAGAAGGTCTTGGTCTCGCCCTTGCGCTTTAGTTTCAGCGCCAGGGAGAAGCCGAGGTTGGGTAGGAAGGGGAAGGGGTGCGCCGGGTCGATGGCGAGCGGCGTCAGGACGGCGAAGAGCTGGTTCAGGAACTCGGGTTCCAGACGCTCCTTCTCGGTCTTGGTGATCTTCTGGCGATCGACGATTTCGATACCGGCGACGGTCAGTTCCTTCTTGAGCTGACGCCAGCGCAGCTGCTGTTCGGCCATGAGCTCGCCGGCGGCGATGTTGATCTGCTCCAGCTGTTCAGCGGGGGTCAGGCCGTCGGCGGACAGGACGCGCAGCCGTTCGCGCAACTGACCCTTCAGGCCGGCGACGCGGGTCATGAAGAACTCGTCCAGGTTATTGGCCGAGATGGACAGGAACCGCAGCCGCTCCAGCAGCGGATGGTTGGGGTTGGCCGCTTCTTCCAGAACCCGTTCGTTGAACGCCAGCCACGAGGTTTCGCGATTGAAGAACCGGCTGGGCGAGGCCATCAGCTCTTCGCTCAGCGCCAGTTGAGGGGCGCGAGAGGCGGGAACCTCTTCGCCTCGGGTGTCGTCATGGATCGCGGCGTCGGTCATGAACCGGTTCTCGCGCGCGTGTGTGACGGCCGCAAGCGGGCGCCGAGAAAATGTCGCGGGTCAGTCGGCGGCGGCGTCCATGGCGTCCAGCACCTGACGCGCCAGAACGCGCGTGACCGGGCGGTGGAGGGCGTCCAGACGTTCGACCACCGAAGCGGCGGTCTCGGCCGAGCGGTCCAGGCGTCGAACCAGATAGTCGATCACATCGTCGGACGGGGTGATGCTGCGTTCGGCGAAGCGGGCGCGCAGGATGGCCGACAGGACAGCGTCGTCGGGCGCGGCTATGGCGACGGCGCGCACGGCGTCCAGCCGCGAACGCAGATCGGGCAGATCGACCGACCACTGGCGCGGGGCCGAACGCGACACCAGCAGCAGAGCGCCGCCGCCGGAGTTGGCCAGGTTGATCAGATGAAACAGGCTTTCGTCGTCGGCGTCGGCGGCGCGGTCCAGCAGGACCGGCCGCCCTTCCAGCTCCAGCGGATCGATCAGCGCGGCCTCGGCGCCGTTCAGCGGCACGGCGCCGACCCGCTCGGCCCAGTCGGCGGCGAGGCGGCTCTTGCCCGACCCTGGCGGGCCGTGAATCGCCAGCACCGCGCCCACGCCGTCGGGCCAGCGGGCCAGAACGCGCACGGCCTCGGCATTGCTGTCGGACATCACGAAGGCCTCGCCCGCAACGGGCCGCTCCAGCGGCAGACGCAGCTGTTCGGTCGTCGTTTGGGGCAGGGCGCTCAGCGCGGACATGCGCCTGTCATAGCAGAGGCCGGCGTTAACCGCGTCAGGTCCGCGCTGTTGGTTGCGGGGAGCGAACCGCGCCCCTGTGGATGAAATCAGGCGAATTCGGCAAGGGCGGGGTTCAGCTTGCCGGCCTTGAACTCGGTCACCGTGTAATCGGCCAGGCCGTGAACCTGGAACGGATCGGCCTTCAGCAGGGCCTCCAGCTCCTCCTTTGTGCTCCCGCTGCGCACCACCAGAATGCCGCCGGTGCGTGGGACCATCGGCCCGGCGGCGATGATCAGGCCGCTGGCGACATGCTGATCCAGCCACGCGCGATGCTCGACCGTCCGCGCCTCGATGGCTTCTATGGGCTGAGTGTAGGTGATGGTGACGATGAACATGGCGGCCTCGGGCGGGATGGAAGCCTCAGATATCATGCGCGGCGGCAGGCTTTGCAACGGCTGAAACCTTGACTTTCCGGGGCGATGATGCGCCCTACGCCGCTTCGATTTCGGGCGCCGACGGCGTCGGATTCCACCGCCCAGAGACTCCAGACGGTTCGTTTCATGCACGCCTATCGCTCTCACACCTGCGGCGCCCTGCGCGCCTCCGACGCCGGTTCCGCCGTTCGCCTGTCCGGCTGGGTTCACCGCAAGCGCGATCACGGCGGGCTGCTGTTCATCGACCTGCGCGACCACTACGGCCTGACGCAGCTGGTGCTGCACCCTGAGACGCCAGGCTTCGCCGCCGTCGAACGCCTACGCGCCGAGAGCGTGATCAAGGTCGATGGCGAGGTGGTCGCCCGCGACGCCTCGGTGGTGAACGCCAATCTGCCCACGGGCGAAGTCGAGGTGCGCGTCCAAGGCGTCGAGGTGCTGTCCGAAGCCGCCGAACTGCCGATGCCGGTCTTTGGCGATCAGGAATATCCTGAGGATATCCGTCTGGCCAACCGCTTCCTGGATCTGCGCCGCGAGCGACTGCACAAGAACATCGTGCTGCGCTCCAAGGTGATCTCCTCGATCCGCCGTCGCATGGTCGATCAGGGCTTCCTGGAGTATCAGACGCC
>OFRI01000350.1_pt1 | contig 12659 bp, 17 predicted proteins | sample 1543031 | NCBI WGS metagenome assembly OFRI01 (sample SAMN07774226, study PRJEB24372) | wastewater metagenome
CGATGGATCTGGTGAAGCCCGAAGAGGTGCTGCACCACATTCAGCAGTCGGTGCGGCAGGGCGCAAAGAGCCTAATCGCCAATCATAATCTGCACAGCCTGTATCTGATGCAGAAACAGCCTGAACTGGGCGCCTTCTACGACAGGGCCGATCTGATCGAGGTCGATTCGACGCCGTTGCTGGCCTTCTCGCGCGCCCTGGGCCTGCACAGCCGGGGCTTCCATCGCTGCACCTATCTGGACTGGCGCGACCATTTCTGGAGCGTGGCGAACCGCGAGGGCTGGCGCGTCCTGTCCGTCGGCGGCGCGCCCGGCGTCGGCGATGAGGCGGCCCGCCGGCTGAAGCTCCGCTATCCCGACGCCGACATCGCCATCCACCACGGCTTCTTCGACGCCCGGCCCGGGTCGTCCGAGAACGCCGCCGTCCTGGATCGGATCACGGCCTTTAAGCCCCATGTCCTGTTCGTCGGCATGGGAATGCCGCGCCAGGAGCTATGGATCGCCGAAAACTTCGAGCGCCTGCCCGATTGCGTCATCCTGTCGGTCGGCGCCGCCTTCGACTATGAGGCGGGGGTCCAAAGCGCGGCCCCGCGCTGGATGGGACGGGCGGGCGTCGAATGGGCCTATCGCCTGCTGCATGATCCCACACGGCTGTTCGTCCGCTACTGCGTCGAGCCCTGGACGCTCCTCCCGCTGGCCCTGCGCGACATCCCAAAGGCCAGGGGTCGCAACCGCTGATCACGTTATTCCTACTGGCCAGATAGATATTTATCGCCATGATCGCTCTGGCCCGGCGCGTGTTATCGACAGCGACGGAAACGGAAAACGGGGGTGCGCGTGCCGCAGCAGAATGGACCGCATGTCGCCATCGTCGGCGCGGGTTTCAGCGGCCTGCTGACTGCCGTCAATCTGCTGAAGGCCTCGCGCGATGTGCGCGTCACCCTGATCGAACGGCGCGGCGTTTTCGGTCCCGGCACCGCCTATGACACCGGCAATCCCGGCCATCTGCTGAACGTCCGCCTGGACAATATGAGCGCCTTTCCCGACCAGCCCAGCCACCTCGCCGACTGGCTGGCCGAACAGCCGTCGTGGCGCGCCCAGGACGGCTTCATCACCCGCGGCGTCTATGGCGACTATCTTCAAGCCCTGCTGGATGAGGCGCTGGACGACGCCCCCGACCGACTGAACCTGATCGGCGCCGAGGCTCAGTCCATCGATCGTCAGGACGACGGCTGGCGTATCCTGACCAGCGACGGAGCAGTCGCGGCCGATCAGGTCGTGCTGGCGCTGGGCAATCTGGAGCCCGCCTCGCCCCCTGGCGTCGAGGATGCGGTGCGCGCCTCCCCCGCCTATGTCGAAAACCCCTGGCGGTTCGATCCCCAGACGGCGCGCGACGCCCGCAATGTCCTGCTGATCGGTTCGGGCCTGACGATGGTGGATGCAGCCATCACCCTGCGCCGACCCGGACGCCGCCTGACCGCCCTGTCGCGTCACGGGCTTTTGCCCCGCGCCCACGCGACCGTGCCGCCCACGCCCTATGTCGGCGCCTTTTCGGGCAGCCCGGCCGAAATCCTGCGTCAGATCCGCAACGCGACGGCCGAGGCGGATTGGCGCGCCGTGTTCGACCGCCTGCGCCATTCCGCGCGCGACATCTGGCGCGGCTGGTCGCGGGTCGAGCGCAGCCGCTTCCTGCGCCATCTGCGTCCCCTGTGGGACGTGCATCGCCACCGCCTGTCGCCCGGCCCGGCCCGCGACATCCATTCCATGCTGGCTGCCGGCGAACTGACGATCCTGGCCGGCAAGCTGACCGAGCTGAAGGCGACCGACGTCATCGAGGTCTCGTGGCGTCCGCGCGGAAAGAAGCGCGCCATCAAGGAGCGGTTCGATCTGGTCGTGAACTGCACCGGGCCGCTGGGCGTGATCTCCAAGAGCACCGAGCCGATGATCCGCGACATCCTCGACAAGGGTTACGGACGCCCGGACCCCTTGGGCCTGGGCCTGCAGGTCGATGACGAGGGCGGTCTGCTGGACGGGGCGGGCGCCCCAGCGCTCGGCCTTCACGCCATCGGCCCCCTGACGCGCGGCGCCTTCTGGGAGATGACGGCCGTGCCCGACCTGCGCGGCCAGGCCCGCGATCTCGCCGCCCGTATCCTGTCGGACCGCCCCTAGACCCGAACAACCGACACGTTTAGCCTTCGCACCCTGAACGATTGAGGGCGATGACAGTGAGGGCAAGAAGAGGCATCGGCCTGCTGGTGGCGATCCTGTCGCTGGGCCTGACGGCCTTTGCGCCTCAGAGCGTGTCGGACTATCGCCTCGCCTCTTCCGACAAGGTGCGCATCGACGTGTTCGGCGAGGCGGCGCTGGGCGGCGAGTTCGTGATCGACGCCAACGGCCGGATCGCCCTGCCGCTGATCGGCGAGGTTCAGGCTGCCGGCTTGACGGGCGCCCAGCTTCAGGATGCCGTCGCTCAAGCCCTGGGCCGGGGCTATCTGAACCAGCCGCGCGTCACCGCCCAGGTCATGACCTATCGACCGATCTACATCCTGGGCGAGGTCAATCGGCCGGGTGAATACCCCTATCTGCCGGACCTGACGGTGCTGAACGCCGTGGCGACGGCCCAAGGCTTCACCTATCGCGCCAACACGCGCCGCGTCTTCGTGCGTCGCGCCGGATCACCGGTCGAAGAGGCCCAGCCGCTGACCGCCGATACGCGTGTTTCGCCCGGCGACACCCTGCGAATCGGCGAACGCTACTTCTGACCTGCCGTCAGATCGGCATCGCCATGATTTCCTTATAGGCGGAAATCACCTGGTCGCGGACCGAGATCACCGTTTCCAGAGACGCCTCGGCCGAGCTCAGCGCCGTGACCACATCGATCAGATTGCCCTGCCCCTGGACCGAGCGGGTCATCTGGGTTTCGGCCGCGCGCGACTGCTGGGTCATGTCGGTCATGGCGTTCTTGACCAGGTCGGCGAAGCCGCCGTCCCCGACGCCGGGCGCCTGGGCTGCGGTCGGCATGGCGCCGCCCTGAACTGCGGCATAGGCCTTGGCGGCCATCATCGGATTCATGGCCTAGCCCTCAGCGTTTGATGATGTCGAGGGTGCGGCTGTCCATCGACCGCGCCGTCTCGATGACGTTCAGATTGGCCTCATAGGCGCGCTGCGCCTCGCGCATATCCATCGCCTCGACCAGGGTGTCGACATTGGGCCGCATCACATAGCCTTGCGCGTTCGCAGCCGGGTGCGATGGGTCATAGTCCATCTTGAAGTCGCCCTGGTCAGGCCGCACCTCGGCCAGGGTGACGCCGGTCGCCCCATCGACCTCGCGCGCTTGAAAGACGGGGATCTGGCGGCGATAGGGCTCGCCGCCCGGCGTGCGCGCCGTCGACTGGGCGTTGGCGATGTTCTCGGCGATCACGCGCATGCGCGACTGCTGCGCCTTCAGGGCCGAGGCCGCCACCGCCATGGCGCTGTTCGAAGGGGGGATGGGATCAGGCATGGGTCAGTCCTTCTCGGCCATCGGCTCAGGCGCTCGGCCGCTTGGCGGCCATGCGGATCATGGACATGGATTTCTGGTAGAAGCCGATGGCGGCGTCATAGGCCATGCGGCTCTCGGCCATCTTCAGCATCTGCTCTTCGACCACCACCGAGTTGCCGTCCAGCGTGGTCTCCGAATCGGGGGCCTTGGTCGGAGCGAACCGCACCGGCGAACCGGCCGGCGCGATATGGGCCGCATTGGTGCGCACCATCTGCAGACCCCCGCCCGAGCGCATGGCGGCGGCGAAGTCGGTCGGCTGTTTCAGGTCGCGTCCGACGTAGCCCGGCGTATCGGCGTTGGCCACGTTCTCGGCGATCACCCGCTGGCGGGCGTCCAGCCAGCCCAGCCGGCCCTTGATCTGCCCCAGCAGCGGTATGTCGGCGACGCCCATGGCGGTCTCCCGTGCGACGCGAATGCGCGCGATGGGCAGAAAATGCCGCCTGGATGGTTAATAGGGGGTTATCTCAACGGGTCGTTAACCGTGGTGGTTAACATTCGCGGCCTGAGCGCGGACTGCGCGGGGCCTTTGCAGCGTCATGAATTTCCTCGATCTCGCCCGGGCGGTCTTCGGCCTGGCCTTCACCCTCGGCCTGATCGGGATCGCGGCCTGGGCTGCGCGCCGCTATGCCCCGCAAATCCTGGCCCGGCTGAACGCTGAGCGCGGCGAGCGCCGGCTTCAGGTCGTCGAGACCCTGGTGCTGGACCCCGCCCGTCGCCTCGTTCTGGTCCGCGTCGACGACGAGGAGCGGCTGATCCTGCTGGGCGAAGGCCGTGAACTGATCGAACCGCGTCAGCCCCCTGTCGGCAAAGTGGGAGGCGGCCAGTGAAGCCCGCCGTCTTCGTCAAGCCGACCGGCGCCGAGCTGAAACGCGCGGCCCTGCTGTCGCTGTTCACCACCCTGGTCTGTCTGGCCTGGCCCGTCGCGGCCCTGGCTCAGCAGGCGGCGCAAAGCGGCTCGGCCCTGAACATTGATCTGGGCACCGGCGCCGGCCTGACCCAGCGCGTGGTCCAGCTGGTCGGTCTGATGACCGTCCTGTCCTTGGCGCCGTCCATTGTCATCATGACCACCAGCTTCGTGCGGATCATCGTGGTCCTGTCGCTGCTGCGAACGGCGCTGGGCCTGCAACAGTCGCCGCCGAACGCCGTCTTGGTGTCTCTGTCGCTGTTCCTGAGCGCCATCGTCATGGCCCCGACCTGGCAGGACGCCTATGATTCGGGCATCCGTCCGCTGATGGATCAGCAGATCGAACTGCCCCAGGCCTTCGATCAGGCGTCCGAACCCGTAAAAACCTTCATGCTGGCCCAGGTGGACCGCGGGGACCTCGCCCTGTTCACCCGTCTCAGCAAGATCGACCCGCCCCAGAACGTCCAGGACCTGCCCCTGCGTGTGGTCACCCCGGCCTTCATGATCAGCGAGCTGAAGAAGGCGTTCGAAATCGGATTTCTCCTTTTCGTTCCGTTCCTTGTGATCGATCTGGTGGTGGCCAGCGTGCTGATGTCCATGGGCATGATGATGCTCCCTCCGGTGGTGGTTTCCCTCCCCTTCAAGTTGATCTTCTTCGTGCTGGTGGACGGCTGGCGACTGGTCGCCGGAAGCCTGGTCGAGAGCTTCCAGCGGGCGTCAGGCACCGGATAATCCCCCGCCCCATATGGCTTTAAGCGTCATCGGCGCTTGCAAAGCGTATGGAAATCCGTGTTGATCCCCCGGTCCTCGCTCGGAATCGGGCGACTAACACTGGAAACGCTTCTTATGACCACTCAAGCCGAACTGATCGCCGCCGTCGCCAAAGACGCTGGTGTTTCGCAGGCCGACGCCGGCAAGGTGCTGACCGCGATCGTCGAAAACATCCACTCGACCCTGAAGTCGGGCGGCGACATCCGCATCTCGAACCTGGGCGTCTTCGACACCGCCGACCGCGCTGAGCGCGAAGGCCGCAACCCGGCTACCGGCGCGACCATCAAGATCGCCGCCTCCAAGGCCGTGCGCTTCCGCGTCTCCAAGCCGCTGAAGGACGCCGTCAACGGCTAAGCCTTTTCGGTCCTGAGATGCAGGACCGGCAATGCTCGACGGGCGGGGGGCGCGATGCGATCTCCGCCCGCTTCAATTTCAGGCGGCGCTCTTGGCGTCAGCTTCTTTTCTGAACGCCTGTTTGGCGCTGTTGACCCAGCCGACGAAGGTGTCGGCCTGGCTGGACAGATTGGCGAAGTCGCCCGTCCCCGCCACGCCCGACAGATTGTCGTCCAGCGCGACCCGCAGCGCCGCCGCCGAACGCGCGCCGGGAACCATCGGCCCAAAGCGCCCGCTCAGCCGCTGCAGCGCGGCCCGATCGCCCGCCAGCGAATAGCCGACGCCCGCCCGGATCAGCCAGCTTTCCTCGGCCGGCGTCAGCGGCGTGGTCGCGGTCTTGTAACGATCGCCCAGCCGCGCCTCATAGATCGGCGCCGCCTCGCCCCACTTCTGCTGCTTCCAGAAGATGTCGGCCCGCACCTCGCGCGCCGGGTTCGACTGATCCCGGTCCAGCACCTCCAGCGCATGGTCGAACCGGCCCAGATCCATCAGGGCGCGCGCCTCCAGCGCCCGGCGCTCGCTGTTCATCGCATTGGGCAGCAGGGTGGTGCGCGACCCCCAGATGGCCTGCAACGCCTTCTCCGGCTGGCGGTCCATCAGATAGACGGTGGCCAGATTGGTCGCGACCTGAGCCTTGGCCACCCCGTCCAGACGCTCGTCCACTTGGTGCTTCAGCAGTTCGGCGGCCTGATCCAACAGGTCAACGTCGATCAGCCGGCGCGACAGACGCCGCACCATCTCGTCGCCGTCCGCCCCGATCGGGGTCAGTTCGCGGAAGTCATAGAACAGCGCCAGCGCCTGCACCGGCTGCAAACCGTCCGCCGCGCCGTCCAGGAACAGGGCGCGGAAGGCGTTCGCCTGATCCGCCTGCACCTCGGCTGCGCCCGGCACGCCCGCCATCCGCTTTCCCGCGCCGCGCAGGGCGTCCAGCGCCTCGCGGTATCGCCCCTGCTGCAGATAGATGCCCGACAGTTTGCGCACGACCGCCATCTCGGTCGCATCGCCGCGCCAGCGCCATTTCAGCTGTTCCAGCTGGGCCGTCGCCTGATCCGGCGTGATCGCGCCCTTGTCCAGCTCCAGGCTGATGGCGCCCAGTTTCGCCGGCGTGGCGATCCCGTCCAGCGGCGCGCGCGCCACGGCCTTGTAAACCGCCAGCGCCCGGTTCTTGTCGCCGTTCAGCTCGAACATCCGGGCCTGCACCAGACGCGCGGTCAGTTGATCGACCGCCGGCGCGTCCTGGCTGAACACATAGGCCAACAGTTGCTGGGCGGCGGCGAGATCATTCAACTGGATCGCGGCCATGGCGTGGGCCGCGCCGAACCGCGCGCGCCATTCCTTGGGGAAGCTGTCGATGGCCGGGGCGCCGGCGGCGAAGTTGCGACGCGCCCCCTCCCAGTCGCCCATTTCCGAGGCGATATAGCCCAGCCAGACCTTGGTCGCCGGATCGTTGGCCAGGGCCGCGCCAGCGAAATCGACCTGGGCCTCCTCCAGACGCCCGACGCCGACGCGCGCCACGCCGCGCAGGCCGCGTACCTCGGGCTCGCCTTGCAGGTTCGGCGCCTTGGCGATCAGGGCGTTCAGCACCCCGATGGCCTCATAGTTCAGGCCCGACCCGACCAGGAACCGGGCGAGCGCCATCCGCGCCTCGATCGGCGCGCGTGGATTGTCCGCCGCCGCGATCGTCTCCAGCCCCGCTGCGTCTTGCAGCCGGCGATAGCGGTCCGAGAATCCCGCCTCGCCCGTCGCGGCCCAGGTCTCGTCGATCAGCGCCGGATAGGCCGCCCGCTTGGGCGCATCAGCATTGTGGTCGCCCGTCTCCAGCCCGGCCGCCGGCGACGACAAGGCCAGCCCCTTGGGCCGGCTCAGCGTCACCAGATCGCCCGCCGCCTCGATCTTCAGGTCGTCAGCCCCCGTCTCGACAGCCAGACCCTGCGCCGTCGGGATCAGGCTCAGATCGACCGTGCGCCGTCCGCCGGCGTAACCTTTGCCGGGCGCCAGGGCCGTCACCGCCGCGAACCGGTCCCCAACCAGCGGATCGGTCAGCCAGACCGCCTTGGTCGCCCCGGCCATCTGCGCCACCAGCACCGGCGCGCCGTCGTCGGACCGGCCGACCTCGACCCCGCCCGCCGCACCGTCTGGGCCGCCCAGGGTCACGGTCCAGGTCCCGCCTTGACCCTGCGCCGAGACGCCCAGCCCCTCGGGTTCGGCGATCCTCAGGGCCGTATAGCCCGGCCCGGCCGCCCACTGGGCGTTCTTGGCCGATCCCAGCGCCTTGGCCCCGCTCATATCCATGCGGGCGGCCGTGTCGAACACGACCCATACGGCATCGCCACGGCGGAAGACGGCCGCCCCCACCGGCGCGCCCCAGTCGAAGGTCAGGACCGTCTTGCCGCCGGCCGTCTCGGCCCGCACCGGCACCACGGCCTTGGTCGTCTGCGGCGCGGCGGCGTCGCCGCCCTCCGGCGCCTTGCCGGGCGCATAGAGGTTCAGCCACACCGCCCCGTCCGCCACGCCCGAGCGCGCATCCGCACCCTGTTCCAGCGTCAGGATCAGGTCCGTGCCGCCCGCGCCCCGGCTCGGCCGCGTCTCGACCGACTTCACCCCGGCCGGCGGATCGACCTTCAATCGCGAGACGTCGGGCGCGGCGGTGGTCCCCAGCCGAACGACAACCTTGTCGCCCTCGCGGCTGATGCGCGAGCGCACCCCGATGACGCCGCCGAACTCGACCCGCGTGAACTCGGCGTTGGCGCCGATATTGATGGACAGCGGATCGCGCGACCGGCCGACTTCCTGGGCCAGCGGCGCCATCGGCGCGAACACGACGGCGCCGGCCGTGGCGGCGGCCACGGTCGTCTTCAGGATGCGCTTTGTCGGCGAGGCCCCGGACATATCTCCCGACCCATGCCGCACAAGGCCTTTAATCGCGGTTAACCGCCGTTCACCGTGATGAGGGATGGCCTTAGGACAACCGGTCCACGCGACAGCGCCGTTTTAAACGCCCATAGTCGCCAGATGACCGATTATCCGCGCCTCAGCACCCTGAAGACCGGCCTGGCCTGTCGCTGCCCCCGCTGCGGCAAGGGTCCGCTGTTCAAGGGCTATCTGACGCTGCAGAGCGAATGTCCGACGTGCGGGCTCAGCTACGCCTTCGCCGATCCGGCGGACGGCCCGGCCTTCTTCGTCATGACGGCCGTCGGGGTGGTGGGGATGATCCTGCTGATGGTGTTCGACTTCACCGTCCACCCGCCGATCTGGGTGCATCTGGTCGTGACCCTGCCGATCCTGGTCGCCCTGTGCCTGGGGTGCCTTCGCCCCTTCAAGGCCTGGCTGGTCGCCGAACAATATGTCCACAAGGCCGCCCCGCCCGAGTTCTCCTCGAACGGCAAACACGGGCCCTTCTAGGGTTCGATCACCGTCAGTTCGGGCCAGCGCGCCCGCGCGCTGTCGACGGCCTTGGCCCAGCCCTTCGCCACCGGCCGGTTCGGGTTGGGTCGGATCGTCAGGGCGAACACGTCATCCAGCCCGAACGGCGCGGCGATGCTGAGGCGGTCGTCGGCCTCCAGCCGCACCCCGACCGCAAAGGTCGGCGCCACGAATCGCCCCAGCGCCTCATCCGTCGAATGCAACGGCGCATAGGGTTCGCCAAACCGGTTCTGGAACCACAGGTGCACCCGCGCCTGGTTGCGGACCTCGACCTGGCTGCGGAACGGTTCGTCGAAGGCGAAGGCGACGCGTTTGATGACGACGTCCTCGGCCTCGTAGGACAGGTCCGAACCGTCGAAATAGGCCAGGTCGTAGTCCTTGACCCCATAGCCCGCCGGCCGCCCTGTCCTCGCGTTCCACACGGCCTGATAGACCGCTCCGGACACCAGCCGCCAATCAGGCAGGTCCAGCGCCCGGACGGTCGTCAGCACATGCATCAAACCAGCGTCGGCGCGCACGATGGCGGCCAGTTCCGCCTCCAGCGCGCTCATCCTCGCACCGGCCAGCCGTGGTCCAGCGGCCCGTGTCCGCCGCCCAGGCCCGGCGCCCGGCGGATCGCCTCGCCGACATAGGCCCAGGCTTCGGCCACCGCGACCTCCAGCGGTCGGCCCATCGCCAGACCGGCTGCACAGGCGCTGGCCAGGGTGCAGCCGGTGCCGTGGGTGTGGCGGGTGTCGACCCGCTCGGCCTCCAGCACCGTCTCGCCGTCTGCGGTCATCAGCAGGTCGATCACCGTCGGCCCCGACACATGCCCGCCCTTCATCAGCACCGCCCGCGCCCCCATGGCCAGCAAGGCCTCGCCCGCCCGTCTCTGGCCGTCCAGGTCGTGGACCGCAAAGCCCGTCAGGGCCTCGGCCTCTGGCGCATTGGGCGTCAGCAGGGCCGCGCGCGGGATCATCAGGCGCTTCACCGCCTCGACCGCCGCATCGGGCAACAGGGGATGGCCGCCCTTGGCCACCATGACCGGATCGACGACCGCCGGAGCGTCCGCCTCGTCCAGCAGGGCCGCGACCGTCTCGACCACCTCGACCGAGCCCAGCATGCCGGTCTTGACCGCATCGGTCCCGATGTCCTCCAGCACGGCCCGCGCCTGGGCCGCGATCAGGTCCAGCGGCAGCGGATAGACCCCGTGAACCCCCAATGTGTTCTGCACCGTGATGGCCGTGATGGCGGTGGCGGCGAACCCGCCCATCATCGTCACGGCCTTGATGTCGGCCTGGATGCCCGCGCCGCCGCCGCTGTCGGACCCCGCCAGGATCAAGACGCGTCCTTGATGAAGCGCGCTCATGCCGCCGCTCCCGAAAACAGTTTCAGCCCGACAATGCCCGCCACGATCAGCAGGATGCACACGGCCCTGACCGCCGTCGCCGGCTCGCCATAGACCAGGATGCCGACCACGGCCGCGCCCACCGCCCCGATGCCGGTCCACACCGCATAGGCCGTGCCGATCGGCAGCTTCTGCGTGGCGACCCACAACAGGATCATGCTGCCCGCAAGCGCGATCAGAACCCCCAGCGAGGTCCACGGCCGGCTGACGCCCACATTCTTGAGGCCCGAGGCCCACAGGACCTCCAGCAGACCGGCGACGACCAGCGTCGCCCACGGATTGATCGACATCACCCAGGACATGGCGACCAGATGGAACAGGCCGCGGTCCGGAGCAAGCCGCGATCAGCCGCCCAGCGGCCCCTTGAAGATGAAGAAGGCCCCAAGCGCGATGAAGGCGAAGCCGACCAGGTGGTTCACCGTCAGCTTCTCGCCCAGATACAGGACCGAAAACCCGGCGAAGACCAACAGGGTGATCACCTCCTGCATCGTCTTCAGTTCGGCCGGCGAATAGACCTGAATGCCGATCCGGTTGGCCGGCACGGCCAGCCAGTATTCGAAGAAGGCGATGCCCCAGCTGGCGATGACCAGGATCCACAGCGGCTTGTGGTCGAACTTCAGATGACCGTACCAGGCGAAGGTCATGAAGACGTTCGACAGGCACAGCATGACGATCGGGGCGATGTAGGCGGTCAGGGGCATGGGGCGCATCAGGTCTGTTGCAGACCTGCCCTCTACACCGGCTGCGACCGTCCGTCGCGGGGCTTCAAACCGCCGCCGTCACCGCCGCCATAAGTGTAGCCCGAACCTTCAGCGCCTGCACCGTTTCGCGCACATCGTGGACCCGCACCATCCGCGCCCCGCGCCGCGCGCCCAAGCTGGAACTGCCCGCGATAGACCTCGCCGTTGCTGCCGTGCCATTCGCCCTGGCCATGCCACTGGCCCTTGTCGAACTGCCCGGCGTACCAGCTGCCATTGGGGTAGTCGACGCGTCCCTGACCTTGCAGCAAGCCGTCGACCAGTTCGCCGCGATAGCGTCCGCCATCCGGCAGGCGTGCATCCGGGGGCAGCAGCGATTCGCCGTCGCCGCACGCGGTGAGCATCAGGGTCAAGGCAATGGGGGCGAGGGCGGCGAGTGAGCGCATAGCGGGATCCGGGCAATTAGGCGACCGAGTATGCCGCAGCTATGCGTCGCATAAATAGAGACGTGACGCGAAACAGCGTGCGCTGCTTCGCATCCGGAACGTTTACACGAAGCAGAGCGACAGCGGCTCGGCGATGTAGGCCGGTTTGTCCGAACCTTCTATCTCCAGCGTTGCGGTGGCTTTGAGCAGCCACTGGCCAGGTTTCTTCTCGGTCACTTCGCCCAGATCGACCTTCAGGCGAACTTTCGAATTGACCTTGACCGGCTGGATGAAACGCACGCTGTCCAGGCCGTAGTTGACCACCATCTTCACGCCTTGCGGCAGGATCAGGATGTCTTCCATCAGTTTTGGGATCAGCGACAACGACAGGAAACCGTGTGCAATGGTGCTGCCAAATGGCGTTTGCGCGGCTTTGACCGGGTCGACATGGATGAACTGGTAATCCCCGGTGGCTTCGGCGAACAGGTTGATGCGCTCCTGATCGATGGTGAGCCATTCGGAACGTCCGAGTTCCTTGCCGACATAATCTTTGAGCTCTGCAACGGGAACATAGGGCATTGAGACTCTCCTTGGGTTCATCGGTTTTATAGTTTTTCAGGTGGGGGATTTGACCGCCCTGCGAACCACTGTAGATCATCATGGCGATTTGCTCAGGTCAACCGACCATGCTTTTGGCGAATGCCGATCCATAGCGCAGGCGTGCTTATAATGCCCGGCCCGTGCTTGGCGGGATGTCGGACGGAGATGACGGATGTTGCTACGCGGCCTGACTATGCTGGTGCTGTTTCAATTGCTCGGCACGGCCCTCAATCATTTGCTGTTGCCGGTGCTGCCGGGGCCGATCATCGGCCTTTTGCTGTTGCTGGTATTCCTGATCGTACGCGGTGAAGTCGGCGAACCGCTGAATCTTGCGGCCGGCAGTCTGTTGCGTAAGCGGGTCAAACCGGCCTGATTTGTCTCAGCGCCCGCTTGCCCGTTGTTGAAAAGCAGCACCGGCCGGCCCCCGGCTGTGCCGGGGCGAGCGACGGCATGGCGCGAAGCACGTCCCCGGCGGGCATGCTCAGTAAAGGCGTCTACAGGAAGGGGATGGCATCAAA
>OFRI01000351.1_pt1 | contig 12654 bp, 14 predicted proteins | sample 1543031 | NCBI WGS metagenome assembly OFRI01 (sample SAMN07774226, study PRJEB24372) | wastewater metagenome
TGGTTTATATGACAGTCTTTGTTGCAACCTGGATTGTCTGGAATTTTGTTGCGCCAGAAAATCTGCGCTTTGATGAATATCCTTTTATCTTCCTCACATTTATGCTTTCACTACAAGCTTCTTATGCTGCTCCACTGATTCTGCTTGCTCAGAATAGACAAGCTGATAGAGACCGTGTTACCTCTCAAGAAGATCGTGATCGCGATGAGCGCAACTTGGCTGTTACTGAATTCATGGTCAGAGAGATTGCAGCTATGCGTCAAGAACTGTTGGCCGACATCAAAGAAATGCTTGATGAGAAATTAGGTAGCGACCCCAAGGGGAACGCCAAGTAGAGATTTCTTTCGCTTTGTTAACTGATCAACGATTTCAAAAAAGCCCTTAGCTGCATCTGATTCTGGATCTCTAAAGACTATTGGTGATCCTTCATCTCCGCCTTCGCGGAGCTTGATATCAAATGAAATTTGAGCAAGTAGCGGAACATCTACTCCCACGAGTTGGCTTAATCTCTTTGCAGTCTCTTGCCCTCCACCTTGTCCAAAGAGTGCAACTTGAGCTCCACTTACCGGATCTGTGTAGGCAGACATGTTCTCAATTACTCCGATTACATGTTGTTTTAGTTGGTGAGCAATTCGCCCTGCTCGCTCAGCAACTTCAGCAGCTGCAATCTGCGGAGTTGTCACCACAATAATTTCCGATGCTGGAATTAGCTGACCAAGAGATATCGCAATATCTCCGGTTCCTGGAGGCAGATCAAGGAGTAAGAAGTCTAGATCTCCCCAATATGCATCACTTAAAAGCTGTTCTAAAACTCTATGAAGCAGTGGGCCGCGATAAGCAACCGGATCTGCTCGATCTGGTTTGAACATCTCAATTGAAACTACCTTAATTCCATTGGTTTCAACTGGAATAAATGTTTGATCAATAGCTGTTGGCCTCTGCCCTTCAATGCCCAAAAGCCTTGGAATTGAGTGTCCATAGACATCAGCATCTAGAACTCCTACTTTAAAGCCTCGCTTACTAAGCGCTGCCGCAAGATTTACAGTTACTGATGACTTTCCTACCCCACCTTTGCCTGATGAGATAGCCCAGACTCTAGTTAAGGAATCAGGTTGGGCAAATGGAATGAACTTCTCCCGCCCGCCACGTAGCAGCTTTTTTACATTATCTCTCTGGGCTTCATTCATTACGCCAAATTCAAGTTCAACCTTTTCAACCCCAGCAACTTTAGTAACCGCGCCACTAACATCACTTTTTAATTTATCTCGCATAGGACATCCTGAGATAGTTAGCAATATCTTGATTTTTGCTAGCCCGCTATCAAAATCAACACTTTCAACCATTCCTAGGTCCGGAAGTGGCCGATGAAGCTCAGGGTCAGAGACAGTTGCAAGAGCGCTATGAATCTGACTTATTACTTCATCTCTTGAAAAGCTCATAGTAAATCTGGATCTATTTTGGCAGCCTCATCAATGACTTTTTTACTTGCTTTAGCCTGACTCTTAAGGTCATTTGCAAGTGGCTTAACATCATCTAAAGCATTTCCTAATACTTTCTGGGCTAATTTCTTTGGAGTTAAATCGCTAACTTGAAGATCTTCGAATCCAGGTCCTAGATTTTCTTTTAACTCGCGTGAGGCATAGGTTGTGAAGTTTCGAACCTTATGAATAAATCTGGCAAAATCCTTTGCTGCCTCAGGCAATTTATCTGGACCAACTAGAAATAAGCCTAGGATTACTAAACCTAGAAACTCGCCCATTCCAATGCCGAACATGCACCTATCCTATTCTTTAATTAAATCTTCGTCGCAACCATTACGCCATCGCCAACTGGCAGCAACATTGGAAGCCAGAGGGTTGCTGAGTCCTTAATCACCTTAATAACTTCTCGATAGGCAACGCTATCTTCATCTCGCTGTGTTGGATCAGCAACCTTTCCAGAGAGAAGTGCTCTATCGATGACTAATACTCCGCCTGGGCGAAGTGAGCGATGAGCATTCTCAATTCCATCAAGTAAATCTCCGCTCTTTCTCATAATAAATATGTCATAGAGGCTATCGGCCAGCTTTCCTACAATTTCTCGGGAGTTTCCAGTAATTAAGCGATATCGGGATGAATTTATCCCCGCCTCATCAAAGGCTTGCTTTGCTAACTTAGCATTCTCAACTTCATCATCAATTGATGTTAATAGCCCCTTTGGACTCAGCGCTTGGAAGATCCATAAACCACTAACCCCAGCCCCTGTTCCAATTTCAACTATTGAGCTAGCTCCTATCAAATGAGTGAGATAGCGAAGCAGCGATCCAACTGCTGGGGTGGCATCGTAGGTGCCAATTTCTTGCCCTCTACTTCTAGCTTTTTGAATAATCTCTGTCTCTGGAATAAAAGTATTGGAAAATGCCCGCATATCTCCGCGTTCAGGAAATAGCTTCTCCGTGAATCCCTTATCCCCGATGCCTGACATTAGAGCGTAGCTAGCCACTGGGTGAGAAGGCGAACTCCATATCCGGTTCCACCTTTTACATTTTCTCCTGCATCAACTTCAGATCTGGCAGGGCCAGCAATATCAAGATGAACCCATTTGCGCTTACCAACAAAGTTTTCTAGAAATAGCGCAGCAGTCACTGAGCCGCCTTGAAACTTAAACTTATCGGCAGTGTGATTAAAGTCTGCGATATTGCTCTCTAAGGCTACTGAATAATCATCGATTAAAGGCATATGCCAGATTTGATCTCCTGTGTAATCACCAATGTCAGAGAGTTTTCGAGCAAGTTTGTTATCTCTTGTGTACATCGCGCCGTAATAGCGGCTAAGCCCGATATATGAAGCTCCAGTTAGGGTTGCTACATCAATTAGATAATCTGGATCTAGATTCTTATCAGCATAAGCAAGGCCATCTGCCAGCACTAATCTTCCTTCAGCATCAGTGTTTATTACCTCAACTGTCGTTCCGCCATAATGAGTAATCACATCAGATGGGCGAGTTGATGTGCCTGAAAGCGAGTTCTCAGCAAGCATTAGTAGCGCTGTGATTCGAACATTTAACTTTAATTCTGCCGCAGCAATTGTTGCCATTAACACAACAGCTGCCCCAGCCATATCGCTTTTCATTGCAGTCATTACGTCATAGGGGCGCTTGAGAGAAACTCCTCCAGTATCAAAGGTGATTCCCTTACCGACTAGGACCACATGTGGCGCTTTCTTTGATCCCTTTGGCTTATAACTTAACTCCACAAATCTTGGCGGGTTCTTTACGCTGGAGTTGCCAATCGCGCTAAGCCCGCCAAACTCTGCCAATTGGCGACCAGATTTAATCTTTAGAGAGAGCGTGGAGCTCTTTGCAAGGGATTTTGCTTGAGCAGCCATCCAAGCTGGGTTTTTAATATTAGAGGGAGTCTGTATTAGATCGCGCGCTTTCCAGGTTGACTTCACTAACACCTTTGCGCGCTCTAGCACTTCAGCAAAATCTCCTACTAGCGTGATCTCTGGAGTTAGGCTCTTTGTGCCACTCTTCTGAGTCCAAATATAAGTAGCAAGGGCCGAGGAGATAAAGTGAAGTTGAGCATCACTTTCCTTTTCAACTAAGAAGGAGAGAAGCGAGGAGTTACTAGCCTTTATCTTTCGACCAATAGCTGCTGATGCTCTGCGAATGTGAGAATTAGTTGAATCACCAACTCCAACAAGGAGAATGCGAACTACATCTCCACTTGCTTGCAATACTGGAACATCAATTACTTCTCCAGCTTTACCAGTAACAGTTCCGCCATTTTTCTTAATCTCATCTTTGAGTGAAATTGAATAAATCTTTTCAATGCTCTGTATGATTTTTTTGCTTAAAACGATCTCTATTTCAGGTTCTTCTTTTGATTCTTTTGCTTTTATTGGAAGAGCGATATGAGAAAAATCTTTAAAGTATTTCTCCGAGATTTCCCCCGGAAGTTTTACCGTTCCGAGTTTCGGAATCGGTAGGTTCATTTCTTAAGTAGGGAGATTGACATATTCAATACATCAGCAAGGTTTCGAGCCTCTTCTTGATTTAGCTCTACTACCAAGCGGCCGCCACCCTCGAGCGGGATTCGCATCACTAGGCTCCGGGCTTCCTTGGTTACTTCCATAGGTCCATCGCCAGTGCGGGGTTTCATGGCTGCCATCGATTAGCCTTCTCTCTAAATCAATCCTTGAAAGATCTTTTAGCCTTAAGCCCCAGCTCCAAGCTGGGAGAGGGAATTATCCCTTATCTAGCTACCTTGTGGGAAATTGAAAGCCGAGCTCATTCTCATCCGTCCAGAGGCCAATACCACCGTAATTGCACGCTTGGGAGCCCCTATTTTCTCTGAGATTTCCTCGACGCTATATCTCTTTACGTAATAAAGGGTAAGCACGATCCGCTCTTCTTCAGGAAGAGAGTCGATGAACTCTTCTAATGTCTGGTTCTGCTTACTCACAAGGCTAAGGCTACTGCCGATGGCGCCCCTTCAGTTGTTAAATCCTCGCGCAAACTTAGACAATGAGTAATTCACAGCCAGCAAGATTCCTGGTTTTATCAAGGCAAGAATCGCAGTTGGGGCATCAATTCGTTCATACCAATCAAATCTAGTTTCACTGGGCGCTATCTCGATTAAGCGAAATTCTCCAATTCCTTTAATCCAACGACCATAGTGATCAACAGCGCAGAAAGTCTCTGGGTTCCAAGCCGTTATTTTCATCTCATCCCAGATGCCAATTTTTCCAATTCCAGTAAATGCAGAAATTGTTGTTCCGATACTAGAGATGCCATCTTTTTCAGCACTTGAATTTACCTTTGTTAAAGCCATCCACTGACCTTGACTCTCCCAATCAACTAACTTCTTCCAAACTTCACTAATTGGCGCAGAGATAGTTACGCTGGCTCTAAAGTCAGCAATCTTAGATTTACTCTTCATGCTCACGAAGTCACATACTTTATCGCACTATCAATAGTGCTACACCAAGAAACTAACTCATGTTGACCTGGTTTCATAAAGTTCATTGCAGTTAAGTCATCGAGGGCTAATCGAAGTGAGCCATAGACTCCGCTTGGATCTAGAATTGCAATTGGCTTGTTGTGAAAACCTAAATATCTTCCCACCCAGATTTCCAATAACTCCTCTAGTGTGCCAATTCCACCAGGAAGTGCGATAAAACCATCGGCTAAGCTTTCAATTAGTCCTTTACGTTCGCGCATATCTTTTACTACATGCATCTGGCTAGAGTCATGATCGATAAATTCCACACTCATTAGCCGCTCTGGAATAACTCCAATTGTTCTGCCGCCATTTTCTCTAGCGCCCTTTGCCACCTCACCCATTACCGATATTGCTCCGCCGCCCCAGACCAATTCATGGCCTAATTTGGCAAGGGATGCCCCCAATTCAAAGCCAAGCTCTAGATTCTCTGTTGAAACTAGAGTCGATGATGCGCAGTAGACGGCAACTTTCATAGCCCCACTCTAAGCCAGATTTTTTCTATCGCTTACTCTGGGCAAGTGCTAGCCAATAGTTGATAGCGTTGGACTGTGAGCAATGCTAACTCGGCATATGGTTATGGGATTTCAACCATTGCAAAAGATGGATCAACCCTTGATACCTATTTTCATCAACTAGGCCTAGGGTCAGCTGAAGAAAGCAGAGTTGATTTAACAAGCCTTGAAGGGGCAGATAACGAGCGAGAGATAACTCGAGCCCTAGTAAAGACAGAAATTGAGCTAGATAAGCCGCCGGCAAGTGTTGCGGATGCCTACTTGCGATTACACCTACTCTCTCATCGTTTAGTTAAACCACATGGATTATCACTTGAAGGAATTTTCTCAATTCTTAACAATGTTGTTTGGACTTCCCATGGGCCCTGCGCTATCGCTGGATTTGATCAGGTGCGTTTAAAGCTGCGTGCTAAATATGGCTATCTTGCAATTTACGGCGTAGATAAATTTCCAAGGATGCTTGATTATGTTGTTCCAGAAGGCGTGCGAATTGCGGATGCAGATCGCGTAAGACTTGGAGCTTATTTATCACCTGGAACAACGGTGATGCATGAAGGCTTTGTTAACTTCAATGCTGGAACTCTTGGCTCATCAATGGTTGAGGGCCGAATCTCTGCAGGAGTTGTTGTCGGCGATGGTTCTGATATCGGCGGCGGAGCTTCGATTATGGGAACTCTAAGTGGCGGCGGCAAAGAAGTAATCTCTATCGGTAAGCGAACACTTCTAGGAGCCAATTCAGGACTTGGAATTTCACTTGGTGATGATTGCGTTCTAGAAGCTGGCGTCTATTTAACTGCAGGATCAAAAGTGCTTCTGCCAGATGGCAAAGTAGTCAAAGCAAGAGAGCTATCTGGCGCTAATTCCCTTTTGATTCGTAGAAATTCCCAGAGCGGCGCACTTGAAGCACTAAATAAAAGTGGAACTTGGGGCGGCTTAAATAGCGTGCTGCACTCTAATTAAATTAGACAGTATTTAGATCGTTCAACAATATCTGGCAGACACTCTTTAGCAATAAAAGGTAGCTTCACAATTGCCTTTGTGTTATGAATCCAGGTTGATGGAAGTTTTACTCTAGCTCTAAAGAGTTCTCCAGTTAGTGTTGCCGTTGCCCCAGTACTTGAAATTCCTGTAATTGAGCTGATGCTTTCAGTTTGAGTTCTGGAGTTAATGGTAAATGACACAACATCAGGCAGCAGAAATGCTTGCGCCATAACGCTCTGTGGCACAAACCTCGACCAAAGTGCATATCTGCGATTAATTGTTGGATCTAAACTCCATGGATCCGGAACTCCAGTTAGGTAAGGAAGTGGACTTCCCCAAACATCAACAACATTTTGAGTCACTCCTCCACTTGATGAAAAGTAAAAGGCTTGAATTGGCTTGCCCTCAAGGGTTACTACTAAAGCATTATTCTCATCAACAAAGGTTCGATCAACGGCCTCTCGCCATTTAATTCCATAGATTGCCTCCGTTTCTTTGGCATAACCCACAAAATTCTGATCCACAGTGGTGTTGTAAATATTGCAATCGCACTCAACTCTAAGCCTAGATAATTTGCCCAGGGCATAAGTTCTCGCCGCTATTGCTTGTGCTTCAAGGGCGGCAGCTGGCCAAGAGGAAGGGACTTCACCTAGTCCATAGAGATACTCATCATGAAGCCTTAAGGTATTAGTTACTGCTAGATAAGAACTAAGGAGATTCGTTACGCTCTTAAAGACTATTTGACCATACTTATATTGAGTAGCAGTTGCACCATTGGTTAGAAGCGCAGTTGTAGTTGCGCTATCCCACCGAAGAGTCCAAGCAGGTGCAGGATTGATTGCAGCATATTTTGCTGTAGGAGATGAGAGAGCTGGAACTACATTTCCTGCAAAGTTTGTAAAGAGAGCAGTTGTATCACCTGGATATATTCCAAATGGCTCGGGGCTCTCACTTAACGGGATATCACCTTGGTATAGACGTATCTCGCCAATAGATCCAACTGCATTGAGCGTTACTGATGAGATTAAATTAGCGATATTTACTCTTATTAGCTGATTATCTGGATAAGCGGTCACTGCAGTGCCTGGGTAGTAATAGTTAAGAATTTCAACAGCAGTCTTTGATTCAAGCGCCTGTCCGCGCGCCCCAATCTGACTCATTCCTACGCCATGACCATAACCTGAGCCAAAGAAACGAAAATCAGTAGGTATTAGCGTCCGCGCGTGAGCAGGAGAAATTACGTTTAGCCCTAAAGAGAAGATAAGCGATAGGGAAGTAAGGAGAAACGCTCTTTTCTTCATATTTCTTAGGGTACCGCAGCGTTAGGAAATTAGTCGGTAATTAGCTTTCTTGGTGAGGTAATGAAACCAAATCCCCAGCAAAAATGCATGAAAATCAAAACAATTGGTAAGTAAATCCTCTGGGCTAGACCTTTTCCAATAATTAATGAAGCCAAAGTAATTGCACCTAAATAAGAAATGATTGGAATTAAAAACAGTGATGAAACAAACAATGCTAGAACTAAAGAAACAACTTGCAGTATCAAGTTTGAAGGTGGGGCTAAATAGCGAAAATTAATAGTCCGACTATGTTGACGCACTACTGCTCTTCTCCATTTTCCATATTCAAAGTATTGCAAAGCAAGTTTCTTTAGCGAACCTCTTGGGCGATAAATAACTTTTAGCTCAGGGTCGAAATAAACTACGCCACCATTTTTTCTCAAGCGATAATTTAACTCCCAATCTTGTGCCCTGGTAAATCTCTCGTCATAGCCACCAACTGCATCTAATGCACTCTTTTGAAATACTCCTAGATACACAGTATCTGTTGGGCCAGTGTCTCCCCCGATGTGAAATCTTGAAGATCCAACCCCAATTGGTGAACGCATTGCGACCGCTACTGCTTTTTCAAATGAGGTGGTTCCTTGAGCAAACATAATGCCACCAACATTTACTGCTCCAGTTTCTTTCAAAGTTTCGACCGCTTTTTTAATATAGTCCTTATCAATTTCTGAGTGCCCATCAATGCGAACAACTATTTGATTCTTTGCCATCTTGAGCGCAGCATTTAAACCACTTGGAGTTCTTCCTGAAGTATTTTCAAGGACTGTAATTCTAGAATCTTGTTCTGCTAACTCTTTTGCAATTTGCCATGTCTGATCTGTTGAAGGTCCTACCGCCAAAATTACTTCTAGCTCGCCTTGATAGTTTGAAGATAGAGCTGCTCTTAGTGCAGCGCGCAGATGAAGTGCTTCATTGATTACTGTGAGAATTATGGAAACAGGTGGGTAATTGGCTAGGTGAGCAGTATTACCTTGCTCAAGTGGGCTAGTCATAACGTTCAAACGCTATCGCTTCATTACTCTTGCCTCTGTGAAATCCCCTCGGGCAATTCGTTTCTTCACCATAGCCTCGATAGCTATTGTGGGGATTTCGGCTATCTCCTGGGCCGGTCTGGGACGAATTACAGCAGCGATCCCAAGAGTTGATGCCTTTGCAGGCCTAGAAAATCGTCCAAAGAAAGAATCTTCGGCAGTTAATTATCTAATTGTTGGTTCTGACACTCGAGAGGGATTGAGTCGAGAAGAGATCAAGCGGCTAAAAGTTGGTGGCACTGATGTTGCGGCAGGCAAGAGAAGTGACACGATGCTACTTATACATATCTCAAAGAAGCGAGATAAAGCAGCAATTATTTCTATTCCTCGTGATAGTTATGCGCTAATACCAGAACATAATAATTCTCAAGGCAAAGTAATTCCTGCTGCTTATTCAAAGATTAACTCGGCCTACAACTGGGGTGGTGCGCCGCTATTAATTGAAACTCTTGAAAGTATGTCTGATTTAAGAATTGATCATTATGTTGAACTTAACTTTGTTGGCTTCGTACGTATGGTTGATGCCCTGGGAGGCGTTGAGATTTGCACAAAGAAGGATATTGATGATCCTAAGAGCCATTTAACCCTTCCTGCAGGAACACATGTATTGGATGGCGTTGACTCCTTAAAGTTTGTTAGAACTAGAGTCTTTGATGGTTTAGGTGATTTAGGAAGAATGAAGAGACAACAGGAATTTGCTGGCGCTATGCTTCGTAAAGCAACTAGCGCTGGAGTATTACTAAATCCAGTAAAGATGGTTGATTTTATAAACTCTGCTCTAGATAGTGTTGTTACAGATGAAGGATTAAGTCAAGGTGACTTACTAACACTGGGAAAACAGCTACGAAATCTCTCAGCAAGTAACGTGAGAACACTTACTATTCCGTTGCAGTATTACAACTACAGTAAGAATGGAGTAAGCGCTGCAGTGCTCTGGGATCCAGTCTTAGCTCCCGAACTCTTTGAAAGAATTAAAAATGATGAAGCTTTGATTGAAGAGGTAAGGCCTGATCCATCCTCATCACCTACCACCATCAATAAATTTAAGAGTGGAACTGCCGCTGATAACCCTTGTAGCGGCTAGTATTTGGCAGTTATGTTGAAGCTCTCAGTAATCGGAACTGGCTATCTTGGCGCAACCCATGCCGCAGCTATGTCCTCCCTTGGCTTTGAAGTTGTTGGAGTTGATGTAGACCAAAAGAAGATCGAACTTCTCAATCAAGGCAAAGTTCCATTTTATGAACCAGGCCTCGAAGATCTTCTTCTGGCAGAGGTAAAGTCGGGGAGATTAAAGTTCACCACAGATTTTGCTCAGATAAAAGATTGCGACGTTCACTTCATCTGCGTAGGAACTCCTCAGAAAAAAGATGGCTTAGCTGCAGATCTAACCTATGTTGATGCATCTATCGCATCTGTTGCGCCCCATGCAAAAGCTGGCTCTCTAATTGTTGGTAAGTCCACAGTCCCGGTAGGAACTGCAGGTCGCCTTGCAGAGATGTTGAGTAAAGTAAATGAGAAAGTTGAGTTAGCTTGGAATCCAGAATTTTTAAGAGAGGGTTTTGCTGTTGAAGATACACTAAGGCCAAATCGATTAGTTGTAGGGGTTACTTCAGATCGAGCCGAAGAAACTTTAAAAGAGGTCTATGCCTCACTTCTTAAAGATGGAGTGCCTTGGATAAGGGCAGATCTACCAACCGCAGAACTTGTGAAAGTTGCTGCAAACTCATTTCTTGCTACTAAAATCTCCTTCATCAATGCAATGGCCGAGATTTGTGAGGCATCTGGTGGGGATGTAACAGTTCTTGCTAAGGCAATTGGTTATGACCCAAGAATTGGCTCCCGCTTTCTCCAAGCCGGAATTGGCTTTGGTGGTGGCTGTTTGCCTAAAGATATCCGCGCATTTATGGCGCGATCTGAAGAACTTGGAGCTAAACAATCCCTTGAGTTCTTAAGAGAAATTGATTCAATAAATCTTCGAGCAAGAGCAAGAGTAATTGATTTAGTAAGAATTGATCTAGGTCAAGATCTAAAGAGTAAGAAGATTGCTGTGTTGGGTGCTGCATTTAAGCCCGATAGTGATGATGTTAGAGACTCACCCGCACTCGATATCGCAGTTCAACTAAGCCAAGCAGGAGCAGATGTAACTGTTCATGATCCCAAAGCAATTGAGCCTGCTAGAGCGCGCTTTTCTCATTTAAATTTTTCAGAAAGTATTGAGGGATGTGTTGCAGGCGCAGATGTAATTTTGCACTTAACTGAATGGAAGATCTATAGAGAGATCAATCCATCTGCCATAAAAAGCCAAGTTAATCAAGCAATAATTATTGATGGTCGAAATGCACTAGATAGAGATCTCTGGGTTAAGGCTGGTTGGAAATTTAGGGCCCTAGGAAGGGCTTAAATAATGGCGCCAAAAATAATCTTGGCATCAGCATCTCCTGCTAGATATAAATTATTACAAAGCGCTGGAATTACACCTGAGGTAATTGTAAGTGGAGTTGATGAAGAGAGCTCTGAATATCAAAACCTATCCCCGAAAGAACTAGTAATAGCTCTAGCGATAGTTAAAGCACATACTGTTAGAACAAAGATTGACTATCCGGCTCTAATAATTGGTTGTGACTCTACCTTTGAATTCCAGGGGCAGAGTTTAGGTAAACCAGGAAGTGCGGAAAATGCAGTTGCAAGAGCTAAACAATTACGAGGAAAATCTGGCCTCCTTCACACTGGCCATTGCATCATCGATACTGAGAAAGAGATTGAAATTAGTGATGTGGTGAGCACAAAAGTTTTCTTTGCAGATATGAGCGATGCTGAAATTGATGGTTATGTAGCAACTGGTGAACCTCTAAATGTTGCTGGGGGTTTTACTCTTGACGGAAGAAGTTCACCTTTTATCGCAAGGATTGAGGGTGAAACATCTAATGTAATTGGCCTTTCCCTGCCACTATTGCGCAGCGCCATTAACAAATTAGGTTATCAATGGTTTGATTTGTCATGACTTTATATGCCGCATATGGATCAAATCTTGATCCTAGGCAGATGCTTCTCAGAGCTCCTCATTCACCACACCGCGGAACTGGATGGCTACGCGGTTGGCGCCTAACTTTTGGCGGAGAGGAAATTGGCTGGGAGGGAGCAGTTGCAACTCTTGCAGAAGATGCTGGCCATAGCGTTTTTGTCTCTATCTATGATCTAACTGCAACAGATGAAGCAGCCCTTGATCAATGGGAGGGTGTGACTACTGATCTATATCGAAAAATTAGAGTGCGAGTAGAAACTCTAGATGGTTCTCCGCTCTGTTATATCTACGTACTCAATTCCTTTGAAGGCGGAATGCCATCAGCTCGTTATCTAGAAATTATGGTTAACGCTGCGCGCGAAGCAGGGGCTCCAGAGGATTACATAAAAGATTTAAGTAATCGAAGTACTCGGTAGTAAGTTTGCCCTATGGATCAATCTCTAGTAGCGCAAGTTCAGCAGTGGATAAGCCAAGATCCTGACCCAAAGACAAGAGCAGAACTTGAAAGACTCCTTGCAGATAGAAATGAAGTTGAGCTGCGCTCCTGCTTCTCTGGTTTTCTAGAATTTGGAACAGCAGGGTTGCGTGGCAAATTAGGACCAGGACCATCAAGAATGAACCGAGCAGTTGTTACAAAAACTGCAGCGGGACTTGTTTCTTACATGCGCAAACACAATCTCACATCTGTTGTCATTGGACGAGATGCTAGATATGGATCTAAAGACTTTGCGCAAGATTCAGCTGAGATTATGCAAGGCGCTGGTATGAAGGTCTACTTATT
>OFRI01000355.1_pt1 | contig 12505 bp, 10 predicted proteins | sample 1543031 | NCBI WGS metagenome assembly OFRI01 (sample SAMN07774226, study PRJEB24372) | wastewater metagenome
CAAACGCGGCAACCGCAGCCGCGGTGTATGCTCCGACTCCCGGCAACGCGCGTAAACCTTCTACTGTTTTAGGAAAAATGCCCGCATGGTCCGCGCAAATAACTTGAGCTGCCTTATGCAGATTAAGAGCGCGCCTGTAATATCCGAGCCCCATCCACATCCGTACGACCTCAGCGACGGAGGCTTGGCTTAACGCGCCTACCGTTGGAAACTCTCGCAGGAATGCCTCGTATTTAGGAACCACACGATCCGTTTGCGTCTGCTGAAGCATGACCTCCGACAGCCAGACACGGTAAGGCTCCGTCCGCGGCGCGCCGACGGCGGCCCGCCACGGAAGGCGGCGCGCATGGTCGTCGTACCAGGCCAGCAGCCGGGAGCGGATCAGGTCTATGTCGGGAGAGACGTCAGGCATCGCTCGCGCTATATAGACCCATGCGCCGCACGCTGCCCACAGACGCCGAGGTCCGCGAGATCCTGTCTCGCCGCCGCACCCGTCCGGTCCCACGACCGGCGCCGCGCGCGGGCAAGGCGCTGACGCCCCTGATCAAGAAGCTGGACGAGCAGTTCGGACGCGGCGCAGGCGCGCTGGAACCCCGTTGGCGCGAGATCGTCGGCGATCGCCTGGCCCGCGTCACTCGCCCGCAGAAACTGACGAAGGGCAAGGGCGGTCAGCCCGGCGTGCTGGAGTTGCGCGTCGCCGGCGCCGCCGCCCTGCTGATCCAGCATCAGTCCGAGGACATCTTGGCCCGCGTCAACCTGTTCCTGGGCGCCGGGACGGTGGATCGGCTGCGCATCGCCCAGGGCCCGGTCGCCCCATTGAAGGAGGCCGCCGCCCGGCCCAAACGCAGCGCCAAGCCGCCGCCCCTGCCCGCCCAGGCCGAGTCCGATCTGGCCGCATCGATCGCTTCAGCCCCCGACGATCTGCGCGCCGCCCTGGCCCGGCTGGGCCGCGTCGCCCTGTCGCGCTCCGACATCAAGCCCGACTGAGCGCCGCGCCTTGGTTGGCAGTCGCCCCCCGGTGCTGTAGGAAGAGGTTGTAAAGCGACAAATATCCGCACGGCGCTTCCGGTCGCGCGCCTGTATTCCGAGTCCCGATGAAGCAGCAAGACGACTGGCGACTTACCGATGTCGTCGAACACGAAATCGGGCGTGGAGATCCGTTCGCCGCCGCCATACGTGGCACGCGCATGCCGATGGTCATCACCGATCCGCGTCGCGACGACAATCCCATCGTCTTCGCCAACAAGGCCTTTCAGGACCTGACCGGCTACGAGCGCGACGAGATCATCGGCCAGAACTGCCGTTTTCTTCAGGGGCCAGATTCCGATAGGGACGCCGTGGCCAAAATCCGCGACGCCCTGCAGGCCGGTACTGACATCCACATCGATCTGCTGAACTATCGCAAGGACGGCAGCACCTTCTGGAACGCCCTGTTCATCAGCCCGGTGCGCAACGCCCACGGCGACATCGAATATTTCTTCGCCTCGCAGTTGGACGTGACCGAGCGGATCGAGGCCCAGGCCTATGTCGAAAAGCAGAAGGCCCTGGTCGAACGCGAAGTCGCCGCCCGCACCGCCGATCTGCAAGAGGCGCTGGCTGCCAAGACCCTGCTGCTCCACGAGGTCGATCACAGGGTCAAGAACAACCTGACCATGATCGGCTCGCTGCTGCGGCTGCAATCGCGCTCGCTGTCCGATCCGGCCCTGACCGCCACCTTGGACTCCATGCTGGAGCGAGTGGACGCCCTGGCGACCGTTCACCGCAAACTCTATCAGTCCGAGGACGTCACCCAGTTTGACGTCGGCGCCTTCACCAACACCCTGGTCGCCGATGTGATTGGCTCGACAGGACGCACCGATATCGAGATGTCCGTCGATGTGGAGCCCATGTTCATTCCTTCGACCCATGCCTCGTCGATCGGGCTGATCATCAACGAACTGCTGACCAATGCGATCAAGCACGGCTTCCCCGAGGATCGCGGCGGCCGATTGCAGGTCTCGGCCAAAAGAACGGAACAAGGCGGCCAGGTCGTTGTTCAGGACGACGGCCCCGGCATTCCCGGCGCTGCGCATCAGGGATTGGGCAAGACGTTGATCGGTCGTCTTTCAAAGCAGATCGGCGGCAAGACGCTGTGGCTGCCAGCCGACCCCGGAACGCGCGCGGTCGTCGACTTCCCCGTGAGCGGCTAGGTGCGCGCCGCCGGGCCTCACTTCGACATCCTGGTCGTCGAGGACGAGGCCCTGCTTGTGATGGACCTCGAGGCGATGCTTGAGGACGAGGGCCACCGGCTGGTCGGAGAAGCCATGTCCCTGAGCGAGGTCGAGTCGCTGTCCCTAGACGCGCCGCCCGACATCGCCTTTGTCGACATCCAGCTGGCGGATAACTCCAGCGGTCTGGACGTTTGTCGCCTGATAAAGGATCGCTGGCCGTCCACGGCCGTTGTCTTTCTGACCGCCAACCCCAAGATGATCCCCGAGGACTTCCTGGGCGCCCACGGAGTGATCCCCAAGCCCTTCTCACGGTCCGGCCTGCTGTCGGCGATGCGCTTCATTCAGCAGGGCATAAGCGATCCGCCGCCCCGCCAGGACAGGCCGCAAAGTTTCATCCCCGCACCGGCGATCGATCGGGCCTGGGCGCGCGGATAAGGCGCTGTTGACAAAACTTCGCCGCACCTGTTCCAGACTAGTTCAGGGTTGCGCCATTCCCGGGGAATCGCGCGATCATCGCCAACGATCCGATCCGAGGAACCTTCATGGCCGACACTGAATCCCGCTTCGCCCGCATGAGCCGTCGTGCGGCCATCACCGGCGCCGCTCTGGCGACCATGGCTCTGGCGGCCTGCGGCGGCGGCGCCAAGGGTGCGGCGGAAGGCGACATGGGTCTGGGCGCGCCCGAAGGCGCCAAGGTCACGGTGGTCGAATACGCCTCGGTCACCTGCCCCCACTGCGCCCTGTGGCAGAAGAACACCTGGCCGGCGTTCAAGGCCAAATACGTCGACACCAACAAGGTCCGCTACGTCTTCCGCGAACTGCCGACCCCGCCGGTCGACGCCGCCACCGCCGGCTTCCTGGTGGCGCGCTGCGCCGGTCCGGACAAGTATTTCGACGTGGTTCACCAGCTGATGGCGACGCAGCAGGAGATGCTGACGTCCTCGCCGCGCGACTGGCTGCTGCGCACCGCCCAGGCCGCCGGCCTGTCCGAGCAGCAGTTCAACGACTGCGTCACCGACAAGGACGCCGTCGCCGCCATGGAGAAGCGCGTCCAGGCCGCTCGCGCCCAGGGCGTGACCGGCACCCCCGCCTTCTACGTCAATGAGACGCAGGTTATCTCGCCCGGCGGTGAAGGCGCCAGCCTGGCCGACCTGTCCACCGCCATCGACGCGGCCCTGGCCAAGTAACCGAGGCCAAATCAGATGATGCGAAGCGCCTTCATCGCCGCCGGTTTCGCCCTCGCCGCCCTGACCGGCGGCTTGGCGATGCCGGCCCTAGCCGCCGATGCGCCCCCGCCCGTCACGGCCCAGGATCATATCCTGGGTCGGGCGAATGCGCCGGTTACGGTGATCGAATACGCGTCCTTCACCTGCTCGCACTGTGCGGATTTCCACAACACCGTGCTGCCGGCCTTCAAGGCCAAATATATCGACACCGGCAAGGTCCGGCTGGTTCACCGCAACCTGCCGACCGCGCCCGCCAATGTCGCCGCCGCCGCTGCTGCGGTCGCCCTGTGCGCCGCGCCCGAACGCTATTTCGACGTGGCGGCCGTCTTTATGCGCGATCAGGCCAACCTGCAGACCACCGGCGCCCAGCCCTGGTTCGCGGCCGGCATCGCCGCCAGCGGCAAGACCCGCGAGCAGATCGAGGCCTGCCTGAACGGCCCGACCATCCGTATGGCCCTCGACGCCCAGATCGAAGGCGCGCGCGCCGCCGGCGTCACCGGCACGCCCACCTTCTTCGTCAACGGGACGATGGTGATGGAGCATTCGCTGGACGCCCTGTCGGCCGCCGTCGATCCGCTGCTTCGGTAGTCCGTCGGGACGATGCAGTTCCAGCGCCTCCGGCTCGTCGGCTTCAAGTCGTTCGTCGATCCGGCGGAGGTGCAAATCGAATCCGGCCTGACCGGCATCGTCGGCCCGAACGGCTGCGGCAAATCCAACGTCCTTGAAAGCCTGCGTTGGGTCATGGGCGCCAACTCGGCCAAGGCCATGCGCGGCCAAGGCATGGACGATGTGATCTTCGCCGGGGCCGCCGGGCGCCCTCCACGCAGCCACGCCGAAGTCAGCCTGACCATCGACAACGCGCAACACCGCGCGCCCCAGCCCTTCACCGACAGCCCCGTGCTGGAGGTGTCGCGCCGCATCGACCGGGGCCAGGGTTCGACCTACCGCATCAACGGCAAGGAGGTGCGCGCCCGCGACGTCCAGCTGCTGTTCGCCGACGCCTCGACCGGCGCCAACTCGCCCGCTCTGGTGCGTCAGGGCCAAATCTCGGAACTGATCGCCGCCAAGCCGCAGAACCGCCGGCGCATTCTGGAAGAAGCGGGCGGCGTCGCCGGTCTGCACACCCGTCGGCACGAGGCCGAGCTGCGCCTCAAAGCCGCCGAGACCAACCTGGACCGGCTGGACGACATCGGTCGCGAGCTGGAGACGGCGCTGAACCGGTTGAAGCGCGAAGCCCGCCAAGCCGAAAAATACAAGAAGATCTCAGCAGAGATCCGCGCCCTTCAGGCCGCCCTGCTCTATGTGCGTTGGAACGACGCGCGCCTGGCCGCAGAGGCCGCCGCCGCCGAACTGCGCGAGGCCGACCGGGCGGTGGCCGACACCGCGACCGCCGCCGCCGCCGCACAGACGGCCGCCCTGTCCGCTCAGGACGCTCTGAAGCCCGCGCGGGAGGAGGACGCCGTCGCCTCCGCCCTGCTGCACCGCGCCAGCCTGGAGCGCGATCGGCTGGACATGGCCGAACAGGCGGCCCGCGCGGAAGTGGATCGCCTCAAGGCCGAGGCCGCTCGCATCGCCGCCGACGCCGCGCGCGAAGACGGCATTGCCGCCGACGCCCAGCGCGAACTGGACCGGCTCGACAACGAACTGAGCCGGCTGAAGGCCGAGATCGCCGCCGCCCCCGAACGCGGTCCCGAACTGGACAAGGCCCTGGCCGCCACCGAGGAGGCCCGCAAGGCCGCCGACGGCGAGGTCGAACGGCTGGCGGGCATGCTGGCCGCCGTCGAGGCCCGCGCCAACGCCGAGACAGCCCGCAAACGCGACGCCGAGACTCGACTGGCCCGCGTCACCGCCCAGCATGATCAGGCCAGACGTGAACGCGAGGCTCTCGGGCCGCTGGAAACGCCCGAGCTGGAAACCGCCCGTCAGGCGCTGGAAGCGGCGCAGGCCGACCTTACCGCAGCGCGCACCGCCGTCGAGGCGGCCGAGGCGACACGCGGCGAACTGGCCCGCGCCGAACAGGAGGCCCGCACCGCCGCCCGCGCCGCAGAGGACCGGCTGGGCCGGCTCCAGACCGAGGCGCGCGGCTTGGCTCAACTGCTGGTCACCGGCAAACGCGACCATCCCCCCGCCCTGGACAAGGTGCGGGCCGACAAGGGGTTCGAGGCCGCCCTGGCCGCCGCCTTGGGCGACGATCTGGACGCGGCCCTGGACGCCAAAGCCGCCGCCTATTGGGGCGGGGCGGATGCGCCCTCCCCGTCCTGGCCCGCCGGGATAGCACCGCTCTCGGATCATGTTCAGGCGCCGGCACAGCTGACCGCGCGCCTCGCTCTTTGCGGTCTGGTGCCGAAGGCCGAGGCGGCCCGGCTGGCGGGACTTCTGCCTCCCGGCGCGCGCCTGGTGACGGTCGAGGGCGACCTTTATCGCTGGGACGGGTTCGTCAGCCGCGCCGAGGCGCCGCGTCCGGCCGCCGTGCGGCTGGCCCAGCGCACGCGCCTTGCCGAGCTTGAGGCCGAGATCGACAAGGGCAAGCCCGCCCTGGATCAGGCGCAGGCGGCCCAGAAGTCGGCGACGGAAGCCTTCCGCGCCGCTGAAGAGACAGTCAAGGCCGCACGCCTGAAGCCCTTCGCCGCCGACAAGGCCGTGACCACCGCCCGCGACCGCGTGGAAACCTTGGCCCGCGAGCAGGCCCGCCGCGAGGCCCGCGCCCAGGCTTTGGACGACACCGTGACCCGGCTGGCGGCCGACGCAGCCGAGGCGCAAGCCGCCCTGGACGCCGCGCAAACCACCGACGCCCCGTCCGAGACGATCGCCGGCCTGCGCGATGAACTGACTGCCGCCCGCGCCACGGCCGACGCCGCCCGCACCACTGCCCAGACCGCCCTGTCGGACCGCGACGCCGAGGCCCGCGATCGTCAGGGCCGCGAGCAGCGGCTGGGCAGCCTGACCCGCGCGCGCGAGGGCTGGGTCACGCGGTCCAGGGACAGCGCCGGCCGCGTCGCCGCCCTGGCCAAGGACGCCGACCGGACGGCCGCCCTGCTGAAGCAGGCCGAGGTCGCGCCCCAGGGCTTCGCCGAACAGCGCGGCAAGCTGCTGGACACGCTGGTCGGCGCCGAACAGAGGAAACAGGCGGCGTCGGACGCTATGGCCGTCGCCGAGACCGAGGCGACCGAGGCCGACCGCGCGTCGCGCGCCGCCGAGACCGCCGCGTCGCAGGCCCGCGAGGCGCGCGCCGGCCTGTCCGCCCGCGCCGAGGCCGCCGCCGAGAAGCTGGCCGAGGCCGAGACCACCCTGCGCGAGACGGCGCAGATGTCGCCGCAGGAGCTGGGTCAGAAGCTGACGGACGACGCCATCGCCCGCCCGCCCGACGCCGCCGGGGCCGAGAGCCTGCTCTATGGGCTGGAGCGCGAACGCGAGGCCCTGGGGGCCGTCAACCTGCGCGCCGAGGACGAGGCGGTCGAATACGGCGAGCGGCTGAACAGCATGAAGTCGGAGCGCATCGACCTGACCCAGGCGATCGCCAAGCTGCGCGACGGCATCGACGAGCTGAACGCCGAGGGCCGTGAGCGGCTTGTGGCGGCGTTCGACGTGATCAACGCCAACTTCAAGACCCTGTTCGAAGCTTTGTTCGGCGGGGGCCAGGCGGAGCTGAAGCTGGTCGAGAGCGACGATCCGCTGGAGGCGGGGCTGGAGATCTATGCCTGCCCGCCCGGCAAGCGGTTGTCGGTCATGAGCCTGATGAGCGGCGGCGAGCAGGCGCTGACCGCGGCGGCCCTGATCTTCGGCGTCTTCCTGGCCAACCCCGCGCCGGTCTGCGTGCTGGACGAGGTGGACGCGCCGCTGGACGACGCCAACGTGGACCGCTTCTGTCGGATGCTGCACGAGATGCGCAGCCGCACCGACACCCGCTTCATCGTCATCACCCACAACCCCGTGACCATGAGCCGGATGGACCGGCTGTACGGCGTCACCATGCCGGAACGCGGCATGAGCCAGCTGGTCAGCGTCGACCTGAAACAGGCGGAGACCCTGGTCGCATGATCGCCCTGCTGCTCGCGCTCGCCGATCCTCAGTTGGTCCCGACCGGCGTGGGACGGTTCGCCATCTATGCCGACGCGGCCTCGATCGAGCGCGAGGGCGACGTGGCGCGGATGCGGGAACTGCAGGTGACCGAGGCCGGGTTCAAGGTCGGAGACGTGACCTATGTCGGGGGCTGGTCGCGGTGGGCGTTCGACTGTCGCGCGAGGACGGCGGATCGGTTGGACTTCTCCTCTTTGAAGGCGGACGGGACGGAAGGGCCGGCGACCCCGGACGCCGCCCCCGCCTATGACGCCGCGCCGGGCGGGGATGCAGCCGAGCTGCTGGCCATCGCCTGCGGAGCCGAACGGCCGGCCCAGGCGCTGACGCTGGAGCAGGCCATCAGCCAGGGACAAAGGGCGCTGGCGGACTGACCGCCCCCTCGGCGGGCTTGTCCGACCCTTGCGGCCATTCGATGCGGTCGCGCGGCAGGGCCTCGCGGCACTCGTCGCGCATGAAGGCCATCAGCTTCTCGCGGATCTCGCAGCGGAGGTCGAAGGCGACCGGGGCCGAGCGGGCGCTGGCCAGGCAGCGCACCTGAAGCACGCGTTCGGTGATGTCAGTGACCTGCATCACCTGCACATCGCCGTCCCAGTGTTTGGACGCCTTGACGATGCCCTCGAAGGCGGTGCGCAGCCGGTCGATGGGCGCTTCGTAGTCGACGTAGAAGAAGGCCACGCCGATCAGACGGGCGTTCTCGCGCGTCCAGTTCTGGAAGGGCTTGGTGATGAAGTAGGACAGGGGCAGCACCATCCGGCGCCAGTCCCACAGCTTGACCACCACATAGGTCGAGGTGATCTCCTCGACATTGCCCCACTCGTTCTCGACGATGACGGCGTCGTCCAGGCGGATGGGCTGGGTCAGGGCGATCTGGATGCCGGCGACCATGTTCGTCAGGATCGGCTGAAGCGCCAGACCGGCGATGATGCCGACCACGCCGGCCGAGGCCAGCAGGCTGACGCCCCACTGGCGGAAACCGGCGATGGTCATCAGGGCAAGGCCCACCGTGACGATGAACAGCACGACCTTGGCCACCCGCTGCAGGATGCGGGTCTGGGTCAGGTGCTTCCTGGCGAGCAGATTGTCCTCGACAGCGATATTGTACCGCTTGAGGTGCATGACCGACCACATGTCGAGCACGCCCGACGCCATCCAGCCGAGGGTCAGGATGAACAGGAACAGCAGGGCGCTGCGGATATCCTCGGACGGGCCGGGATCCATCGGCGAGACGGTCACGCCGATGCCGATGCCGATGATGATGATCAGAACGCGCAGCTTGACCCGGGCGCGTTCGACCACGCCGCGCCAGAAGAGATCCTTGTTGCGAACGATGCGACGCAGGATGGCGAAGACGATCTTGTGCGTCAGCCAGCCGCCGCCGACGAAGACCAGCAGGACCAGGCCGATGACCGCCCATTCGGGCAGCCAGTCGAACCGGTGCCACAGGGCGCGGATCTGGCGGGTGACGGCGATGATTTCGGGAGGCATGAGCTTCCTAACGCGTCAGGGCCTTTGCGGTTGAGCCGTCGCCTCGACGAGGTCGGCCAGGCGTTGGGCGGCGTCGGGGATGGCGACGCTGCGGGCGGCGGCCGACATGGCTAACAGGCGCGCCGGATCGGACAGGACGTCGGTCAGGGTCGAGGCCAGGCGATCGACGGTCAGGTCGTCTTCCAGAATGACCTCGGCCGCGCCCGCATCGGTCAGGGCCTTGGCGTTCAGGCGCTGGTGGTCGTCGGTGGCGATCTTCAGCGGGATCAGGACGGACGGCAGGGCCGCGACCGCCAGTTCGGCGCAGGTCGAGGCGCCGGAACGGCCGACGACCAGATGCGCCTTGGACAGCCGGTCAGCCATGTCGCGGAAGAAGGGGGCGACCTCGGCCTCAATCCCGGCCTCCAGATAGATCTGACGGGCGGCCTCCAGCGTTTCGGGGCGTGACTGCTGCTGCACCTTCAGGCGACGGCGAAGGGCTTCCGGCAGGGCGGCCAGGGCGCGGGGCGTGGTCTCGGACAGGATGCGGGCGCCCTGGCTGCCGCCGGTGACCAGCAGATGGATCGGGCCGTCGGCGGCGGGGGCGACATAGGGGCGGTCGAACAGGGCGCGGATCTCGGACCGCACCGGCGAGCCGACGACGTGCGAGCGGCCCTGGACCCTGGCCGGCGCGCGTTCGAGCGTCGGGAAGGATGAAGCGACCTGACCGACATAGGGGGCCAGGAGGCGGTTGGTGCGGCCCAGGACCGCGTTCTGTTCATGGATCACCGTCGGTCGCTGGGACGTGACGGCGGCGACTAGAGCCGGGGCGGACGGATAGCCACCGAAGCCGACGACGACATCGGCGCCCAGCCGGTCGAAAGCCGTTCGCGCCTGAACCACGCCCTTGAAGATGGCGACGCCGGCCTTGATCAGGCCCAGCGGGCCGGAGCCGGTGGCGGCGTCCAGCGCCAGCCGTTCCTCGGCGGGAAAGGCGTGGGCGTATTGTTCGCCCCGGTGATCGGTCGCCAGCACCACGCGCCAGCCGCGCGCCGCCATCTCGCGCGCCAGCGCCTCGGCCGGGAACATATGGCCGCCGGTGCCGCCGGCGGCGACGACGCAGAGCTTGGTCATGGGCGAGGCTCCGAAAAAGAGGGTCTGAATAGTCTGAAGTTCAGACGGTGGGCAGGCAAAAACACCGTCTAATTCGTCTAATCTGTCTAATGTCGGACAGGAACGGTGCGGCGAGGAATGGGGCGGCGACAGGATCGCAAGGTTTTGCAGCGTGGGCAGGAGACGGTCGATCGCGAGCGGTAAGCGACGGAAATCATCCGCATGTTTTCGTCAAAGAAGGCTGGCTAACCGCTCTTTCGTCCTCCTACGACTGGCGTAGCGAGATCGAGGGACGACGAAAGAGAACTACAGCAACCGCCGGCCCATGGTCAGGCTGGCGCCGGGTTCGTAGGCGCCGGGGCGGCGCCGCGTCAGGGCGAGTGCAAAGCCCATGGTCAGGCCCATGGCCAGCATGGAGGAGCCGCCATAGCTGATGAAGGGCAACGTCATGCCCTTGGTCGGGATCAGGTTCAGGTTCACCGCGACGTTGATGCAGGCCTGAAGCCCGATCAGCATGAACAGGCCTGCCGCCGCCGTCTGCTCGAACGGATCGGTCAGCTTCATCGCCCGGCGCATGCCGCGAATAACGATGAAGGCATAGAGGCTAATCATGATCAGGCTGAGGATCAGGCCGAACTCCTCGGCGCCGACGGAATAGATGAAGTCGGTGTGCAGGTCGGGCACGCGACGCTTCATCACGCCCTCGCCGATGCCGCGTCCAAGCAGGCCGCCGGCGCGAATGGCCTCGGACGCGCTGTCGATCTGGTGGGTGTCGGTCGTCTCGGGCGAAAAGAAGCGGCTGAGGCGGTCGCGCATATGGCCGAAGACGAAATACAGCGACACCAGCCCCGCCATGCCCAGGCTGGCCAGAACCGCCATCCATTTGAACGGCACCCCCGCCATGAAAAAGACGGCCATGAAGGTGGTGGTGATCAGAAGCGTCTGGCCGATGTCGGGCTGGATCAGCAGCAGCGAGACCGTCAGGGCATAGAAGCCGAAGGCGATGGTGACTCCGGGCACCCCCTGCCCCTTTTGCGCCTCGGCGAACATCCAGGCGGCGAAGACGATCAGGCCGGGCTTGGCGAACTCGGACGGTTGCAGGCTGAAGGGGCCGAAGTTCACCCAGCGGGCGGCCCCTTTCACCGTGTCGCCGATGAACGGCAAGGCCATCATCACGACGATGGCGCCGAACAGGGCCAGGACCGCGATCCGCCGCACGCCGCGCGGCGACATAAGCGAGGTCGTCAGCATGATGCTGAGCCCCACGCCCGAAAAGACCATCATCCGCCAGGAATAGTGGAAGGGGTCGGTGATCGATTCATCGGCCAGGATGGCGGCGGGGCTGGAGGCGAAGCTGAGCGCCACGCCCAGGGCCATCAGCGCGAGAGCCGCGCCCAGCAGGCCGCGGTCCACGGTCCAAAACCACTGGGCCACATGGCTTTGGTCGTTGCGGGAAAAGGCGGGGGTGTAGGGAGCGCTCATGACGCGGTTTCCGGGACGGCGCCGAGGGCCAGGACGGCGGCGCGGAAGGCCTCGCCGCGCGCCTCGAAGTCCTTGAACTGATCAAAGCTGGCGCAGGCGGGTGAAAGTAGAACGGCACGGGCCCCTAATTCCGTTGCCAATTCAGCTGCCAAAGGCAGGGCTTGATCTAATCCCTCCCGCCTGGCGATCCTGCCGCTGAAGCCACTGGCCCCCAGCAATTCATTGAAGGTTGGTGCGGCTTCACCAAACAAAACAACTGCTTTGACCTTTTGCTCCAGGGCCTTAAGCCACGGGGCGGGCTCCCCCCGTTTTGCTCTGCCCCCCGCCAGCAGCACCAATGGGCCTTCAAGGGCTTGCAATGCCACCAGGGAAGCGTCGTAGTTGGTTGCCTTGCTGTCGTTGTAGAAACCGATTCCTTGATGGGTGCGAATTAATTCCAGCCTGTGGGCAACCCCTGGAAAACTGCGGCAGCCGGCTTCAATCTGCCCAGGGCTCAGCCCCACCTCAAGGGCGGCGGCGGTGGCTAATGCCAAATTCTGAAGGTTGTGGACGCCTGGCATGGCCAGGGCCGCAGTTGGGAATAGGGGCCCATTTTTGCTATGCACAACCCCCCCTTGAATCCAAATGTGGGCATCAATGGCCGCTGGTAGTTGCTCGAGCGGGCCGGCACTAACCCAAAGGGCCTTAGGCCAGTCGTTGGCATGGGCCAGCAGATCGGGGTCGTTTGCATTAAGGATTTGCACTTGGCTGCGGCGCAACAGGCTTGCCTTGATGGAGCGGTAGTTGTTGATGCTGCCGTGGCGATCGAGGTGATCGGCGCGGCCGACCACGTCCGGCTGCTGCTCGAGCCCGAGCTGAGCGTGCTCGTGTTCGAGCGCATCGGCTGGGACGCCGACGCCTACGCCCGGTGGAGCAGCCGGATCCTCGACGAGC